>OFGX01000068.1_pt1 | contig 81948 bp, 76 predicted proteins | sample 1521831 | NCBI WGS metagenome assembly OFGX01 (sample SAMEA3504080, study PRJEB24116) | mouse gut metagenome | biome: mouse gut; feature: mouse-associated habitat; material: faeces | place: Denmark | collected 2011 | reverse complement strand
CGCGAAGCTAGCCTCTGGGAGCCCCCGCAAGCAACAATAGGCCTCCAATGTTCGGCTTTTTTTGCCGAGCGTTGGAGGCCATTGTTGTACTGCGCTATTTGTTTTTTTCTGAAAGTAACTTAACTTAACTTATGTCACAGTCCCTTTCCTTTTATTATTTTTCATTAATTTTCTTAGCGTATTCACGAGCGTTGTAAAGTTCGTAGACTACCCATGTTTCAATGAGGGTAATGACACAGATGAGAATAGCGGTATACATGTCTGGTAAAACAAACAGTAAGAGTAAGAAGATCCATGAAATCCATGACCACTGAGTTTCAATTGTGACGATTCGCTGAACTCGTTTAGTAGGTTCAATACGACCCGATTGATTAAAAATGGTTCGAATTTGGTAAAAATAACGAACTTCAAAAATACTTTCGATAATAAAAATTGCTGTTAAGATGATTAATAAAATGTTCATCATAAATAAGAACCCCTTATCTTTCAATTTATCTCTAATTTTAGAACTCTTGGGCAAGAGAAGCAATTTAGATAGTAAAAAAAGATCCCTATCAAAGATTGAGTGATAGGAACCTATTTTTAATTCTACATATCAAGAAATTAAACGTTCATTGTCTTACCATATTCATTATTAATGGTATCAACAACATCCTTGGCATGCATATCATCTTCAACAACTGTTTCACCATCACGAAGAGTGTACTTTACGCTTTCGTCCAAGTTATCAAAGTCTACGTCATTACCATCTGCATCTACAAAATTGAACTTCGAATCTTGGAAGTTCTTAAGAGCATCTGCATTAATTTCCATGATTATGCTTCCTTTCGCCATTATAGTAACACTTAATTAACGAAAATTACAGTAATAAGATAAATGGTATAAGAGGTTTAAGATCATTGACACTTAATAAGGAAGTAGTATGGCGAGCATTGGCATAGATTTTAAGAGGGAAGAGAAAGTTATGACTAACAATAGCACATCTCAATGGTGTATTTTTGCTGGTACGGGATCACTACGGGGATGATTTCCAGAATGGCCAAGATAGGCTGAGAGAAGATTTTACCTTTACGGACATTAGCGCGGGATACGACTAATCCGCCGTAACATATGCTGCAACAATTAGGTGCTTTTGCGAAGTTTACTCATACCTATGTTCTTTATTCTACTGATCAAAAGATTTATTGGGTTGCACTAATTTTACATTTTAGTTTTTCAATTTTCTTTGCATACTTTCTGATTTACATGGCATAGTATAACAAGACAAAATGGGTTGCTATGTGGATGGTGCCTTCTATGGGATTCTTATTTGGATTGTATGGCATATTATTCTTATGGCTCTTGGGATATTCCATTTGATGAAAATTCTTCTGAATTCCTTGGGCATATTATTTGAACCTGGTCGATCGTTGCTGTTGCATACTTCTTGATCAGTACGTAATATGTTAAGACTTTGAATAATAAGTATTTGTAAAACGTTATTTTTATTAAGTGAGGAAATAATAAAGGATTGTTATCTCGTCTTTTTTTATTGCACATTTTAAAATTGAAAGCGCATCCAAATAATGTATAATTAAAATGTAATGTACAATTTTGGAGGTATTGTAATGAAAAAGCATTGGAAATTGCGTTTTACTCTCTCTTTATTAGTTCCTTTAGGGTTCAATTTATTTTATTCTTTACCAACTCATGCGTCTGAAACTAACACTCAAACTGATGTTAAAGTTGATGCTCAAAGTTCAAAAGCGATTACGAGCACTGAAAATCAATCAGCTCTTGTAACTGCACAACAAGTTAAAGATCAGCAAATTGATAGTCAACAGTTAGTTAATGATACATATCAAAAAATAGCGGAAAATAAGGATCTTAATAGTGTGATTTATCAAGATCCAGTAAATGCACGGCAACAAGTAAATGCATTGCCAGATACAACCACTAATTCAGAGCAGCCTTTTTACGGAGTGCCAATTCTAATTAAAGGGTTAGGCCAAGCATATAAAGGGTATCCGAATACGAATGGACTGCCGTATATGGAAGATAATCGCTATGGCTATACTAAAAATTTTGTAGCAAAGTTGCAGAAAATGGGATTCGTAATTGTGGGTGAAACAAATTATCCTGAATTAGGATTAATTAATGTTACAGATTCCAATTTATATGGGCCAGCGCATAATCCTTGGGACCTCACGCGAAATGCTGGCGGATCTTCTGGTGGAGCGGCGGCAAGTGTGGCTGCTGGAATAGTACCGATTGCAACCGGAAATGACGCCGGTGGTTCCTTAAGAATTCCTGCTTCGTGGTCAGGTGTAATTGGGTTAAAACCTACTCAGGGAATTATTCTTGGGGATTCATTAACGCCTTCAGTGGTTAACTTTGCGGAAACGCGGCGAATTGATGACACGATCAAGTTATTTGAGGGCTTACTAGATCCAAAACGGAAATCATTATTGAAGGAATTTCCGCTTAAGCTCCAAGATTTAAAAATTGCATATTCATTAAAATCGCCAGTAGGTTCTGTTGTTAGTGCGGACGCTAAAGCAGCTGTTTTAAATGCGGTAACTTTCTTGCGACAACAGGGCTTTCAAGTAGTCGAAAAGGATAGTCCGGTTGATGGAGTAAAACTGATGCGTGCTTATTATTTAGGGGCTTTGAGTGACGGAACAGTTGCTAATTATCTGGCTCAGCAAAAGCTACACCGTAATCTGCAGGCTAGCGATGTCACAGAGCATTTAGTTAGCCCGATGACATATGCGTTGTATGAAGCTAGTAAAAAAGCACCCAAAGAAATAAAGCGAACTTACAATAATGAATTAGCATTAGTTGCTGCCCAGATGAAGAGTTTTCATGAAGAATATCCGATTTATTTAACGCCAACTACCGCAACAGTTGCACCGTTAAATTCTGATCCGGCATTTTTACCAGCAGATGTTACTAAAATTTTGCAAATGGTTAAGATGCCTTTTGATCAGCAAATGGATGTTATTTATAATGCTTGGTATCATGGATTAAGTAAAACGCCATTTACGCAATTAGCTAATTTAGCGGGAGAACCGGCGTTAAGTTTGCCGACTTATGTTAATGCACAAGGATTGCCATTAGGGATTCAGTTAGAGGGAGAAAAGGGCAGTGACTTGATTTTATTAGCATTGGGAAAATTATTTGAAGAGAAGGGTAAATTGATCTTCCTAAGTGATTACCAAAAGTTAAACAATGCTGCCCAGCCTAGTGAGTTACAAAATGAAGACGCAGCAAATATCTCAAAAGTTGTTGTACACAATTTAGGCGAAAAAGCGGTTTATGAATTTCAAACTACCCCAAGTAAGCTTAAATTTTCAAATGATGTTAGTCCAAAAGATGCAGTAAGAACTCCAAAACAAGCAAACGCTAGGAAATTACAATCGACAAATGAAAAGCAATTACCCCAAACAGGATCAGATAATAATAAGTTAGTTTTGCTTGGGTTGGCTCTATTTCCCTTGAGTTTGATAAGTGTATACCAAAATAAGCGAAAATTTTGATAAACAGTTTTGACTAATCCCGTTCATAATTTATAATATGAATAGGAAGAGAATTCTTGGATTGAATAGGAGGAAATAGATATGTCATTGATGCAAAATACCTCAGAAATTAACAAGACTGATAAGCAGGTGTACTTAATCACTTTATTGCGGAAGAGTACAAACATGCCACAATACATTGACCACATGATTTATGAAACTGCAGAAGGTGGCCAAGAATTTATGGCGCGCTTAGTCGAAGCTTTTTCACGGGCAGGTTACCGGGAAAAGAAGCTTAGCGACGACAAGTACAACCTCGATAACGGACTTGATAAGATTACTTTACGGGGTTCATACCAACCTATTTACAAGGGATAATTAAAATTGACTAAATTAAAAGAGCTGATGCTGCATTCGAGGCACCAGCTCTTTTAATTAATCATCGTTTCGTAACGATAGAACCTTAACATCGTTGTCGTAGTTAGCACTCCACCAACCTTGTTTATTAACGTAACCAGTTGGCAAACAGAGAATTACTAAGAAGATTATATCAATGACTGAGGAAATAGTTTCCATCACTGTACTATCGTTACTTGTAAAAATAAGGGAAAGTAACCAGAAAACTAATACAGTCCAGCCTGTCAAACCGGTATCGCGAACCCGCCGGACACAGATAGCAATTCCGGGAATAATAATAGCAATAGCGAATACTGCAATAACGAAGAGCAAGAAAATTAAGAATCCAACGCCACGATTATAGCCATTCATAATCGAAGTGACAGAAGCAAAACCAGCGATTGCTAGTAAGAAATATAAAATAACAAAAATGATGAAATTAACTAATACTGGCCACCAAAAATCCGCCCGCGTTGAAGTAGCCCGGTACTTAAAGGCGTTTTCCCAGTAGTATTTGTAAGCTTCAAACATACAATTCTCCTCCTTTGATAGGTTTGCTTTGATTATAGCATTTTTGCGGGGAGTGTAGACTATATTAGGTTTTTATAAATGAATTAGAAAATTTATAAGTATTAATATTGTAAGTAAGATATACTAAGTAAGTGATTATAATTAGTTTATTGAACTTGCAGTTTATAAAAAAACAATGGGAGAGGAACGATGACAGCTGCGATTCTTAATAAAGATTTTGTAGAACAAATTGAAAAGGCAAAAGAAAATAATTCTTTAATTTTTTTCATAGGAGCTGGTGTAACTGCTTCTCAAGGATATTCATCTTGGAATGATTATGTAAGGCATTTAATTGAATATTGGAAATATAATTTCGATAAATTGAAAAGTGAATATCCTTATAAAACTGATTGGATTAGCCAGTTAGATTGGCTAGAAAAATCAACCTTTTCTAATGAAAGAAAAGTAGATATTGTAAGATATTTAGTTAAAAAATATGCAAAACAATCTGTATTTGAAGAAGAAGTTCTTAGTTTTGAAAGGCAATATTTTAATGAATTGGTTCCAGTAAGCAGTCAGAATTTAATATTAAATCAATTAGCACGAATTCCTGCTATTTATATCACCACTAATTACGATTCCCAAATAGAAAAGAGTTTAAAACAACAATTAGAGGTAGAGCCTTTCACAATACATAGTACTGAAAGTTTTGGTAAATGCTTAGTTAACAACGAAATAAATAGTCCTACTAGTACGGTCATTCATCTACACGGTGATACATTTGTTAAATCTAGCAATTTTATTAGTTCTTCTAAAAGTTATAGTGACTTGTATTATAAAGATAGCGATGAAAATCTTTTGTTTTTCAAAAAAATAAAGGATTTTTTAATTGGAAAAACAATTGTATTTTTAGGGTATGGATTAGAAGAAGATCAAGTATTAGCAAAATTAAATTTAAGCAGAAAAAATGTTTCTGCTTACGCATTAATGAAAAGGGGACAGAAATTTGATAATCTCATAGAAGATTATTATAAAGAAAGACAATTCATTCAAATTGAATGGTATGGTACGTCATTTGATGATTTACCAAAATATGTTGAAAAGTTAGCAGATAGAATAAATGGATTTGAAAAAGATAGTAATCTTATACAATTAAAGAATATGTTACAAGCTGAGGCATATGAGGATGAATAAAGAAAAGTTTATATCGCTGCTTAATAATATTATTGAGGAAAATAAAACACAAAAATTAGATGAAATTTTTCAAGAAAACTTTCAATTTTCATATTTAAAACGGTTAAAGTTCGTTAAATGGACTTTTGAATCTAAACTCCTTTTTGAAGAAGCCGTGCCACTTAGTTATTATTGGAAACAAATTGCTGATGTTTATATGGATCTTAGAGATAAGGAAAAGAATCTAGTGCTAAAAGCTATACGACAGCTAAAAGTAACTAACGACGAGATGACCAATTCAATATTAAAAATCTTAAAAAAAGAGGCTGATGAATTTAACATTAACTTTCCTTTAAGAGTTAATAGAATATTACCTAAATGGATAGTGACAAATTTAATAGTAAAAAATAGACATTGTGCTGATTGGTTAGGTATTGGAATAGCCAATTTATTGAAATCTAAGCATGATGATAGTCTATTTTATTTGCTTAATATTAAAGATTTAGATAATGATAATTTTAACTTTGGAGATGAAGTTTCTGAATACTTAAAAATCACATTACAATTTCATTTAAATCCTTTTACAGTTAATTACGCTATTAGTGAAATGATGCGTGATAAAAAGTTAAAATTATTGTACGATATTCTAAAATTTCAATATTTAAATAAAAATACCTTAGCAGTATTGTTAGAACATAAAACTATTCAAAAATTAATGATTAATGTTGGCCTTGAAAGAGAACTATCAAGTTATGAATTGGGTATTTTAAAAGAAAAGTTTGATTATAATTTCAAGTTCTATGGTCCGGAATTTGTAAAATTTGCAAAAAAGTACTCCATAAAATTACCCTCTACTATAGAATATATTGATGGAATACATATGATTGATATTTCTTCAGAAGGGAAACTTTCATGGAAGTTTAATACTCCAAGTGATGCTGAGATGACTTTTAAGAAAATATGTACGGAGAATAATCAATTGAAAATAGAGAATTATCGAACATTATTGTTAAAGCATCTTAATGATAAAAATATAAAAACTTTTGCTAAGGTAAAATTGATTAAGACATTCTTTAATAGTAGTGAGTTATCTCCATTCATAGATTCTATAAAAGAATATATATCTAAAAATTTAGATTCAGATAAAGAAATTTTTAATTTAGCACAATATATAGCTCTAAATGGAAATTATAAAAAATTCACTTATGCAGATTATGATCTTTTAATAGCCTTAATTAAATATAAAGAGAATAAGAATATTTATTCGAAAATTCTATCTATAAATTATTCGGAATTGCCAATTTCTAATAATTTCATAGATAAACAATACGTAGATTTTAATGTCTTTTTTAACTGTGATTTAGGAAGATATTTTGAAGTTTTAAAAACAATGTTGGAAAAGAGAGAAATGGAGGATAATAATTTAATAAACAGAATGGAAAATCTTAGGCTAGTTAATTCAGCCTATAGAGATTTTATAATCGGGAGATTATGGAATTATTTAGGAAATACGAATTATTCTGTTTCCGCTAATACTTTATTAGGATATTCCACAGCATTTAGTTCATTTGCTCCTAATGATCTTAAGAAATTTTCGGATGCAGCTATTTGTTTACTAAACTCTAATTATAATTCAGCTAGTCAGAGTCCATATACTGCATTTAACATAGCGTTAGTATTATCTGATGAAATAAAACCTTCTATAGAGGTTTTTTCAACTAATTTTAATTATGATATATTGCGTTCACTTTTAGAAATATTTTTCTTTTATAAGAGAAAATATTTAGGCTCATGGCTTGATAAATTTTCCCATTTACCACGTTTTCCAGAAATTTGTGTATCTATTGCCTTAACCTATTTTGAGAAAATAAAAGTTGAAAAACTAAATAAAATAATTACATATATTGAACGTGCTGCTTCAACCCAAAAAGGACTTATTGACATAAGTAAATTTTATTCGTTAAAATTTAAAAATTTAGATGATGCTCACTTTGAAGTATTATTACAATTAACGCGAGTGCTAATCGCAAAGAAATATATAGTTTATTCTATTATGATGGAAAGTAATCTGAAATATATAACAGAAAAAGTAAAGTCAGACAAAAAAATAAAATTCATCAATTTATTTAAGAATCTTTTGCTTAAAGATGAGTATGAAGATTTAATAAAGTAATTAACAAAGGTGTATTTATATGACAAGTAATTTTGCATTCTTAGAAAAAGAGTTTGAAACTCGTGATTTATACGATACAGCAAAAGACGCAGAAGATTTGTATGCAATAGGAAAATTTGCGAATGAGTATGAATCCATTCGTAAAATAGCAGAGAATGTAGCTCGGATGATTTTAGATTTGAATTACGTTTCAATAAATGAAAGAAGTACATTTAGTGATTGCTTACGTGAGATTAAATATCGTCATCTTGTACCCCAAAATATTTTAGACATCTTTTACCAGTTAAAAAGTATTGGAAATAGTGCTGCCCATAGCCTTCATAAATATACAAAAAGTGAAGGATTAAAAGGATTACAACAAATTTATACTTTGTTGGTTTGGTTTTCTAAGACCTATACCGCTGAAGAGTTAGCTTTTGATGGTTTTGTTGAACCACAAAATAATAGTTTATATAAAACAACAGATAGTCGAAAGGTTATCTATGTTCAAACCGCTGATAATAAAGATGGAAACTGGCCGGCATATGTTGGCCTAGAGAAAATCGGGGATGCAACAATTGATGATTTAGAGACAGACAATACTCCCAATAGTAACGATTTACGAAAAGTTGCTGAAAATAGGATTAATCAATATATGAAGACTGCCGGTGTTCCTCATAAGTTACAATGGGCTGAATTAGCTTATCGTAAATCGGATCATACTTGGTTTAGAGATTATGATGTTCATGATGTTTTAGAACGGTCACATGTAAAGAAGACAGAGATCACTGAAGGAAATGAATGGTATCAAACTGATGTTGAAACCGCTAAAAAAGCAATAAAAGCGGTTAAAGAAGGGAAAAAGTCTCTTGATGATCTTAATAATGAGGGTTCACAGATTAAGATTATCCTGCGCCCAGAACAAAAAGAAGCGGTTAAAAAGACCGAAAACACCTTTAAAAAGCACAACAAGATGCTCTGGAATGCAAAAATGCGTTTTGGTAAGACATTATCAGCTTTGCAACTTGTAAAAAACGAAAAATATCAACATGTTCTAATCATGACACACCGCCCGGTTGTGGATGAAGGCTGGTTTGAGGATTTTAATAAAATTGGAATGCCTTCTGCTGGCTATCTTTATGGATCTAAGAAAGCTGGGGAAGATTTTGATTATCTTACAAAAAGTGATAGGCCGTTTGTATACTTTGCTAGTTTACAAGATTTACGTGGGTCTAAAGTGGTTGGTGGATCTGCAGGGGATAAAAACGAGGCAATTTTTAAGAAGAAATGGGATCTAGTAATTATTGATGAAGCGCATGAAGGAACTCAGACTGAACTAGCAAAAAATGTAACCAACTTAGTTGTGGGCAAAAATACAAAGTTACTTGAATTATCCGGTACGCCATTCAACATTTTGGATCAATATGATGAAGACCAAGTATATACTTGGGACTATGTTAGTGAACAAAAGGCGAAATATACTTGGAATAAAGAACATCCAAACGAAAAAAATCCTTATCAAGGATTGCCTAAAGTTAATATGTTTACGTTTGAAATGAGCAATAAATTCTCTGATATGCGATTTATTGGTGATGATAAAAAGTCATTTAATTTCAAAGAGTTTTTCAAGGTTAATGAGAGTGGTGAATTTGTCTATAAAAATCAGGTTGAACAATTTCTTCATAATATCACCACACCAGATGATAAGACTAATTATCCATATTCGACAGTGGAGTTTCGCAATCGTTTGCGCCACACTCTTTGGATTATGCCGGGAGTAAAAGAGGCTAATGCACTAGAAAAAATGCTTAACGATCATCCTGTTTTTGGAATGGAATATGAGATTATTAATGCTGTTAAAGATGGTGATAATGAAGGAGTTGCTTCTGAAAGTGATGTTAGCCGTGTGAACGATGCAATCGGGAATGATCCTTCTAAAACTAAAACAATTACCTTAACGGTTCGAAAGTTAACAACTGGTGTAACAATTAAGCCATGGACAGGTGTTTTATTCTTATCGAATACCAATAGTGCAATGCAATATCTTCAAGCGGCTTTTAGAGCACAGACACCATATTCTTCAGAAACATTTGGTGAAAAAACTAATTGTTATATTTTTGACTTTGCACCAGATCGTGCTTTAACCGTTATGGCAGCATCCACCCAACTAAATACTGGAGTAGGTAAGCGAACAAGTTCTGCTCAAAAAAATCAAATGGCTGAATTAATGAACTTCTTGCCAATTATCGGTGAGACAGGAAATGGGATGAAACCATTTAAGGTGGATACTATGCTTGCGAAAATTAAGCGAGTTTATGCTGAAAAGGCTGTTCGTACTGGGTTCGATGATGATTCGTTATATAGTGATGAGCTATTAATGTTAAAAGATGCTGATTTATCAGCCTTTAATAAATTGAAAGCAATCGTTGGAACTACAAAAGCGGAGAAAAAACCATTAAAAGTTGAGATAAATAATCAAGGACTAACTGATGAAGAATACAACAATGCGTTAAAGGGAAAACAACGACGAAAAAAGGAACGGACTCCTGAACAACAGGCTGCAATAGATAAAATGAAACAGCTAAAGAAGCAACGCAAGACGATGATATCTATCCTGCGTTCAATATCTATTCGAATTCCGATGATGATATATGGAATGGATGTTGAGCTAGATGAGGATGTTAATATTAATAAGTTTATCGATAAGGTAGACGATCAATCTTGGAAAGAGTTTATGCCCAAAGGGGTTACTAAGGAACTTTTTAAGGAATTCTCTAAATATTATGATCAAGATGTCTTTATTGAAGCAGGAAAAATTATTCGTAACCGTGTAAAAGCATTAGACGATAGTGATCCAATAGAACGAACTCGGCAATTAGCGATGATTTTTGGAACTTTTCGTAATCCAGATAAAGAAACCGTCTTAACTCCATGGCGAGTAGTTAACATGCACCTTGGGAAGACAATTGGTGGATATTCTTTTTATGATGATAACTACAAGAACACAACCATTGATGGAGTAGATGCAGCACATTGGATTCATAATGACTATACGGAGAAAATCTTTAATCGGAATGCTCATGTCTTGGAAATTAATTCTAAGACAGGACTGTATCCTTTGCATGTTGCTACCTCTCGTTATTATCAAGAATACGAAAAACAAAGAAAAGCTACTGCTGGTAATGTTTCACTTGAAAACAAAAGAATGATCTGGCAACAAATTCTTCGTGAAAATATTTTCTGCGTAGCAAAGACGCCGATGGCCAAAGCGATTGCTAAACGAACGTTAATTGGTTATCAAGATTATGATGTTAACATTGAATTTATTGATAATATTGTAGAAGATGCTAAACAAAATGTAGATAAAGAAGCTAACAAGATTAAGGAGGTATTTAGTAATTTGAAATTTGATGTAGTGATTGGGAACCCTCCTTATCAGGATGAAAGTAAAGGCCAAAATGATAACTATCATGCACCTATATACAATGAATTTTATGATTTATCTGAAAAGTTGGCAGACGTTGTTACTTTAATTACTCCTGCTAGATTTCTTTTTGATGCTGGTAGCACTCCAAAGGACTGGAATCGAAAGATGTTGAATGATAAGCATTTGAAAGTTATAAAGTATTATGCCAAAAGTTGGGAAATTTTTCCAAGAACTGACATTAAAGGCGGGGTTACTATTACTTTGTTTGATGCAAACGAAACTTGGGGATCAATAGCAAGTAATTATTATCCTGCTAATATATACATTCCGTTTGAAACTTTAGTAAGTGTTATGATGCGTGTCACTAATAAAAAGAAGGTAGAAGGACTTGACACTATAATATATGCACCGGAAAGTTATAAATTTACTGATAAAATGCATATGGAAAACCCAACCGTAATTGATAGATTAAGTAAAGGGCATAAATATGACCTTAAATCAAATGTATTTGATAAATTACCTGATATTTTTTTGGACAGTATTCCAAGTCATGATAAAAGTCAATATGTAAAAATATATGGTTTGAGTCATAAAAAAAGAACATTTAGATACATAAGAAAAGACTATATATCGAATACAAATAATTTAGAAACTTGGAAGGTACTTATTCCCAAAGCAAATGGTAGTGGTTCATTAGGCGAATCGTTAAGCACTCCCTTGGTTGGTAAACCCTTGGTTGGTAATACGCAAACGTTTATCAGTATTGGTAATTTTAATACAGAATTTGAAGCGAACGCTGTCATGAAATATGTGAAAACAAAATTTGCAAGAATTATGCTTGGCATTTTAAAAATTACTCAAGATAATACTTCAAAGGTTTGGCAATTAGTTCCTATGCAAGATTTCACGCCTAATTCTGATATAGATTGGTCAAAGTCTATTCCAGAAATTGATCAGCAACTTTACAGGAAATATAATCTATCCCAAGATGAAATCAACTTTATTGAAACGAAAGTACAGGCAATGGATTAATGAATAATTTTAATGAATTGAAGCGTCAAGATCAGGAAGCCTATTTAATGTACCCAATCATTAGAGAATTAAGACGACTAGGTGGGGAAGCAACTACTAAGGAATTAAAGCAAATGGTTGTTAGGAATGATAGTTTAATTCCAAAAGATACATTAACGCTAACTAAAAAGTCACAAAAAGAGTATGTGTATCATCATTTTAACTTTCCATTTAATTTTGCTGTTACTAATTTAGTTATGGCTGGTTATTTACATCGTCCACGAACGGGGACAGTTTCTAAGGGTCGTTCATTTGAGAAAAGTGCTGATTCGATAATTAAAGATGTTTACGAGATATCACTACCTATCTGGAAAGAACGATCTAGGAAGAATAGAAATCATACGGCAGATAGGGTCAAGCTTGCTGATGAAGAGGCAGATAAATCAGAAAATTGGCGCGTAGAATTATTGCATGCTCTCTTTAAAATGAAACCTAGCAAGTTTGAAATGTTCTGTCGGGCACTAGTTAAGAGGATGAATGTTGATATCAATGAATCTCTAGGAATTCAACTTAGTGGTGATGTCGGGATTGATGGTTATGGCTATATGACTACTGCTTATTTTCGAACTACACGTGTCGCAATTCAAGTAAAAAGGTGGGGAGAAACTAACCTCATTTCTTCACCAGAGATTGATAAATTTCGTGGTGCAATGGATAAATACCGAATGGTACACGTGTTATTACTTTAATCGATGGTGACCATTTAGTTGATTTAGTGGCTAAACATCAATTATATGTAAAACCGGTTATTACCTATGAATTAGAGGAGGTCTTCACTGATAATCATTAAGAATTCTTTATTTAAAGAAAATTAGGTGAGAAAGCCAAATAATGAGGAAAGTTTTATGAATGAAAAGATTATCAAATCATCTGACCGTGTAAAAGATCACGGTGAGGTTTTTACTCCTAAACGAATTGTTGATTTGATGTTAGATCAGCCAGAAATTATGAAAAAAATTAATGATTTACATGCAACCTTTCTAGAACCTTCAGCAGGCGAAGGGGCATTTCTAGTTGAACTACTAAAGAGAAAATTAAAAGTAGCGATGTCACAAAGTAAGTCTGCTCGAGCATTTAATACTAATAGTTTAATTGCGTTATCTACTTTATATGGAATAGAATTTTTAGAAGATAACGTTGAAATGTTAGTAATGAATATGATTTTAACCTTTAATCAAGAATATGAAAAAATTATTCAGAGCAAATATAATAGTAAGGCTAATAAATATGTTGAGGATAGTGCCAAGATTATAATTCAAGCTAATATGCAACAAGGTGATACGTTGAAACAGATTACTGCTAGTGGTGATCCTATTATATTTAGTGAATGGAATGATATTGGCGGAAACCCACGTAAAGTGCAGAGAACTGAATATACATTTGAAGCTATTGTTAATCAAGATGGTCCAACCGGTAGCGTGAAAAATAGTTACGAGCAATTGGATTTGTTTGCTTCAAATGAGGATACAGAAATAACAGAACCTGAAAAAGTTAATTATGTTCCTTGTAAGTGGACAGATATTTATTTGAGAGAAATAAAAGTAGAATAATAAAAATTAATAGTTTAATAAAATAGACAGTTTTCAATGAATCGAAAACTGTCTATTTCTAGCCTTAGTCTGAAATTTATTAATTTCAAGCATAGAAGGAGATAAATATGAGTAAGAGACTTGGAATTTTAATGGCAAAAAATAACTTAAATGATATAGAGGTCTATTCTCGAAAATTAGATGAATTATATGAAAATAATGATGTTTGCAATGTTGCAGTGACAGGGCCATATGATTCGGGAGAAAACAGTATTCTTCATAAAATATCAAGGTCCTCTAAACGTAGGACACTAATATTTTATTTTAAATCGTTATATTACTACTTTCTTTCACTAATATCTTTTTGCAACTTCAAGAAATAATTGTCAGAGACATGAAACACTTGTCCTAACCTTTGTGAAATATCTGTATTAATTATTAACTTATTATGCAGGATATGGTCAATTTGCTCTAAAGAAATAGTGGTTTCCTCTGATAAAGTTACTGGCGATATACTGAGTGGAATCATAAATTCTTCTTGTAGAATTTCGCCAATAGTTGGCAATGGAATTTTTGTCATTTTACTATCTCCTAAGCTCATAAAATAATCTGTTTTAATTATAGCTTAAATTAAAAACCTACTACTTATAAATTCTTTAAACCTGAAATCGCTTCCTTACATTATCGCCCAAATGCGTTATAATTAACTTAACTGATCAACAAAGGGGCGATTAGATATGAAGTGTCCATGTCATAACTTATCAAAGAACCAAAAGATTGTTTTATTAACACTTGTCGCAGGAGCCTTAATTTGGCCAATGTACTTGCTATATAAGCTGGCAAAGAAGAACTAATTTTTTCCGAAGAATCACTTGCAGGTGGTTCTTTTATTTTGTACTTCTTCGCCGAACGTTCGTTTGATCTAATAAAATTGGTACCAAATATGCACAGAAATAATCAATGGGAGGCACGAAATGTCACGGGGAATTCGGATGAATGTTTTTATGAATAAAGCGATGATTAACCAAGCAAAGAAGCAATCGATGGAACATTCAAAAAATAATAAGACATGAAAGCAAGAATTAATTAAAAAGTATGAAAAGCGACGAAGGACAGCTACATCGCCGAAAAAAGCTATCAAACCAAACTATACTAATAAAGAAATTCAAAAGTTACACCAGCAAATCGATAAACTTGAGCAAGAACGCCAGAGCCTAATTGCCAAAAATAAACAAGCAGAGCAGCAAAATAAACGGCTGATACGACAATTAAAAAATGACAATCGAATTCTTCGTCAACAGTTACGAGATCAAGAAAAATCAATTAAGGATAGTCAACTTCATAACGATCAAGCTGCCACTAAATTAATGGCCGAGTATTTGGAAATTTCAAGTTGGCTAAAAACATTTGATTTACTAGAAATAGATCCTTTTGCTGGCAGATCAGCGCGGTTTCAACTGCAAAGTGAATACCAAGAGGTGATTAGCTTCCAAATTTTGCTCCTTCAAGTTCTAAATATTGTCGAAAGACAGCTATCTACATTTAAGACAAAGGCTAAGCAATATAATAAAGTAAAGCGTCAATGCAATCAGTTAGCGAGCCAACTAAAAAAGTTGCAAAAAAGCTACCAAGAACAATTTGAAGCTTCAAGAAGAGATAAGCAAGAATTTCGCCAAAAATTGCGGGACTTTGGGTTGGAAAACGAACGAATGCGTAATCGGTATGTAAATGGTGATCGGCTCAGCAATGCTTTTCATATTATGTTTGACCAGTTGAATGAAAAAACAGTTCAGCAGTATGCTCAGCTGGCACCACTTCTTGAATGCGTGATTATGACGTTTAAGGAGGCAACTGTAAAACATGATTCACCGTTTATATATGGTTACTATTATGAGAAGGATGGCCAGGCTTATATTGGAGATCAGGATGGACAAGGACTCAAACCACTTCAAGATAATTCAATTACTAAACGAATGGCAGAAGATTTACAAGATGGGGTTGCAATTAAAGCACAACGAGTAGGCGGAACACACTATCAATTGGTAAATACGTTACCCTGGGTAAATAAACTATTTCGTTATTTAAGCGACTATGGTTCATTTCAACCTAACCGCCTCGTAGCAACTAAGGGAACGATAAAATTAAGTAAATTATTAAGTGAGCGACCTAAAGAATCGAAAAAGTCGGCGCAGCCAGTTCCGAAGGTTATTATGGGTAAAATCATTGGAAACACTGTTAGAGCTCCCAAAGTAATCAACTGTAAAACAGCCAATTCAGAAAGAAAACCAGTTAAAGAAAAGGTTACAATTATTAATCCTGATAAAATTGCATGGCTTTATTCCAAGAATTTATTGTTAATTGGCAACAAGAAAATTGACTTTATGGTTACACAATTACGTAAGTATGTTAACTTATCAGTAATGGATGCGTATGAAGAGTCTCTCCCATTAATTTATAAGAAGATTCAGGCAGCAGACTATGTTTTTGTTCTGTTAGGATCGGTTCCTCATTCACTGACTAATTATTTAAAGCAACATCCAGAATTTGATAATAAAGTCGAGTATTTTTATCGTGCTGATACAAATGAAGGTGTACGACGATTAAACTATTTGTATATGAATTCTGAAAAATAAAGTTCTTATGATATATTGAGTATATTAATCAAAAAAGGAGGCGAGTCACATGTTAGATATCCTGGATTACACTAAACAAGAATTAATTTCTGATGCCGATTTTTGGAAATTTGCGGGTGAACATCTTGAAAAGCCGACTGAATTTAGGGGCGTTTCATTTGTTTCTTCAATTAAGTTTATTGAGGAGCAACTATTACCGCGTTATGATAAGGTCACTTTGATCCTCGGTTTGAGCGACAATGGGAAAGAATCAATTGGCAAACGGATGAGGCAGTTAAATGACCGGACTGAATTTGTCAATTATGGTTATGAACACCCTGATAGTGAATTTACGAAGCGAATTTTAGATGGTAGCTTGCGACTTTTATTCACAAAGCAAGAATTAATTCATACCAAAATGTACTTAATGACAAGTGACGACCGGTATCTCTCATTTGCCGGTTCAATGAATTTAACTGAAGCAGCAATTCATCATAATTTAGAACAGCTCGACAGTGACTATGGAACGCAGACGGATCCGCTTTATCAATGCCATGTCCAGATGTTCAATGATAACCTTCGCCATGCGACTACCTATCTGGACGCAAAGAAAATGGCTGGGTTCATTAAGGCAAAAAATAAAGAGCAACTTCAGATTAATGTCTATACCGATACGGTGAATATGGTGAAAAACAAGGATACCGGTGATCAGGATGCGGTGATTATCCCGGCGGAAGAAGTAAAAGAATATAAGGATCAGTATAGTTCTGACGAGGAATTAAAGAAACTATCAGCCCAAGAAAAGTTGAGTGTTGCCCAAACTGTCAAGCTCTTTGGTAATGCTGGCTATAAGAAACGCAACCTCGAAAATATCGGGAAAGAACTCTACAGCCTTACTCAAGTAGTTAAACATGTGTCTCGAAACGATGATAATTCAGGAAAGATTACCCGTGAAGAAGATCTCTACCCTAAACCAGTCTTGTTTTATAACAATGGTCAGTTATTTGAAGCGCCCCGTGTTGGCGATAATGTAAAGTCAGAATTAATAACATCGAATTTAACGGGTGACCGGCTCCGTGAACAGCTGCAATTATTTAGCGATATTGCCCATGAGTACGATAATTACAAAGAAGTCGGCGAGGGGTGGCAGGCATGTGATTTCATGTGTTTCCTATTTGAGGCGCCATGGCTATGGAAAATCCGTAATATGTATGAATTATCACCAAGTAGTAAATCGCGCGAAGATGTTCCCCTCGGAGTAGCCTTGATTGGTCAAGGACGGACCGGAAAGTCGACGTTGGGAAAGCGGCTAGCAGCCAAGCTAACGGGGAGTGGCAATTTCCTTGATGGTGGCGTTTTTGATGCTAAAAATTATGCATTAGGAAAGTCCAATATCAATATGACTATTACAACGGTTTTAAGCGATTATATGTATAGTGCTGGGCCCGTTAATCCGATGATGATTGATGATATTAGCCCTGACTTAACGACGCGGCCATATTTTGATCGCTTCATTAAAGAGATTACCAATAACCGTAGTTTAACTCAGCCCCTCCCATCATTTATTTTTACGATGAATCGTCGTGAGGGTGACAGTAAATCACAATTTTCCCTTAAACCGGAAATTATGCGTCGTTTATGGTACCTCAGCTTTGAATCAACTTTTGCCGGAGATGAGGATGAACGTGAAGCTAAATTAAATGACTTGCTTGAGCGCGCTAACGATCAGCTTTATCGTTATTGCCAAGTTGAACTTGCAAAATTCTTCAATGATGTGTCGCCGGAGACAGAACAAAAGATTGAGAAGGATTACCTTTATCCAATCAAATATGTCTTGAAACAAGCGATGGACCAATTTGGGATGTTTGAGCTTGTTAAAGACTACTTTGACGATAATTATGACTATTCACTTTTTGTCGGTCGGAATGATTGGACAATGCTGATTAACCAGGCGGAAGTGGGGGCTGATCTAACGTTTATTCAGCAGGATGGTCAGTTAAAAGCACAAATTAATAAGCAGCTGTTTAATAAGGTTTCAGATAGTACGGCGCGAAATAATGGTTCAATGATGATGGAACGGTACTTCCAATACTTGCCGCGAAAGTATCGAATTAGTTATCAATATACTAGTACCGGTTTTATTGTCGATGTTGCCAATTTTGATCGGTGGCTTAACAGTGATACCCTTCAGCAAAAGTATAATAGCAGCGAGGTAGCTCGGGACGCTCAAAAGGTAAATACTGATGCAAAGGTGACTGAATTGCTTACCCGGTTAACGGAGGCACAAGAAAAGCAAGCACACCGCCATGGGATATTTAGCTGGCTTAAAAAGAAATAAGGTGAACTTATGAAACATATTTGGAAACTTAACCTATTTCAAAAGATAATTGTTTGGTTATTTATAATTGCTTTAATTACCTGGCCCATATATTTTTACGTAAAGGCAAAATGGGGCTAAAATAAGAGTGTAGGTAGTGATAGGTTTTTGAACAAAGGAGTAGATTCTTATGAAGAAAAATAAAACTGAAAACAAAACTACACAACCTAAGAAGCATTCAAAGAAGAAGTTTACTATTTTAGCCCTTTTAGCTGGCGCTATTGCTTTACCAATTTATTTAGTAAAGAAAGCGTAAGATTATAACTTATATTGAAAAGGATCACGATTAGGTGGTCCTTTTATTATGTCTTTTTAAATTTTTATTGATCGCCATTAAGCGGAATAATGTTCATTTGTTATAATTAATGTAACCGCTATACTAATAATTCACAAAGAAAGGGTGCCGATAACAAATGACCAAAAACATAATTCTTGACTGTGATCCCGGACATGATGATGCATTGGCGTTAACGATGGCCGTTGCTTCACCAAAGCTTGATGTCCTTGCCGTAACAACTTCTGCCGGTAATCAAACCCCAGACAAAACTTTAAATAATGCAATGCGGATGTTAACTTTACTCCATCGTGAAGATATCCCGGTTGCTCAGGGAAATCAAACTCCGCTGGTCGAGCCGCTTGAAACTGCACCGGAAGTTCATGGTGAGACGGGGTTAGATGGTGCGGACCTTCCTGATCCCAATTTCAAAGTTCAACCAATTCCGGCTATTGAATTGATCGCTAAAACTCTTCGTGAAAGTGATGAAAAGGTTACCTTAGTAGTTACCGGTCCAATGACAAATGCAGCCTTATTCTTGCGGGTCTATCCCGACTTGGCAAAAGAAAAGATTGATCAAATTGTCTTCATGGGTGGGGCAATGGGACTTGGCAATTGGCGACCATCAGTTGAATTTAATATTTTTGTTGATCCAGAAGCAGCTAAAATTGTAATGAACTTTGGCTTGCCACTGGTAATGGCACCGTTGAACGTGACCCATAAAGCTCAGATTATGAAGGATGAGATTGAGCAAATTGGGCAAATCGATAATCCAGTTGCCCAGGCTTTCTATGGTCTCCTAAACTTCTTTGAACAGTACCATGAAAATCCAAAATGGGGTTTTAAAGGTGCGCCCCTTCACGATCCATGTACGATTGCTTGGTTGATTGATCCTACTATGTTCGGTACTGACAAAATGAATGTGGATGTTGAAACTCAGGGCGATCTTACACGGGGAGAGACGGTTTGTGACTACTATCAGTTAACTGGCAAGCCCCAAAATACTGAAGTCCTCCTTGATATTGATCGTGAGAAATTCATCCAATTGATCATGGATACCCTGCAAAGTTTCTCACAGAAATAAATTTGCTGTTTACAAAAAGAAAGTGAAGAGTTACACTATATGTAAATTTAACAATCTAATTTTCTTCGGGGCAGGGTGAAATTCCCAACCGACGGTAACAAGTACGCTTGGAGTCCGTGACCCGTTAGCATTTGTGTTAACGGTTGAACCAGTGAAAATCTGGTACCGACAGTATAGTCTGGATGGGAGAAGAAAACAAAAAATGACACAATCAGTTTAAACGTAAAGCCCCGGATAGCAGTGATGTTATCCGGTTTTATTTTGCCGAGCTGTTTTTTTAGGTAACCATTTAACGCCCCGAGAGAAAATCTTAGGGCGTTTTTATTTTGGAAAGGATGGTTAGAGTGGAAGATGTTCATTTCATGCAAATGGCAATCGCTGAAGCAGCAAAGGCCGGCAATGAAACCTGGAAAAATCCTCGCGTTGGAGCAGTTGTTGTGAAAAATGGTCAAGTTTTAGCGCGAGGTTATACTCACGAATATGGTGGAATTCACGCTGAACGGGATGCAATAGGTAAACTTACGCCGAAACAGTTACAGGGAGCAACTCTTTATGTAACGTTGGAACCCTGCAATCACTATGGGAAACAATCACCATGTAGTCAGGCGATTATTGACGCAGGTATCAGGAGGGTTGTGATTGCGGAAGCAGACCCGCACCAGCTTGTCACTGGAAAAGGAATTGCTACCCTTCAACAGCAAAATATTATTGTCAAAACGGGCGTCCTTAAAGAAACAGCACAGGCCTTAAATCCGCATTACGATTTCTTCTATCGGTACCGACGACCATGGGTAACGTTAAAACAAGCAGTGAGTCTTGACTATCGCGTGGCCGCAGAAAAAGGTCAACGAACGGCGATTACTAATTCTGCTGTGGCAAGAGTTGTTCATATCGAGCGTGGTAATTTTCAAGGGATTTTGATTGGGAGTCAGACAGCAATTATTGATAATCCATCTTTATTAACGACTGCTCCTACAGAATTTCCTCCAGTAAGAATTATTATTGACCGCCGGGGACGCTTAAAAGATAATCCGACCTTACACTTGTTGACTGATGGGCGCGCACCTACTTGGATTTTTACGGAAAATAGCACTATGCAAGGCCAGTTTGCTAAAGATGTGCGGGTATTTTACCGACAAACGTGGTTAATTGCTGATATTTTACATGAACTTGGTCGACAAGAAATTCAATCTGTTTATGTAGAAGGTGGCCCGACAGTTCATCAAGCATTTTTACAGGAAGGCTTATTTGAAGAGCTTATTACATACGTAGCTCCCCACATGCTTGGCAAAAAAGGTGTTAGCGGCATGGAACTAGCTTGCCCAATGAATTTTACTCATCAGGAAATTAAAATCTTAGAAAATAATATTAGGATTGCGGAAAGGAAGATTGAAAATGTTTAGTGGTTTAGTTGCGGAAACGGGACGAATAGTAAAAGTTACCCAGGATGGCGAAACGATTGAATTGGTGGTTGAACCTCATAGTGATGATTTTTTAACTACCGTGCAACTTGGCGATTCAATTGCGGTAAATGGGACATGTTTAACGGTCGTAGAAATCAATAATAATCAATTTACGACGACATTAATGCCGCAAACCTTTGAAAAGACAACGTTCAAAAACTTGGAAAAAGGGTCCCTTGTAAATCTTGAACGTTCATTGCAAGTTGGCGCACGACTAGAAGGTCATATTGTAACGGGGCATGTTGACGAACTATCACGAGTTTTAAAGCGGACTGTCAATGAAAATGCTATTGAAGTGCAATTTAGTCTTCCGCAACGCCTGCAAGGTCAAGTGGTAGCGCAAGGAAGTGTCGCGATTAATGGCGTAAGTTTAACAGTGATGGAAACTGGTGATGACTGGTTTACTGTTGGGCTGATTCCGCACACTCAACTCGTGACTAACTTAGATACGCTTAAAGTAGGGGATGAAGTTAATCTAGAAAACGATATTTTAGGCAAATATGTAGTCGCAAATTTACTAGGAGGCCGAAAATAATGGATGTAAAGAAAATTCAAGCAACGATTAAGCATTTGCAAGAAGGTGGTTTAGCAATTGTCATGGATGATGCAGACCGCGAAGCAGAAGGTGATTTGGTGGGACTTGCTAGTGAAGCTACTCCCGAGAAGGTTAATTTCATGACTAAGTATGCCCGTGGATTGATGTGTGTTCCCATGGCACCGGAAGTAGCTGAACGGCTGAAATTACCTCAGATGACTGCTGATAATTCAGATCCGTTTGGTACGGCTTTTACGATCAGCGTTGACCATCATTCGACAACAACGGGAATTTCAGCCTTTGATCGTTGGCGCACTATTACTCATCTTGCCGCACCGACTGCTAAAAACGAAGACTTCTACAAGCCAGGTCATATCTTTCCTTTAGTTGCAAAGAAAAATGGAGTATTAGAACGAAATGGACATACTGAAGCTGCTGTTGACCTTGCACGCTTAGCTGGGGTAGAACCAGTTGCTTATATCTGTGAGATTTTAAAAGACAATGGTGAAATGGCGCGATCAGTTGAACTCCATGAGAAAGCAGCCGAATTTAGCTTACCCATCATTACGATCAAAGAACTTCAGGAATACCGGCAAAGTCTAGCGAGCAAACCAGTAGAAGAGGTGCACCTCCCGTCTCAGTATGGTGACTTTCGTTTACGGTGGTTTGATGGCAATAATCTAGCGCTAATAAAGGGAGATATTGATCCAACTACTCCTGTAATGGTTCGCTTGCATTCAGAATGCTTTACTGGCGATGTTCTTGGTTCCCTTCGCTGTGATTGTGGTCCTCAACTTCATGAATCAATGCGCCGAATTGAGAAAAACGGCAGCGGGATTATTATTTATTTGCGTCAAGAAGGCCGTGGAATTGGTTTAGCAAACAAGCTGCGGGCCTATCATTTGCAAGAACACGGCTATGATACTGTCGAGGCCAATGAAAAATTAGGTTTTGCGCCTGATGAACGGCAGTATGACCAAGCAGTTACGATTTTACATCAATTAGGGATAACCAAGATTAACCTACTTACTAATAATCCCGATAAAATTACGCAATTACAACTTGGCGATATTGAAATCAATGAACGGATGCCATTAGAAATCGCACCCAATAACTACGACGAGAATTATTTGATCACAAAGAAAAATAAATTTCATCATTTACTGAATCTGGAGGCTTAATCATGAAAGAATTTACTGGGAAATTTAATGTTCAGAGTGCAAAAATCGGGATTGTTGTTGCTAATTTTAACGAAACTGTTACTAAACAATTAGTGCAGGGAGCTACCGAAATGTTAGCTAAGTTTGACCTTGAAAACGTTGATGTATACCATGTGCCGGGAGCATTTGAAATTCCGTTTATGATGAAACAATTATTGGCAAAAAAGAAATACGACGGCATTTTGACGTTAGGCGCTATTATCAAAGGTGAAACAGATCACTACGATTTAATTTGTCAAAATGTTGCTAGCGGCGTAATGAATCTTAACTTAACGAGCAATATTCCAATTACATTTGGCATCCTTACTACCGATAACATTGAACAGGCAATGCAACGAGCGGGACTCAAAGCGGGTAATGAAGGAGCGATCACTGCACAAAGCTTACTAGAGATGATTTCGTTAAATCGACAAATAAATTAAAAATAACCTCCATTCTTGGATAAATCCTTGAATGGAGGTTATTTGCTAACGTTTATTTTTCTGAATCAAACGCTTGATTTCGTCTAACTCAGCTTTTAGTTGGCGATTTTCATGTTGGATTTTGACTAACTGGGCGGAAATCTTCCGTTCGTCTTTTTTGGCAAAGAACTCAGTAATTGTACTGGTAAGCATCCCAATAAAACCAATTCCTAAGAGCATCAAGACAATCGCGGCTGCCCGACCAATTCCGGTCTTAGGAATCACATCCCCGTAACCAATCGTAGTAGCAGTTGTAATTGCCCACCATAGGGCTGTTTCATAAGAGACTTTCTCTGAGATACAAAACATTGCAGCGGCTACCATTATGACAGCAATCGTAATGTACAAGTAGTAGAGCAGCTCATTGCGCTCAAAGAAGACGCCAAGCCGACCGGTAAAACCAACTAACCGCATAATGCGCATGAGTTTAAGCATCTGAAAGGTTCTACCAATTTGCCCAATTCGGAAGAGAAAGAACAAACTGCTGGCAGGAATGATTGAAAGAAGATCAAAGACATTATCTTTAACAAATTCGCGTTTATTTGGTGAAATAATCAGCCGGATAATGTAATCAGTAAAGAAGACTAACCATATTCCATTGTCAATCATATTGTAAGGGTAGGTATCAATATTGATCCGCTTGGCGTAATATGCAATCAGCATTCCAATTGAGATAACGGCTAAGATAGCCATAATAATTTGGTAGACAATGTAGGTAAACTTCTTATGCACGATTTTTTCTCCTGCCGATAGATTTAATTTTATCTTAAGCGTCTCTTAAAAGGGATGCAAGAATTATTCTACTTTACTTGCGCTTCCGTTTCCAGACGACCGTAATGATTCCGGCAAGAATGGTCCAACCAAGTCCAATCGAACTGAGTAACGCACCTAATCTGATTCCTGGTAACTCATAACTAAAGATCACATGGTGAGTTCCGGCAGGTAAGTATACTCCTAAGAAAGCCTGGTTTGTTCGTAGAGTGGTTGCCTTTTTACCATTAACTTTCACTGACCAGCCGGTAGAATAAGGAATCGAAGAGGTAAGGACGCCAGGACGAGTCGTTTTAATCGTTCCCTGAACTTGGTTGCGTTTAAATTTAACGTCCTCTAGACGATGGCGTTGCAATGTTTTAACTTCGCGATAATAATTATTGTCTAGTTTTTCTGCTACTACCCGGTATTTGAGCTCATAAGTTCCGAGTTTTGAAGGCTGGAAGGTGAGTGAAGTCGGAAGCTTGCCATCATAATAACCAATATTAAGTGTCGAATTAGTAACGTGCTTAAATAAGGAAAGGGTACTTTGTCGTGCCTGTTCAATCGTAGCGGTGCCAAACTTACTGCCAATGTTAAGCTTAAAGCTAATATCAGGTGAACCATTTAAAACGTGGTAACGCCAATAGCGATAGTGGGTATAGCGCTGATTAATAACATTTCCGGGATTAAGGACCGTTTCCTTGAGATGTGCTTGTTCGTAGGCAATCTGTTCTTTCATGGAGAAAGGGGTGTACTTAATCTTCGAAAATTCAATATGCAACTCGCTGCCCTTTAATTTTTGCTGCATTTTTTTACTTTGCAGCTCTGGTAATTGCAATTGATAAGTTTCTTCACTATCGGTATAGGTCAGTTTAGCCGGGTTAACCTTATTCAAGCGGTTGGAAACTAACTCGCTTTTAAGAGGATAGACATGCGTCTTGAGCTTAGCGGCCTTCATTCCTTGGAGCTTTTCTTGCTTATCAACCAGAACACCGGTAGCTAAAACGCGTTCTTTTTCAGTTGGTGAGAGTGACTGATAATCTTTTTTGCTAATGTAGTTATCTTGCCAGTAAAGTAATGGGAAAGCATAGTTCGTTTTATACCGCATCGTTTGTGTGGGCACAAACTCTTCCTTGCTTTGGGGATTGCTTGGCTGTCCTTCATCGTAATTGATGACTGGATCAGTTGCTTTATCTAAAAAGTAACCAGCGGGAATCTTTGTCGCGTTATCACCATTGCTTTGAACAAAGAGATATTTGACGCCAAAGAAATTATTCATAATTGTCCGATCATCGGCTTGCCGAATGGGGATGTTAGCCTGATACTGGTTATTTTGCAGGCTTGTATTAAACTGTCCCAAATATTTATTTTGCAGTGAATAGTAAGAATCAATGTTATGCAATCCAGAAGTAAGGTCATTATCAAGGTTCGGACCGTCAATAATCTTATTTTGGCTAATTGTTGAAACGCGGTAAAAAGAATTGTTCTTCAAATCCTGATCAAGGTTACCGTAACGGTTGCTGGTAATTGCTTGATACTCTCCCCGGCTCAGCATACTACTAGAGAAATCTCCGTTATAGGGGAAAGCCGCGTAAATTGCGTTCACCCCAGCGTTAAGCATTGTAATCGCTAGTAACCACCGGTAAGGATGAGTAAGTTTATTTAAGTGAATCAACCAGATGGCCATTAGGGAGCCAATTAAGAAAATAACCGGCATAAAAATATCATTTTCATTGTCAAAGAAGAAGGTTGCGATCAAGACAATGAGGTAAATCCCCGTTGCCCAACTTAGGACCGCCATTGTCTTTTGATCAAGCGTCGGAATGTTCTCTGCTAGAATACAGACGGCCATTGCTAATGGAAGGTAGATCAAGAGCGTCCAACGGTTAGAAGCTGACATCATTCCGTTGAAGAAAGCGCCGACTGCTGGAATTAGCAGCATGATTAGGGCAAGACCAAGGCTAATCGTTAGCAGGGGATACTTTCGCGGACGGGAATAAATGTAAACAAGGGCGATAAAACCAATTGAAACGATCCCTAGCGCAGACCAGAACATGAAATACCACTGGCCACCGTTGATCAGTGACTTAGGTAAAAAGAGGTAGTAGTAAAGAGGATAGGTTTTTAGACCGTTTGCAAACAATGATCCAGTCCGGGTTGAATTTGTGACCGCGATAATTTCGGGGACAAGCAAAACCGCTGATAAGAGGACACTAGTAATTGTTGCAAAAGCAAGTTTAAGAAAAGTTTTCCCGTAATTAAGCGTGCGACGATAATGCGTTCCTACGCGAAGGACAAGATAGAGGAATGAACCAATTCCTAAAACGTAAGCAAGGTAATAGTTGCTTACTAGCATCCATGTAAAGGCACCAGCAAGCGGCCAGGGCGAGCCCTCTTGTAGTATCCGTTCAATCTGGACCACGATTAACGGAAAGATAATAAATGGCGTGGTAAAGAACGGCTGAGCGATACAGGCATAGAGTAAAAACGAATTGACCAGGTAGGTTGTTGCCCCCATCAAAATGACGCTATTGCGAAACTTAAAGTGTTGAGCAAAATAGACGAAAGCGAGGCCAACACAATACATCCGGATAATATTAATTACCTGGTAGGCGAGGGTAATCTTTGCCGCGGGAAAAAGCAGTGCAAGATAAGAGAAAATATCCCCAATTGTATAGTAAGAATATACTTGAAAGGTATCACTGCCTAGCCCCATTTGCCATGACCAGAAGTTTAGGCGGGGATGGTGGAAGAAGCTAATCAGTGCTTCTCGATACTTTGCTAGTAAGGGTAAATGCTGGTTGAGAGCATCTTTGCTGAGGATAAAAGTATGACCGGTAACTAAATATGTCCCGAAAATACATAAGGCTAAGAAGATGAATAAAATAGTGTATTCACCGTATAGTCTTTTTACCGGTCGTTTTTTAAATGAGAAATCCATAATTCCTCCTTGGATTAACAATCATTTTTTAGGATATCTCTAATATTTTAACAAAAAATATTAAGAGTGACGTTCTTAATTTTAGCGGACATTCTTAGAATTTGGGTGGTAAGTTCTAAAATGATCAATTACAATAAAAAAGATCTTTATATTAAAGGGGTAATTTTATGGAAAATATAGGTAACTTTACAGTAGCAAAACGATGGGGATCTTTTTTGCTACTATATTTAGGATATATGATTCTATTTGCTGACCGAACAGTGATGAATATTTCCCTTGCTTACATCGGTAAAGACTTTCATGTTGGGGCAGCAGCATTAGGAGCAACCGCCAGTGCGTTCTTCTTAGGGTACACCTTAATGCAGATACCTGGAGGATACTTAACTGATAAGTTTGGCAGTAAACTGATGGTGATTATTTCCCTGTTTGCCTGGTCGTTGATGACGATGGTGACTGGCTGGGCGTGGTCCCTTGCTGCCTTGATTGCGATTCGATTTCTATTTGGGATTGCAGAAGGACCATATCCAGCAGCAGCTTTAAAACGAATTTCTGAAAATTATGATAAGAGTGAGAAATCACAGGCAACTTCTGCCTTAATTTCATCGAATTATGCCGGGGCAGCAGTAGCACCACTAATTATTGTGCCAATTATTGCTAGCAATGGTTGGCGAAATGCCTTTGTTTGGCTTGGGGTTGGCGGGTTTATTATTTTACTTGCCTATTACCTGGTAGAACGACCGATTAATAGCAGCCGAGAAAATGAGCAGGCTCGTCCCAAGATTGAATGGAAAAAGATTGACCACCGTGTCTGGGCTTTTGTAGTAATTGGACTTGCCCTGAATATCATTACTAAGGGGCTTGAAACCTGGATGCCAGTTTATTTCTTACAAGAACAAGGAATTAACTTGAAGAACTTGGCCTGGTTAGTACCACTACCAGTTATTTCTGGAGGTATTGCAGCATTTATTTCTGGCTTTGTGATGGTGCACTTGTTTAAGAAGCATGAACGGTGGATGATTAGTATTGCTTCATTCCTGACTCTGGTTTTCATGTTTGGTCTCTTCAAGTCCACCTCATTAGTAGGCGTTGTGATTTTTGATGTCTTGATCTATTTCGTTAAATCATTGGCATTTACCGGTATCTTTAGTTTCATTGCACAGATTTTATCGGAGAAAACTTACGGATCATCAATTGGGATTGTTAACTTTGGTGGGCAACTTGGTGGCTTTGTTGGTCCGCTCTTAATTGGGTGGATTGTCCAAGCAGCCGGCTCATATTCAGCTGCTTTCTTCGGCCTTGTTATCAGTGCATTGGTTGCAGTGATTGCATGTTTGTTTATTAGGAAAGCGTAAAAAATAAGGTGTTGAGAGAAAATAAAAAGCTTTCTCTCAGCACCTTATTTTTGCTTTATAAGTCCTTACTTCATTAATACTTTTAATAGTTTGCCGTGGCAACGATGCAAGGCACTTTGGACGCTCCGTTTAGAGCAATCAAGGGTACCAGCAATCTCAGTTATCGAATAACCAGTATGGAGATACACTAGTACTTTTCGTTCAAATGTAGAACAATGGCAAAGTAAACGGTCAAGACTCTGCCGGCAATAAATAATGTCATCAGGGGAATGATGTAAAAAGTCGGTAAGTGTTTCAGCAAAATCATCGCTTAATGCGTAAAGACAGCCTGCTGGAATCCGTTTGTGGGCCTGAGTTTGTCGTTGGATATCACGAATCCGGTTAGTTAAGCATTCCTTAAAAAAGCAGCTAAACATGCGCGGCCCCTGATTATTGTATAAACGAATAACTTCTAGCATCACAACGCGGGCTTCCTGTTCCCAATCCGCCAATTCAAGGCCGCTAATATTATATCGTTGCCACAGTCGGCGAACGAGCGGCCAATAACGGCGAAATAACTCTTCGAAGTCTTTATTGCTTCCGCGACGGGTATTGTTAATCAGCTTAAGGTACTTTTCTTCATCTTTTTCATTGAAGCGCATATCAAAAATGCTCTCCTTTAAAACTATAATTTACGCGACATGCTTCCCATCATAGTGTTTGTCCTATTTATTTTTCTTCTCCCCAAATAGGTAAACTGACGACCTAAAAGAAGGGATTCATTCCTTAATTTAGGCAAGATAAAACGGTTTAATTTTATCACGCAGTTCGCCTCGCGTTGGTATTAATTTATCAAATGTCTTATTTTAGAACAATAACGGAATTTGTATAATCAGAACGATTAATCGAACGTTAAGGCGAGAAAAGTATAGTAGTAAAGATGAATAACCATTTTTTATAATTCTGAATAATTTTATTTTCGAATAATAATTAAAGAAATGATCAGAAAATTAAGGCCGGGGTTGATTGATCAAAGTAACTATACTGGTACTAGTGCATTGATCATTACAATGGATATCGACTTGCCAGGTTTGGATTCGTCGGCCACATTTAATCGGCGTTGCAACGGCCCTTAATTCACCATTCGATACCGCAATGAGGTGCTCTGTGGTAATATTAACACCGAGAGCTATTTGATCTTGTTGACGATCAGCTAACCATTGATTGGCACCTAAGGAAGCTGCGGTTTCAGCGAGGACTGCATTTATTCCCCCATGAACGATTCCATAAGGTTGCTTGAGCTTATCACTTACTTTAACAGTGATAACACACTTGTTGGCTGTGACTGATTGAGTTTGAATATCTAAATTTTCTAATAGGTTCATTATTATTGACCTCACAAAAGGAGTAGAGTAGTTATGACAACAGTTGATTGGCAACCCGTTAAAGATTATTCTGAAATTATTTTTGAACGAGCGGGAAAGATTGCAAAAATTACAATGAATCGTCCAGAAAAGATGAACGCCTTTACCCCCGTTACAATTCAAGAAATGATCGACGCGTTTACCATCTGTCGTGATGATAGCACAATTGGGGTGATTATCCTAACCGGTGCCGGTGATAAGGCTTTCTCATCTGGTGGTGACCAAGGAGTTCGGGGTAACGGTGGATATGTCGGTCCCGATAAGATTGCCCGTCTCAATGTCCTTGACTTGCAGCATTTAATCCGGATTATCCCTAAACCAGTCATTGCGATGGTAAAAGGTTGGTCAGTTGGTGGCGGAAATATCTTGCAACTTGTTTGTGACTTAACAATTGCTGCTGACAATGCTAAATTTGGTCAAACTGGTCCCAAGGTCGGCAGTTTTGATGCTGGCTATGGATCTGGGTACCTTGCCCGCGTAATTGGTCACAAACGGGCAAAGGAAGTCTGGTTCTTAAACCACTTCTATAGTGCCGAAGAAGCTTACCAGATGAACTGGATTAATAAAGTTGTGCCATTAGACCAAGTTGAATCAGTTACCTTGGACTGGTGTAACGAAATCTTGAAGAAGTCACCAACGGCATTACGGTTTATTAAGGCTGCTATGAATGCTGATACTGATGGACTAGCTGGCCTCCAACAGCTCGGTGGTGATGCAACGATGCTCTTCTACACCACTGATGAAGGTAAAGAAGGGCGCGATGCCTTTAATGAAAAACGGGACCCTGATTTTGACCAGTTCCCTAAATTCCCATAAAAAGAGGCAATTTAAATGGAAACACAAAACTGGCTATTAAAGCAAGCGGCAACTCAGCCGAACCAGATTGCGATTGACGATGGTAATGAACGCCTATCATTTGCTGAATTAAAAAAACAAGTAGAGGTACTCGTGGGAAAAATTGACCACCTTAATCCTGGTTCGCGGGTAGGTCTCCTAACTACTAATACTCTGATAAGCTATAAATTAGCATTAGCAATCATGTGTAGTGGCCGCACGATTGTCTGGTTGAACTGGCGGCTTGCTGGTGAAGAGCTTGAACGACAGATTAAAGATAGTGGGCTTCAGTTGTGTTTGGTTGAAAATTCTCTCTGGCGATCAGGGATGACGAGTCCTTTTAAGTCTTACAGTGCATTCTTGATAACAAATGCCGATCCAGGAGAATTGATTCCGGTATTTAAATCAGACTGGGTAGCCAGCATCATGTATACTTCTGGGACGACCGGTAAGCCTAAAGGAGTTTTGCAAACTTTCGGCAACCATTTTTATTCAGCAGTCTCTTCTGCATTGAATTTAGGTTTATCGTCCGCAGATAAGTGGTTATGTGTAGCGCCGATCTTTCATATTAGTGGTTTTTCGATTATTATGCGGGGATTAATTTACGGGATGACCGTTCGCTTGGTCGAGAAGTTCCGAGCCGAAGAAATTGAACGGATTTTAGCAAATGAAGCGGTCACCATTATGTCGGTTGTTCCCTTTATGCTAAAAAAACTCATTCAGCAATAAAATAAGACCAACATACACTATAATTCAGCATTTCGTTGTATGTTGCTCGGGGGTGGAACGATTGATCGAGAAACGCTCGAGATATGCTTGCAACGGTCAATTCCTGTTGTTCAATGCTATGGAATGACGGAAACATGTTCCCAAATTGTTGCATTACGGTCAGCTGATGCACTCCTAAAATTAGGATCAGTTGGGCAGCCACTATTTGCAACCCAACTAAAACTTAGTAAAGATAGTGAAATTCTGCTGAAAACACCGGCTTTAACTCCGGGCTATCTTAACCTGCCTGATAAGTTGCCTTCTAAAATGATTGACGGGTGGTACCGGACAGGAGATATTGGTCACCTGGACAAAGAGGGGTACCTCTATATTGATGGTCGCGCAGATGAAATGTTGATCTCGGGGGGAGAAAATATTTTCCCCCAAGAAGTTGAGCAGGTCTACCAACGTTACCCACAAATTAATGAAGTGGCAGTCGTTGGTCAAAATGATTCTGTCTGGGGACAAGTACCAGTTGCCTTTGTCGTCAGTGATCGTCGTCTTTCTACAGCCAAGTTAATGAATTATGGTTATGAACATCTGGCGCGCTATAAGGTTCCTCAACACTATATTTTCGTTTCGGAATTGCCGAAAAACGCGAGTGGCAAGATTCGCCGGTTTATGTTACGAGAAAAATTGAATAATCAATAAAAAATCTGGAGACATGGAATGAACAAATTCCACACGTCTCCAGATTTTTATAATTGCTTTTTATTCTTTGCCAGCTTTTTGATTTCACAATCGTAGTCACAAGCTGCACATTTACCTTGCTTGCCTCGTTGAAAAGTCTTAACGAGGAGGTAAAAGGCTAACGCAATAATTGCAGCAATAATAGTAACGTTAATAATTAATTTCATTTTAAATCACCCAATAAACAATCGACCAACTTGAAAGATAATAAATGCAATCCCATAAGCAACGACTAAACTGGATGCAACAGAATAAAGCATCCACTTAGTAGAACCAGTTTCTTGCCTAGTAGTTGCTAACGTTGCGAAACATGGTGCATATAAGAGAATAAAGACTAGTAACGTATAAGCAGAAAGCGGAGTCATAAACTGGCCAAGTGAAGCAATGAGGAATGCTTTACTGCTTGTGTGGAACATTACCATCATACTAGAAGTAATAACCTCTTTGGCAAGGATTCCTGTAAACAAAGCACTGATTGGCTGCCACTGGTCAAGACCAATTGGCTTAAAGACCGGAACAAGGATGTGTCCAAGGCCGGCTGCAAAACTATTAGCCGAATTAGTAACAAAACCACTAGGGCCAAAACTTGATAATATCCAGATTAAAACAGTTCCGGCAAAAATAATTGTCCCAGCTTTTTTAATAAATCCCTTACCCTTATCCCATGTGCCGTGCCAAATTATATCAAGACGGGGAAGATGATAGTGGGGAAGTTCAACTACAAACACTGAGCTTTCTTTTACCTTAAAGATTACTTGATAGAATTTTGCCATTGCTAAAGCCACGACAATTCCTAAGAAGTAGACTGATAAAACAATCAGTGCTTGATGACGTGGGAAGAAGGCGGCAACGAATAAGCTATAAATCGGTAGGCGGGCTGAACAACTCATAAACGGCATGATTAAGGTAGTGATCAGTCGTTCTTTAGGCTGTTCAATTGTTCGCGCAGCCATGATTCCCGTAACGTTACAACCAAAACCAATAATTAATGGAATAAAAGATTTACCATTTAAACCAATCATCTGCATAACCCGGTCTGTTACTAACGCTGCCCGCGCCATGTAACCAGAGTCCTCAAGCAGGGAAATACAGGCAAAGAGCATGAAGATTTGCGGAATAAAGGCTAAAACTCCTCCAACTCCGGCAATAATACCGTTAACAACTAGCGACCGTAATGCGGGAATTGCCCCGAGACTAGCTAAGGTTTGGTCGGCGGTAGTTGAAACTGGGCCTGATATAAACTGATCAAGCATATCGGAAAGTGGGGTGCCAACCCAATCAAAGGACAGCTTAAACATTACAAAGAAAATTAAGACGAAAATTGGTAAGCCAAGAATCGGGTTGGTAACGATTTTGTCGATTCGACTTGTTATCTCAACTTGCCCACCATTGTTAAGTGGATGGCGAGTTTGGTCGAGAGTGTCCTCAATAAACTGTAGCCGGACTTCAAAAATCTGGTCAGCGAACTTTTGCGCGTCATAATATTTTTGTTGCGAAAGAAGGGGAGTTAGCTCTTTTTCCCGGGCAAATTTGCGGATTACTTTATTCTTACTTATGAATTGAATCGCTAACCAACGCGCAACCTGGGGCGCAAAAGAATAATCACTTTCCAACGCTGTACTTGCCTGCCTGATTGCTTGCTTGATCATCGGGGGATAATCTAAATCTAGTTGGGTAGGGTGGAGCGAATTACAATTGATAGTTTCTTTTCGTAATTGATCAATTCCTTGGTGTCCGCGTGCATTTGTTGTCATTACTTTACAACCCAGCCTTTTTTCAAGCAGGTCAAGGTCGTAGTCATACCCTGATCGACGGAGGTCATCAATCATGTTAAGAACCAATACAACAGGATAACCGAGTTCCAATACCTCGATTGTTAGCAAAAGATTTCGTTTTAACTGACTAGCATTTGTAATATTTAAGACCATATTAGGTTGGTTATGCATTAAGTAGTTAGTTACCACTGCTTCGTCTTTTGTCAAAGGATCGAGTGAATATACACCAGGTAAATCGATGATAACAATATCTGTTCCCTTAAGCGTCCCTTGTTTCTTTTCAACTGTGACTCCTGTCCAATTACCAACGTAGGCGTATTTATCAGTGAGCGAGTTAAACAGGGTCGTTTTGCCAGTATTAGGGTTTCCAATCAGCGCAACTGTTGTCATCTCACTTTGCCTCCGTAAGCAATGCGAAAACGGTGTACCGCAAACCGATTCGTTGGTGGTCATTTTCGATTATCACTGGGCCATGAAAGGGGTATTTTTGAACTACTTTAATCGGACACCCTTCACACAAGCCCATATCATGTAGTCGGGCGGCAGTGGCTGTATTTAAACAGTCAAATGAGTGAAGAATATAATTTTGTTGAATCATTATTGCTACCTGCCTCCTTGAATATTCCGAAATTATATAAACACTATATTCTATCTTCATTATACACTCAAATCACCCCTTGAGAAAGCGCTTGAAATAAATTAAAATGAGTAGTTTTATTTTTTTATTATTCGGATATAATAAGAATGTAAAGAATTTATTGATATTTATGGAATATTTACCGAGAATATTTTGGAATATTTCGGTCAGGAGGATGAATTTTATGGCAACACTAGAAATAAAGGATCTTCACGTTTCAGTTAAAGATGAAGAAAGCAAAGAAGAAAAGGAGATCCTTAAAGGGGTTAACCTCAAGATGAAGACTGGAGAAATTCATGCAATTATGGGACCAAACGGAACTGGTAAGTCTACTCTTTCTCAAACCATCATGGGTCACCCTAACTATCATGTTACGCAAGGAGATATCCTTCTTGACGGGGAGAGCATTGTTGACATGCCAGTTGATGAACGGGCACGAAAAGGTCTTTTTCTTGCAATGCAATATCCCGCTGAAATTCAAGGGGTTACTAATGCTGAATTCCTTCGAGCAGCGATCAATGCTCGGCGCCCTGAAGATGATCAGATTTCAGTAATGGACTTTATTAAGAAACTCGACAAGAACTTAGAATTGCTTGATATGAGTCAATCCATGACTGAACGTTATCTTAATGAGGGATTTTCTGGTGGTGAAAAGAAGCGGAATGAGATTTTGCAGCTTTTAATGATTGAACCTAGTTTTGCGATTCTTGATGAAATTGACTCTGGACTTGACATTGATGCTCTTAAGGTGGTTTCAAAGGGCGTTAACTCAATGCGGGGCGACAACTTTGGTTCATTAATTATTACCCACTATCAACGCCTTTTGAACTACATCGTTCCCGATACGGTTCACGTAATGATGGGTGGCCGAATTGTAAAAACTGGTGGCCCTGATCTTGCTAAGAAACTTGAAGATGAAGGTTACGCTGGCTTACGTGACGAATTAGGTCTTGATATCAAACTTGTAGATGATGAAGACTAGGAGGCGGTTTGATGACAGAATTAAACTCAGCAAAAGAACAAATAATTGCTGCTAGTAAGGCAAATAATGAACCTCAGCAATTGATTGATCGCCGGCTCAGTGCTCGGGAGTTGATGGAAAAGCTTCGTTTGCCACGGATGCAACGGTTCGATTTTCGAACTTGGCCCCTTATTGCGGAGCGGCCATTGAAATGGGTTGAATCAGACGCCGACTTAGTTGAAAAACCGGTCACCGATGATGAAGTAATTAAGGTAACTCAGTTTGGGCAAACTTTGCTCCACGTTAACTTGCCACAAAAACTTCAAGATCAGGGGGTTATTCTCACAGATATCTTTACTGCTGCGCGCGAATATCCTGAACTTTTCAATAAGTACTTCATGACTGCTATTAACCCCGAAGAAAACCTCTTAACTGCTTATCATCTTGCCTACCTTAATGCCGGTTTATTCCTCTATATTCCAAAAAACGTTGAAATTGAAAAGCCAATTGAGGCTGAGATTATTCAGGACAGTACTCAAGATGAGCCTCTAATTTCGCATATTCTAGTAATTGCCGATCGTGGCAGCCGCATTAAGTTTATCCAACACCTTACAACGGTTGGTGATCATGAAAATGCCGCTAATATGATGATTGAATTAATGGCGCAGGAAAATAGTGAGATTGACTTTTCTTCCTTAGATGAATTTGGTCCCCATACCCATACTTATTTTAAGCGGCGTGCCGATATTGGCAAGGATGCGCACGTTGAATGGGCAGTCGGCTTGATGAACGATGGAGCCACAGTTGGTGATATGGATTCTGAATTGCTAGGTGATGGGGGTTATGCTAACTCAAAGATGATTACCGTAACTACTCGTGACCAAGAAGTTGGCGTCAACAACCGCGTTACCAACCATGGCAAGCATACCACTGGATTGATAAACCAGCGGGGTGTCATTCTTGAAAAGTCTGAATTGATTTTTAATGGAATTGGGCAAATTATTCATGGTGCTCATGGTGCAAAGGCAGACCAACAAAACCGGGTATTGATTATGTCCGATCAAGCACGGGGGGATGCTAACCCAATTCTGTTAATTGACGAAAATGATGTTGAGGCAGGACATGCGGCTAGTGTTGGCCCAGTTGATCAACAACAAATGTATTACTTAATGAGTCGGGGAATTCCGCGCGCACAAGCAGAACGAATGGTTATTCGAGGATTCCTAGGAGCAGTCTTGAGTGCAATCCCAGCAGCGGATGTACGAAATAAGTTAATTACGATTCTTGAAAGGAAGCTCGCCGATGGACAACAATACGAATGATTATTTAGCCGACTTTCCAGCCCTTAATCAGCGGGTTAATGATGAACGTTTAGCCTACCTTGATAATGCTGCGACTGTTCAGCGCCCGCATCAGGTAATTCAGGCACTTGTTAACTTTTATGAACAAGATAATGCAAATGTTCATCGAGGGGTTCATACGCTAGCAGAACGTGCAACTAAGGATTATGAAGAGGCGCGAAAAAAAGTGCAAAAGTTTATTAACGCGTCGAGTGCTAATGAGATTATCTTTACAAAGGGATGTACGGATGGGTTGAATCTCGTCGCTGCAACCTATGGCGAACAAAATATTCAACCTGGTGATGAGATTGTTATTTCAATCATGGAACACCATAGTAACCTTATTCCTTGGCAACAATTAGCTAAGGAAAAGGGTGCTACCCTGAAATATATTGAATTAACTCCAGATGGCGAACTTGATCTTGCAGATGCTAAAAATAAAATTACCGATAAGACAAAGATTGTGGCAGTAGCCCATGCTAGTAATGTATTAGGAACAGTGACGCCCTTGAAAGAATTAGCAACGATTGCGCACCAACATGGGGCAATCGTTGTCGGTGATGGAGCTCAAGCGGTTCCCCATATGCCAGTCGATGTGCAAGATCTTGATGTTGACTTTTACGCTTTTTCTGGTCATAAGATGATGAGCCCGATGGGAATTGGGGTTTTATACGGAAAAGAGAGTTTATTACGAGCGATGCCTCCTTACCAATACGGTGGGGAAATGATTAATGATGTTCACCGGGATGAGAGTACATGGGCTGATATCCCGTTTAAATTTGAAGCGGGAACCCAAAATATTGCCGGGGCAGTTGGTCTTGGAGCCGCAATTGATTATTTAAATGGTATTGGAATGGATAAGATTGTGCAAAAAGAACAGGAACTTGTTAACTATGTTTTGCCCAAGTTAATTGCCATTCCAGATGTCGAAGTTTACGGTCCGCAATCGCCAGCAAAGCATACTGGGGTAATTGCCTTTAACATCAAAGGCCTTCATCCCCATGATGTTGCTACGGCCCTTGATATGGATGGGGTAGCAGTCCGCGCCGGTCACCATTGTGCGCAGCCACTCATGGAAGACTTGGGAGTAACGGCAACCGCTCGTGCCAGTTTTTATTTTTACAATACTAAAGAAGATGCTGATCAATTAATTAATGCAATCAAAGAAACAAAGGAGTTCTTTAACATTGGGACTATCTAAGTTAAATGGTTTATACCGTGAAGTGATTCTCGATTATGCCGATCATCCACATAATAAGGGAGAATTAGCAACTACTACGAATGCAATGACCCTTCATAATCCTACTTGTGGAGATACAATTAATCTTCAGGTCGAAGTAGAAGATAACAAGATCAAAAATATTGCCTATACTGGTGATGGTTGTACCATTAGTCAAGCATCAGCAAGCATGATGACCGATGCTGTTAAAGGAAAAACAACTGAAGAAGCCCTTGCGATGGCAAAGACTTTTTCTGATATGGCAATTGGCAAAGAACATTCAGAAGCTGACTTAGATCAACTAGGGGATGCCCGGATTCTTACCAGTATTATGGAATTCCCAGCTCGAATAAAGTGCGCCACGCTCTCATGGTGGGCATTACAACGAGCATTGTTGAAGGATAGCGAGGAGGAAGAAAATAATGAGTAATGATGCAGCGAGCATTATAAATAATAATGACCAGTACGAATACGGCTTTCATGATGATGTTGAGCCGGAATATTCAACTGGGAGAGGGCTGACAGAAGAAACTGTCCGTGAAATTTCAGCTGCTAAGCATGAACCCCAATGGATGCTGGATTACCGGCTTAAGGCCTATAAGATTTATAAAGAATTACCGATGCCAAAATTTGGGCCGGATTTATCAGAGTTAGACCTGAAGAACATGCTTTACTACCAAAAGATGACCGATAAAAAGTTTCGCGATTGGGATGATGTGCCCGAAGATTTAAAACGGACTTTTGATCGATTAGGAGTTCCAGAAGCAGAGCGAAAATACCTTGCCGGTTCATCTGCTCAATATGAATCCGAAGTTGTTTATCACAATATGAAAAATGAGTTTGAAAAGCTGGGGATTATTTTTACTGATACGGATACGGCCTTAAAAGAATACCCGGAATTATTTAAAAAATGGTTTGGTAAATTAGTTCAACCAACTGATAATAAATTTGCGGCCCTAAATGCAGCAGTCTGGTCGGGTGGTTCATTTATTTATGTACCAAAGGGCGTTAAGACAAAGACGCCAATTCAATCTTACTTCCGGCTTAATGCGGAAAATTCAGGACAATTTGAGCGGACCTTGATTATTGTTGATGAAGGGGCAAGTGTTGATTATGTTGAAGGATGTACTGCTCCTAATTACTCTTCTGATAGTCTCCATGCCGCAGTTGTTGAAGTTAACGTCTGCAAGGATGCTTACTGCCGCTACACAACTATTCAGAACTGGTCTGATAATGTTTATAGTCTAGAAACAAAACGGGCCGCAGCGGCAGAAAATGCAACCATGGAATGGGTTGATGGGAACCTTGGCTCAAAAGTCACGATGAAGTACCCAAGTGTCTACCTTAATGGTGAGGGTGCACGGGGAACCATGCTTTCCATCGCAGTTGCCAGCAACGGAATCCACCAAGATTCAGGGGCACGAATGATCCACAATGCTAAAAATACATCTAGTTCAATTGTTTCAAAATCGATTGCTAAGACAGGGGGCTCAACTGATTACCGCGGAACAGTCCGCTTTGGTAAGCACTCTGATGGCTCTAAAGCCCACGTTGAATGTGACACGATCATTATGGACGACCAATCATCCTCAGATACGATTCCATATAATGAAATTGACAATGCCCATGTCGCAATGGAACATGAGGCTAAAGTATCTAAGATCTCTGAGGAACAACTCTACTACCTTATGAGCAGGGGAATTTCAGAAGCAAAGGCAACTGAAATGATTATTATGGGCTTCGTGGAACCATTTACGAAGCAATTGCCAATGGAATATGCAGTTGAGTTGAATCGTTTGATCAGTTTTGAAATGGAAGGTTCAATTGGTTAATTGAATTAACAAATAAGTTTGGAGGAACGTTTATGGCTGACGAAAAAGATACCCCCTTTTCCCCAATTGAAAATAAAGTGATGGATGCGTTGGAAGAAGTTATTGATCCAGAATTGGGAATTGACCTCGTTAACCTTGGCCTTATTTATGATGTTAAGGTTGATGATAATGGTGAATGTACGGTCACAATGACTTTAACGACAATGGGCTGTCCATTAGGCGATATTTTGAACCGCGACATTACCAAGGCAGTTACTTCTGTTGAAGGTGTAACTAAATGTAATATTAATCTTGTGTGGGAACCGGTTTGGGATTTGTCAAGAATGAGCAGGTTTGCTAAAATTGCATTAGGAATTCACGGCTAGATATAGGAGGTCAGACATGGATATTAAACGCTTTGTTTATCAACGAAAGAGACTTGGCTATTCACAAGTTGCCTTAAGCAAGGGGATTTGTACCCAGTCGACCTTAAGTAAGTTTGAAAGCAATGGTCAAGTACCATCACTCACGATTCTGGCGCAGCTTTGCGACCGGCTAGGATTAACGATTGATGATTTAAGCAAAGACAATACATCCTCAATTCGTTATATGAGAAGTCTGCTTGACCAGATTGAATTAGCTTTAATGATTGAACACTTTCCTCAGGCAGTTAGTAACCTTAAGAAGATTCGGCTTGAAGAGTTAAAATCGCCACAAGATCGGATGCAATATTATTATTTAAAAGGGATGATTTATACTTTAACTAATAATAACGCGTCGACAAGTCTCTTTAACTTTACTAAGATTTTAGATGAACTGGATGAGCAACATCGGACGATCTTTTCACCATTAGCATATTTAGGATCAGGGATCTTATATGCGCGGCAAAATTCAATGGAACATGCTGATTTCTTTTTCTCAAAGGTTATTTCATTCTTAAGATCAAAGGCCGATGAAGACTTAGCAGGCGTTGATCGGAATTATTATCTACGGATTGTAACGATGATGTACTACGCTGCCGAGTACCATTCATTAAATAAGCGGCTAGAGGTTAGTAACCAAGTTTTGGAGGCTACGACAAAGATCTGTGCTAGCAATCATGTTACTTATTTCTTACCACGAATTAAATTGCTAGAAGCAAATAATGCAATTGAGTTAGGAGAAAACTCGAAAAAAATACGCCGACTTTTAACTGAAGCAGAAGTATTTGCCCGCTTCAATAAAAACAATGTTGTTGAAGTTCAAGTAGCTGCCCTGCTAAATAACTTTGATAAGACGATTAGTAATAAATGAAAAAAAGGGAGCGAGGCAAAAGTCAGAGGTGACTTCTGTCTCGCTTCCTTTATCTATAGGTCTACTAACCGATGTTTAACTGCATAGTGGAGAAGGTCTGCGTGTGAAGCAAGGTTTAATTTTTGCATAATCTTTGTCTTATGGGCTTCAACAGTTTTAGGGGATATAAACATCTTAGTAGCAATTTCTTTGTTAGTATATCCGAGAACAATTAACGGTAAGATTTCTTGCTCACGTTTCGAAAGAGCAACGTAATTTCCTAAATCGAAGTGCGAAGAACCGCCTTTGATAACTAATAAATCTTTCTTTGTTACCATGATATTATTGTCTAAGTATTTTTCGCCATTAATAGCGTGTTTCAGGGCGTGAAATAGTTCTTTCGGTAAGGAGCTTTTAAAGATATAGCCATTTGCGCCATTATAAATTGCCTGATTGATGTATTGAGGTTCACTACGAGAAGAAAAAATAATAATTTTGGTGTTAGGGAAATATTCATGAATTCTTTTGATTGTGATCAGACCATTTTCACCAGGTGGCATCGCTAAATCCATAATAATGATATCAATGTCACCTTGTTCAGCCCGCAATGAGGCATCTATTCCGGTTGCTTCTTCAGCAATTACTTTAAAATTATCTAGTTGTTCAACCAAATTTTTAACTGTCATTCGAATGATGGGATAATTATCCGCCACAAGTACTCTATACATCAATAAACCTGCTTTCATTCTTAAAGTTATCTCTTCTTCAGTATCTTATTTTTGCTAATCATTATCAAGACCCAAAAATTATTTTTTACACTTGCTGAAATAGTTTCAATAAACGGCTGGAATAATTGTGAAAATTTATTGCAGAATAAAACTAATGCTGTAAAATAAAAGAGGATCATTGATGACATGACAACATCAATGGTCCACAGTAGAAGTATGTTGGCGAAAGTGATTGCAGAATCACCTTCGCCTTTTATTATACCAATTTTTTGTACTAATGTAATAAAGATTATCTTTTTATCTATAAATTATTTTATGAAAAGAGTGAAAAGGGCAAGAAGAGCAATCAAAAAGCCAATTTTAACAATTTTATTAAGTTGATTGAAGAAAAAATAATAATCATCTAATAATTAATGCATTTACGGATTGTTTGATCTAGAATGTAATTATTAGCTATTCTTGAATCAGAGAAAGGTGAAGCATTGATGGCAGAAAAAACATTTACAACAACCGAGCTCGCTGAGTTCGATGGTCGAAATGGACATCCCGCATACGTTGCCGTTAAAGGTGTTGTTTACGATGTCTCTAACGTTCCGCAATGGAAGGGTGGTAAACACCATGGAAACCTTGCTGGTCGTGACTTGACTTCAGTAATGCCTCGTTCTATCCATCTGGAATCAGTTCTTGAAGGTATCCCTGTTGTTGGCAAACTAGTTGACTAGGAATAACTATGTAAAAAGCTAGGAATTGGTAGTTTTAAACTATCTCTCCCTAGCTTTTTATATTGTAACCTTAAAATAATCCCGCAAGTATTTTGCAAGCCCATTATGTTCGTTATCAATTGGGGTCACATCGTTAGCAATACTCTTCAGTTCGGGAATCGCATTATGCATTGCAACACCACGTCCCGCTGCATCAAGCATTTCCAAATCATTATGCTCGTCACCAAACGCGATAATATTTTGTCGGTCAATTTGGTATTGCTTAGCGATATAAAACATCCCTGACTCCTTATGAGTGCCACGATGGATCAGTTCTAAGATGTTGTAGGGGCCACCCCATACTCGTGGTTCAACGAAATCGCCGTATTTTTCATTAACTGCCTTAATGATCTCTTCTTGGTGTTCCGGTTCATATTGGATTGTCATTGCAATTGGATTGCCTGTTAAGTTAGTCGCGGTTAGGATTTGATCATCGCGCAACTTGTTCGGTAAGAATTCAGGTAAATCATTACTAGCTTGATTAGCCCATACATGATGTTTATTTTCAACGGTAATTGTTTTAATTCCTAGTTCTTTCCGGTGGGCTAGGAGATCAAGGGCTAGCTCTCGTGTTAATTCAACATCATATTCTTTATCCCAGTGTTCATGTGGTATATGCGTTAGGGCCCCATTAAAGTTTACCATCGGGGTTTTAATCCCAATTTCATCGTAAATATGTTTGGCAATTCGGTAAGGACGGCCAGTAATGATGCTGACAATATGACCATCCCGGGCAAGGGCACGTAAAGTTGTAATTGTCTCATTTGTTAATTTTGATTGATTATTTAATGTTGTGCCATCAAGATCAAGCGCAATCAAGTGTTGATCCATTACCATCTCACTTCTCTTTCCATAAAAAATTCAATTATAATATTGTAAACAAAAACTTAACGCTTTGCCAAGTATTTTGACTTAAAAAGACTAAAAAATACGTTACAATAAAGATATTACGATAAAGAGGAGCGAGAAATTAACGTGCAATTACCAAATGAATTTGTCACGAAATACAAAAAACTAATGGGAGCAGAGGCCGATGAGTTTTTATCAGCACTTGCCCAGTCAAGTTATAGTGGTTTTCGCGAGAATCCATTAAAGAATGGACAGCCGGTTGCAACAATTGAAAAAGCTACGGGGAAAGTGCCATATGTGCCGACAGGATATTATGGCCAAGTGAATGGAAAATCATTAGACCATGTTACTGGGTGGGTATATAGTCAAGAGCCATCAGCAATGTTTGTAGGAGAAGTGGTTAATCCCCAAGCTGGAGAACGAGTGCTTGACTTGTGTGCAGCTCCGGGAGGCAAAACAACCCACCTCATCGCTAAAATGAACAATCAGGGGCTATTAGTTGCTAATGAAATTTTCCCTAAGCGGGCGAAGATTTTGGCGGAAAACTTGGAACGATGGGGCGCAAAAAATGCAGTTGTCACTAGTGAAAGTCCCGCAGATTTAGAAAAACAATTTCCCCAATATTTTGACCGGATTCTTGTTGACGCACCTTGTTCTGGAGAAGGAATGTTTAGAAAAGAGCCCGCTGGAATTGAATATTGGTCACCAGAATACCCCGCTGAGTGTGCTAACCGCCAGCAAAAGATCCTCGCATCCGCAATGAAAATGCTAAAGCCAGGAGGAACATTAGTATATTCGACCTGTACTTTTGCGCCAGAAGAGGATGAACAAAATATTTCATGGCTACTCAATAACTATCCAGACTTGAAACTTATCCCAATCAAAAAGGCGTCTGGGATGGATGATGGCCGTCCAGAATGGGCTGATGGAAATGAAGAATTGAAAAAGACAGTTCGGCTATTTCCACACCATCTCAAGGGGGAAGGGCATTTCATTGCTAAGTTAGTAAATGGTGAACCAGAGTCAACTGATAAAAAGCGCAAAAAGAAGAATAAGCGGAAAAAACAATCGATTGTTAAACCAGACAAAGAACAGGTCAAACTCTTTAACCAGTTTATTACAAGCGTTTTTCCAGACTATCAACCACACCAACTGATTTTATTTGGTGACCAGCTCTATGATTTGCCATTAGAAGAGGATAAGATTGAGGGACTAAATGTACTCCGACCTGGACTTCACCTCGGCACTTTTAAGAAAAATCGATTTGAACCAGCGTTGGCATGGGCTCTTGCCAGCTTACCACAGGAGGCAAACCAGGTTATTGAACTAAGCCAGGAACAGTGGCACCAATATGTCCATGGGGATGTAATCAATATTGATGCTGACCTTCCGAATGGTTGGTACTTATTAGTATGCGAGGAACATACTGCTGGATTTGGAAAGTTGGTAGGTAAAACAATCAAAAACTTTTATCCCAAGGGGTTACGTTTTTAAATTAGGAGGATTATCAAGATGAAAGAAAAAGCAGCCTTTCACGTTAACGGCTACCTCGGGTTACTCGGGGCGATTATTATCGGTTTAATTAGTTTGTGGCTGATGTTTGTTGGTTTTACGCGTAATTTTCCGGTGATTCTGACAATTGGAATTATTTTATTCTTGATTGTGATTCTTTTTAGTACATCATTGACAATTATTCAGCCAAATGAAGCCAAAGTTTTAACTTTTTTTGGTAATTATATTGGAACTATTCGTGATGCGGGCTTATTTATGACGGTACCATTTACAAACAAGGAGACTGTTTCTCTTCGTGTCTGCAATTTTAATAGTCAAATTTTAAAGGTCAATGATTCGAAAGGTAATCCAGTCGAAATTGCGGCCGTTATTGTTTACAAAGTTGTCGATACCGCAAAAGCACTCTTTTCGGTTGATGATTATGAGCAATTTGTTCAAATTCAAAGTGAGTCTGCGGTTCGTCATGTTGCTAGTGAATATCCATATGATAGCTTTGAAGATCAAGATGCAATCACTCTTCGCGGGAATCCAACCGAAGTATCAGAACGTTTAACTGCTGAACTGCAAGAACGGTTAAATGTCGCGGGGGTCAAAATTATCGAAACACGGTTAACGCACTTAGCCTACGCAACTGAAATAGCGAGTGCCATGCTGCAAAAACAACAGTCATCAGCAATCCTATCAGCGCGCAAGATAATCGTTGAGGGTGCTGTTTCAATTACTGAAGAAGCGATTGAACGACTAAGCAAGGAAGCTAACCTTGATTTAACAGATGAGCAACGTTTGCAAATCATCAATAATATCATGGTAGCAATTATTAGTGAGCGGGGAACACAACCAGTAATAAATACAGGGACACAAGGATAAATGATATATTTAACAATTTTGATGGCAGAGCGGGTTGGTTTAATTATTATTCTAGCGTTTTTGCTAGTTAGTGTGCCCTTATTCCGCCGCCTGTTATTTAATCAAACCATTAGTGCCAAAATTCAACTAACGATTCTTTTTTCTATTTTTGCTATTATGGCTAATATGACCGGAATAGAGATTGACGCAAATAACCAGTTGCATAACAAAATTATTCTTACGGCCATTTCAACAAATGACTCGATTGTTAATGCCCGAATTTTAGCTGTTTCAGTTGCTGGAATTATCGGTGGGCCATGGGTCGGTAGTTTAGTAGGGTTAGTAGCAGGAGTCCATCGGATTATTCAAGGTGCACCCCTGCAAGGTTGGTTTTATGTGCCCAGCTCAGTTTTGATTGGTGCGCTTTCTGGTTTTTTGTATCATGATCGAAAAAGTTATTTTAAGGTAATGACGCCGTGGCATGGTTTTATTGTGGGGATTTTGATGGAAAGTATTCAAATGCTTTTTATCTTACTGTTCAGTCCCACGGGATGGGTCTTAGTTAAATATATTGCCCTGCCAATGATCTTGGTTAATTCGCTGGGGACATCGATTTTTTTATCAATCATTTCAATGTACCTTCACCAAGAGGAAGAACTGCGCGCTATGCAAACTCATTCTGTCTTGCAATTAACAAATGAAACCTTGCCTTATTTTCGTCAAGGATTAAATAAAAGCTCAGCGCAACAAGTAGTCAAAATCATTAAAAAATATACTAATTTTGATGCAGTGAGTATCACCGATAGACAACGAATACTGGCGCATATTGGGGCTGGTGATGATCACCATATTCCAGGAAATAGGTTAGAAACTTCTTTATCCAGTAATGTGATTAAAACAGGACAAATAAAGATCGCAAATAATAGTAAAATGATTGGTTGTATCGATCCCAATTGTCCTCTAGAAGCAGCGATTGTTGCTCCTCTGCGAATTGGAAATGAAGTTATCGGAACGTTAAAAATGTATTATACTGATCAATGGCATTTAACACCGGTTGAAATTCAATTAGCAATCGGTCTATGTGAGATTTTTGCTAACCAAATTGCATTGGGTGAAGCAGAAGTACAGGCGCAATTAGTTCGAGATGCTAAGATAAAAGCCTTACAAGCACAAATAAATCCGCATTTCTTTTTTAATGCTATTAATACGATTAGTGCAATTTTGCGCCGGGATCAAGAGAAAGCGCGAGAACTTCTCCTTCAACTTAGTAATTATTTTCGGGCTAACTTAATTGGGGCCCGGGAGACCGAAATTACTTTGGGACAAGAGCGAACGCAAGTCGATGCATACCTTGAACTGGAACAAACTAGATTTCCACAGAAATATAACATTACCTTTGATCAACAAGTCGAAAATGATGTTTACCTGCCGCCATTTACAATTCAAGTATTAGTTGAAAATGCGCTTAAACATGCTTTTGGAGCACGTAAAGACCATAATAATGTTCAAATAACAATAAAGCAGCTGGGAGCGCGGTTGGCAATTCAAGTAGCGGATAATGGAGAAGGGATTGCACCGGAACTTCTTCCTAAACTTGGGAAAGAACCATTGACATCTTCAAAGGGAAGTGGAAATGCGCTATATAATTTGAATCAGCGCTTAATTGGTCTATATGATGAGCGTAGTGCCCTTCAAATTACAAGCAGTAATAAAGGAACAAAAATTAAAATTTCTTTACCATATCACACTAAGGAAGGTGCAGACAATGAAAGTCTTAATCGTTGATGATGAACCGCTTGCTCGTGAAGAACTTCATTATCTAATTCAGGGAAATAGTGAAGTTACAGAAATACTTGAAGCAGATGGGATTTTTATGGCAGAGGAACAAGTAAAAAGTGAACACCCAGATATGGTTTTCCTAGATATAAAGTTATCTGATGGAAATGGGATGGCATTAGCTGAAAAAATAAAATCATTTGATAATAGTCCTCATATTGTCTTTGCCACTGCTTATGATTCCTATGCGTTAGATGCCTTTGAAGCAGATGCAGTTGACTATATTTTGAAGCCATTTTCTGCTAAAAGGGTCAACGAAGCAATTATGCGTGTCGCCAAATTAATTTCGCCAGAGGATGATGCTACCAAAGCTAAGAGGGAATTAAGGCAGAATCCCCGAATTTCGATTCAAAACGACGAGCGAACGATCATTTTACAGAAAAAACAAATACTTTACGTACAGGCACAGCAAGGCTTTGTTTATATCTGGACTCTTAATAAGCATAAAATCATTAGTCGACAGACGCTCACTAATATTTATGACCAATTAAAATCTCCAGAATTTTTACAGATCCATCGTAGTTTTATTGTTAATTTGAATGGCGTAACAGAGCTTCAGCCTAGTTTCAATCATACTTATGAGCTGACATTAATCGATGGCAGTAAATTACCGGTAAGTCGTTCATATGTTAATACAACCAAAAAAGCATTAGGTTTATAAAAAAGGATTGGTGAATTGTTTATCTTTTCACCAATCCTTTTTTGTGTAAGGCATTTTAAGCTAACTGGAGGGCATTTTAACGCAAATTTAGGTTATTTAATAGTGAAAACGAATACAAATTGATAAAAATTAGTAAAATAGATTGTGATAAATGGTATTAACGTTAATGCCTAAACATATTTATCATGTTTAGGAGGATTATTATGAAGAAAGAAGAAAAGAAAAAGGAAGCGCCCATTTTAGTTCAAATGGGAATCTTTGCTGCAATTTTATTCGTATCACAATTAATCTCTAATCTTTTTCCTAAGAGTTTCGTTGTTCCTACACCATTAATTGGAATGATTTTATTATATATTTTATTAGCTTGCCATATTGTTAAGTTGGAACAAGTTGAAAAGTTCGGAGATTTCATGATTAGTTTAATTGCCTTTCTGTTTGTCCCATCAGGAATTCAACTTGCTGGGAGCCTTGGTTTAATGAAAAAAGAAGGGCTACAAGATGTAATTGTTATTATTATTTCGACAATTATTTTATTAGCAGTAATTGCTTATGTTGGAGCATTCTTTATTGGGGTACATCATAAATTATTCAAGACTAACAAGGGGGAAACTGATAATGACTAATGTATTTATTACCAATCTAGCGTTACCTTTTACCGGGGTATTCATTTCATTGCTGGTTTACTTAATTGGGATGTGGCTTTTCAAAATTAGTAATGGCTTCTTCCTTTTCACCCCATTGTTAGTAGGGATGGTATTAGGGATTGTAATTTTGGCAATCTGGGCCAAAGTCGCCAATTCAACTACTGCTGCGGTTTACAAGAAATTTTACCAACCGGGTGGAAACTTAATTTTTTGGTTTTTGAATCCAGCAACAATGGCATTTGCGATTCCGCTTTATCGCCGAAATGATGTTTTTAAGAAATATTGGGTCGATGTAATTCTCACATTATTTGTGGGTGGATTCATTTCATTATTTTTGATTCAAGGAACAGCTAAATTATTTGCTCTTTCCCGTGTTTCAACCGCCGCTATGCTTCCTCAAGCAGCTACTACCGCTGTTGCGATGCCAATTGCAAAGGGAATCGGTGGTGATCCTGCGGTAACAGCGATGGCATGTATCTTAAATGCAGTTATTATTTATGCCCTTGCCGAATTCCTGATTAAGGTCTTTAGACTAAAGAAAATTTCTAAGGTCGGAACTGGTCTTGGTCTTGGATCCGCTGGTCACACTGTTGGATCTGCTAAGGCGGTTCAACTAGGGTCAATTCAGGGAGCAATGGCCGCAGTGGCAGTTGTTATCGTTTCATTAGCAATGGACATTTTGGTTCCTATTTATGCTCATCTTTTTATGTAAATTTTAATTAGGGAGAGAAAAAGAAGTATGGCGACAGAAGAACATCAAAAGGTTGTTTTAATTGGTGATGGAGTTGTGGGGTCCGCTTATGCTTTTAGCGTGATCCAGCAAGGTTTAGCTGAGGAATTAGTTATTATAAATAAGAGTAATGAGCGAAGCGTTGGGGATGCACTAGATTTGGAAGACGCAACGCCATTTACTGCCCCAGTAAAGGTCAAGGCTGGTAGCTATCAAGATTGTAAAGATGCTGATATTATTACTATTTGTGCAGGCGCTGCGCAAAAGCCAGGTGAAACACGGCTTAAATTAGTTGAACGCAACTTAAAGATTATGAAGGAAATCGTTCAAGAAGTAGTTAATACCGGATTTAATGGGATCTTCTTAATTGCTGCCAACCCAGTCGATATCTTGACATATGCTGTTCAAAAAATTTCTGGCTTTCCAGCACATAAAGTTATCGGATCGGGAACTTCTCTTGATTCAGCGCGCTTAAGAGTAGCGATTGGTAAAAAGCTGGCTATTGATCCCCGAGATGTTCATGTTGATATGTTAGCGGAGCATGGAGATTCAGAATTTGCTGCTTATTCTTGTGGGACAATCGGTGGAACGCCTTTAATGGATTATGTTTTAGCTAATGGACTAACAAAGCAAGAACTGTTAAAACTAGAAGAAGAAGTACGTAATAAGGCGTATGAGATTATTAATCGAAAAGGCGCAACATATTATGGAGTAGCGACTGCTTTGGCAAGAATAACGAAAGCAATTTTATATGACCAAAATACAGTATTACCCGTGAGTGCATATTTAGATGGTGAATATGGAGAAAAGGATATTTACCTCGGGACACCGGCTGTAATTGATAAAGACGGTATTCAAAAAGTAGTAGAATTACCATTAGATTCACGTGAAAAAGAGGCTTTAATTAATTCAGCATCAGTCTTGCGTGAAACAACAGCAAACGGGATGACTAAAGCGGGTCTATTGAACTATCTTTGGAAATAAATAAAAATGACTAAGATTGAGGAGCAATATTTTCCTCAGTCTTAGTCATTTTTGCATTATAGTGACCGATGACGGTTATTTATTTGTTTCGATTAAGTGCTTAGCCAATGCAAAGTTGCCGAGAGTAGCAGAGCCATTTCCTGGAACAGAAGGGTTGACAATATATTCATCGAGCGATCCAACTGGAAGATAATCGTTCCATAACATTGCAAATTGCTTCCGAACCCGTTCAAGAAAGGCTGGACGTGAAACACTTCCACCGAAGATAATTTTTTGTGGACGCAAAATGGCCGTTACCTGAACCGCCGCTTGTGCAACGTAATATGCCATGATATCCCAAACAGGGTGATTATCAGGAACATCTTCGCCGCTAATACCGAGCCGCGCCTTGAAAGTTGGTCCGGCTACCAATCCTTCCAAGCAATCGTGGTGGTAAGGGCAGATACCAGTAAAGTTTAGATCAGCTGGGTGGCGTTGTAAGCGAACGTGGCCCATTTCAGGGGTACTAATTCCACCAATAAAGCGGCCATTTTGAATTGCTCCAGCACCCACGCCAGTTCCAAGGGTATAGTAAACCAAGGCCGGATTATCATACTTATCTTTTAAATTGACATATTCACCGTAAACCGAACCATTGACGTCCGTTGTCCAGTAGACGGGAATATTGAGGGCATCAGTCATTGTGCCGACAAAATTGCAATTTTGCCACTTAACTTTAGGAGTATCAGTAATATAACCGTACTTTTCACTAGCCGGATTAGTATCAATTGGTCCAAAACTGGCAATTGAAAGTGCCGCTAGTTCAGGGTACTGCTTAAAAAATTCAATTGAAGCCCCTAAAGTTTCTTCGGGGGTAGTTGTAGGGATAATTTTTTTATCAATTTCATTAAAATTTTCGTCACCAACGGCACAGACAAACTTAGTACCGCCAGCTTCAATACTTCCTAATAACATAATCAAAAACCTCATTTAATTAAAGTGAACGTTTATCAATCTGATAACCATGTTTGAGTATAAACCTTAGAAAACGGTATCACAAGCACAATTACTCTCTTTTTACTTATAAAACGTTTCACTAATTCAAATTAATTTCTGAACTTTCGCGCCAAGTGACTTTGGCGGGCAAATTAATATGAATAGGGATATTATTCGGATTATCTAGACAGTGGATTAGTCTTTGAACTGCCATTTTACCCATTGAAAGACTTGCTGGATTGATCGATGAAAGGGACGGAACTAAATATTCAGCAATATCCGAATCGTTATAGCTAATAATTTGAAGGTCTTGGGGAACTTTAAGCTGGTGTTGCTTCAGGGCTCGATATGCCCCGATAGTTAGTTGGTCACTAGCTATTAAGGCGGCCTGAAATTTACCTTTCAAAAGAGTATTCATGCTATCAAAGCCATCTTTAGGAGTCCACCCATTAAGGGCAATCAATGGAGAAATATTATGAAGTTTTGTCCACATCAAATAGGCCTTAGCTCGAATATCTTGATACGAGTCTGTCGTTTCGCCATTATTATTCATGGGATGAATATTTCCACCGATAAAGGCGATTTTATTAAGGCCATTTTCTAGTAACTGATCAAGAACGATTTGAGTAGCTTCAAAATACGAATTACGGATAATATCGTAAGCGGGGAGGTATCGATAGTCGTCAATTAAAACGATATGGGGATTATTTTTAGCTAAATTAGCGTAGAATTCTTGCGTAAAAACTCCGGCGACGATTACGCCATCATATTTTTGAGCGTCAGTAAATTGAAAGTCTTTATTGGGAAAACGAACAAAAGCTTTGATTTGAATATTTTGCTTGGAAGCTTCCTGAATGATTCCATCATGGACTTGAATGAAATAAGGGTCATGAGCTTCTGTCTCGAGCGAATGAGTTGTAAGCACTAGAATTGAACGAGGAATTGGCGACGGAGTAACGGCCCTGTTTAGGTGGGGATGGTAATTATACTTTGCTGCTACTTCTTTAATTCGTGCTCTTGTTTGTTCACTTACTAAAAAAGATGAATCATTGCTTAAGACACGTGAAACGCTGGCAGGAGATACACCAGCCTCACGTGCTATTTTTCTGATACCAGTCATAGGAAAACCTCCTTTTAATCAATTTCTAGCATAACATATTTTTAGTAAACGTTTAGTAGCCAATATCGACGGCTAATTGCTGGTATGTCAATAATGAAAGCGCTTGACGAAAAATAACTAAACGTTTATTATAGAATCGATTTCAAGAAAGGGGCCACACCGAATGATTACATTTGATGAACAACAACGTGTTTTTCACTTAAAAAATAAAGAAATTTCCTATTTATTTTCAGTAGAAGAGGGAAATATCCTCAGTCACCTTTACTTTGGACCGGCAATTCGCAACTACCATGGTGAACGCCGATATCCACGAGTTGATCGTGGGTTTTCAGGAAATCTTCCTGGATCGATGGACCGAACTTACTCTAAAGATGATTTGTTGCAGGAGTATTCGGGAAACAATACCGGAGACTATCGCGTGCCTGCAATTATTATCAAAACAGAAAATGGTTCACGACTGACTGATTTCCGTTACAAGTCTTATAAGATTTTACCGGGGAAGCCCAAACTAGCTGGGTTACCTGCATCTTATGTTAAAAGTGATAAAGAAGCAGAAACATTGGAAGTTACTTTGGTTGATGAAACAATCGGTGCACAACTTATTCTTTCATACACTATCTATAACGAACGGCCAGTTATTACACGGAATGCGCGGTTAGTAAACACAAGCAATCAAGAATTACGAATTGAAAAGATTGCCTCAATGCAACTGGATTTAACTAAACATGATTATGACGTTATCTCCGTTCCAGGCCAGTATGCCCTTGAACGACAACCTGAACGGCAAGAATTACGTCGGGGAATAACAGAATTTTCTAGCCGTCGAAATTCTAGTTCTCATCATATGAATCCGTTTGTGGCCTTGGTTGACAAGAACACCGATGAATTTCAGGGAAATGCTTTGGGAGTGCTCCTTGTCTACTCAGGTAATCACCAGTTTACCTTGGAAAAAGATCAGATCGACCAGATTCGCTTAATAACTGGAATTAATGATTATAACTTTGAAGGGGTTCTTGAACCGGGAAAAGATTTTCAGACACCTGAAGCAATCATGGGCTTTAGTCAACGTGGCTTAAATGGGATGTCACAAGTATTCCATAAGTTATTGCGGGACCGGGTTGCTCGTGGTAAGTATCAATATGCAGACCGACCAATTGTTATTAATAATTGGGAAGCGACCTTCTTTGACTTTGATGATAAGAAATTAGACCAAATTATTGATGAAGCAAAGCCGTTGGGGATTGAGATGTTTGTTCTTGACGACGGCTGGTTTGGTCACCGAAATGATGATAATTCATCGCTTGGTGATTGGTTTGTTAACCAGGATAAGCTTACTGGGGGATTAAAGCGGGTAGCAGACCGAACCCACGAGCATGGCATGAAATTTGGTCTCTGGTTTGAGCCAGAAATGATTTCAGTCGATTCTAAGTTATATAAGGAACATCCAGACTATGCCTTACATGAACCGAACCGTGGCATGACACTTTCTCGTAATCAATTAGTACTAGACTTTAGCCGTAAAGAAGTCGTTGATAATATTTACAATCAAATGTGCTTAATTTTAGATAAGGTGCCACTTGACTATATTAAATGGGACTTCAACCGTAATCTTACTGAGGTCTTCTCTAGCGCAGCGGATGCAGAACATCAAGGAGAAGTTAGCCACCGTTATGTTCTAGGGTTATATGACTTAATGGAGCGGTTAGTTACCCGTTATCCTAATATCTTGTTTGAAGGTTGTTCAGGTGGTGGTGGCCGTTTTGATGCTGGTATTCTTTACTACATGCCGCAAAGTTGGCCATCAGACGATACAGACGCGGTTGAACGATTAAAGATTCAATACGGAACATCTTTAACTTATCCAATCTCATCTATGACGGCACATGTATCGGTTTCACCTAACCAGCAAACTGGCCGTTCTACCAGTTTTAAGATGCGGGGCGATGTTGCCATGAGTGGAGTCTTTGGATATGAACTTGACTTAGCAGATTTGACTGAAGAGGATCGGCAAATGGTAAAGGAACAGATCAAATTTTATAAGGCTCACCGCCACTTAATTCAATATGGTGACTTTATTCGCTTAGAAAGTCCTTTTGATAGCAATACAGTCGCCTGGGAATTTGTCAGTCCGGATAAGTCAGAAGCACTGCTATTTATGTTTAAGCAGTTGCATACTAACCGTTTTGAAATTAATAATACCAAGATGGCAGGGCTTGACCCAACAATTGATTATCATGATGAAATGACTGATAAGACTTATGGTGGAGATGAATTGATGAATGTCGGTTTGTTCCGTGACCCGACTCATACGGGGGACTTCATTTCCGAAGTGCATTACTTTAAAGGTGAATAGTTTAAAATGAGGCTGAGAGAAAACTTTTGTTTTCTCTCAGCCTCAACTACTTTTATGAACAATAAGCAAGATAACGTGGAAAATAACCACAAGGCTCGAGTCTAAGTACGAACGATAATCAGCCCGTGCCGTGCTAATCATCGTCCTAGCTTAGCCAACCGCCTTGTCGAGGAGGTTATTTCCCACTCTCTTCTTTGCTCTTTATCAATGCATCAATCGTCCACATCCAAATTGCATGTCCTAAAAATTCAGAAACATGTTCTTCAAGTGGTTGATCTTTCGCAGCGGGCACTGTTCCCATTAATGGCATTAACTTGAGGTGGAAGAAATCCCAAACAGCAATCCCGAATGGTACTCCATCACCTTTTTTGATCCACGGTGCTAACTGTCCGCCAATACTATAGAGAACTCCAAAACCAGCTGAGAAACTAAAGTGAACAACATAGCTTACCCATGGCAACTGTTGGCCGGAATAGGTATAAGTAGCATGTGTAATCTGTGTTGGAACGCCAAATTGTTCAAGCATTTTTTGTGGTGGGTTTGTTTGATCTCGCTCTGGTGTCCGTGGTGGAAGAATATTTTCCCAACCAAGTTTAACAAGGCCGGCAACAAGACCAGCAGTTATACCAACCGTAATTGATTTGCCCCAATTAATTTTATTCACTTCAATCACCATCCAAACCTTTAGTTATTAAATCAATTGTATCAATCTTAATAGGAATTTCAATTATTTAGTTTAGCGTAAGTGTCGTTGACGAGCATATGATAGCAAGTCCGTTCCTAAAACATATTCAACCCGTGAAAGTTCGGTAAATGATGAGCAACCAAGGAGTGCGAGCAAGCGTTTAACAATCACTTGCCATTCACCGAGCGTTTGGTCTAATGCTTCATAGCCTTCATTTTGAAGGATATTGAGGAAGTAACCAGCAACTCCAACTGCCCGGGCGCCTAATACACCAGCCTTGATAACATCGAGGGGAGAAGTAATTCCGCCAGAGGCAATAATTTCAGTTTTACCGCGCCGAATTGAATGAGCTTCCAATAGTGATTCGGGAGTTGTTTGTCCCCAGTCCAATAAACTCTCAAAATTAATATCATGGTTACGCCGATTCTCAATCACTGCAAAGTTTGTCCCACCACGTCCACTAACATTGATGAGGTGAACATCATGGGTTTGCAGTTTGGCAATCGTCGTTTTGCTCATTCCAAAGCCAACCTCTTTTACAATAACTGGGACTTCTAGTTCACTGACAAGGTATTGGATGTTATCCAACCAATTAAAATCGCGATCACCTTCAGGCATAATTAATTCTTGGGCCGCATTGATATGCAATTCAAGGGCATTTGCCTTCAGAAGGGAAATAGCATTTATCGCTTGGTCAAGACTGGCATTTGCACTTAAATTTGCAAAAATAATGCCATCTGGATTTTCTTCGCGGATTATCTCAAAAGACGAAAAGGATTGAGGGTCTTTTGAAATAATACTGAGAGATCCCGTTGCCATTGCCAAATGGTGTTTATGGGCTAATTGAGCAAGTTGCCGGTTGATTTTAAGGGCTTGATCACTTCCGCCAGTCATTGCCTCAATATAAAAAGGACATTCAATTTCTAAATTATCAGCTAATTGGACATGCAAATCAACATCATCCGTCGTCATTTCAGGTAAGCTATCATGAATTAGACGCACTTGATCAAAATAATGGTGTTGATGAACCTGGTCATAATATTTGGCAGCTAATGAAAGGTGTTCGTTTTTCCGTTGGGCATGACGTGATTCCATCATGGAGCCTCCTTTGATCTACTTGTGAATGTAAGAAAGATGGTGCTTAACAGATTTCTTGAAACTTTTTGCGTTATCGATAAAGTGTACGGATAAAGGAAGTTGTTCGATATGATTTTTGGCCCAACTCTTTAAGACATTCCCAAAGTTAGAGTTGCTATCAATAGCGACGATCCCACAATCACCGCCACCAGCACCAGAGGTCTTAGCGGCGCCACCAAAAGATTCAGCGATTTGGCAAAGCTTAGATAATGATTCGGTTTCGATGTTTACCCCTGAATTAGTGCCCAGTTGTTTTAAGAGGTCACGGTTATAACGAATTTCATTTTTAATTGCTTCAAGATCTTGACGATGAAAACCATCAACCATTCGTTGGATACATGATTTACTTTTTTCAAGAAAATGATGATATTCAGTTTGGCGACGGGCTTTAAAAAGAGAAATTTTATCAACAAGTTGGGAAGTTGATGCTGGTTTACCAGTCCAGCCAATTAAGAGCTCTAAGTTTTTGGGAGCGGTTAGAGACTCAATATTAAGATCAGGCCAAGGTAAGTCAATGATCGTCTTTAGGTCAAGGTACTTACGTTGTTGAGCAAGCCACTGCCGATCAAATGAATGGTAGGAAATCCAACCGCCGTATACAGAAGCGGCAACATCACCCAACGAACCATTTCCTTGAACTTCAAAATGGGCAATTGCAGCTAATTTAAAGATTTGGTCCTTGTTAACGGGCAAATTATAGAACCGACAAAGAGCCTTAACAGTTGCTACAGTAACAGCCGCAGAGGAACCAAGGCCATATTTTCGACCATTAGCACTGTCTAATTGACTATCAATATGGATATTAAATATTCGTAAGTCGCGACTAAAAGTACGAGCATATTCTTCTGTAACCCTAATAGCAGAAAGAATGTAAGAAAAAGGATTGTCACGCTTGTCAACTACCATTTGGTCTCCTAAACGTCGCCAGGATAGCTGATCGTTATTATACTGCCGACTAATAATTTGACCAACTTCTTGCACACTTTCCTCAATCGTACAGGTAACAAACTGATCCAATGCAACTAAAATTGCAGGATAACCATTTTCAACAACAGCATATTCACCGGCAATATACAATTTACCGGGAGCTTTTTCAGTAATCAAAATTTAAAGTCCCCTTATCATTAAATTTTATTCATTCCAAATCTTTATTCCAGGTCCCGGTTGTGAAACCACCAACCGTTCTGGGCCAACGATATTGCTTAATTCTTCAACAATTTTACTCCGGTTCCCTCGGTCGTAAATCACTTTGACGTTCGGACCAGCATCCATCGTATAATAGCAGTTTACTCCCTGGTTGCGCAAGTCTTCCACTGCTTTAATGATGGTTAGCGTTTCACCATTAAAGTAGGTAAAACCGGGGTCAGCTGAAAAGGTAAGTGCGTGCATCCGAAGGGCATTTTCTTCAGCAATATGGCCGATTTGGTCAATATCTTTTGCTTTGATAGCTTGCTTTATGGCAATCATGTCATTCGCTACCACTTGGCGCCAGGCATCATAGTAAGGTGAAGTTTCAACACTGGATTGCATTCCAGAGCGACTGGAAACTTTTTTCTTTTTTGTATCAACTAAAACTGCTAACATTTCGATTGGAAAGTCAACATTTTCTAAAATTGGTTGTGCAAATGAGGATGCATCGTCAGTCCCTTTTTGCCATTCAACCAGTCCACCATAAATAGATCTAGTTGCCGAACCGGATCCGCGCCGGGCCAGTCGTGATAGATCACGTCTTGAGAGGTTTAATCCGGCCGCGGCACTGGCTGCACCCGCTAAAGCGGCAAAGGCAGAAGCTGAAGAGGCAAGGCCGGCTGCAGTTGGAACATGATTAATTGACTCTACGCGTGCAAAAGATTTTATTCCACTTAGTTGCCGAACAATATCTAGAACATGAACTACTTTTTTAGCCGCTTGCTTACTGAGTGTCTGTTGATCGATGGCAACTAAGTCTGAAGTAAGGTGATTATCAAAATTTACGGTAGTAGTGGTGTAAAACTCATTAAGCGTAAGGGAGAGACTGTCGGTTTGTGGAATGATTAATTCTTGATCCTTCTTCCCCCAATATTTAACAAGTGCAATGTTAGTATGTGCTTTTGCAGTTGCCATTAGTTATTACCTCGCTTATCAAGTGGTTGAAGCCAAATATCATGCGCCCCGTTCTCTTTTAAGATGCTTGCAAGGCGACGAGCCCCCATAGCTGTTTGCATTAAGGCAATCATGCAACCACCGCGACCGCCGCCAGTTAATTTTGCGCCAAGAGCACCATTGTCACGTGCGACATGAATAAGGTGATCTAATGATGGGTCTGACACATTAAGAGCGGCTAAATCAGTTTGCGCAAAGTTAAGAGCGTCGCCTAATTTTACAATATCATTTTGCACAAGATAGTCTTTTGTTTGATTTACTAATTCACCGAGGTGCTTAATATGTTCCTCAGCTTTTTCATTGTTATTTTTCAGTTCATCTTTAACTGCCAAAATAGCTTCCTTAGTAGCGCCCTTTTTTCCAGTATCAGCAATTACTAAAGAAGCATCAAGGTTCATTTCAATTGGTACCCCAATCCGCCCCTTAACATAAAAAAGCGGTTTATCTGAACTGACAGTAGCAGCGTCTAAACCGGATGGACTACGATGTGTAATTTGTTCCTCAACATCTGCAAGCTGAAGCAATAATGTTCGATCAAGCGGTTCATCATAATAGTCAAAGAATGCCCGAATAATTGCAATCGCGCTGGCAGCAGACGACCCCATTCCTCGTTCTGCAGGTAATTGACTTTCAATTTTTAAGTCCCAACCAGTTTCTTGGTCATTAAACCTTGCAGATAAAGTGTCAATTAATTTTTTAATTCCAATCATGGAAGAAGGTAAATTTTCTAAAATACCATGATAATAACGGCTTTTAATAATTCGCTGGTTATCTTGGCGACTGCTGAGCGTAACTGATAATTGAACGCTTGGCAATGGTAAGGCTATTGCCGGTTGACCGTATACTACGCTATGTTCTCCCATTAAAATGATTTTCGCATGGCTAGTACCAATCCCTTGTTGTTTCACCATCGTAACCTACTTTCTACATAAAAATTCAAACTTAATCATAGCATAAAACAGTGATTCTAGCTAAAAACGATTGTGGATGTTACCAAATCTAAACATTTTAGCACAAAGAAAGGCCGATTCGTGTAAAAATGAGAAATTTATAGTAGAATGGTGTATCATTTAGTTTAGAATATTTAATAACTTATATAATAACTTCGGAGAAATATGGTGATAGTGTGACACAGCGTAGTAGTCAGCGCACAAAAAAGCGTGACAAGAAAGCGCCAATCTACTCAGTTGTTGATTTAGAAACAACCGGAACGAATGTTAATCATGGTGATCGAATCATTCAAATCGGTTGTGTTCTCGTTCAAGATGGCGAAATCATAAATCACTTTGAAACAAAAATAAATCCACGAGAGAAAATTCCTCGTTCAATTGTTCAATTAACAGGAATTGAAGATAAAGACGTACGAAAAGCACCTTTGTTTGAGGACATTGCTGGAACTATTTATAGTTTGTTGGCGGAAACGACCTTTGTGGCTCACAATGTTAATTTTGACTTTCCTTTCCTAAATGCAGAATTAGAGCGAGCTGGATATCCTTCATTGTCAATTCCAGCAATCGATACTGTGACCCTTAGTCAGATTCTTCTTCCTACTGCAAAGAGTTTCCGTTTACGAGATTTAACTAGTTCGTTGCACATTGAGCATGATCACCCTCATAGTGCAGTGTCAGACGCTGAGGCAACAGCAGACTTACTTAATGATTTGCTAAAACGAGTTCAAGAATTACCAACGCTTACGCTTGAAAAGATTACTCAGTTGAAGCTCAACTTACCTCAGCAAACAGCCGGGGTTTTTGATGCTGAGTTACAGCGTCGACGTAAATCGCCTCAGCCATTAAGCGAAGAGCTGTATGTCTCCCACGGAATTGTTCTTCATAAATCGCGGCCAATTACTGCTAATAGTCAGCGGGAAAAGCATAAATATCCTTCAACTAAAAAGGCAAAAGAAAAGCTATACGGAGATACGTTGAGACTGCGGCCTGTTCAAGCAAAAATGATGAACAGCATTTACAATAATTATACTCATGATGAACCCAAAAATATGATTGTCGAGGCTGGAACTGGAGTAGGGAAGACATTGGGCTACCTTTTTCCGCTAAGTTATGTTGCATATCCCGATAAGAAGATTGTCGTCAGCACAGCAACCAATATCCTCCAGCAACAAATTATTGATACATCAATCGCGCAACTAAACAAGGTGTTGCCTTTTAAAATGAATAGTGTGATTATCAAGGGAAACGCTCATTATATTGATATTGCACATTTTGTTCATTCCTTAAGCGTGATTGAAGATTCGAAGCTTGTTCAGTTATTAAAAGCTAAAATTTTAGTATGGCTGCTTTCGACGCAAAGTGGGGACCTTGATGAACTTAATTTAAATTCTCAGCAGTCGCCATACTTTACTGAAATTCGTCATCAGGGTATTCGGAGCTTGAATCCAGCAAATGCCTTTTACCATGATGATTTTCTCGTTCGGCGGGAAAAACGGCTTCATCAAGCTGATATTATTATTACGAATCATGCGTACTTGGTTGCTCATGCCCAGGAATTAGGGGATGGGACTCGTCGCCCATATTTAGTAATCGATGAAGCTCAGCACTTAAGCGAAAGTATCTTAAAACGGTCCCGGCGAACATTTAATTTTCAAAAATTACGTACGGCCGTTCATGTAATGTCTGGGTTAGTTAATAATGGTAATGACCGAAATTTAACCGATATTTTCGCTGAACAGGCACTAGGCAGTTATAATGTTGAATTACTTCGTGGTGACCTCAATGCAGTAGAAGAGGCAGTTGATCTTTTCCAGCAAGCTCTTTACCGTCAATACATGGCAAGTGCTACTAGTAATCCCGACAATGAATTGATTGAACAACCATTGCAAAATGATCAGGTGATGTCTCTCTTAGATATTAGTGGGCCCGTGATGATGAAACTAGAGCAAGCATTGAGCAGCGTGCAGCTTCATTTTTCTGCTCTCAGCCATCTGTTTAGCAGTCAGCCAGGCCGGTGGTTATTAAGTGATCGTTACCTCATGAGCCAATTTCAAAGTCAGCTTGCAAAATTAATTGAAGCCGATCAAACACTAAATGAATTTAACGAAACACTTCAACAACAAGGAGAGGCCGCTGCTTTTTGGATCACTATTCGCCAATCAAGTGAGCAAAGTGCCTTACAGCTTAGTGGGGGGCTATTGGAAGCAACCCATTACCTCACAAAGAATGTTTATCCATATTTTGCTCAACCATTATTTGTGGGAGCGACATTGTTTACATCGCCACGATCGCCGTATCTTTACCACCAGTTAGATTTAGAGCGCAATAATACTTTAACGCGTCGATTCGCATCTCCATACAATTACAAACAGAATGCTAAATTATTGATTGCAGAAGATGCCCCAGTACCCAGTGCGCAAAATAATAGTGACTATATTAAATATCTCAGCGATACGATTTATCAACTAACGAAGAATGCTGATTATCAGACAATGATTTTATTCAACTCATTGGTGATGATTGAGCAGGTATATAGCCAACTTCGTGAAACGGATCTATTTGATCAGCGAGATATTTTAGCCCAAGGAATTACGGGTAATCGTGATAAAATCTTAAAACAGTTTAGTGGTGGAAAAAATTCGATCCTTCTTGGTGCTTCTAGTTTTTGGGAAGGGATAGATTTACCAGAGTCCGCTCTTGAACTCTTAATTATTACGCGCTTACCGTTCGATTCGCCTGATGAAATAATGAATCGTGCTCATAATAAGTTACTTCAGCAGCAGGGGAAAAATCCGTTCTATCATTCAGAATTGCCAAAAGCAACGATGCGGTTACGTCAGGGGATTGGACGATTATTACGGACGGAAGATGATCATGGGGTGGCAGTAGTTCTTGATCCGCGACTGCAGACAAGGCGGTACGGAAAGACGATTTTGAGTAGTCTGCCCCCTGATTTACCGATTAATAGCAAAAAAACTGCTGAATTGATTTCAATTACTCAGAAGTTTTTACAAAATGGTAAAGAGGGCAAAGTTAATTAAACTTTATCAACTTTTAATTACCGATTTCTGGTATAATCAAAAACGATTGCCATATAAGAATCTAATAAACTAAAGAGATAAGAGGGAAAAGATATGCAAAGTCGACGTGAAGTTCAGCGTGAACAGAGTCGAGGTTCCTCAATGCGGACAATTCGTAACCTTTTGATTGCGATTTTACTAATCCTATTAATAGTGTGGAGCGTTTTTGCTGTTAGCAATCAGCCACGAAATTCAGCACGACGGCAGACGATTTCACTTGCCGAAAAATATGCTCATCTTCGGTCTCCTGACCAATTTTATATTTATAATCGGGAGAATACTTACTATACGATTAGTGGTAAGAATCAGCAAAACCAACCGATCCTGGTTATGGTTCCCCAACACGGTGGCAAGATCAGAATTCTAAAACAATCAAGTGGGATTACTGCTGCGAGAGCACGAGCGATGACAAAATCAAATCGTGATCCGCGAGAAATTTTAAAAGTTGCTCCCGGGATATTTAATGACAAGATTGTCTGGGAAGTAACATATCGTAATCAAAAAGGGAATCTCTGCTACGATCTGATTAATTTTAAGACTGGACAATACGTTCAAAATATTAATAACCTTTAATAAAAGCTGAAACTAATAGAGGCTGGGATTACTCAGTCTCTTTACTTTTGCAAAAATATTTTACTAAGAGAGGAGCTGATTAAATGCCAGATGCAAGCCTTTTACAACATTATTTGCAGGCAGGAGAAACAAATATAAGCAACTTATTGCTCCATCATTATAAAGAACTGGGGATGACAACTTCTCAATTTGTCTTATATCTTCAGTTTAAATCTTACCAAGATCGGGGAATAATGAATCCGGATGTTCGCACAATTGCAAAGAACTTAGGAACAAAAGAGCGGCAGGTGTTTGAACAGCTTCACCAGATGATGACAAACCATCTTGTTGAACAGAAGATGCGAAAAATGGAAGATGGCAAAGAAGATGCAATATATGATTTTTCGCTCCTTATCAACAAATTAGCATTGCTCAATGAGAATGACCAAGCGGCAACGGTTAAGGTTGAAAATACTAATAATCGGGTTGAGACATTTAATCAGCTAGAAGCCGAATTTGGTCGGCCCCTCTCATCAATGGAATTGCAGATTGTTAATGACTGGCTGGATAAAGATAATTATTCGGCAATAATGATTAAACTTGCTTTACGGCAGGCAGTAATGAATAGTGCGCTAAATCTTCAATATATGGACCGGATTCTACAAAGCTGGGATCGTCAGGGCTTACGGACAGAAAGAGATATCAATGAGCACGAAAAGAGGTTTGAACAGCGAAAAGAGGCTGGACAAAAGCCGGAAAAGAAGACATTAAAAAAGCCTAAAATACCGATTTATAAATTAGGCGAATAAAATTAAATAAAGGGTGGTTGACATGGAAAAATCTTCTTCTCAAGTAATGAAGGGAATTATATGGGCAGCAGTTGCCTCCGCTATGTGGGGAATATCCGGAACCGTTTTGCAACTCATCTCACAAAATTTAGCAATTCCTGCTACGTGGATGCTCTCAATGCGGACTTTTTCAGCAGGAGTAATTTTATTAGTAATTAGTGTATTTTTATATGGAAAAAAGATTTTTAACGTATTTAAGACACGAGCAACAGCTATTTCAGTTATTAGTTATGCTATTTTAGGATTGATGGCAAACCTACTTACGTTCTATTATGCTATTCAAACAGGAAATGCCTCAGCAGCAACAATTCTTCAGTATCTTTCCCCACTTTTTATTGTGTTAGGTGGAATTGTTTTTATGCATCGTCGTCCGTTCAGGAGTGATATTATTGCGTTTGTTGTTGCTTTGATTGGGGTAGCATTATGTATCACGCGTGGTAACTTTACTCAATTAGCTTTACCATTTGTCTCCCTTCTCTGGGGCTTGGGATCTGGAATTACGGCTGCATTCTATGTTGTCCTTCCACAACGAGCTGCTGATGAGAATCCGCCAATTGTTGTCCTCGGCTGGGGGACGATGATTGCCGGAGTCCTATTTAACCTCTACCGGCCATTTTGGGTCAATCCACCACATATTACTACCACATTAGTAGCATCAGTTGCGACAGTGGTGTTATTCGGAACGATTTTACCATTTGGAATTTTGCTTCATGCAACTAGATATGCCCCATCTGATGTAGTTAGTATCATGGATGCTGTTCAACCAATTACAACTTCGATTTTAAGTGTGATCTTCTTTAGATTGAACTTGAATTGGGCAGAAATTTTAGGAATTATTTTAGTAATTATTGCCGTCTATATTCTGCAAAATGGTCGGCGAAAACATACAATTCATTATTAAAAAAGTTAATAATAAAAAGGATTGTGGAGAAAAATTCCACAATCCTTTTTATTATCTGCAATTTTTAAAAGATCTTATCAGGGATTAGTTGTGCTTGGTTGCGTAGCAGGGGCAGGGTTAGAACTTGAACTTTGTGCAGGTGCAGATGAACTTGAACTAGCCGGAGCACTGCTTGATGAAGATTCAGCTGGGGCATTGTTTCGTTCTTCTGTGCGACTTTCGCTGCTACTACTTGAAGCAGAGCTGGAAGAAGATGAAGATGATGATGAATCACTTGAGCTAGAAGTAGAACTACTATCACGATCATCCGATGTATCTTCAGTGTAATCAAATGCCCATTTTGAATCACGAATTACAAGCTGACGTTTACCTTTAACTCGAACAGCCTCAACAGTGTCTGGCATCGTCCAATCAGATGCGTGATTTTGACTGTCAAGATAGTGCATTAAGTCCTTGTAAAGTAATTGCGCTGACTTTACATATTGTTCGGAAATGCTGCCACCAGGTTCGAGTGGATGGTCATAACCAGTCCAAACTGCAATTGAGTAATTCTTAGTATAACCAGCCATCCAGGAATCCATTACGCCAGACTGGCTAGAATTTCCAGGGTAGTTTGTTGTCCCTGTCTTACCAGCTTGGTTAACACCGTCGAGTCGAGCGTCAGTTGCGCTTCCCTGTGAATCAGTGAAAACTCCTTTAAGCATATCAGTGATCATGTAGGCAGTAGCCTTATTCATTGCGCGTTTACCTTTAGGATTGAATTGTTTTACTGCACCATCTTGAGTAGTAATCGAGCTAATGTAGTAAGGTTTGTAGTAAGTACCACCATTAGCAAAGGCCGCATATGCAGCAGAAACTTGAAGTGGAGAGATATACAGAGCAATCCCGTTTTGTAAAGTATATGGTTGCTTTTGCGAAATTCCTAACCCATCAAGGAAAGAAGTAGCACGCTTAATCCCAACGGCTTGTAATGCGCGAATAGCAGGAACATTCCGTGATTGAACTAAAGCCTCACGCATTGTCATATTGCCCTTGTACTTTTTGTCAAAATCATGAAGGACAGTATTGGTACCAGGAAAGACAAACCGCGTATCGGCAATTGATTTGAAAGTTGGCCATTGTAAGTATTCAATAGCTGGACCATAATCCATTAATGGCTTTGCGGTTGACCCAGAACTACGGTTACTTTGCACAGCGCGGTTAAGGCCATACACAACATTTCCTGTGTGACGGCCACCAAGCATGGCAATGATTTGTCCATTGTGAGGGTCGGTAACAGCAACTCCGGCTTGCATTTTGTCATTTTGGAACTGAACGTTTTTGTTTGCAGCGTCGTAAAGATGTTGTTGAGCATCAAGGTCAAGATTGGTATGAACCTTTAACCCATCACTATAAGGGTTGTATCCTTGTGCTTGTAAATCAGCAAGAACCTGCTTTACATAAGGATCCACAACCTTAGAATCGACAGCAGTTCCACTTCCCGAAATATTACCATGATCAGGGTCTAAACCAGCAGTAACGCTTTCGCTTGCTGCTTGGTTAGCCTGGGATTGGGTAATGTAATTGCTGCGAACCATCGCATTCAATACTTCATTTCGCCGTTGCGTTGCATACTTTGTGTTGCTTACAAGTGGATTATAGTAAGTAGGAGATTGTGGCATTCCGGCGAGAAGGGCTAATTGGGAAAGATCAAGATCCTTCAAATCTTTACCATAATAGTACTGGGCTGCTGTTTGCATTCCATAAATTCCATTGCCCATGTAAACCTTGTTGATATAAAAATCAAGAATCTGACTCTTGCTAAAATGCTGCTCAACATTAATAGCAAGCCATGCTTCTTGAGCTTTACGTTTTAATGTTCGATCAGAGGCAGCTGTTGAGAAGACGGATAATTTAACTAACTGTTGAGTCAGCGTACTTCCTCCCTGCATCCCGGCTGAACGACCAAAAACATTAGAAGTGGCTGCTCCAAGAATTCGAATTGTATCAACACCATGGTGCTTGTAGAAGCGCCGATCCTCAATTGAAACAACAGCATTTTTTAACTGCTTTGGAATTTGATTATCCTTGGCATATTCTCGCTTCTGTGCTCCTAAACGAGAAATTACTCGATTTTGATCATCGTAAATAGTCGTAATACTCTGACTTGTTAAGTCGCTTCTACTAATTTTAGGAGCGCTTGAGGCATAGTAGAAAAATAAAGCTGCAGATGCCACCATTAGTAGAACAACGATTCCTGCTACCCATAGCAAGATTTTCTTTATTAAGCCGCCAACATTGCGCTGTTGATTGTCATTGTTATTATGACGCTCACTACGCGTTGACTGATTATCATTTGACATAGTAAACTCCTTTACACTTTTGCAGCAATTATTTTATCAACAGCGTTTAAATATGGTAAACGCGGATTGAGTTGATAATGAATTTGATAGCCTTCTTTAGCGATATCAGTTCGCAAAATTGATTTACGGCCGCCGCTTTGCTGTTGATCCCAATATTTAAATAGGTTGGATGCGGGAAGCAGATATAGCAGGTCAAGCTCCGTAAATTTAATAAAAGCAAAACAAATTCCCCCCTGTGCTACACATTCACGCATATGTTGAATTTGGTGGGGATGAAAGTTCTTTAATGGAAAAGAATTTTTATTACGTGTTTCTTTAGCATCAAAGTCAATATAGTATCCACGGTACACCCCATTGTAATCAGTAGTTGATGGCCGCCGAAAATATGCTTCTTTAATAACAGCCGCACTCCGCTTGGGATAATCAACTTTTACAAGCTGAATAGGAGTAGGCTTTTTGTGAATGACAGCAATATGGCGAGCCAAATAGTACTGATTACTATGATTGATTTCATCCTCTAACGACATCCCACGTTTGGCATAAATAGATTGATGTGGTGTCGGTAATTCATTATGTGTATTATAGTGTTGTACAGGTTGCTGACCATTGGGATAGTGAATGGTCACGGTGATCACTCTCCTAACTAGAGATTTATTATACCAGACTAGTTGCATAATGATTGATACAAGATGATTACAAGTTTAAGTTAAAAGGCTTTATATCTGCTTGTTTAGGGAGGATTTTATGAAGAGAGCGTGGATTACTGGTTATCGAAGTTACGAATTGAATATATTTAAGGATAATGATCCCAAAGTCCAAGTAATAAAAGAAGTTCTAAAAAAATATTTAAGGGCTCAATTAGAATTGAATGATGATGAATTCTGGGTAATAACTGGACCACAAATGGGGACGGAAAGGTGGGGACTTGAAGCTGCCTTAGAACTCCAAGCTGACTTTTCACAATTAAAAACAGCTTTAATGTTCCCTTTTGCAGAATTTGGTAAGCAATGGAATGAAAGTAACCAGTTAAAACTGACGAATATTACTCAGCAAGTTGACTTTTTCGCGAATGTTTCAGATAAACCTTATCAGTCCCCGCAACAGTTGCGAAATTATCAGCAGTTTATGCTTACCCATACTGATGAAGCTTTTCTTCTTTACGATCCAGAGTATCAAGGGAAAACTAAGTATGATTATGAGACAATTCAAAAATATAAAGAAGAAAGTGAATATTTGATGACGCTTGTTAATTTTGATGAACTTCAAGAAGAGGCAGAAGAATGGGCTGAGCGGCAAAGAGAAAAAGATGGATTTTAATCTTGCATTTTTTCTTTGATTTGGTATTATAGTTATTGGACTACGCAAACTAAACAATTGAGGTGTTTAAGTTGGATAACATAAAATTTACTCCACAAGATATTTTGCACAAGCAATTTAAGGAGAGAAATATTGGCAAAGGCTATGATGAAGCGGATGTTGATGCTTTCTTAGACGATGTTATTAAAGACTACGACACCTATAATAAAGAACTTGAACGTTTAAATGATGAAAATGAACGTTTAAGAGCGAAGGTTGACGAATTAAACCGTCAAGTAGAAGTTGGTTCGTCTATGAGTAACCAAACTGCTTCTCGTCAACCTGTATCGAGCGCTACAAATATGGATATTTTAAAGCGTTTATCTAATCTTGAACGTCGTGTATTTGGTTCACAATTAGATGGTAACGATAATAATGACTCACATTTGCTTTAGTGCGTGTCGAATAGTTTATTAATAATTTTGCAAGTTTTGGGTAATTGAGCACAGCTTATGTTGTGTTAGGAAGGTCCATGCTCGCACAGGCTGCGATGCCTGTAGTGTTTGTGCTCGCTGAAAAAATAAGGCGGGGCACCATTTTATGGTGACGGCGGAAAAACGGACTAAGGTTTTAACTACGTCCTAGTATTCCTGAAAAGTGCCACAGTGACGATACAATATTGGAAACGATATTGGTGGAACGCGGTAAACCCCTCAAGCGGTAAACCCAAACTACGGTAGGGGAGCTTTGGATAACAAATTGAAGTGATTCCAGGGGAGAGTATTTCGGTACTCTGAGATAGATGATTACCTCGATATAATTATGCCTGATAGTTATATTACGACAAAACATGGCCTACAGATACTTGCATACAGGCACCCGAGTTCGCTCGGGTTTTTTATTTTAAAAATCAGAGTATGGTTTTATTGGTTCTTTTTGTAGAATGCGTTAATAATTACTCACTTGAAGTAAAAAGTTAAATGGTGATAAATTAAATTTTAGAAGTTTAAGATAGATATCACTTAAAATAGCAAGAAATTATAAATAATCGTTTCATTTTATTGCAAATGCGCCTATAATGTTAAAGGAGTTTAAAATGAGTTATTTGTAAATTAACTTATCTCTCGATCAATAAAATATCAGATAATGAAGTTAGGGAATTATGGATGATAAGAGAATAAAAATTGTATATATGTCGTTTTCTGGGAATGTACGATCATTTACCCATCGGCTTCAAGAATACGCAACGCAACAGCATCATTTAAATAATGAAAATCCTTTAATCGATTTATTGGAGATTTCAGAGGAGACACTTCCGACCGAAAGCGATAGTAAATTTTTTGTTTTACTACCAACATATATGATCGGTGGAAGTAGATTTACACCGACGTTAACGGAAATCTTAACAACACCAATGCACGATTATTTGGAAAGTTATGATAATGTTAAACGTTGTGCAGGAATAATTGGCAGCGGGAACTTAACCTTAGGGAAGATGTATGTAATAACTGCCAAGACATACGCTAAGGAATACGGTTTGCCTTTATTGGACGCATTTGAATCTCGTGGCACCACCCGGGATATTGAACGCATTTACAAAATATTAACTGATAAAGCAAATGAGGATTCATTAATGTAGTTAGGTTAAAGTCAACTACCATTCATAAACAAAAAGGGACTGTGACATAAGTTAAGTTACTTTCATAAAAAGCAAATACGCAGTACAACAATGGCCTCCAACGTCCGGCAAAACCGAACATTGGAGGCCTATTGTTGCTTGCGGGGGCTCGAAAACGAAGTCACAAGTGACTTCTGTCTCGCTCCCTTTGTTTCTTCTTGCGACTTCTTTTCATTTTGAAGCAACATAAGGTAAAATAACTAATAGGAATAAGTCTAAAGGAGAGTTTAATGTGCAAACATATCAGTTAATTGCTACGGCTGCTGCAGGTATTGAAGCGTTAGTAGGAAAAGAACTAAGAGACCTTGGCTATGAAGTCAAAGTAGAAAATGGTCGGGTGCGTTTTCAAGGGACAATGAAGGATGTCATTCGGACTAATCTCTGGTTACGGACAGCAGACCGAGTAAAGATTGTTGTTGGTGAATTCGATGCTCGATCTTTTGAAGAATTGTTTGATCGTACTGAAAACATTGCATGGGAAGATTTGTTACCAATTGACGCGAATTTCCCAGTGGAAGGAAAAAGTTATAACTCACAATTGCATAATGTGCCAAGTGTTCAAGCAATCACTAAAAAAGCGATTGTTCAACGCCTCAGTAATGCATACCACCGTCGGACTCGCTTAGCCGAAACTGGTGCCACTTACCCGTTAGAAGTAGCGATTAATAAAGACCATGTTCTTCTTACGTTAGATACTAGTGGAGAAGGGCTTTTTAAGCGTGGATATCGTAAAAATAAAGGTGGAGCACCGTTGAAGGAAAATATGGCCGCCGCCTTGGTGATGCTGGCTCACTGGTTCCCAGATAATCCATTTGTCGATCCTGTATGCGGTTCGGGAACGATTCCAATCGAAGCCGCATTATACGGTCATAATATTGCGCCGGGCATCAACCGTTCATTTATTAGTGAACAATGGGTTAACTTAGTTCCAGATGGTTTATCTGATGAAGTTCGGGATGAAGCCGATTCCTTAGCAAATTATGATATTGAATTAGATATTCACGGATATGATATTGATCAGAATATGATTGATATTGCTCAAGAAAATTCTCGGGCGGCAGGTTTAACTCATGATATTACGTTTAAGCAATTAGCCGTAAAAGACTGGCAAACAAGCGAAGTTAATGGAGTTATCGTTGCTAACCCGCCATATGGTGAACGGCTAAGTGATAAGGAATCAGTTCATGAACTTTACCGGCAGATGGGTGAGTTATATCGTCCATTAACCACATGGAGTAAATATATTTTGACGGCTGATATGGAATTTGAAAAGTATTATGGCGCACCCGCTACCAAGCGTCGTAAACTTTATAATGGTGCTTTACGAACAGATCTCTACCAATATTGGGGCAAAAAAGATCGCTCCAAGATCAAAGCCCTTAAATAGCAAGGATTTCAAGCGATTCGAAAGATTGAAAATAGGTGCTAGGGGGCACGTAGGGGGCAAACCCACCCAATAATAAAAGCCTTAGTAGGAGTTACATTGTAACGACCGCTAAGGCTTTTTCTCTGTTCGGTGGCTGATAGAACACGTGAATGATATAATTAAAACGATATGCTGTTTTCTAAAATCACTCTATTTTGTGGAGGGCCTGATTTGCTAAATTATGTGCTCCACGATTTTGGCTTTCAGGAATCCACTGGGTAACAACTGTTGGAAAGTGTTGGAGAAGAGGATTTAATGCTGCTAATTCTTTTTGGTAATGCTTTGTATAATTTTTGCCGATTGCGTCACTTAAGATACGACTATCAGTATAAAATATGATTGTTTCATTATTGCTAAAGTGATCAATTAAATATTTAAATCCAAAGTGAACTGCAGCAAATTCGCCATGGTGATTATCCATTCTTTCCTTATCTACTGGAATTGCAAGCTGAATTTGCTTATGATTGGCAATTATTATTATTCCTAAACCAGTGGGGCCCGGGTTTCCTTTTGTTGCAGCATCTGTAAAGATTTTGATCATAAAACTACCTCTTTTCTGAAAGGATGACATTTATAATTATGGAAGAAGAAACTCGTTATTTTTACCAACCAGACCTTACGGGGACAATTATTAGCTGGTGTTGGACTTTTCTCTTCTTTATTGCCGGTCTCGTAATTTGGCTTGAAATTACTCATTTTCAGTGGCTCAGCGCGCTCTTTTTTGCAGTTTTTGTAATCCTTGCCTTATTAGAATGGCGGCGACGAACCGTAGTAATCACTCCGACTAAAATGGTGTTTAATCGCTTGTTACAAAAACAGTACCTCGTTATCCCCATCTCTGATATTCGTCAGCCAGAGTTTACCAAGCATACGGTGACAATTACTGTGAATGGAGAGGTAATGAGTTTTACCTTTACCACCAAAGCAATTGCACGTTTGAAATTGGCATTGAAACAACAGGGGGTTCAATAATTGTTACTAGGGATCGCTATTGTAATTATTTTAATTTTAACAATTTGTGACCAATTATTAAAATCTTGGGTTGCTTCTTCAATTGTTCTTGGTGGTAGTAAGCAGTTGATTCCTGGTATTATTGAGTTAACTAATTTACGAAATTCAGGGGCTGCTTGGAGCATTTTTGAAGGGCAACAAACTTTTTTTACCATTATAACTATTGTTGCGATTATTGTAATTGGTTACTTTATCTGGCAGTACCGTAAAAATATTCCTATGCTAATTGGCTTATCATTGATTATGGCAGGAACAATTGGCAACTTTATCGATCGGTTAAGACAAGGGTATGTTGTGGATATGTTTGAAACAACATTTATTAATTTCCCAATTTTTAACATTGCGGATATGTGCTTAACACTTGGCGTAATCTGGCTAATAATTTGCATCTTAAAGGAGAAAGACTAACAAATGTCTGAAGAATTAGAATTAACAATTGATGGTGAGATGGTGGGAAGGATTGATAAGCAGCTTGGTCATCACTTTGATCAATTTTCCCGATCACAAATTCAACATTGGATAGAAGATGGTCACGTCCTTGTTAATGGCAAACAGGTAAAGCCTAAATATAAGTTGCTTGTAGGGGACCACGTCCAAATAATTCCAGAAGAACCACAAAAAATTGATTTAGCACCTGAGGATATTCCTCTTGATATTGTATATGAAGATGATGATGTTATTGTCGTTAATAAACCGCAGGGAATGGTGGTTCATCCTGCACCGGGTCATCCAGACCATACGCTTGTAAATGCTCTTTTATATCATTCACCACTATCAACTATTAACGGAGAATTTCGGCCAGGGATCGTTCATCGGATTGATAAGGATACCTCAGGACTATTGATGGTAGCCAAAAATGATATGGCACACCGTTCTTTGACGGCTCAATTAAAAGCAAAAACTAATAAACGAGAATATGTTGCGCTTGTGCATGGAGTTATAAAAGAAGATAAAGGAACAATTGATGCTCCATTAGGTCGCTCATTAAAGGACCGCAAGAAGCAGGCAGTTGTAGTTGATGGACGTCATGCGGTAACCCATTTTAATGTGTTAGAACGGTTTAAGAATTACACCTTAGTTGCCTGCCAGTTAGAAACGGGACGGACTCACCAGATTCGCGTTCATATGAAATATATTGGTCATCCACTGGCAGGAGATCCGTTGTATGGGCCACGAAAAACACTCGCTGGCAATGGCCAATATTTACATGCTCGTTTGTTGGGCTTTAAACACCCCCGAACTGGTAAAGAAATGGCTTTTACGGCTCCATTACCAGCTTATTTTACAAAAATGCTTGAACATTTACGTAAGACAGACCAATAAAATTATTGTGTTTAATTCAGAGAACGTTCATAATAATATTGATCAATTATTAACAAAGTTTTAGGAGAGTGGGACAGTGACAGCACGATACCTAATATTTGAAGATGGCTCAATTTTCGCTGGCGAAGGTTTTGGTTCACCAGCTGTTACTTTTGGTGAAGTTGTTTTTAATACCAGTATGACTGGTTACCAAGAAATCATCACTAATCAGGTTTACAATAACCAAATTGTCGTTTTTACCCAGCCAAATATTGGGAGTTACGGCATTCAACGTAATATTTATGAATCCATTGTACCGACAATTAAAGGAATTATTGTTCGTTCCCTTGCTGATGCTGGAACTAATGATAACGGACGCCAATTGACTCTTGATAAATACCTTCAACAAATGAACATTCCGGGAATCACTAATATTGATACACGGGCAGTAGTTCATAAACTAAGAGAAGCTGGAAAACCATTAAAAGGAAGCATTGTTCCAGTTCCGGATGACCACGCTTTTGACCAGCTTCATGCGACTGTTTTAACGAACCAGCAAGTTGCTCAAGTCTCTACTCCTAAACCATATCCTAATCCCGGAATTGGGCTAAGCGTTGTTGTGATTGACTTTGGATTAAAGAACGGAATATTGCGGGAATTGAGTCGACGAAAGTGTAATATTACTGTCTTACCATATACTGCAACGGCTGAAGAAATATTACGGTTAGATCCTGATGGGGTTGTACTTTCAAGCGGTCCAGGGAATCCCAATAATGTTCGTAAGTCAGTCCTGGGAATGATTCGTACTGTCCAAACTAAAGTACCAATGTTTGCTATTGGACTAGGTCATGAATTATTCGGAATCGCCAATGGAGCAAATGTCCAGCAAATTCCGGTCGAACACCATGGCATGAACCATCCAATTCATGAAATTATTACTGACCACATTGTCTATGCAACCCAAGCAGAAGGTTATTTGATTAATCGTAATTCAGTTGACCGCTCCCAGCTTTTTATTACATATGTTGATATGCTTGATAATAGTGTTCAAGGGCTTCGTCATCGTCGTTACCCAGCATTTTCAGTTCAATTCTTCCCCGATGGTGCACCGGGGCCTGATGAAACTGATGGCTTATTTGATGAATTCGTCGATACAATGAATAGGAGGAGGGATCGTCATTGATGGAAAAGTTGAAATCTGTATTAATTATTGGAGCGGGAGCCAACGATGTTCAGCATGGAGATGAGCTCGACTCTGCTATTTACCAGGTCTCGCGCGTTTTTAAACAAATGAAGATAAAGACTATCTTGGCAGACGATAACCCATTTTCGGTAAGCTTAGAAAATGTTGACCACGGTTGTATTGTCCCATTAAGAGTCGAGAGCCTAGTAGATATTATTAATAAATTTCATCCAGACGCAATCTTGCCTACTTTAGGTAATCGTCGAGCTTTTGAGCTTACCCAAGAATTGCTAGAAAAAGGGATTATTCGTAAAGAAAATATTCAATTGCTAGGGGTTCCTGAAGCAACTATTCGTCAAATTAATAGTGCTGTTTTGCTTGAACGAACGCTTCGACAAATGGAAGCACCAGTTAAGAAAATCGTAACGGTTAATAATTATCAGGATGCTTTGGATGAGGCAACTAAACTAGGGTATCCAGTTATTATCAGGTCAGTATTACCTAAGAGTAGCAGTACGCGTAAAATTGTGCATGATCGAAGTGAATTGGCAGATGCAGTAAAGGTTTGCTTGAGCCAGTCGCGGGCAGAACAAGTAGTAGTTCAGCAAAGTCTTGCCGGCTATAAGGAAATTGAAGTCGTCGTTCAACGTGATAGTTCTGGAACAATGATGATGTTGTCAATGATTGAGGATATGGACCCAATCGGTATCCATGCTGGTGATTCAATTGCTTTCAACCCTGTTCAAACACTTCGCGATCGGCAGATTCAGGATATTCGGGATACGGCCTTTGCTATTACTCGCAAATTAAGAATTGTTGGTACAAACCATATTCAGTTTGCCCTGGATACAAATAGTGATCGTTTTTATGTCATTAAGAGCAGTCCATACTTTGATCGAATTACAGCGTTTGTGTCGCAGTCAACTGGTTACCCAATTGCTCAAGTAACAGCACAATTATATGCGGGAAAGCATCTGCGGGACATTGATCTTGGCGAAAATTATGTTCATCATGCGGCTCTTATTGAACCAACGATGGATCATATTGCTGCACGGGTTCCAATATGGGGATTCAACGATTTACCAAAAGCTAGTCGTTTACTTGGAACAGAAAAGCGGTCGGTGGGGACGGTTTTTGGTATCGGCCGAAGCACTATTGAAGCACTTTTCAAAGCTATTGAATCCCGTTATCACGAGCCAGCTGACTTTCATCTTGCCGCTCAAAAGCAATTGACTGATGACCAATTAATCGCCAAAATTGTCCACCCCGAAGCAGGACGACTTTTTGTATTAATTGAAGCAATGCAGAGAGGATACTCAGTTAATGAATTAGCAGAGATGACAAAGATTGATCCATTTTATTTTGAACAGATTAATAAAATGCGGTTGTTGATTCGGGAAATTGCTGAGCATCCAAATAAAGAACCGGTTTTACAAAAAGCTAAGAGTTACGGATTAAGCAATCAGCTTATTGCAAGACTATGGAAAACTACCTCTGAGCAAGTTTATCAGATGAGTATAGACCACCAATTATTGACAAAGTATAAGGAAATCGAACCATCAGCTGGGGAGTTTGATCAGCATACTAATAGTTTTTACTCTGCTTACGAAGAAGAAAATGAAATTAGCCGAACTTCCCAACCAAGTGCCCTGGTAATTGGAACGGGGGGACTACGTTTAGGATTAAGTAATTCTGGTGATTACTTTGTTGCTATGATGTTAAAAGAGCTTCATAATGAGGGCTTTAATAATGTTGTGGTAAATTCAAACCCTAGTTCCGTCACTTTTGATCCAGAGTTAGCTGAAAAACGTTATGTTGAACCGGCAACAATTGAAAATATCTTGCAAATATTACGGATAGAGCACCCCCAGTATTTATTTATCCCCACTGGTTATGATAAGTTACTAAAATCGTTGCAGAATTATGATCTGGATGTAAAGATTGTTATAATTCCAGATGAATTGCCGACTACTGCTGCTAGTAGCGATAAGCAACGTTACTCCTTCAACTATGTCTATGATGGAAATTACGCTTATTCATTAGGGACAATGGCTGATCTTTTTTCACCAGTTGCGTTAAATTATCAATCTACTGCTTTGCGCTACCCAGCTGATCTTCCTTCGTCAACTTACCAAAATCTTAATGACCAGGCTAGTATTGCTGTATTAAAGATGGGACAGCCAGGGTTATACCAAGCAATTTTTGAAGAGAATGATGGGGAATTTAATTTGATTAAAGTTCAACCATTATCATTGCCAGAAGTAGCCTTTTTATCAAAAGTACTTCATATTAGCTTGCCAGGAATTTTTACTCAATTATTCACTGGTAAATTTGATAAGATGTTGGAGCCCAAACCGGTATCTGGAATTGTTAACTATCGTGCAACCTTCCCATTTAAGGCGTTGCGAGTTAAGGGAGGAATTCCTGCCCGTAACCGAGTCATTGGTGCACAAATGCAATTTTTAGGAGAATAATTTAGCGATATAAAAGGGAGCGAGACCGAAGTCACTTGTGACTTCGTTTTCGAGCCCCCGCAAGCAACAATAGGCCTCTAACGTTCGGTTTTGCCGGACGTTAGAGGCCATTGTTGTACTGCGTATTTGCTTTTTTATGAAAGTAACTTATGTCACAGTCCCCTATGGTTTGGGATTCAAATTATTGCTTTATTCAGTTAACGTCCTAATTACCTTGGCTGGCATACCGGTAACTAATCTGATAAAACTAATACTCATTAAGTCAATTTCATTTTATATAAGCTTTACTCAAGCCCATAAAAATAAATTGAGTCAGGATCTTGCGTTACCCGAATAAATTGCAAGATATACTGAACATGTCCATATGATCCTGACTGTACAAGGTGACGTGCAATTGCTCTCCTACGATATTGGGACGCATAAATTAGGTCCGGTAGTCCTGTCATAAGAACAAAAATAGGAAAACCATGTCGTTTTAATTCATTAAATATTTGCGCAAAACTACGAATAGGCTGACTATTATCTACTTCATCAATTACTACCAATACATAATGGCTATTTTTTTTGAACATTCTCCATCATTTTTTAGCAACTTCAGCAGTTTTATTCCCATCTGAAATTAAAACTTAAAGCTTTGAAATTAATAAATTTTAGTCCTAATTCCTCTACTAGCTGTTGTAATTTTGTTTTTAGAACTTTTTAGAACTTTTTGTTAATGCTAGAGTACAAAATAAAACGTCCCTCAATGATTAATTTCATTAAAGGACGAAATAAATTATTATTTCTGATAAACGAGAAAAAATTGATGTTCGTAAAACATTATTAATTATTAGTTATCCCGATTGGAGAATATTGATTAGTTGCGAACTCACTTGGCGTTCTCTTCATTAAATTACTCCATGCTCCAGAAACCGCTTGTTTTACTCTTGGGCTTTTCCATTACTTTACGCTTCACTTCGACACCAAATTGCTACTCAAGTCGGTTCAATTATTTAACTTTTCGATTACCTAGTTCCCAAAAAGCGAGGGCCGAGGCAGCCGCCACATTTAAGGAATCAACGCCCGGCGCCATCGGGATCTTAATTGTAAAATCACTCTGCGTAATTGTCTGTTCTCTTAATCCCGGACCCTCTGAACCAAGAATAATTGCTAATCTATCTACCTCAGCTAATTGAGGATCATCAATATCAATCGTGTTATGACGAAGAGCCATCGCTGCTGTTTTGTAGCCAGCTCGACGAAGAAGGTCAATTCCTTCCGCCCGCCAAATTTTAGCATCAACATAGGTCCATGGTACTTGGAAAACCGTTCCCATAGCTACCCGCGAGGCTCGGCGATAAAGAGGATCAGCTGAATCACTCGTTACAATTACCCCATCAATTCCGAGAGCTGCAGCTGAGCGGAAAATCGCCCCAATGTTGGTGGGATTAACAACACTTTCTAGGATTGCGATACGCGGATGATCACTGGGCATAGTAGCCAAAAAGCTATCTAGACTTGGCCGTTCGACGCGGTGCATAGCTGCTAATGCTCCTCGTAAAAGATTATAACCACCACCAGCCAACTGCCGAAGTAATTTACTATTAACTACATAAATTGGCGTTTGTTCTAATCCCCTAGTTTGGTTAATTGCCATCTCATGATCCAAATCAGCCAAGTCGCGCTCTAGTTCCTTTTCTTCTATTAAATGAGATGCTGGCCGATAACTTGCTCGTAAAGCTCGTTCAATCACTTTGGGACTTTCCGCAATAAATAAACCCGGATTAGGTTCAAGAGCATGAAAAAGTTGCGCTTCATTAAGTCGCATATAAGGATCTAAATCTGATCCTGTAAGATCTGTAAGAAAAATTAAATTATGCATATTGAATTTACCTTATCTTAAAAACTGAATTAGTTTAGTATACTCTTATTTTCGATCTTTTTCATGACGGTTATTTTATAACGAGTTTCGTTTGCCGATTAGTAATAAAATCACGTTGAATCAAAAGAGAAACAATCATCGCTAAAGCATCAATAATTATGAAAACAATTAAGGTTATATAGTAATTGTGGAGAACCTGGTGTGTGTAAGAAAGAAGAAGGGGTCCCACCATCCCAGCAATTGCCCAGGCAGTTAAGATATAGCCATGAATAGCTCCAAGTTCTTTTGTCCCAAAAACGTCACCGAGATAGGCCGGAATCACAGAGAATCCCGCCCCATAACAAGACATTAATAAGCACAATGCTATCGCAAAGATAAATGGCGCCTTAAATAAAAGAAGAACAAAGAGCATCACAATATCAAGAACAAAAATTAAACTATAGGTAAGTGGCCGGCCAATAAAATCTGATAAAGTTGCCCAAGCTAGACGACCAAAACCATTAAATAGGCCAATGATACCAACCATTACGGCAGCCGCACTCGCTGTCATTGTCGTCATGTCCTGGGCCATAGGTGAAGCAGCTGAAACTAGCCCAATTCCGGTAGTGATATTAATAAAAAACATAAACCACAGGAAGGCAAATGTCCGTGTCCGCAAAGCCTGATTAGCAGTTAATTCGCGACCAGTCAAACTTATCCGTTCAGCATTCTTAGCAATCGCTGGAGGGAGTTCATGTGATCGTGGCTTCTTGATAAATTGGGCAGCAACTAGCATTACAACAAAATAAAAGCTTCCGAGAATGTAGAAGGTATTTACAACGCCAACGTTCGCCATTAAACTTTGCGCAATCGGCCCCGTAAGCATCGCTGCAAAACCAAAGCCCATAATTGCTAAACCAGTAGCTAGCCCCCGCTTATCGGGAAACCAACGTACGATAGTAGAAACCGGGGTTACATATCCTGACCCTAATCCTAAGCCACCTATTACTCCATATGCGACATATAATAACCATAATTGATGAGACTGAATCGCTAATCCCGTTAAGGCAATCCCACTCCCATAGCAAATACTTGAAATAGTTCCAGTAACTGTTGGCCCAAATTTTTCTACTAAACGCCCCATAAAGGCAGCTGACATCCCCAAGCAAAAGATAGCTAAGCTAAATGCAAACGATACTGAAGTTTCCTTCCAGCCAGTATATCCAGAGATTGGTTTGGTAAACACACTCCATGCATAGACACTACCAATCATCAAATGCAAAATTACTCCTGCAATAGCTACTCCATAACGATTTCTTGTTTTTGGCATCTCCACTACTCCTTCTCTGTGCAATTTACGAACTTTATAATAAATTAATCCATATAAGTTCGTCTATTTAAAAATATCATAGAGCAACTAACTTATCAATAATCAAAAAAACGAACAATCTAATTTATCAATAGCGTTTATTACTAGTTTGAAACTTACTTTTAATAGCAAAAGAGACTATGACATAAGTTAAGTTACTTTCATAAAAAGCAAATACGCAGTACAACAATGGCCT
>OFGX01000058.1_pt1 | contig 88634 bp, 82 predicted proteins | sample 1521831 | NCBI WGS metagenome assembly OFGX01 (sample SAMEA3504080, study PRJEB24116) | mouse gut metagenome | biome: mouse gut; feature: mouse-associated habitat; material: faeces | place: Denmark | collected 2011 | reverse complement strand
AAAGTTCTCAAAACCCTCTTTTAAAAAAATTTATTTCCATTGTAACGAATACATCTTACAGTTAACCACAAAAAGCGATATGGATACCCGAAAGTCTCCTTATCGCTTTTTTATTCAATGTATAAATAGTCTTTCTACCCGTTGTGCAGAACCCGTCAGCCTTCAATTGCAATGTAGTTTGGATTCTCCACAACTACTTCTTTACCGTTTTTCGGAACCTGCAGTTTCAAAGTGCCATCCTCAAACCGGGCTTTGATATCTTCCTGCTTTACATTCTCCCCTACATAGAAACTTCTGCTGCAAGCGCCTGCATAGCGTTCCCGTCTGATATACACCCCGTCACTGTCTTTTTCATCTTTCTGGGAAGCTGATGCGGCACTGACTGTCAGGTATCCATCTTTCAGTTCAGCCTTCACATTCTCCTTTTTTATGCCGGGAAGGTTCATGGTCATCTCATAAACATTTCCTGAATCCTTGACATCTGTCCTCATCATCTCAGACGTATGGGACTGGAAATGGCTTCTCTGGTGCGGATGATCAAAAAATTCATCCAGTAGACTTTCTCCGAAAATACTTGGTAATAGCATAAATCATCGCTCCTTTCATAATCGAAAACATTCTGCTTTCTTTATGGTTATTAAAACACACTTTTATGAAAAGGTGAATTGAATCTTTCGCATTATTGATGACTAAAGCGCAATAACAAACCAGAGTTCCTGCCACCCATAACTGCTTCTACTTCTATTTATGTAACAGCCAGTCTTTCTTATACTCCGGAATACGCCGAAAATCCACCATCAACAGGAAGAACTACACCAGTAATAGCACTTGCTGCTTTGTCATCACATAAGAAAAAAACTGCGCCAAGTCTGTATACGCATTCCTGGACGATGATCGTTAAACCACCACGCACTTCCCATCTGGATCTTACCTGCGCCGTCTCCCTGAAAACATGCCATAATGGTTGCAATGGCAGTATTGTCATTGAGATTCAAAGAGTACAGTATCGTCTTTGGCAATGCATCATTCTCCATCAGTACATTCACGATTATTATCACGCAGGCACCCAAAATGAATCTGCATAACCCAGTTATGCTGTACATAATGTTTCGCACAGGCCGTCAGAATGAATGTCTTATATGCATCTGCATGAGCTGCCGTGCAGATCTGCGTAATATTTTCAAAAATACGATCTCTGGCTATTTCTTCCGGGCTGATATGACAATGATAATCAATAATCGGCAGTCTTTCAGCCACTTCATGATAAAGTGTTCTGGCAGCTTCCGTAGAAAGCAGGAAATCCTCATCCATAAAATTTTTCACTGTATGTTCTACCTCTCTATTCTCCCACCATTGGCTTCTATCAATCCATTAATATAGGCAGTCCCTAATGCACGGTCATACAGTCCATATCCCGGCTTCGCATTAGAACCCACCTCTCCCCAGATCATACGGCCATGATCCGGACGAAAATACCCGTCAAAGCCTGTTTCAACCAGTGCTTTGACAATAGCATTCATGTCAAGACTTCCTACTTGGCTGAGGTGGCCACATTCCTCAAATGAGGTATCCGGCAGAATGCGAACATTACGAAGATGGATAAAACCAATCCGTTTTCTTGAAGAATATTTTCGGACAAGGGCCGGAATGTCATTTTGAGGAGAACATCCTAAAGATCCGGTACACAATCAAAGCGTATTGGATGGACTGTCAATAATCCCTAAATATCGATCCAGATTCTCCTCACACGTTATGACACGGGGCAGTCCGAAAATCGGATACGGCGGATCGTCCGGGTGAAGCGCCATAGCCACCTGGAATTCCTCCGCAACAGGAATGATCCGTTTTAAAAAATATGTGATATTTTCCCAAAGTCCTTCCTCTCCCAGTTCTCCATAAGCGCGGATTAACTCCTGAACCTCATCCTGGGTGTAGCTGGAGTCCCATCCCGGAAGGTGGATATCGTCCTTCAGAGGATTTAGTCCTTTTAGCTGTTCCCAGTACATCGCCAGACTTGTGGAACCATCCCCGGCTTTCTTATCAAGCTGGGTTCTCGTCCAGTCAAACACCGGCATAAAGTTATAAGTAATGCACCGGATTCCATATTCAGCACAGCGTCGGATATTCTCACAGTAATTATCAATATGTCTGTCGCGCTCCGGTCTGCCCAGCTTGATATCTTCTGTAACCGGAATGGATTCTACCACATCAAAGATCAACCCATGCTCTGTACATTCTTTCACCAAGTGCTGAATGCTTTCTTTTGGCCATACCTCTCCGGGTTTCACATCGTACACCGCAGATACAACGGAACGCATACCCGGTATCTGACGGATATCATCCAACATTACCGGATTACGGTCTCCAAACCATCGAAATGCACTTTTTATACTCGTTTCTCCCTTCTTCTCTCACTCCATCGTCTCATAGGACAATCCAAAATCCAGCTCATAGTAATTGCCTGCCGTATCCCGATAAGCATATGCCCTTCCATTTTCGTCCTTCATATGTTCCGGCATGTACTGATCTTTATCATAACCCGGTACATCATTAGGGCTGACACATACGCCATGCCTGTTCACTGCAAGCACCTCATCACCTCTCGGAAGGGTAAGAGGAAGTTTTCCAACCGGAGCGAACTGACCAAATATCACCTCCAGAACAGCTGACTGCTCCGTATCAAAACCTGCTGTCAAAGCATCCAGATATGGTTCTGCATTGCCGACTTCCCAGGCCAGCGTAATATTCAGATTTCCAACCACTTTTCCTCCATGTCCATGAACCGCATCGGCGATCTTTTTGATGCGCCCTGCACCGCTCAGAGTGGTTTCCTTATGAGTCATTACGCTGGGCCGGCCTTCCATATCCACATTGGAAACCTCTTTCTCTTCACACAGGTCCAGTTCAAGATAGCCTGGCGTTGCGTTAAAATACTCTCCGGAAGATGGATGCAGCATCAGTATGGCAAGGTCAGCTTCCTCATATACTTCTGTCAGTACAGGCACCCTGCCTGCCAGCTTTCTCCTCAGTTCTTCCGTGGCCTGTGCCGCTGTCCGGGGATCTTTGTAAAAACATTCCACATAAACTTTTTTCTCTTCCAGCTTTTCTTTACATAACGGCAATATTCCGTCATTTTTAAGCAGGACAACGCTCTTTCTGTGCGCATCTTTGGCATGCTCCCAATCTCTCTGATCTGCAACCACCTCCGCTGCTTTTTTCGGATCACGATAGGGATTTTCAAACATACCAAGCTCAAACATTTCCTTCAGGGTACGGGAAACCGCGCGATTTAACGCCTCTTCGGTCAGTATAATCTCCTCCTTCTTAAATCCTTTCGGCACAGGATGATTTTCATAATAATCATTCATTCCGCGATCATAGGCCTCCCGTCCGTACTGGTTATCAAAAAGTCCGCTGATGAGATCCACCCCTGCGTGGTTCACCGCATAGCCGATGCGCTCCGGCTCATCAAGCATTTCCACACCCCAGTCCATATTATGCACAATGCCTGTATCCGAATTGATATATCCTTCATACCCCATCTGCCCACGCAAAAGTCTGTCAATAAACGGTTTGTTATAGGCGAATCCATAAGGCTGCATTTCCATGGCATTCCCATTTTTATCGGTCTGGGAAGCGCTCTTTTCTTTGGAAGGTTTCGCGTAGTAAGGCATGATGGAAGATACATGACAGTCTACTGCTGTCTGGAATCCCGGAAGATGGTATTTTTGAAGAGACCCTTCTGTTTGATACACATTCCATTGTCCCATTTGATAGTGGGGGTCAAAGCCATTTTCTCTGGCACCTCCGCCCGGAAAATGTTTTACCGTCATTGCAACGCCATCAGCCGTCACCCCATGTTCACTTCCCTGAATCCGTGGAATCAAATGCGAAAAAATTTCACAGACCAGATGGGGATCTTCTCCAAATGTTCCATAGCTTCTCTGCCATCGCGGATCCGTCAGCACATCTGCCATATACATATATCCTTTTTTCAAACCTGTTGCATCCCATTCACGGCGAATACAGTCAGCAAACTCATCAATCAGCCTGACTCCATCTCCTCTGACTGCCGCCGCAACCCCTAAAGTCCCCGGCCATGTGGCAAAAACCCCTGCCGCATCATTCATGCCAAAAACAATCTCCCCATTTTCATTCCGGGAATTAGACACTACCTGTACCGGGACAAAATGTTCGCATTCCTCCGCCACTCCATGGAGCTGATTGATCCAGTCCGTCAGATCATTAGGTGTTGGGTTTGCCCTTAAAATGAGATGACGGGCAAACCATTTTTTGATCAGTTCTGTTGTACCAGGAAGATGCTGCTCACCAAATATATTTTTTCCATGCAATTCGGCATCGTCTAGAACCCCGGACTCATCCAGGATCACCTTATGTCCCGGAACTCCACAGGGATATTTGCCCATTCTCCAGTCTGAAATAAACAGCTGTGCAATTTTTTCATCCGTACTCAGCACTTTTACATATGCTTCTGCTCTCTCTTTTGCCGGAAGTCTCCAGTCATCATAAGGCTTATATTCTCCGGAACCATCCAAATCTTTAAAATACAATCCATCTTTTTCGATTATTTTACGGGAAACAGTCCCTATCACCGGGCCTTTGGAATTTTTATAATATTTCACATATTCCGATGCTTTCTTTGCCATTTCATTCTCCTTTTCTCTGGCTCTTTCCAGGTTCTGAAATAAACATTATGTAAATTTTAACCCCTGCGTCTGGCAAGCTCTGTCACATTCTCATCCACTCTTTTTTTGTTAAGCGGATAAAGGAAGGCTAATGCCAGCGCAACCAGAATAAGACCTGCTGCCGGAATGATACATGCCAGATTAAAAATTCCTTCCATCACTTCCGCATAAGCGGTCGGATTTGCCGCAACCGCGTCTGAATAACCAATCATTGTCAGAAACGCGCCGATCATACCGGAAGATGCAGCCTGTCCCAATTTTCTTGCAAAGGAATAGACAGCATAGATTGTTCCATCTTCCCGAACATTGTTTTTAATCTCGGCATCATCAATTACATCAGTAATCATGGCCCACACTAATGTGTTAAAAAATCCAAGTCCTATATAAGCTAATGTAAAGAACACAACAAACCCCATGGCACTTGCCGGACGGACGATGATACAAACTACAAACACCAATGCTCCTGCCAGGCAGGAGGCCACTGACACCTCTTTCTTTCCAAATCTGGACGCCAGCTTCGCCGCAAGCGGAGCACACACGATCAATACCGCCAGATTGCTTGTTAGCGAAGACAAAGATTGTGCCGTACCACTGTTATAATATACCGGAAAAATATAAGGCGACATGCCGCTCATCCCAAGCATTCCCAGCAACAGGAAAATAGCAGCTGCTATAATCCCCAGTAAGGCCCGGTTCGTGACAATGCTCTTGATCATGGCTCTAATATCCAGTTTTGTGTTGTTTTGCGGTACTTCCAGCCGTTCCACAACAAGATTGAAGCAGAGCAGATAACAGATCACCGCCAGAATACTGAACACTCCCGCGATCAAGGTCATCTTGGAACCGGATAATACTGTCTGCCCATCCACTACCGTGTATGCAAACATCGGCGTGCCCACTCCTATGGTAAGTCCGGCTAATGTAGCCCCAATGGAACGCCAGGTAGAAAGCTGCGCCCGGTCTTTTGCATCTGCTGATATGGCAGATGCCATGGAACCATAAGGAATATTGATGGATGTATAGAAGACAGATCCCCAGAGAATATAAGTGATAAACATCCAACCAATTTTTACAGCCATCGAAGCACCGGCAAATGCAGACTGATAAATGAGAAACGAAGCAATCGCCACCGGCCCACACATACGCTTGATCCACGGACGGAATTTTCCATCTTTTGTCGGCTTCGAGCGGTCAACAATCTGTCCCATGGTAACATCCGTAAATGCATCCACAAATCTTGCTACCATCATCAAAAGCCCCACGATCGCAGGTGCTACTCCCATGACATCTGTATAAAATTTCATCATAAACATGGAAGACAGCATAAAAGTAAAATCGTTACCAAAATCCCCAAATGCATATCCTATTTTGTCTTTCATACCAAAAGGACGTTTTGTTGCAGTAGTTTCCATAGTCGTTCTCCTTTGCTTTTTGTCCAAATTCCGTTCAGATAATAATCCATTTTTATTACCATCGCACAATTTGAATTTTTATTTTCCCGAAATCTTTAGTAAAATTTATTATAACGGAAACCTTAACAGATCGAAATGGATGATCTTCAGATTATTTTGAATAATTTTCATATTTACTTGATTTTATCTGAATAATGTGCAATAAATAATGAGAATCCTTCTTTCAAAACCAACTGGAATACATGTAAGGAGAACTGATATGGAACAAACATTGTATGATTTTATCAAAGACCTGTTTACACTTAATGATATGCCGATTCATTTTGTCAAGCTTCCCTGTCAGGATTGGGACTGGATGGATCTTGGGCTGCGCTCCAGAATCCTGGGGATTGATTTTTCCCCTGACTATTTTAACCGTTGGTTTCATTCCCTCTCTCCATCCATCATTTATCATCACACAGACCTTTTTCAATGCAATTATACAATCTTTCTGCTTCCGGATACGAAAGAGTATGTTGTCATTGGCCCGCTGTTGTTTGAGGAGATTCATGGCCAACAGTTTGAGACTTTATTTCAAAAGCTGTCACTTCCGGAAGAAACACGGGAACCGTTGAAAAACTATTACTTTAATGTAAAATATATCCCTTATCAGTCTCTTTATGAAACATTCATCCTTTCAAGTACCAGTTTCATCCGGACAAATGAGCCATTCCAGGTTCTACATCAGACGGCAGACACAATGGATCCATGGATCAAAGATCAGAATTTTCATTTTTATATTCCTGAACAGCCTTTTTCCAATATTCAGCATATTGAAGATCGGTATGAAATAGAAAATATAATTTTTGAAGCAGTTACGTGCGGAAATAAGAAAAAGGCGCTGGAAGCATTTCATAAAATTACGGAGGTGATACTTCCCCGCCGGATGTCCGACAAATTACGGGATGAGAAAGACCTGTGTATTTCTCTGGATTCTATATTACGAAAAGCTGCCGAAGCCGCAGGCGTCCATCCTGCTTATATTGATGAATATTCCAACCAGAATATACAGCATATTGAACAGCTTCATAATCATTAAGAAGTGCACGTTGTTCTGAGGTTAGAGTCTTAGGATTTACTCTTTCACCCTTTTGGTTGATGAGTTCAAATCCCTTATCACCATCAAAGTTGATTGTAATTGCAGGAAGTTTTTCATGAACTTCAGTTAACAATGCTTGGTAAGGAGTTACCTTAGAGTTAGTTTGTTCAAGCATCATTGCAATGAAGTCACTAGTATTTACAAAGTTAGTGTTCTTAACCAATTTTTCTTTAGCACCATGTGCTCTAGCATACTTGTTTGAGTAAATGAAGTAACGAGTTGAGTGCATTTGAACTGGATACTTAGCAGTGTAACTTTGTGACAAAATACTTGGGTAGTGGTCACCGTAGAATACCACAGTGATTGGCTTATTAATCTTATCAATTTGACCAATAAACTTCTTTACAGCCTTGTCAGTGTATTGAACACCCTTAATATAAGTTGCCATTTGCTCACGAACAGCACCACTATTGAACAATTCACCAGAAATCTTACCCATGTATTCATTCTTTGGATACCAGTTGTTGTATGGCATGTGGTTTTGAATAGAGATCAAGTTAATGAATTGACCACCACTTTGAGAATTAATTTGTTTCAAACCATTTGCATAAGCAGTGTAGTCAGAGTTATAACTACTCTTTCCAAGTTTCTTTTGATCGATAATCTTGTACTTAGAACCTAAGTATTCAAACTTGTTAAACTTGAATCTCTTATAATCTTCTACTCTTGAGTAGTAAGTACCAATAAATGGGTGAACGGCAGACTTGTAGTCAAAGTTCATACCAATAGTTGGGTAGAACTTGTAGCGAGGTACAACTTGAACATATGGAGTCAAAGTTGATCTAAACATCCCCATGTTAAGACCAGTCAAAGTTTCCCATTCCATGTTAGCAGTACCACCACCGTAACCAGCACTAAGCATGTTACCGTAAGTTGATTTATCCTTCATTGATTGAATAAATTTAACTGGATTTGGAGCTGATTTATCAATCTTGATAGTTGGGAAAGTATATGGATCAACAAAACTTTCACTCAAGTTAAAGACAACTGTTTGATTCTTAAGATTGTTCTTTCTTGTCTTGTTAATTTCGTCCGCAATCTTTTGATACTTGCTATTCAAATGATTAATCGTAGATTGTGAATAATTGGCAGGTTGATCCATAACTTGCAAGTCAAGATAATTCAAGAAGTTCAAGATCGGACCGTTAATTTGAATATCACGTTCAGGGTTTCTGAAGGATTGCTTATTATCAAAACCACGATTAATGTGATAAATAAAACCACCATCATGATTGAAACGAAGTGGAGTTAAGAATAAAAGCAAACTCAAAAGTGCCCAAATTCCACGACGCTTCCACGAACCCCTTTTCTTAATTGGGAATTTAACTTCTAAGAAAACATCCAAAGCAATAATAATCACTAAAGCAATTCCAACTACGATCAATAAAGTTGAGCCAATCATTGGAATCAAAGTCTTAAAGTTAGCTGCTTCACTCAATTCACTTGGGTAAATTGGCTCCCCACGTAAGTTAAGCTTAACCTTGTTAGCAATTGCCCATCCAATTGTAATTACACTAACTAAAACTGTGGAAGTCCAATAGCGTGTAGTTACAAAATAGAAAATTGAGAACATTGCATCTAAGAAAATAGTAGTCAAAATAATTGCAAAGAATCTCGTACCGAGTAAGAAGACTACGGCATTGATATCACTAGCAGTTGAAATTTGAATTCTCAAATTATCTGATTCAATTAAGAATGAAGCAAAACTCAAAATATAGAACCAGATCCAAGTAAGAAGCATTACCCGATGTTCCACACACCAAGCAACAAAATTCTTCCAGCAGCGAACCAAGATGTCTACTAAATTATCATCTTTGCTCAAATAGAGCATTGCTCTTCTGAATGGCTTAATTCTAAAGAGATATTTTTCATAAATCTTAGTAAGCAATACGCTCACAATCATCATAATAATGATCATAATGAGCTTATTTACACCTGCACTATTTGTGAAGCGGAAAGCATTCATAAATGAAGTGGAAATTGGTGCTTGCATGAAGATAATTACTGGAATAAAGTAACGCATTTCACGTGCACTATAAGACATGATAGTTTTTCTAAAGATTAAGAAAATTGCAATAACCATCAAAACCATAAATGGTGATGTTGGATTATTTAAGAATTGTCTATTCCAGCCGCCACCATTACGAGCGGATAATACTTGGTACCAGAAAACTCCGTTGAATCCAGGAACCCCAATAAATACTATGAAGAAGGATACAATTCCTGAAAAGATTGACCACTTGAATTGAGTCTTAGTAATCTTCCAGTTTGCTAAAAACATCCCCCACGCAAAGTACAAAATTAGGTACACGCCAAAGATTGAGTAACGGAACCCCATTGCACCTGCACATGTTGCAAAACCAACTACAGTTAGCATACACAAAACTAATAAGTTTTGTTTAACTGTTAATTTTCTTTGCAAATCATACAAATATGGTTGTACTAAGATACTAAATATCAATCCAGCAAGTAATACAGACGTACTAGTTAATACTGGGAAGAACACACCCCATAACCGCCACATATTAAATCTATCTGGCAATTTAAAGAAATATGCTAAATAGAACAATACCAAAGTTACAACGGCAATCAGCCAAAATCTAAAAGCTTCTGTCGGATGAACTTTTTTCTTGCTGTAAACTGCACCAAATACCATTGGTACAAAAATCATAAAGGCATTTTCAGCCATTTTTGGCACAAATCTAAGCAAACTACCTAGAGGTAATCTCCCGAAGCTGCCGCCAAAGCTATAACTTAAAGCGATCATTCCAAAGGTAGCGATACCTAGACAAAGATATTGCCAAAATGTCAGTGATTTTCTTTTTCTACTTTCACTCATCGTTTTTATCTATGTCCTTACTAAAAATATCCCTTTTATACTACACCTTAATACCCAATTTTTTCTTAATTGAATATAAAATATCAACTTTTTTGCCATGACCAGTAAAGAAATCGATAATATCCTTCCAAAACTTGAATATCATGATGCCCGTAATAATCAGAAATATGATTCCTGCTTCCTGGTTTTTGAAGAATTCAAAAACACTAAATAAAATCATAAACACAAGAGGAGGAATCGTCAAATTTTGCATTATTGCTGTCAGCACTAATGCAATGAGCAGAGTAATAATTCCAGCTTTCCAATCATACACCACAGTCAAAAGGGCTGCGACAGCCACTCCTTTCCCACCCTGGAAATGATTCCAAATTGGAAAACAATGCCCTAAAATCAGCCCCAATCCTGCATAAGCCAAATTTATTTTTCCCGGGAAAGCAAGATGAACAATTAACAAGGCAATTGCAGTTTTTAATAAATCACCGCTACATGTTAATATTCCCCATTTTTTGCCAAAAACAGCCCCCATATTGGCAGTTCCTGGATTTCCCGAGCCATATTTAGTTGGATCAGTATGAAGAGCTAGTCGCCCAATAATCATCGCAAATAAAAAATTGCCGAAGATATATCCAATTAAAATCGACCAAAGTCGTGCCATTAATTATCACCTTCTTCGGTGTAATCATCATAAATTTTGTATTCTTGATTTTTCTTACTCTTAAAACTAAATCCATCGGCTACATTACGCTGATTCTGATAAGTTTCATTACTATTAATAAACTCTTGCTCTAATCCTAATTCTGAACGAGCGTAGTTAGAAACACGCTGTAATTCAGTTGTGGGTTGAATCTGGTAAGAAGAACCATCAATTGTAGCATTATAGCCATGCAAATAATCACTTACTTCATGGTCTGCACAACTGCGATAATTTAGGGCAATTGATTGCAACGCTCTAAATGGCAAGTTGGTTTTAACATTACCAGAAACCGTAGACAAGATAGAATCCAAATTTGATAAGGAACCCAAGGATACAGCCTTTTTAATTAAAGCGATGATAACTTGGCGTTGACGTTCTTGGCGCCCATAATCTCCTTTAGGATCGTCATAACGCATTCTGGAGTAAGCTAAAGCTCCCCCACCACCCATATGGGTCATCTTACCTTTTTTAAATTCATATCCACCATATTCAAAAGTTAAATTAGGTCTAATATTAATGCCCCCAACATAGCGAATCATTTTCATAATTCCACCCATGTTAACTAAGGCATAATACTTCACTGGAACGTTAATTAGTTTAGATACACTATCCATCGCCATTTTGGCACCTCCAATAGTGTAGGCAGCGTTAATTTTTTCAACTCTAAAACTTGAATTTCCTACCATTTGAGCCATTGTATCCCGCGGGATCGACATCAAGGTATAACGCTTCTTTTGCGGATTTACAATCGCTAAAATAATAGTATCGGTACGCCCACGCTTTTCGGTTCGATCTAAGGCCCCAGTATCAGTTCCCATTAACAAAACAGCAAATTTATTTTTCCCATTAAATTCGCCATCTCGAACCTCTACCTGGTTCTTGGGATCATAAGTCTGATCGACAGCACTTTTAGCTTTGAAATAAACATATGCGGAATAAGCTACCGCCGCAACCGCGCAAATCGCCACTATGCTTATTATCCATCCTAATACTCGATGCTTTTTGTGATAATCATCCGAGTGCATCTTCACTCGACTTGTATCTGGTCTTTTTTCGTTATTTTTCATATTCCCTTTTACCTGAGTATTTATTGACAATGAGTGTATTATAGCAAAAAAAGCAAATCACTGCTGATTTGCTTGGCGTATCTTATTGAAATTGTTATATTTTCAACTTAATGTGAGCGATACCGCAAAATTCTGACTGCTATCGCCAGCTAAGTTAAGTTCATGATTTTTGGCTAAAATTTGATTTTCATTTACTTCCAGCTCAAAATCAGTCGACTCAACAGTCACCTGATGATTATTAACACCTTCAAGTTGAATTTTATTTAGGTCTTTACTTGGTGTAAAACCTGCAAGCATAGGAATAATCACCCCTAAAGAAACAGGCATTTCTTTATGAGAATTATTCTTTAAATAAAAAGATACATTTACTTGATTGCCCTCCAAAGCATAAGTAAGTACTACCTCAAAATGATACGGAAAGTACTTATAGCTCTCTTCAGTGTCAATCAATGTGAGGCTCACTCGACTATCTCCCTTATCGACAACTGTCCAAGGTAATTCGAGCGCCCAATTTTTTTCTTGGTCAATTGCTGGAAAAGCAACCGCCACTTTCTCTTGTCCATCTTGTGACTTTAGATAATCAAATTTATCATTCTGGGACACGCAGTTAACCATTTGTGCTCCATTTTCGTCAACAGAAACTTGCAAGAGAGAATTTTCAATAGTTTGCATAGTGTGTTCTCCCAACTTTTCCCCTTTTTGAAAATAGCACTTTAAGGGTAGGACTGTCAATTTCGTGAAAAACATTCTAACCCAGAATTAATTATTTTGCTATCGTTTTTTGTCCTTATTACTATAATTTTACCATTCCAACTAACAAGATATAGTAATTAGTACAGCCTTATATTATAATTAATCTGTTCCAAATAAGTAAAAAACAGTTTTTGGAATAAGTTGATAAAAAAGGCGTCTCTTTTTGCGGAGGCGTCTTTTTTTAGATTTGATAATCGATTCGATTGCCAAAAGCTTCTGTTAAATCCGCAGAAACCTTTACTACAAATGAACCATCATTAGCAGTCTTAATGTCATTAGGGTCACTACTTTTTGGCAAATTATGCTTGTTATAAAGACGACTTGCCAAAGTATCAGCGGCCATTTTCATTGCATCTCTCAAACCTTTTCCTTCAGTAATTGCACCCTTAACATCAGGAAAATTAATTACGTAAATATCATTTTCGAGTGGTTTAAAAATTGCTGGATAAGTAACAATTTTATGATCCAATGCGATTCCTCCTTACTTAAATCTTTTACTCCTAATTTTAATCTTAACGCTAAAATCCAATCATAGAGCAAAGTTTATTGAAAGAATACGTTTTCAAAACAAAAAACCTCAATCAAAAGATTGAGGTTTTTAAATTTGAATGAAAATTAGTCATCCAACTTTTCTTTGTTAACAACATCCAAGTTTTGGTCGAATGTGTAAACAACTGGTTCACCAGTCTTCATTTCTAAGTCCATAATATCGTCATCAGAAATGTTTTCAATGTACTTAGTCAAAGCACGAAGTGAGTTACCGTGAGCTGCGATAATTACGTTCTTGCCGTCAAGTAAGTCTGGAGCAACGTTGTCTTCCCAGAATGGCATTACACGGTCTAAAGTTACGTGTAAGTTTTCTGCCTTAGGAACGATGTGTGGGTCAAGCTTTGCGTAACGACGGTCATGTGCTTGGCTGAATTCTGAATCGTCATCAATAACTGGTGGCAAAACATCGTATGAACGACGCCAAATGTGAACTTGTTCATCGCCGTACTTTTCAGCAGTATCCTTCTTGTTCAAACCTTGAAGAGCACCGTAGTGACGTTCGTTAAGTCTCCAGGTCTTAGTTTCAGGAATCCAAAGTTGGTCACTTTCTTCAAGTGCAAAGTGCAAAGTCTTGATAGCACGAGTTAAAACTGAAGTGTAAGCTTGGTCAAATTCAAGACCGTGTTCCTTGATTAAACGACCAGCTTTTTTAGCTTCTTCAACACCTTTTTCTGAAAGGTTTACATCAACCCAACCAGTAAATTGGTTTGAAAGATTCCATTCACTTTGTCCGTGACGAATTAAAACTAATTTAGACATGAAATATCTCCTTTGAAAATTCAATGTTTCAATCAATATTTTACACGCTTATTCAAAAATTGCATAGTTTTTCCTTAAAAAATCTAAATCAATCGCAAACTCTTAGAGGATGATAAAATAAAAGTAGATTTAATAAGTAAGAAGGATGGTAATATTATGGAAAAAGCAATTCAGCTTGAAGGTGGGAGCCTTTCCTTAGAAGAATTAAACGCAATTTTTAAAACTATTCCCCAGGAAATGGATGTATTGGACGAAAACGATGTGGTTGTTTGGTCATCAATGAATGAACATCGTTTATTCAAAAGAACGCCTAAAGATATTGGTAAGACAGTCTTTGAGGTGCATCCCGGCCACAGCCAAAAGCATGTCAAAGAAGTTCTTAAGCAAATGCACAATAACCAGCGCAATTCTATTTCAATCATGATTCACAAAAACGACATCCCAGTAAACATTTCTTTTTACAGTCTTCATAACCCTGAAGGCAAATATATCGGCTGTATTGAAGTCACTCAACCAGTGGAAAATTACCAAGTCAAAGGTAGTAAATTACGCAACATTTTGAATATCTTTAAAAAAAATTAATCGATTTGAGAACTTTTCTTTACTATCCAAAAACTACAATAAGAGGCGTTATCAATTTTAGTTGGGAGAAAATTATGTCAAACAAAGTAAAGAAAATATTATCCTTGGTTTTAGTAGCAATTTTGGGAGTTAATCTTGCAGCGTGTTCCAATCAAAAAAAGAAAGCAGCCGCTACAACACCTTCTGCTCAAACAATCTTAACTAAGGCGCAAAACACTAACTTAAAAAATATGAAGGCCACTTGGAAACAAACTTCTCCATCTGGACAAATTTTGCAAAAAGCGAGCGCTAAATATTCTAAAAATCCATTAGTAGTCTATGCAAACTTTACTACTAATTCTAACCACTATAAGATGTGGATTGAAAATAAAACCAACTACATTCAAATGCAAGGTACAGACACCAATAAATGGTTTAAGACTAAGCTTACTAAAGCTAGCAGCTATGCTCAATTAACCGATGATCTTGCTAAAAGCACTCTGCTTACTTTAAGCACTTCAAACGCTAACTTATTCAAAACCAAGCAAACCAAAAAAGGCTATGAAGTTTATTACCACGGAAATAATAAAAAGCTTTGGAATGAAATTATTCAAAACTCCCCTGTTACTTCTGTAATTGGCGTTGATTTAAACAAGGCTAAGCCAAAAAAGATCAATATTAAAATTAGGACTAATAAAGACTACAAGTTAAAGTCAGTTTTAATTGGTGCTGATTATAAAGATGGCAGCAAAGATAAGAAATTATCAATGAAGATCAAGGATATTAATAAATTAAAGAAGCTAGAAGTCCCTGCTTCAATTAAAAAGAATGCTGTTAATTTAGGAAATATGGCAAAATAAGAAAAAAGCTCGAAGTCACTTAGGTGCAACTCGAGCTTTTACTGTACAATAGACTTAGAAATATTAGAGAAAGAGATATATCATGAAATTCAAACGTATTTTTATTGCTGCATGTTTAATGGGGGCTTTAATTGCTGGTGGTTGTAGTAAACAGCAAAAAAAGTCCGAGCCTGTTTTAACTAAGAGTCAAGTTGTAGATCAAACTAAGAAAAGTTTTAAGAGTGGTGAAGTAATTCAATCCATTCGCTTATCTACAGATACTTCCACACAAATCGTTTCTGCTAATACTAACTTTGGTGGAGATCCGACTGTTTTCCATATTACTAATCAAACAACCAGTAAAGGTAAAACGCAAAGTTCTGAAGAGTGGATTAATATGAACAACGTTTACTTAAACGGCCGTAGTAGCTGGTACAAGGCTAAACTTGATAAACTTAGCGGTCACACTTATGCTGAACTTCTTGAAGCGATTACTAATAACACTACCATGACTGACCCAAGTCCAAAATTGGTTAAAGCTTTCAAAATGAAGCGTAACAAGAATACTTACACTCTAACTGCTGATATCAAAGACCAAAAGCTGATGAAAGATGCTGCTGATCCAATTTTTGGAACTACGGGTCAAAGTGCAGCTCAAGAAAAAGTTTTCCGCCGCGTTCAAAAATACGGCAAATATCAAAATATGACTGTTAAAGCTGTTGTAAAGAATAAAAAGTTAACGTCTTACAATCTCTTTATCAACATGAAACTTGGTAAATTGATGAAAGTTCGCTTAGGTCAAAGCTACGGTAACTTTGGTAGCCACGACTTCTTAAAGGTTCCTGACTCTGCTTTAAATGCAAAGCCAATGCCAAAAGCAAGCACTAAGAAAGGAAGCAATTAATTGAAATTAGGAATTGTAGGTAGTGGAAAAATCGTCCATGATTTTTTAACAACTGCTGATAAAATTGATAATTTAGAACTGATTGCTATCTCCACTACTAAACGTAGTGAACAAGTAGGCAAAGACTTAGCCCTTCAATACGGCATTAAACATACCTACACCGACAATAGTGATCTTTATAATGATCCAGAAGTCGATACAGTTTATGTAGCTGTCCCTAACTCGCTTCATTTTATTGTGGCTAAAAATGCCCTAGAAGCAGGCAAAAACGTCATCTGTGAAAAGCCTTTTGTTACTACAGTTAGTGAAGCTGAAGAATTAAAGCAAATCGCAGACAAAAAGGGGCTGATCATTGTTGAAGCAATCACCAATATTCACTTGGAAAACTTCAAACATATCCAAAAAGATCTTGAGCAGATTAAACCAGTTCATATTCTTTCTTTAAACTACACCCAATATTCTAGTCGCTATGATGACTTCTTAGAAGGAAAAATCGCACCAGTCTTTGATCCTAAAAAAGATGGTGGTGCTTTAAATGATTTAAACATCTATAACATCCACTTAGCTGTAGGCTTATTTAAAAATCCAAAATTAGTTAAGTACTACCCAAACATTCAAAAAGGGATAGATACTTCTGGAATTTTAAATATGGCCTACCAAGGAATTCAAGCTAGTTTAATTGCCTCAAAAGATAGTTACACAATGCCACCACGTTCATTTATTGAAGGTGAAAAAGGAACTATCCACTTTGATGGTTCACCTGGTGAACTTAATAACTATACCCTTGAACTCCGCGATAAAGAGCCAAAGAAGTATAACTTTAACACTCACTCGCATCGCATGGCAGCAGAGTTTGATGACTTTGCTAAAGCAATCGATGAGCATAATACCGAGCTTGCCAACAAATGGTTTGAACATAGTTTGAATGTTTTAAAAGTTTTGGCAGAAGCCAAAGCTTCGTACTAATAAGATAATCAAAACAAAAACCTAGATCAAAAATGATCCAGGTTTATTTTATTTGCGTCCTAAAATTTGTCTGATTTTATCTGCAGCTTCATATTGTCCTGAGAAAACCACTTCATCCCCAGCTTCGATTACAGTCGAACCGTGTGGGGCAAGCCATTTGTTCCCACGTTTAATTCGACTCACCGTAATTTGATCGATAAAGTCCCAATCCTTTAGTTCTTGTCCAATATATTTTGGATTGCGTACAACAACGGAATACAAAATATTCTTCGTATCGGTCATAATTTGGTAAACAGCCGGTGATTCAATTAAAGCTCGCATCAATGAAGAACGAACATTGGTAAAATTAAACACTTCGATTCCGTCAGCACGCAACTTGCGGACAGTTCCCATATCAGGTTGCTGAAGTCGAATAATGACGCGCTTCATTTGCTCACCATCTTTAGCCATTTTAGCTAATTTTAAATTGATCTCATCACTATGATTTGCAGCCACAAAAATATCGCCATTAAAAGCTCCAGCTTTTTCTAAAGATTCTTGACTCAAATCTTTGATTAAACTTAAGCTCTGAACCTTACTCTTGTAAGTATTGTAGTTTTCTTCATTATCTGTAAACATAGCAACTGAATACCAATTATCATGAAGATCATGAACTACAGGCATTGTAAAAGTATTAGCACCCATAATAATTACTCGCTGTTTAATTCTGTCCTCTGGCAAAAGCTTAAAGCTAGAATTAAAGATAATCGGACTAACAATACATACAATCACCGCTGCTAAAATAAAAGTATCAGATTGAGTAGAACTAATTGCATGTAATTTTCTCGCAACTTGCAAAGTAGGAAGAACAATTGTAATTGTAGTTGCCGTTAAAAATCCACCTGCAAAAGCATTACGTCGAGCGAACTTTGTCATATAAACTCCCAAGACTGGCATTTTTGCAAGGAAGAAGAATAATACCAAAATCGGCAATAGCATTAATGAACTTGGATGAGCAAACAATGATTTCAAATTCAAGTTTACTCCTGTCATTATAAAGAAAATTGGAATAAAGAAACCATATCCAATGGATGTCAGCTTATCCTTGGTTGATTCACTTGGCTCCAAAAGTTTCATTACCATCCCTGCCAAAAATGCTCCTAAGATATTTTCAGCACCAACTCGCTCAGCCACGGTTACCAAGGCAAAAATAAGGAAAAACGCCAAACGAATATCTAATTGCGTGGTGGCCTTAGTAACTTTACTAAACCAGATATATGGCTGCTTAAAACGATGTAATAGAAAAATAGCAGCCACAAATAATAGGATAATCAGCCATAATCTTTCCGCATTTCCACCATGAATCGATGCATAAATTGTTAACAACATTAATGGCACTACTTCCCCCATTACTGCTGTCAGCAAAATTGTCTGCCCAATCGGACGATTTAAGATTTCTTTTTCCTTTAAAGTGGCGATTACTACTCCCAAAGCAACCGTCATAAAAATAATTGTGGCCAACATTACTTCACTAAATAGCCCAATCCACTTCAAAATGAAGGCCAAAATGACTGCCATAATCGCCAATCCACAAAACGCAACAATTGCCGTTTTGAGTGGATCAACTTCTTTTCCTGCTTGAGACTTACCTTTGGGATTATTTTTTCTACTTAATAAATCAAAATCAATTTCCATCCCTGATAAAAACATCAAAAGGATAACCCCTAAATTGGAAAGAAAAGTTAGATCATGAGTTGATGAAATAATATTAAATCCACTGGACCCCATGATAATTCCCACAATAATTTCAGCAACGGCCGTTGGCACATTAGTCACTCGAAATCGCGCCATAAAAATTGGAATCACTAATGCTAAAAGCACTACCAAAAATAAAGATAGTTGTTCCAATTCAATACCCCCTTCTATAATTACAAAAATTATACAAAAAAATACACCTTTTTCACACCGAAAAAGGTATATTCTTCTTAACTTAGAAATTATTAGCTTTTACAAATTGAGTTGGGCTAATTGCATAATATTTAATTCCTTGTATGGTGACTTTAGAGCCATAAGTCTTTACAGAATTTCCCTTCAAAAGCTTGGTAACTCCAACACGGACACCCACAGTATCATAAATGTAAGTATTACGTTTTAATACCCGGTCAGTCCCTTCAACATTAGTTGCATTAACGTATTCGTTTTTACCAATTTGTAAATACTTCTTCTTATTAATTGTCTTTTCACCAGAAACGTTTACAGCTACACCGGCTTTTTTCAAAGTTTTGGTCTTTTTGCCGTTTTCGTCATAAACATAAGCATCGTGCATTAAGGTTTTACCATTTGTGCTTGGTGCTTGAGTAACTGCAGTAGTTGCAGTTGGCTTCTTTTCAGCAGAAGCATTTCCCTCTTGCAAGTTGTAGTAATGCTGGATTAAATCGAAAAACTCATCCATTGAGTAACCCCAACTAGCAAAATAACCATCGGGATCGCCATGGTCGGTTCCACCTAAGAATTTTGAAACTGCCAGGTGAGACCAAACTGTTCCTTGGCCAGTTTTGGTAGCGTTAGTTGGCGTCAAATTATAACGGTGCAAAAGCTTTGCTGCATAAATTGCATCATTATTGATACTTTTAGCAAAATTAGTTCGATCCGTTTCTTCACATAATTCAACTTGCATGAAGCGGTCGTTAGCCATTGGGCCCGCGCCCCACACACCATAATCAGGAGTCATCATTTGAATTACACCGTTATGATCAACGAATGCATGTACATAAGCATACATGTTCATCCATTCCCGGTTAAAATAAATCGCCTCATCATGGGCGGTCGCGCCGGGAGTTGCCGTTTCGTGAATGACAATCCCCTCAGGCTTACCAGTTCTATACTTGATTGGATTTTCAGTATAAAACTTATTATATTTTATGCCTTCTGTTTTTAACATCTTATATAAGTAGGTAGTGCCACTATAACTGTATTGTTGTGCAATACTGTTCATGGTGGCTGCGTGCACTTTGGAAGTATTAGCCCCAAGGCCAATAGCGGTCAAACTACCAGCAGCTAACACTGCAAGCATTATTTTTTTAAATTTCATTCCATTTCTCCTTAATTCCCAACTGAGAAACTTCAATTTTTAATTAAAAGTTTGCCTTCTTAACGTATTCGTGAACACCAACCTTGTAGTATTTCTTACCTAAAATCTTTACTGCACTACCGTACGTGTTGACAGCTTGACCTTTCTTATACTTCAAATCGTTGTCGCGATTTGCGTATTGGTTGTAAACATAGGCGTTGTGTTTAAGAACTTTCATAGTTCCATCAATGTTACCGGCTGCAATGTATTGATTTTCGCCGATACGGTAGTACTTCTTGTTCTTGATAGTCTTAGTGCCGTAAGTTGGAATGACATTGTCTTCTTGCAAAAGTTTAATATCTTTAATGCGTTCGCCCTTTTCATTGTAAACATAGGCATTGTGCATCAAGTTCTTTTCGACCTTAGTTGCACCCTTTGGCGCTTCTGAAGATGGAGCTGCTGGAAGTTGACTGTCTTTTTCAAAAACAGTAGAGTTTACCCAACCCTTACCAGCAATGTGCATCCGCTGAGAACCATTGTAGTAAGTGATGGTCTTATCAACAGTTACCTTGTCGCCTTTGTTAATGGAACTTTCCTTCTTAGCCACTGAATGATCGGTTGGCCAGTTGTAAGTGTCAGCATTTTTAGAAACTGTGTAAGTTTTTGCTTCATTAGAAATCTTTGGGTCGTATTGGGTTAAGTCGTAAGTAGCAATTCTGCTATCAAGCATCTTGTTGTAATTACCGGCTGTGGCATAAGTCCCAGTCAAGGCCTTAGTTACAGCTTGATAAGAGTTAGCATTTTCAATCCAAGCACCCTTATAACGATTTGCGTCCCAACTTACGCCGTTTCTAAGCTTGTTGCCATTATCATCGAAAGATCCTTCATAAGTTGGATACTTTCTAAATGCGGCATTAATATAGTAGCTTTTACCATTGCTTTCTTCGCGAGTTCTAGAAGTGTAGGTTTCGCCGGTCCAACCATCACCAGCTTTAATTCCGAAAAGATTATTAGCACTAGTAGCTAAACCTGAGCGACCCCAATCAGATTCAACGATTGCTTGGGCAATCATTACTGATGGGTATACACCATACTTCTTAGCTGCTTTTTGAGCTTGGCGTGACGCCTTATCTAAGAAAGCTTGTTCAAAATCAGTAGCTGCTTTGGTTTGGTGCGCATTTGCAGATTGAACAAATGGCATCTTGTTAAGAACAGGTACAGCGGAAGTCAATAGCGCTGCTGCAGCGACACCTGCAAAAAATTTAGTCTTCATGAATTTAAAAGTCCTCCTTATAATGACAACTCTATTGTATATGCCTATTTGCACTAACACAATAGGTGCACGCTTTTTGTATCATAAAAGAAATGTATGCGCGTTCTTTTTAACAAAATTTTGTACTTCCGTAATTAAATCCGCTATTTTCATTTGTGGAATTTTTAGCAAAATAAAATCGATACTTAGGGTGGAGGTCTAAGTATCGATTTTTTCTAATATAGGAAACCACAAATACTATATTAGCTTAATTAAATTTTCGAGTACAATATTTCTTTCGCGCAACAGACCTAAAAAATCGCGCCATTGTCTCTACCCACCTCCCCTCCCCACCTTCAGCATGTTCAACTACCTCAGGAGAGTTATAAACTCCTGCCTCATGCTCGAATGGTTTTGTACATTATAGACCCTTTTTTTACTTGCTGAAGCCTTCTGCTCCTATTGCTAGTTTTTTGTTTTTCAAGGAGGATTTGACCACATGAAGAAAAATTTAAGAATCGTTAGCGCTGCTGCTGCTGCCCTCTTGGCTGTCGCTCCTATCGCTGCTTCTTCCGTTACTGCTAATGCCGCTGAAGTTTTACCAGGTGGAAATGTTACTAATGCACAGCCAATTAAACAAGGCAAGTACCTTAACTTCAGCAGTAACATTGGTAACGAAACTTTAAGTAAAGCTGGTTTTGATGGTTTTGTTGATTTAAAGAACTTCAACTTAAATGACTTCCTTTCAGATTCAAATATCGAAAAGAACATTACTGTTGAATCTCTAACTGGTAAAGATGTTAACAAGAGTGAATCACCAAAGATCGTTGGTGTCAACTCAGCTAAGATTACTAAAGAACAAAATGGTGGAGAAGCTGTAAGTAGCTTTGTTCCAGGTCACACTTACTACCTTCAAGCTGAAGTAACTGTAAACGGTTTATCAAAGACTACTAGTGACGTTTACCAAACTAATGCTAATACTGAAGATGTTCAAGGTGCACCTAGTCCCACAAGCTTCAACCCTTCAAACCAAGGTACTGTAAGAAACCTTAAGATTGCTGTTGAACTTCACTTCTATAATTCAGAAGGTGATGCTCAACCATTCTTCAAGTCAACTGCAAATAACAACAATGCATACAACAACGACCAAACTATTGAAGCACCTAAGTCAGCTCAAGTAATTGAAAATAACAAGATTGTTACTAAGAACTTTGATCTTAACACTGCTGCAGGTCGTTACGACAGTCTTCATTCATTAGGCTTGGACTCATACAACAGTTCATCACAACCAAATGATGAACCAGTTGACTACAACCAAGTTTTGAATGCTAATAATTGGCAAAACTGGGAGAATGTAGTTAACGCACCTTCAGCTACTCGTACAGTTCGAAGAGGCTTTACTACTTGGAATGCTAAGAGCAACACTTTAACTTTACACCGTGTAAACCTTTCAACTGGTAAGTTTGCTACTTTAAATGTATACTTCGGTTCACAAGACCAATACAACAACTACCCATTAATTAAGTACTCACTTACTAAGGATAATACTTTCAACGTACAACAAGGTTTGAACAACTTTAACAATGCAATGCCAATTGCTGTTGTTCAAAAGGGTAACTTAAACTGGGCAAGTGACTTAATTAAGAAGTTCTCAGCACAACAATCAACTAACAACTCAGCTCAATTACCATTGACTACTGAAGCTTTGTCAATTGATAATGGTTCTACAATGGACATCAACAAGGAAGGTTTGCACAAGGCAACTCTTACTGCTAAGAACTCAAACGGTTACACTACTACTTTGAACTTCACTGTTGCTGTTTCAGGTGATGGTCTTGATGAATTATCAAACCAATTCGTAACTGGTAAGGCTAATGAAGTTATCAAGTTAGTTTCAATCGTTGATGGTAAGGTTTCTAACCAAAACGGTACTGTTGTAAACCAAGGTCAACCAATTGTTGTTTACGTAAACGACAAGAAAACTGTTGATGGTGTTGAATACACTCGCGTTGCAACTACTGGCTTAAGTCGTGAACAAAGCAACCTTTGGATTCCAACTACTAACCTTCAAGCTGCTAAGCCAGCTCAAGAAGAAGGCGTAACTAAGAGAGTTATGCACAATGCTTACCTTTACACTAAGGCACAAATCAATGCTGGTAAGTCTTCACACGAAGGTCGCGTAACTCGTTACAACAATGTATCAGTTCTTAAGGACACTTATTCAATCAACGGTGGTACTTACTACAAGGTTGCTAACAAGGATCAATACATCGCTGCTGGTAACATTGATGGCAAAGAACGTACTTTGAAGCACAACGCATACGTTTACAAGACTTCAAAGAAGCGTGCTAATAAGAAAGTATTGAAGAAGGGTACTAAGGTAACCACTTTCGGTGCTTCATACAAGTTTGCTAACGGCAAGCGTTACTACAAGGTATTTGACAATACTGACAAGACTTACGTAAAGGTTGCTAGCTTCGAATAATTTAAGCAATTAAATTTTTCAGAATCAACACTACGTATAAAAACGAGACTTTGGTCTCGTTTTTTGTTGCTAAAATTTCCTAGGAAATAAAAAGGCGGTGAATTTTGTTCACCGCCTTTTGCTCTCTAATTGGATAAGTTATAATAAGGATTAGGTTTTGCGAGTAATTAACGCAAAACTTAGTAACTATCATGGCTGCACACCCCTCAAAGATTTTCGAGTTACCGAGGTGAGAGCTATGACACAAATGGATAGACTGGAGGAACCCCGCTAATGATTGCTACTGCGATTGCAGTCAGTATCATTTTAGGTTCTGTTGGGAATTTGACAATTCGCTTGGCAAAAGCTTACGCGATAATCAAAAAAGCTAACCATAAAGATTAGCTTCTCCAACATTAGTCATTCAAGTTACGCTTGGAGATAGGAAGTACCAGTTCCTATCTCCTTTTCTTTTTCATTATACTAAGAAATGAAAAATTGCGCAATTATTATTTATGACGCTTGTATTTATCAATTTAAAGAATGAGTGACTAAGCGCTGATAAATTTCTCTCTAAAAATCGCTAAAATATTTTATAAAAGATATTTTTGCAAAATTTAGTATTTTATCTTTTATAAAAGACAAAATTACAAAATTGATGATAAAATATTTTATAAAAGATAAGATATGAAAAGAGTGAGATTATGATAATTAAGCGACCAAGATACATGGATTTCTTGAAAGAATATAAAGACAATGAAGCAATTAAAGTTATTACGGGAATTCGGCGATCGGGGAAAACTTTCCTTATGAACATGTTTATAGATTTTCTACATCAAGAAGGAATTGAAGATGACCAAATTATTCATATCAATTTTGAAGATTTGGCTTTCAATGCCATCAAAGATGAGATGGATCTTTACCACTATGTTCACGATCATGAAAACAAAAAAAAGAAGAATTACCTATTCTTTGATGAAATTCAACACGTTAAAAATTGGGAAAAAGCAATTAACAGTTTCCGTGTTGATATGAATGCGGATATCTATGTAACAGGATCAAATGCGCACCTTTTATCTGGAGAACTAGCCACGCTTTTGTCCGGGAGATATGTTGAATTGACAGTTTATCCTCTCTCATTTAAAGAATATTATGACTACAATCACGGCAATCCAGAAAATCGCTATCAATTGTTTACCCAATATATCGTTGACGGTGGCTTCCCGGCAGTAGATATTGCTCCTAATGAAGATTTAAAGACTGCTCTAAAAAAGGGGATTTTTGATTCTGTAGTTTTGCGCGATATTGCAATGCGTGCAAAAACTCGAGATGATAAGGCAATTGTTGCCATTATTGAATATTTGATGGGTGAATTGGGCAGTCCAATTTCTGCTACTAACATTTCTAATGCCTTAAAGAGTAATGGCTTTAAAACTACGACATCAACCGTGATTTCTTATCTACACTTACTTGAACAATCATATCTTTTCTATCAAGCTCGCAGATACGATATTCGCGGTAAAAAGCTACTAAGCACGCTTGGAAAATATTATGTTGCTGATACAGGCCTAAGAAATACGCGTTTAAACCGTGGCTTTCGTGATAACTTAGGCCATCAGATTGAGAATATTGTGTTCATTGAATTGCTCCGGCATGGATACGAAGTCGAAGTTGGTGACTATTCAGGTAAAGAAATTGATTTTATTGCACGCAAAGGTAATGAAGTGAAGTATTATCAAGTGACCGAGCATTTGCCAGAAAATAGTACGCGTGAAACCGATAACCTTCGTTTCATTCCGAATGGCTATACCAAATGTGTATTGAGCTTGTCGCAATTTGACACCGGAGTAGTTGATGGAATAGAAATTAAGTATTTGCTAGATTGGTTGCTGGAAGAATAAACATTATTCGTTCAGAACTACTTCTAAAAATTGACGAAATAAAAACCGTTACTCATTTCGACGTTTAGAGTAACGGCTTTTTTATATCTTCTCAAAGATACATTTTTGGCAAACTCTGATAGAATTTGTATTTGTGCCAATTTCGGTAAATTTAATCTCTCATGTTCTTGATAAATTAATTGATGCGAAGCTACGAGTTCATCACCAAAAGCACAGAAAAAATAAAAGCAAAACCGTTACTTCAATTTGAGCTATATGAAGTAATGGTCTTTTAAAAATTTAAGCAAGTTCTAATACTTACATTAGTATAATACCATAAAAATTTGTGTAGATAATACCAATTATATCAGATTCCTAGTAGCACATGTTTCTTAGTGAAAGTAGGATAATTTTTTCAATTTTGCTATAATTATTTACGGCGTTTGTACTTCCCAATGTCATTTCACATCGGGGAGGTGAACTCATATGGAGAAATGGCAACTCGTATCAACGAGCATCATTTTGCCCATTATTGTTAATCTAGTTTCTCATATCCTTGAAAAACTAGTTGATGAGCGATTAAAATCTCATTCAAAAAAACGATATAGGCACTTTGTGACTATTCACAAAAAGAACAAGCGCCGTTAATTTCGTTAGTTTTTATAAAATTGGCGAAATAAAACCGTTACTCATTTCGACGTTTAGAGTAACGGTTTTTTTATACCTCATATGAAGGCAACTCGTATTTCATTAATTATAATACCACAAAAGTTCATTTTTTCAAAAGCTAAAAATCCACGGTACAATATAAAGCCCTCGTACTGGAACTTTCAAGAATCCGCACCATGTCTCTACCCGCCTCCCCTCCCCACCTTCAGCATGTTCAACTACCTCAGGAGAGTTATAAACTCCTGCCTCATGCTCGAATGGTTTTGTACATTATAGACCCTTTTTTTACTTGCTGAAGCCTTCTGCTCCTATTGCTAGTTTTTTGTTTTTCAAGGAGGATTTGACCACATGAAGAAAAATTTAAGAATCGTTAGCGCTGCTGCTGCTGCCCTCTTGGCTGTCGCTCCTATCGCTGCTTCTTCCGTTACTGCTAATGCCGCTGTTGTACCAAATGAACAATTTGCTACTAGTGGTAGTGCTACCCCTGCCCCACAAGGCAACATTTTAACTTTTAGTAGTAGTCTTAACAATGTAAATGCAAGCGAAAAGGTATCTGACTTAACTTCAGATGCAAACGTATTAAAAGTTCTTTCAGTAACTTCAAACTACGGTGCTGACAAGCCTCAAATCGTTGGTGTAAGTAAGGCAGTTATTTCTGATAGTGCTAATGGTGGTACTATTCAAGATAGCTTAAAAGCAGGTAAAAAGTACTATTTGCAAGCTTGGGTAACTGTTTCAGGTTTACAAAAGAGCAAAAAATACAAGTCAACTAACGCTAAGTTCGGTGCAAGTAATAGTGATTCTGCTACAACTACTAACCAAGGTACTGTAACTAACGTTAAGATTGCTATTGAATTCAACGCTGTAGATCCTAACGCAAAGGGTAACCCATACGTTTCATACAACACTTCAGTTAATAACACTCCAAGTTGGGAAACTTTATCTGATAAGCAAACTGCATTCTCAAAGAACGCTCCAGCAACTGTTGGTGCAATGGTTGATGAAATTAACGGTAAATTCAAGGTTGCTCCTAACTCAGTAACTACTCCAGTTGCATTTGTAACAAATGCCGACGATGTAATTCAACAATTAACTGCTGCTGGTATTAAGGTAAACGGTACCGGAGCAAATGCTACTTTCACTATTCCTGACAAGGGATTTGACTTCAAAGTAACTTCATACAATTCAACTAATGGTAAGTCAGCAGTTGCATACGCTCACTTTAAGTCAAGTGTAGACAACAGTCTTAACTACCCATTGATTAGATACAGCAACAATAGTTCTAGTGACTACTTCAATGTACAACAAGGTTCAAACAACTTTAACAACGCTATGCCAATCGTTACTGTTAAAATGAATACTAATGACTGGGCTGAAACAATTGTTAACCACTTTAAGGCTACTCAAGCTGGTAAGATGGACGGCAATAATGTAGTTCCTGAAGGTCCTGCTCTTCGTTTGGTAAGTTCAGATCTTTCAGCTTCTGGTTTCAACGCAAATGTTGCTGGTTTATACCCAATGACTTTGGAAGCTAAGAACTCAGATGGTTTAACTACTACTTTACACTTCAACGTTGCTGTAACTGGTTCAACTTTAGACGAAATCAAGAACGTTACTGTTCACTCAAATGGTCAAGTTAAGTTAGTTTCAATGGTTGCAAACACTACTTCAGATCTTAACGGTGTTATCGTAAACAACGGTCAATCAATTGCTGTTTACCCTAATGACACTAAGACTGTTAACGGTGTTGAATACACTCGTGTAGCACGTACTAACGTAGATCGTGAACAAAACAATCAATGGATCGAAACTAAGTACATCAAGGAAGAAACTAAGACTGAAAAGACTGTAATGCACGATGCTGCAATCTACAACAAGGATGGTCAAAATACCCACGCTACAAGTCTTAAGCGTTACAACAAGGTAACTGTTCTTGGAGATAAGGTTTCAATCAATGGTGCTTCATACTACAAGATTGGTGATAACCAATACATCAAGGCTTCAAACATTGATGGTACTGAAAAGACTTTGAAGCACAACGCATACGTTTACGCAACTTCAAAGAAGCGTGCTAATAAGGACGTTCTTAAGAAGGGTACTAAGGTAACTGTTTACGGTGGTTCTTACAAGTTTAAGAACGGTAAGCGTTACTACAAGATCGGTAACGATACTAAGAAGACTTACGTAAAGGTTGCTAACTTCGAATAATTTAAGCAATTAAATTTTTCATAATCAGTAAGATGTATAAAAAACGAGGCATCAGCCTCGTTTTTTTGCTACTCTAAATTAAAAATCAAATTCCCCTTAACTTATAAAGAGAAGCAAGTACCGTTATTTCTTATATTCAACAATAATGTTGTAACTAAAAATAAAATAGCTAGAGCAAATATAGTTAGTTTTTGATTAGTGCACGAACATTTACTAAGTTAAAAATCAAATAAATCTAACAGGGGAGTGTATATCATGGCAATAGAAATAAGTTTTTGGACTTCTTTAACTTTTTGATATTCATTTCCATAACTTTAAATTTTGATTTGGCTAAACACTGTACATCCACGGCAGCTATTAAGTGTTAGTATCACTACTTGTAGAATTTAGACATTTTTTTAGCCTATTTATAAAGCAAAAGGTGATCCAAAAGAACCACCTTTTTTATTTCCCGGGAAATTTAAGTATACAAAAAAACAGGACCCGAGAGCCCTGTTTTTTGAAGAACTGATTCTGAAAAATTTAATTGCTTAAATTATTCGAAGTTAGCAACCTTTACGTAAGTCTTGTCGGTGTTGTTACCGATCTTGTAATATTGCTTACCGTTCTTGAACTTGTATGAAGCACCGTAAGTGGTTACCTTAGTACCCTTCTTCAATACTTGCTTATTAGCACGCTTAGTTGAAGTCTTGTAGATGTAAGCATTGTGCTTCAAAGTACGTGAAGTACCATCGATGTTGTCAGCGTTGATGTAAAGGTTCTTGTTAGCAACCTTGTAGTAGCTCTTACCGTCAATTGAAACAAGCTTATCTACAACTGAGATCTTGTTGTAACGAGTAATCTTATCAGTACCAACACGCTTGCCGTCCTTACCATAGTAGTAAGCGTTATGCATAATGGTCTTTTCAACACCAGTTTCAGCAGTGAATACTGAAGTTTCTACGAATTGGTTTGAAGTCTTTGAGTTGATGCGAGTGTATGATACACCGTCAACAGTTACAGTACCAAAGGTTGCAACGTTTGCGCCAGCCTTAACAGTGTCGTTAGTCTTAGTTGCAGTGTTACCGTTGATAGTGTAGATGTTACCTTCTTGAGCAACAGTCTTGTATGAAGCATCCTTAGCACCAACAGTTAAGTTGAAAGTAAGAACAACTGACTTACCGTTAGGGTTCTTAGCAGTTACAGTAACTGGGTAGTTACCTGCAACAGCAGTGTTAACCTTTGAAGTATCTACTGAAACGCTCAAGTTGTTTGAGTCAGTTGATGAAACAACAGCCTTGAATGCATCTTCGATAGCCTTAGTGTTTACAGTACCGTTAACAGCTACGTTGTTGAAGCTTTCGTTTGGCTTCAAAGTAATAGCTTGTGAGTGATCGTACTTAGTACCATTGTAAGTAATTACTGGGTTTTCACTGTAGTTAGCAGCTTCTTGGTATGCGTTAACAAGAACTGGGAAGCTAGTAGTCTTACCGTTGTTAGCCTTAACAGTTACATTAACAGTGAATGCATTTGCAGGAGCAGTGAACTTACCGTTGTTCAACTTGATGCCTGCAGTGTTAAGTGATGATTCAACATCAGCAGTAAGGTTGCTCCAGCTAGCCTTTGCAGTACCATCGATTGCAGGTGCGTACTTGCTTTCGATTGCATTAACGATAGCTGATACAGTATTTTCCTTTAATGAAACAGCACCAGTTGAAACAACGTTGTTACCTTCCTTAACGTAAGGAGTACCAGTTAATGAAGCATCAGTTAATTGGAATGCGTCACTAGTAAAGGTTACGTTTGAAGCAAGTGCACTTGCGCTGTAGTGCTTGTTAGCGTTTGCAGTAGTATTTACAGTACCACCAGCGATTGAGTAGTTAGTACCGTTTACTAAGCCGTTGAAGCCTAAGCCGCTAACTTCAACTTGGTAGCTGTCAGTAGCGTTTAATTTAGTTGAAAGATCAGTGATCTTCTTACCGTTAGCTAATAAGCTTACATTAGCAGTCTTGAAACCAACGAGGCTTGCACCAGTTGCTGATAACTTAACACTGTTGATTGCATCTTGGGCAGTAGTCTTGCCAGCAGTAGCAGTTAAATCAACGTTTACAGTAACAGCGTTTGCAGCTTCAGTTGGGTTTTGAGTTGCTGGTGCGTTGTTAACAGTAACAGCGGCATTAGCAGTAACGGAAGAAGCAGCGATAGGAGCGACAGCCAAGAGGGCAGCAGCAGCAGCGCTAACGATTCTTAAATTTTTCTTCATGTGGTCAAATCCTCCTTGAAAAACAAAAAACTAGCAATAGGAGCAGAAGGCTTCAGCAAGTAAAAAAAGGGTCTATAATGTACAAAACCATTCGAGCATGAGGCAGGAGTTTATAACTCTCCTGAGGTAGTTGAACATGCTGAAGGGTCAGCATGCGTACAGACCACCTGCCTACAAGCCGTCCTATTACTTACCACGCTTCATATTGTACTAACCTGAAAGCAAAAACGCAAGCGCAAATACCCCTCAAAACACATTTGTAATAATACTTTGGGCCTAAAAATAACGATCTAAATTTTCATAATTAGGCGCAAAGGCAGATATATCAGTAAAAAGCGAGGGTCTCCCCTCGCCTTAAAAATCTTAAATTCTTTTATTACAGATTTTAAAAATTTTACAAAATATTAACAAAATTTGCTCATTTAGTAACATTTCGAGTTCTTCATTTACGCATTCTTAATCTGACTTTGAGAACTTTTATTAATTCTATGATCTGCAACAATAACTCAATACTAATCTTGCTTGTCCTCAGCATCGTTAAACACATCAGTAACCACACGTTCAACATATTGAGCAGACTGAGGAGTCTTATACATATCCACTTCTTCCTTTTCGAAGATATTTGCCCCGCTAATCACATCCATTGCCTTACGCACTGATTGTTCATCCAAGTTTTCTAATGGATTAGCTACAGACAAGCTGGTCTTTTTGTTTTTACTATTTAAAAATGTTAACTTCAAAGTTTTAGTAGTTTCTGCCATGATGATTCTCCTTAAATTTGCTTTAGTTCTTTATTTTCATTAAGTGGATAATTAATTTGCGCTATCGCTCACAAGCGCCACGCCATGCTTTTGAATTAAGACTGCGGCACCCAACTTATCACCTTGTAAGCCAGAGATTGCATCCCCCACCTTACTAATTCCTTCCGCAATCGCATCTTTTCTTACATTTTTCAAAATGCGCTTCTTAAATCCGTCGGTGTATTTTTCATTGTTGAAAGTGTATTGCACTGATTGTTCAATTAGTTCCATGTTCATGTTGTTTTTCCGTCCTTCATTTTTGGGAATATAGATGAATTTTCATAAGAATCACGCGCGAGATATCTTACACCACTAATAACGTCTGAAGGTGCCAATCTGTAACCAAGAATTTTATTTTTCTAAAATTAGTTGAATTTCGAATCTGTTATAATAAGGTAAAAACAAAAAAGGAGGCCATTATAATGAAACGGGCCACCATCATCATTGCTAGTATTTTGGTAATTTTGGGAGCTGGCGGATTATTCTACACCAAGCAATTTTCACAGAATTCGGAATCCACTCCTCAAAAAGCCACATATAATAGTAAAAATAAGAAAAAAACTGCTCAATCTACTTCCAGTTCTCAAAGCTCGGAATCTAGTTCAAGCAAGAGTCTAGACACGAGTTCTGCTGAATCAGGGTCAACCTCAAGTGAGGAACATTCTTCTGCTTCTCAACCCGGCTCAAAGACTGCTAGCTCTGCTTCTTCTAGCTCTAGTTCAGAAGAAAAGACACAATCTTCTAAGCAATCGACCGGTAACGCTGGCAAAGTTAAAAACGGTGCTGGCGCCATGGGCGACCACAAGGTTAAAGGCGAAGAAGTCACCCAGCCAACCATTGACGCAATCAAGAAGCGCATGGATTCTTTAGGCTACAATTCCAGCGCCTGGAGTCCACAAGACGTGATCAACATGTACCGCAAGGCTGCCGATAATGGTCACGATTCTGTTGATTCAATCACTAAGGAAGACATCGAATCCTATCTGAAGAAGTAGACAACAGTTGCTTTTATCTGTTAAACTAGGTAGAATTACAGTTGGCTTTTTAGTATTTTTTATTTTACTTAAAGGAGTGCGCGACTTTGACTGAAGAAGAAAAAAACACTAACACAAACGAAGAAGAAAACGATGAATTAAAGGTTGTTATGCCTGAACCAAATCGTGTTGTTATGACCCCTGAAGTGTTCAAGGAACAACCTGATTACTTGAAGGTTTTCGCTAACTTCTACATTGCACAATTTGATCAACGCGACTTGGAAATCATGAACTTGTACGATCCTGATCACAACGTTGTGGACATTAACCACTACTTGATGGTGAACATTCACTTCCCACGCAAGACTTTGATCAAGAACGTTTTGCAATATCATGATTACAACTTCAAGAACATCTTGGAAGAAATCAAGAAGGACGAAGACATCGATCCAGAAAGCATGACCACTTATGAATCATGGGCAGACTGGTACGAAGCTCGTCGTAAGAAGATTCCTGGTTCTTTATCATAATTGAAGACCATATTGAGACATCTGCATTTTGCAGGTGTTTTTTGTACAAAAAATACGGTCATTACGACCGTATTTTTATAATTTATCCCAATGCGCTTGGCTAGTGATACATTGACGGTGTACCAAAATCAAAAGCGCAAAGTACCAAATGTTGGCAGCCCAATTGATTAGCAATATTTACTAATTAACGTCTAGTAATATTGTAGCATTTTTACATAAAAAATCTATTTTCTTCAAATCGTTCTTTCTTTGATACAATATTATTGAAACAGAAAAATTAATATAGCGGTGGAAATTTTCCTCTAGGAGATGATGCCAATGAAAATCTAAATTCTTGGTAAGAATCTTAAAGAAAGGAGTTTCCAAAACTTAATGGATCATTTCATATGGTTCATGATTAGTTTGATGAGTATGCTCATGAGTGTGCTTTGGACATTGAATGTAATAATTAAAGAAGTAACTAAGCTTCTAAATTCTACACAAGAAATGTTGAAGTCCTTGAAGCAACTTATCAAAGAATTTCACTTTTAGTGAAATAAAAAAACCGCTATAACGTTTTTGGACAAACTGTAGCGGTTCTTTTACCATTTACTAATCCACCGTTAAACAAACGGCTCTGTTTCTAAAGAAGTGCTATTGCCGTAGCACTTCTTTTTTATTTCAGACATATTTTACCACAAAAAAGCTAAACAATAGAACAAATCTACTTCTATACAGTGCAGAAATAGCCTCTTCCTACTTTCCATCCCTCAACCCATTTTTCTTGTCCTTCTCACCTAGCAACTTTTCTTCAAATTTGTCAAGCAATAAATCCTATGAGAACATAGTAAAAAAATCCTCATTTAGGGGTTGAAACATTAGGTTAAATAGACGAAAATAGATATGTTTTAGAAATTGGAATGTCTCTCAGGCATTCCTTTTTTACAAACGGGACTAATATTTTCGTTCGAGGAAGTACTAATATGACACAGAATACACAAAAAAAGATGTCCGCCGCCGGACTATTAATCGCGGTCGGCATAGTTTATGGTGATATTGGGACGAGTCCTTTATACGTTATGAAATCCATCGTTGCCGGAAACGGCGGCATTGGTAATGTGAACCGTGATTTTATCGTCGGTTCAATTTCATTAGTATTGTGGACTGTCACTTTATTGACTACCCTTCAAACTGTGATTATCGCTTTGAAAGCGACTAACCACGGTGAAGGTGGGGTCTTTGCTTTATATGCATTGATCAGAAAGCGTGCTAAATGGTTAGTTCTACCAGCTCTGATTGGGGGAGCGGCCATTTTAGCCGATGGTACATTAACGCCCGCCGTTACTGTTACTACTGCCATTGAAGGGCTGAAGGGGATGGAATTTGGTAAAGGTAACATCCCCGTAAACACGCAATCGATGGTTATTACGATTACAATCATCATTTTGCTGTTCCTCTTCTTAATTCAGCGCATGGGAACCAGCATTATTGGTAAAGCCTTTGGACCGATTATGTTCGTTTGGTTCACATTCCTTGGAATTGTCGGCTTTATGAATATGGCTGGAGACTGGTCAATTTTACAAGCTATCAACCCATACTACGCAATTAAGTTGTTGTTTAGTCCATATAATAAAGCTGGGCTTTTCATTTTAGGATCGATCTTCCTGGCAACTACTGGTGCCGAAGCTCTTTATTCTGACGTAGGTCACGTTGGTAAGAGTAACATCATCGGCTCTTGGCCATATGTCTTTGTTTGTTTATCACTCAACTACTTTGGTCAAGGGGTTTGGATTTTACAAAACCCTAACTACCACACTACTGGTGACTTCAATCCATTCTTTGAAATCATCCCAAGCAATATTCGTTTAGCTGCCATTGTACTTGCAACTATCGCAGCCGTTATTGCTTCTCAAGCTTTAATTACTGGTTCATTTACCTTGGTCGCTGAAGCCAGTGGACTTAAGTTCTTACCTAGAATGAACATCCTTTATCCATCAACCGAAAAAGGACAAATTTATATTCCATCTGTAAACAAAATGCTTTGTGCAGCTACCATTGCGCTTGTTTTGTTCTTAAGAACTTCGGCTCACATGGAAGAAGCTTATGGTTTGTCAATCACTATTTCAATGTTGATGACCACCATCATGCTTTATGAATGGTTGAGAATGCGTGGAAAAGGCGTCCAAAGATTAATTTGGGATTGGGCATTCTTGATCTTCTTTGGTTTCTTGGATGTCATGTTCATGATTTCAAGTTTGAGTAAGTTTACTCACGGTGGTTACGTTTCATTAGTTATTGCTGGCTTTATCTTGGCAATTATGTATGTTTGGTATTACGGAAACAAGATCCGCGACAAGCGCGAATCACGTAACGCCTACGTACGACTTGATGAATACACCAGCATGTTGACGAACTTGAGTCATGATGAAGATTACCCAACTTATGCAACTAACTTGGTTTACATGGCTAAGGTTAAGTACAACAAGTTTATCAAGCGTGAAATCTTGTATTCAATTTTGGATAAACGACCAAAACGTGCTAAGGCATACTGGTTTGTAACTGTTAACGTCACTAACGAACCGTTCACTGCTGAATATGCGGTTAACACTTATGGAACTAAAAACGTAATTAACGTTCAGCTATATCTTGGATTCAAGAAGCAAACTAGCGTAAATGTTTACATTCGTCAGATCGTCCATGATTTGATCGCTGACGGCACTATTGAGCCACAGCCACAGGAATACACAACCACTCCTGGACGTGATGTAGGTGACTTCTCATTCGTTATCGTGAACGATGTTATCAGTCCACAAACTCAATTAACCGGTTGGGAAAAATGGATGGTCGAAGCTCGTGTTTGGCTTCAAAACTTATCCTCTAACCCAGCTAGCTGGTTTGGCCTGGAATATGCGGATACCGTGGTTGAACGTGTCCCATTGATCTTAGGTCAACCACATCCTTCATACATTAAACGAATTGCCCCAAAGGACTTTTCAAATATGAAGAAAAATAACGACTAATCAAAAATCCCATCAAACTGAAATAAGTTTGGTGGGATTTTGTTATAATGTGATAAGTAGAACTTGGCTAGAGCAGTGACTATCCATTCAGAAGGAAGTGATGCCTATGGGACAATTTAACCATAGTCAGATTTCGTTTAGAAAGGACCAGTCACGTGTCTGTTTCAGACGCGCTACAATTAATGCTCGATTTTGGCACATTCGTTATTGCCTTAATCGCCTTAATTGTTGAGCTGATCAAACTTCACGATCAGCGAAAAAAATAACTGCTTTAGCTCTGGTATAGCTGGCAGTTATTTTTATCAATAAATATTATAATTGTCACTGCTTTTGCAGTTCTACTAAAGAAGTCATTGCCCAAATGGCTTCTTTTTTCATATTCAATTATACCAACAAAATTTACTTTTGACTAACAATCAAACAAAAATCCCTCCAAACTTTCCAAATTCGGAGAGATTTTTTATTTTTATCCAAAATTACCAAATCACAACACGTTTATCTGGATCAAGCCACATACCATCTTCCGGCTTCACATCAAATGCCTTGTAGAATTCCTCTTGGCATTGTGATTGAACATTAGCTCTTTCTGGACCCGGTGCGTGCACATCAATCGAAACTTGCGTTTTGATACTTTCTGGCAATTGCTTAGTTGCCCAAACACGAGCAAAGTTTTCAAAGACTTCCTTCATATTCATATTGCCGTTCTCGCCCTTATTAGCTTCAACTGCAGCAGTTAAGCCACCTTGGTCCGCAATATTTTCAGAAACGATTTGCTTACCATTCAAAACCACTGGACCATATTTAATACCATCGAAAAGTTTAACCTCCGCTTGAGTCCGCTTTTCAAATTCCGCAAAGTCTTCCTCAGTCCACCAATTCTTCAAGTTACCAAATTCATCAAACTTGGCACCATTATTATCAAAGGCGTGAGAAATTTCGTGCGCGATAACTACACCAATTCCACCATAGTTCAAACTACGTGATTGATGTAAGTCGTAGAATGGCTTTTGCAAAATGGCAGCTGGGAAGGTAATATCGTTTCTTTGAGGATCGTAGCACGCATTTACCAAGTTTCCTGGCATAAGCCATACGGTGCGGTCGACTGGCTTGTAAAGTTTGTCTAAATTGTATTGAACAAGAACGCGACCAGCTTCAGCTTCATTTGAGTAAAGACTACCTTCAGGATCAACTTGCAAAAGATCATATACTTCTTCGATCTTTTCTGGGTAACCAATCTTCAAAATCAAAGCACGTAGCTTAACAATTGCCTTCTTTTTAGTATCTTCTGAAAGCCAATCATTTTCACTGATGCGCTTTTCATAAACATCAATCATTCGATGAATCATGTCTTCAACGTCGGCCTTGGCTTCAGAACCAAAGTAAGTTTGACCATAGTAAACACCTACTACTTCACTGAACAAGCCGTTAGCGATGTAGTAAGCTTGTTTAACACCCTTTGAGAGTTCTGGTTGACCAGATAAAGCTTGAGAAAATGGAAAGGCAGCTTCACGAAATTCTTGAGACAAAAGACTTGCAGCCCCATTAATAAACTTAGCAAGCATCCAACCCTTAATTTCTTCAAAAGTATCTTCGTTAACAAGTTCTTCAAAGTGATCTAAGAAGCGCGGTTCAATGACAATAATTCTATCAGGCTTCTTGTCAAAGAGTTCACCCAAAAGGTGATCAAAATCAAATGAAGTTATCTTTTCTTCAAAGTCTTCAATTGACATTGGATTGTACATTGCTGGATAATCTGCACGCTCTTCGGAAGACTTAGCCACTTTTGAAAGACGCTCATCAAACTTCAAAGCATTTTGAGCATACTTTTCTGCATCTTCTTCACTAATTCCAGCCATAGTCAGAAGCTTCACAGTTTGCTTCTTATAAATATCAAGCAACTTCTTAGCATCAGGACTTTTATAAGTTGTCGTATCTGGCAAAATCAAGTTTGGACGATCGAATTGAAGCACATTAATCTTAGTGTTCTTCATATCGGCATCAACATCAAGTGAGAATGGAACAGCGAAGTTTCTAAATAATTCACCACTCTGTTCATTAAGATCAGCTAAGCTATTAAGGCTAGTCAAAATCTTCAAGTCAGCCTGAATTGGCTTAGCGCCATCCGCATTTCTCTTATCAAAATCACGAGCAAGCTTGTAAAGTTCCACAGCCTTTTTAAGATTTGGCACATCAGGAATCTCTTTTTTACCATCAGCAAAATCAGCAAAATCGCTCATCAATTCTTTTTCAATGTTCAAATCGATTCCGTCAAAACTACTGATTCGAGAACGATCAGATGGAATTTCAGTGTGTTCGAGCCATTTAGAGTTAACAGCTAAATATAAATTATCTTGTGGACGGGCATTCAGATCAGCTTTGGTAATGTCGCCAACCCCGCCGCGAACCATCATTTTATTATTCATGCAGGAAAATCCTCCTTAATATTAAAATCAAAATTATCATAGTTTAATAATATCATTTTTATTTCAAAAATACTGCCTCTACTTATAAATTGTTAGTTTCTTATGCAATTTTGCATAAAGTGGCACCATTAAAGCAATCATTAAGGCAATCACAATCGCCGCTACCCAGAAAAATGGAATATAACCTGCACGATCAATCACTAAACCACCAAACAGTGGACCAAAGGCGCGACCTACGCCACTAGCAACCATAATTGATCCTTGGTATTTTCCTTTGCTGGATTTAGGTGACAAATCGTTTACATAAGCGGGAATAGCTGGAAACGCAGTTGATTCACCCAAAGTTAAGATAACCATCGACAAGGCAAAGTGAGCAAAGTCTTTAGCAAAAACCAATGTGATGAATGAGATTGAAAACATGCAAATTCCAAAAATAATTTGATGGAAAATATTTTTGAAAATTTTAGGGAAACGTGCCAATATTCCTTGCATGACCACAATAATTCCAGCATTAAGTGTCCATAATAAACTGTACAGATGGAATGGAATTCCCAGTGAAACCATATAAACTGATAAGTTAGATTCCCAGTTCATGTACATTAACCAAGTCACTGCCAAAGTAGTGAAAAAGGCCATGGACATAATAAAATTGCGTTTTGGCATTGGTTCAGCCTTTTGACTAGCACCACTTTGGCCTTTTTTAACTCGCTCTTGATGAAAGGCGATGATTGGTTTGTAGTTGAAGATTGCATTAACTAAAGCCACTACAAATAATGACGCCGCTATAATGAACAAGACCGTTACCGAATAGTCATAGAGATATCCTACAATCAAAGTTCCCGTTACTACCCCTAGATTTTGTGAAAAGTACAAAATATTAAAAACATATCGTCCGGGATATTTCTTTAAACTAGTCGCAATTGAATTAATTAAGGTACCATTCCATCCCCCTAAAAATCCGGTCAATGTCAGCCATATCCAATATTCCGGCCATCCATGAAAAGCAGCCATCAAAAACAGCACCACTGCATCCAGTCCTAATCCCCACAAAACAAGTGGATAAGGATTTAATTTATCATAAAGTCGTCCTGCAATAATTGAACCTAGGATATTAGCCGCACAATTGAAAAATAGTACGACACCAATCATCGAAAGACTAACATGCAATTGCTTATTTAAATAAACAGAAGTCAACGGCCAAATAAAACTAGCTCCAATCCACGTAACTAATTCTCCTAAAATTAGCCAGTGCAATTTAACTTCTGTATCTGAATTAAAATTCCCCCGCTCAGTTTTCATTCAAATTCTCCTTTCGTTAATTGCCTAAGTGTAACAAAAAATAGTGACTCAAGTGAAGAGTCACCATTTTTCCCTATTCTAACTTCTTATCAAATTTTTCTTTATTTTCCAATGTCTTGGTACCAGCGATATTTTTAAACTTAGTAATATCTTGAACTGTTTCTAGACAACCCAAGTAATTATCTTGGGCATCCCGCACAGCAAAGAAAGATAGATAAATAATTCGACCTCTTACATTTACCCAAAAGTCTTCACTATCTGAATATCCTTTGTGAAAATCATCCAAAATTTTCAACACTTTATCAATACTTTTCGGTGGGTGACAACGAATAACCGGGCGCCCAATTACTGATCTTGTTCGTGGAAATACTCTATCGGAATTAGAAAACCATTTTACTCGATCATGTGCGTCCACAAATGTTAGATCAATTGGCAACACATTGAAAATCGCCGGAATCTCTTTCAAACTAAGTGATCCCACTTCCAATTTAACCACAATATCTTTCATATTCGGTACAATTAAACTTGGTCCAGTGTTCGAATCACCAATTGGATAACTTTCATCACCCTTTAAAATATCCGATGACTTAATATTTGTATCAATATGCGACAGTTGACTAACATATTTATGAAAAGCCTGGACTATCTGTTTATTCAGATCTGATTTTTGATCCAAATATAGCTGATTTTCTTCAATTTCTTCCTTAGTTGGATCCCATCTTGGAGGAGTATCAATTAAACAATATCCGACTTCAATTTCATCTTGCTTAACAATGTGCCAATCCTTAGTAGAAACAACATCTTCCAAAAGCGGCATACAAACAGCCTCTTCTTGAAAAACGAGTCTTAATACCTGATAAGCCATTTTTTCTACTAAAGCTTCTATAAAATATTTATCCGGCATTGGATTTTGACGAATTACAGATGCGACCTTTTTAACTAAATCTCGAACATCATCATCCATTTGCCACAATTTTGAAGTCTGCTCTTCACTAGCGAGACCATTTTTAACAAGAAGCGGATAAATTGAAATTTCTTTACGTGAATAATGATTTTTCAAATCATGTAAACGATCAACACCATTTTGAAGTTTAGCTAAAGCTGCACTATCTTTACCATCTTGTTGCCAAATTTTTAATTGAGGTAAAATTTCATTTTGAATCAAATTAGTGATTTGATCATTTTCTTGTCTAAAAGTATAGAGTGGATGGCCAGGAACCATACAGGCCGCTGCTTGATAACGCTTTGCTTTTTCTAAAAAAGAGGAGCCTTTAGAATAGTCGCCACCATCAATCAGAAATTGCAAAGTCTCTAGCAGATTTTTCTCTCTTTTTATACCTATATCCTTTGAATTCACCATTGTCCGATCGTACCCTCTCTTCTACTGAAAGCTATTAATAACTAGTATAACTCATTATTCGCTTAGTATGAAAATAGTGTTAACTTTTAATAATACCGGTCTCATCGAAATAATATCATTAGCTTTTAGTAAAAGTAAAGTCGAAAAAACCTATATTTTTCGTTTTTCCGTCTTTTTTGCACGAATTTCTGTCACATCTTCAGCTACTTCAAGACAACCCAAGTATTTTCCTTCTTCATCCCTTACTGCGTAATAGCGCAAGTAAAGATATCGCCCCATCTTTCGTGGTTCAAACCAAAATTCGTATTTATCTTTCTTTCCAGTATGAAATTCATCAAAAATACGGTGAATAATTGGGCGACTTTTTGCTGGGTGACAGGAAAAGACAGAATTTCCTAATACATTTTTTGAATGGGGATAAATAGATGCACCCCCTCCAAAATATGCCACCCTATCGTTTTTATCGATAAAAGTTAAAGCAAATGGCAAAATATCTAAAATCGCCTCTAATTGCTTCAAGTTCAAGCTTCCTTCTTTGAAATTAATTGCCAAAGAAGTCAATTTATTAATCGAAATTGCGCCTGAAGTAGTTTCCGGCATTTTAGGCTTCCAATTCATCGGTGTAGCGATCAAAGTATAGCCGATTTGTTTTTCCTCAAGTTTCACGTTATACCAATCTTGAGATGTGGCAACTTCATCAAGCATTGGAATCATAATTTCTTCTTCTTTAAAGATCATCTCTAACACTTCGTGACTCGCATTTTTTATTGCATCTGATAAAGACCGCTTTTCAGGATGAGCTTGATTTGCTAGATGTTGTGCATTTTTAATTAAGTTGCGAATATCATCATCCACTCCCCACATCACTTCCGGTGGCGCTGTAATTCCATATTTATTCATTACTGGAAAAATAGAAGTTTCTTTTCGCCTATAATGCTTATCAATTGTCGCTAAATCTGAAAGTGCTTTTTGAATTTTAGCGATTAAATCGGGATTTGGATCTTCTTCCCATTTTTCTAAATTAGGCAAGAGATAATCATTAATTAACGATTTAATTACGATATTTTCTAGCTTCAAGGTATTTACTGGATGACCCGGTTTTTCAAAATCGAGATTTAGTTCATTTTGCTTAATATTTCCCTTAAACACTTCCGCATGAACATTACACAAATATTGAATTTGACTAGGATCTAGCCCACCAGCAATTAATTCACGCTCAGCTTCTGTAATTTCAGAGACATCTACTTGATCAAAACGATCTTGAAACATCTTTTTAGCTGTATCAAAATCCCCACCATCATGAATGTAATGTAAAATTTCTAAAATTGCTTTTTGTCTATCTTCCTTCATCAAATTTATATCCCTTCTCCTCAAGCTTCTTCTTAACGTCCTCAATATCAAACCCCATAGCTTTAGAGCCTAATTCCAAATTCATCACCCGTCCAACCGTATTGAGCATCCCTGGAATTTTGATTCTAGTAAACCCAATATCATACATATCTTGGACAAAGTCGGGATACTCTTGGGCAAAAGTTTTAATTGAAGTATGCAAATCTAAGAGTTTTTCTTCTAAATGGGTCTTCTCAGATTTAATTTTTCCGACTCCTAATACTTTTTTGGCTGCATCACTCATACGATCCGTTGACCAAACTGGATACCAAACTAATTTGACATCTACGCTTTCAATACCTGGAGTTTTTAAAACAGCTTTTTTAATTTCTTGATCTAAATACTCATTTAAGGGGCATCCCATAGTGGTAAGTGTCATTGTCACTGTACAGTGACTATCTTCAATATCCACTCCATAAATTAACCCCAAGTTAACAATATCCACAAATAATTCTGGATCTTCTACATCTTGTAAATTACGAATAATTTGATCTGCGATTTTTACTTTATCTTGCATCTTTACCTAAAAAAATAAGGAGAAAACAAGCTTGTCTCCCCTTACTTTCCTTTCAATTATCTTTCTAATTTATCCCAAATAACAACCTTATCAGCTTTAAGCGACTTTTGAACATCGATAATTCGCTGATTGCTGGAACCTCTAAACTGTAACGTTAAATCTTTCTTACTTTCCAAAAATCGACCATCTACTAAAATATCAATCTTCGAAAGCATTTCTTTTTTGTCAGGAGTTTCTTGCATTAATTCATCCCAAGTATAACCTGACCAAGACCAAATGTCTTTTTTATTTCCAAATTCCTTACGAACTCGATTAATTAACTTTAAACAAACCCAGGTATTAAGAAATGGTTCTCCGCCAAGGAGTGTCAAGCCTTGTACATAACTTTGTGAAAGATCATCGATAATCTTATCTTCAAGTTCTTGTGTATAAACTTTACCATAATTAAAGTTTTGAGCTGCTAAGTTATAGCACCCAGGACAATCAAACAAACATCCTGATACATAAAGACTACAGCGAACTCCTTCACCATCTACAAAATTGAAAGGCTTATAGTCAGCTATTTTATGCAAACTATAATCTTCTGTCCTCCATTCGCCCGGTTTAGGATTTTTTGGCATTTTTTGAGTCAATCTTTTTTTAGGTTTAATATCCTTTTTAGGCTTATATTGATTTGAATTAACAAAAACCGTATCTCCACCCACATTAATTTTTATCAAATTATTGCGAGTATCAGGTCCTTCTTGATTATTCTGATCTTTTTCTGGCATTAGTATTGCTCATTTCTTCTAGTTTCGTCATTTGCCATTTGAGTTTCTAAACCTTGATTCATGTGCTTTACACGATGAGCGATTTCCTCATGACGACCATGAACCATTGGACGCTTCAAAGGATTTCCTAAATAACCACAAGTTCTTTTAACACAATCACAAGTCTTAGGATCATGATTTCCACATTCGGGACATTGAAAACCTTTTGCAGTAGCTTTAAACTCTCCAGCAAAACCACACTTATAACATTTATCAATTGGAGTGTTAGTTCCCAAATATCCCACCTTGTCATATGCCCAGTCCCAAACAGCTTCTAAAGCTGCCGGATTTTGCTTAAGGTTAGGATATTCACAATAATGAATAAAACCACCCGCTGCATATTTTGGATAATCCATTTCAAAACTTAATTTTTCAAATGGAGTTGGATGCTTACGCACATCGTAGTGGAAAGAGTTTGTATAGTAATCCTTATCAGTAATATCTTTAATCTTGCCAAACTTATTTGTATCTAAACGGCAAAAACGGTCTGTTAAGCTTTCACTTGGAGTGGAATAGAGACTGTAATGATAATGGTTTGGATCTTCTTTTTCCCATTTAGCACATAATCCATGCATCTTTTTGACAATTTGGACGGTAAAATCATGGGCGTCCTTATTCTTTTCCCAATCAGGTCCATAAAATACAGTTCCTACTTCATAAAGACCAATGTACCCTAAAGAAATAGTTGCACGACCATTCTTAAATAGGTCGTTTACATTTCCATCTTCACTCAATCTCTTGCCAAAGGCGCCAAATTGATAAAGAATTGGCGCATTTACTGGAACAGCCTCAGTTACGCGATGAGCTTTAAATTTTAATGCTTCATGGGCTGTTCTCATTCGTACATTAAAGATTTTCCAGAATAAGTCCATATCCCCGTGTGATTCAATGGCAATGCGTGGCAAGTTAACCGTCACTACTCCGAGGTTCATGCGTCCAGAGTTAACCTCTTTACCATTTTTATCTTTCCATCCTTGCAAAAAGGATCGGCAACCCATTGGACACTTAAATGATCCAGTAATTTCTTTGATCTTGTCATACATCAATACATCGGGATACATTCTCTTAGTTGAACATTCAATGGCCAACTTTTTAACATCATAGTTAGGCTCGCCTGGATGTAAGTTAAGACCCTTTTTGATAGTAAAAAGCAATTTAGGGAAAATCGCAGTTCGATGTTCCTTGCCCAAGCCAGCAATTCGGATACGTAGAATATCTTTTTGGATTTCTTTTTCAATCCAAGAAGTTCCTAAGCCAAATCCCAAACTAGTAAAGGGAGTTTGACCTTGGCTAGAAAACATCGTGTTGATCTCATATTCTAGGCTTTGCATTGCATCATAAATATCTTTCTTAGTGCGTTTTTTAGCAAATGCTTCCGCCTTATCCTTATCATCAATTAATTCATAGGCAGCTTTTAAGTGCTTCTTATAATTCTTTTGAGCAAATGGGGCTAAAATTTGATCCGCTCTATCAAAAGAACATCCCCCATACTGACTAGATGCGACATTAGTGATGATTTGCGCAACTTGACTAGTAGCTACCCCAATTGAATTTGGACTTTCCATAAAGGCATTTCCAATCTTAAAACCATTGGTAAGCATTTCTTTAAAATCAATCAAGCAACAGTTTGACATCGGTGAAAGAGGGGTGTAATCAAGGTCGTGCCAATGAATATCACCACGTAAGTGAGCCTTAGCAATATGTTCAGGCATCATAGTTAAACCGACGGTCTTTCCTACCACACCAGCAGTTAAATCCCGTTGGGTACTAAAGACATCACTATCTTTATTGGCGTTTTCGTTAACAATAGTGGGATCTTTATGAACTAATCTTTCTAGTCGATTCTTAGTATCGGTTTGCTTTTCCCATTCTTCTTGATCTTTTTGGCGGTATGTCACATATTTCTTAGCTTCATCTAAGTAACCCAAAGAATTTAAGCTATCGTGAAAAGCTTGAGCTACTTCTTCCGCTTTTACATTTTGTGAAGACAAACGAGAAATAATTTCTGCCAAGATAGGTACTTTGACATCATCAAGATCTAAATTGTGAAGTACCATTTCCAATTTAAAAATCTCAAAAGGATATTTAGCACCATCCCGTTTGATGAAGGTTTTCGGCATTGTTAAATCTTCCAAGCGTGTGTTAATTTCTTGTTTTAGCATTTTGTTCACTACTCCTTAAGACATAGCTAAATCATATCATAACTACAAGATGTTGTATTCTATATAAACTCCACCATCTATAAGTTGTATTAGGCAAAATTGCGATGTGAACGACCTTCAGCAAATAAAAATTATTTTTTAAAAAATTTGCACAAAAAAGTAGGATATTCTTTGAATACCCTACTTCAATTAGTTTATTAATTATTCTTCTTTTCGAAGTATTGTCCCTTGTTAACTTCAAAATATTGCTTGTATCTTGAGTAGTAATTATGGAACATGTATTTCATTAAAAGCCAACGTTTAAAGTTGCGATCTTTATCATAAAAGACAGTTGTACCATAGCGACCTTCATGAATTAATTCTTCTGCTGTACGTTTTGCTTCGTTATCAACAGCATATTCCTTAAAGATCTTGTTTGGTACTCCAAGCCAAAGAACGTGCTTAGACTTTAATTTATTACCATATACAGTCTTCTTATCCTTCAAATTATCTTCTACGTAGTCATCAATATACCACTTAGCTAAATTGTAACCATTTAAAGTTACATAAAAACTTGAACGACCTTGACGCAAGTTAATTTCGAAGAACTTGTACTCCCCGTCACGTTCATCATACTTAATATCAAAGTTAGCCATACCAGTGTAGTTCAATTTTTCAAGGAAAGTTTGAACTTGTTCGTATAACTTTTCATCATATTCTGGCAAGATGGTCATGTAGTTACCAATTGATTGAGGAGTTGGATCTTCAAGAAGTGGGTGACCTAAACACATCATCTTTACTTGGTGATTCTTATCAACATATGCATTCAAAGTACGCATATTAGAGTCATCCCCTGGAATAAAGTCTTGCAAGATCAAGTCTTCTTTATATCCATGAGTGTAGATCTTATTTACGATATCAGCGAGTTCAGCTTCATCATGAATTGTAAAAGTCTTCTTACGACCTTCAAATTGACAATTAAGCCAAGAAACAGGATCTTCTGGCTTTAATTCGACTGGATAATCAAATGGAATATCTAAGTGCTTCTTAGCCTTGTATTCATCTATAGTGATGATCTTAGTCTTTGGATATGGCAAGCCATACTTTTCTGCAGTTTCGTAAAAGCCTTCTTTTGAAATAAGGACTTCCAACAAATCATAGTCAATGTAGGGAACGATGAATACTTCACTTAATTCATCCTTATGCTTTGCCAATAGTTCTGCATAACCATCCCCACAAGCGATCAAAATTACAGGTTCCTTGTGATTCTTGTAAATTTCCATCTTCTTGTGCATTACATCCATGAAAGTTGGATCAGCACTAAAACCATGGTGGATTTCAACATCCACAATTTTTGAATAACGAGTAGCAGCAAGTTGAATATCAGCTAGTGCTTTAACCTTAATTCCATAAGCTTCGTTAAATGAACGAGCCATTCCATACACATTAATATCACTGCCAAGCAAAATTGGCGTAAACTTCTTAGTCATTATTCTCAAAAAAACTCCCTAATTAAAGTAACTTACCTTGTGAGATCAAACTTGCAACTTCTGGTTGAACATGTTGGTATTTCTTAACAGTATTCTTGTAATCTACAAAGAATAATTTGTACCAAACAAGGAAGGTATAAATTGCCCAAATCTGACGACGATGTGAACCGTCACCCTTGTAGTTATCATCCAATAAAGCAATAATCTTCTTTTGATCGAAGATATCATTTACAAAATCAGCTTGGAAGAGTTCACGTACTTGCTTGTAGAAACGTGGTTCTTGAAGCCATTGTTTAATTGGAGTTGGGAAGCCTAATTTTGGACGCTTTGCCCATTCATCAGGCAATACCTTTTCTGAAGCCTTACGAAGAGCATACTTAGTATCATGGCGGTTAACCAAATACTTAGTAGGAATACTATTTGCAAGTTCTGCAATCTTCTTATCAAGGTAAGGAACTCTAAGTTCAAGTGAGTGAGCCATTGAGATCTTATCGGCTTTCTGTTCAATATCGTTAAGCATAAAGTGGTGCAAGTCAATGTATTGCATTTGCTTAACGTTATCAATATTTTTAACTTTCTTGAAGTCCTTTTGGTAGATGCCGTTAACAGTTAACTTGTTACGGTAACTTGGTTGCAAAATGTCGTTCGCATCTTTGGAAGTGAAGATAGTTGGGTAATCCATATCGTAGATAACTGATTGACCAACGTAGAATTCACTAGGTTCTGCCAAGTTAGTATACATGTGAACTTTTCCTGGGAAATTAGGCATCTTCTTAATCTTATGAGCAAGCTTAATCTTACTCTTCTTAGGAAGTTTCTTAAGTTCTGAAGTAAAGACCTTAATCACATCGTTATGAGTGTGCATCCCATAGTTAACATATCCTGCAAAAAGTTCATCGGCACCTTCACCAGAAAGAGCAACAGTAACATGCTTACGAGCTAATTTACATAAGTACCACAATGGAATAATTGATGGGTTAGCATCAGGTTCGTCCATATGATATTGCATTTCCGGAAAGTCATGCATGGCTTCATCTGCATCTACCTTATCACTGAAGAAGTTCCAGCCATTAATGTCAGATAATGCCTTTGCCTTTGAAGCTTCATCATAAGTAGAATCATCAAATGAAATAGAGAAAACGTCATCTGGATTAAGAAGTGAAGTCAAGAAACTTGAGTCCACACCTTCGGATAAGAATGCACCAACTGGCACATCAGCGTTACGGTACAAATCAACTGTTTCCTTAAGATCTTCGTTGATCTTTTCTACAGTAGCTTCAAAACTTAAATTATTTTCTTTGTATTCTGCATCCCAGTATTGGTGAGTCTTCATTTCCCCATCTTTATATTCAAACCAATGCCCAGCTGGGAAACGGTAAACTCCCTTAAAGAAAGTTTCATCAAGGTCATTATATTGGTTCATAAGATATGGTTTAACTGCTTCAACGTTTAATTCGCGCTTAAATTTTGGATATTCCAAAAAGCTCTTAAGCTCTGAACCTACAAGCAAATGACCATTTTGGTTGCTGTAGTACATTGGCTTAATACCAAAGAAGTCACGCGCACCATAAAGAGTTTTGTTATTATCGTCCCAAATAAGGAAGGCAAACATACCTCTTACACGCTTGAGCAAGCCATCCATACCCCATTCTTCATAACCGTGCAAAAGAACTTCAGTATCTGCCTTAGTAGTAAAAGTGTGGCCTGCATCAATTAATTCTTTTCTCAAAGGCTTAAAGTTGTAAATTTCACCATTAAAGATGATTGCACGTGTTTTATCTTCATTATAAATTGGTTGACTACCGCCACGAAGATCAATAATAGATAATCTTCTAAAGCCTAGTGCAACTTCGTTATTAGTGTAGTAACCGTCAGAACTTGGTCCACGGTGTTTGATAGTAGCCATCATTTTTCCAATAACGGCTTGCTTATCATTTATTTCTGGATCATAAAAAGCAACAATTCCGCACATATTTATCTTTCCCTTAAATTTACCTTTTTATATTTTATTATCAATCTCTTTTTAAATATTAATCGAACCTTTTTATTATAAGCTAAAGAAGACTAATAGCCAAATGCTCTAGTCTTTCTTTAAACTAAATAAAAAATATTCTTCTCTTGGAAGCGGCACCATAACCAAAGACTTGTAAACGATGGCGATTTAGATCGACATTTACTACATATCCAGCAAATTCATTATTATAATCCATCTTCCGATTCCAATTTTTATTATATTTTGTAGTTAAGGAATGGTTGGGTCCCATTAAAGCAGAACAGTTAAACAAAATATATTGAATACCATTGATGCGGTATTGATCTTCTCGATGGCGATGCCCACAGAAGTAAGCAATAATTCGAGCGTCTTTAATATTGGTGAAATCAAAATCATTAGACAATCTAAATTCTGGTGGAACGCCTGCACTTGAATGCATGCGGCCTTTTTCTTTTTGATTAAAAGCAACCAGTAATTCATGAAGAGAGCGGCCATTGTATTTCAACGCATTGGATCCTTTACGGTTAATTGGATTAGCATGGCTCATAAAGATAATCTTTTTGCCCGAGGACTTAGATAAGATCTCAATGATTTCCTCCATCTGATCTTCTCTAACCGCTAAAGTAATTTTAGTATCATATTTCTTTTGGCCTTTGCTGTCTAACTCATAAGGAAGATCAGACGTATTAACAGAGATAATTCTGACATCATCAAAATCATAATATCCTACCCCATGTTGACGTGAAATATAGTGAATCCGCGCTTGTTTATACATATCTGGCCACATGATATTTTCAAATTCATTTTCAGGAAAAGATGCTTTTAAATCATGGTGTTCATCGAACTTATCATTTTCATCATGATTTCCCTTAATCATCATGTAGGGAATTTTATCAGATTTAAATGCTTCTTTTAACTTATAAAGTTCACTTTCACTTACAAGTCCGGCATCGGAACCATCAATCCAATCCCCTAAGTGAGCCTTCAAATTAAGCAAGCCTGATTCATCTAAATATGAAAATTCGCGCACATGGGTTAAACCATTCCAGCCATAAAAATCAGAACTATTTTTATCCTTGAAGTGAGTATCAGTAATCACACTAATATTAACTGAATTTTCTCCTTCACGAATATGACTTTTTACCTCGTCAGTAAACTGATCCAAGTAGCGTTCTACTTGATAACGACGACCGGTTTCGGTATTTTTAAAAGCACGGAAATGCCCTAAATCTTCATCAAACATTCTAACATATTCAGGTGCGAGTTTCTGCGTACTCTCAGGACTTAATGCTTGATGCAATACCCCTTTTTCGTCTTTATAAACTGTTAATACATAGGGCTTACCCCCTGGAGTATCCTCTTTTTGATCAACATGATACTCACCAATCGTGGTAAAACTTTGCATGGAATCGATCATTTTACTATCACGGTGTAAAGATGATCGCTTTTTTGCTCCCATCATTTTGTCAACTAAGCCTCTAGTTTGTCTAAATATCTTCATATCATTCGCCTCAAAGACAAAGAAAAAGTCGGTCATATTACCGACTTGAAAAAACTATGCATTATGTTCTAAAGCGTAAGTCGCAAGTCCTAGTGATAAGACAGCATCTTTAGATAGTACTTCCTCTAAATCTTTTGCCGCAATAGATTGAACGGCACCAATAACCTTAAGACTGTAAGTGATAACATGATAATCAATTTCAGGATTATAAATATCATCTTCATACGGATTTTCATGATTATAAGTTAAATTGATTTCATCTTTATCAACATAGCCATCTACATGATTAGTCAAAATACGATCATGTAAGTCTACAAGTTTGTTTGAAAGTTTAATTAAAGTAAGCTTGTGATCACTTTCTGCTTCATAATATTGTTCTTCAGTCATATTGAAGTAATCCTTAATTGGATTGTTAAGGACATTTAAGCCATCGATTACTTTATAAACTGCATCTGCGTCAAAGTGTTGTTCGCCGCTTAAGATTTTATCTTGCGATAAAGCTAAATCATCGGCAAGCATCATGGTATCTAGTTTTTCCATAAAACCCTCCTCGAAATTCATCCTATATTATAACAAAAAATCGCTAAGGGACTACTCCTTAGCGATTAATTTTAAACAAGTTTCTTACGGATCCAACCTGAAATCCAGTCAATGATGACTACCATTACAATAATTCCAAGTAAGATAATGCCCACCCGATTCCAATCACGCGTGTTTAAAGCAAACATCAATGGCGTACCGATACCACCAGCACCTACCAAACCAAGAATTGATGCAGAACGAACCGAAACATCAAAACGGTAAAGTGTATTTGAAATTAAAGCTGGCATTAAGTTTGGCATCGTCGCAAACATGGCAATATTAAATTTAGAACCACCAACTGCAGTAATGGCTTCGTTGGCACCATCACCCAAGTTTTCAATTGCTTCTGAGAACAATTTAGCTAGCATCCCTACTGAGTGGAATCCTAATGCCAAAACACCAGCTGCCGCACCAGGTCCAACTGCTTTAATAAACATTAACGCCAAAACAATTTCAGGGAATGATCTGATTGCTGTCAAAATGAAGTGGCCCGACCGACTCACAAACCATTTCTTGTGCTTAGTATTAGCTGCCCAAAAGGCAAATGGAATTGAAATAATTGCGGAAATAAATGTTCCTAAAAAGGCAATACAAAGGGTTTGCCATAATTGAGTAATTAAATCTTCGCCAGTTCCGTTATAAACATATTTCCATTCTGGATGAAAAAGACCAGAAAAGATTGATCCAATTAACTTATAAAAGTTGGGACTAAGTTTCATTGGCATCCCTGTAAAGGACCAAATAATTAGCAAAGCGGTAATTATAAACGTTGCCCAGTAGCCAACGCGTTTTTTCATGTTAACGGGCTTGACTGGCAATTTCTTTACTGTGTTAGTATCCATTATTTCATAACCGCCTCTCTAAATTTAGATGAAATGTAGTCAATAATGAAGACTACTAAGAAGATGACAAGGATGATTAAGCCTGTTTGGGCATAGTTGAATCTTCCCAAACTAATTTGAAGAAGAACACCAATACCGCCAGCACCTACATAACCTAAAACAGTTGATGCACGGACATTAATTTCAAATGCGTATAAAACATAAGAAATAAAGTAAGTAATAACTTGTGGCAACACTGCTTCACAAATAATTTGAAGCTTATTTGCCCCAACGGCCACCATAGCTTCGATAGGACCGGGATCAATAGTTTCAATTGCTTCATAGAAGAGCTTAACTACTACTCCAAAAGTAAATACTGTTAAAGCTAAAACACCGGCCAATGGTCCAATACCTACAACTGCAGCGAAAATCGCACCAAGTAAAAGATCAGGCACAGTTCTAATGATGTTCATAATGATCTTTAATACACCAACTACAATTTTGTTTTTAACAATGTTTCTTGCAATTGCAAATGAATAAACAAAAGCGATGATTGAACCCAAAAATGTACCTAAGATCGCCATTTTAATGGTTTCAATTAATGGATTTAATACAGTGGAAAAGTAGTTCCAATCTGGATGGCACATTTCAACAAAAATATCGCTAAATTGGCCAAAATTTTTAAACAAATCACTAATGTGAGTATCGGTATCTTGGACAGATAAGAAGAAGCCTGCAACTAACACCACAATCCAAACCAAATTCATGATTTGGAATTTTCTTTTTGGGAGTTGTAAATTCTTGTCAGAATTAGTCATTCTTCTTCTCCTTGTCTACATAAATATCCTTAAAGACGGATTCTGGAGTTTCGCTCATCTTGCCGTCATAAACAATCTCACCCTTACGTACCCCAATCACACGGTCACCGAATTCTCTGGCAAGTTCCACACTGTGCAAATTAGCAATTACCGTCATGCCATATTCTTGATTTAACATCTTGAGATCCTTCATAACATGCTTTGAAGTACGTGGGTCAAGAGACGCAGTTGGCTCATCAGCTAAAATGATTTTAGGATCTTGGGTTAAAACACGCGCAATTGCAACACGCTGTTGTTGACCACCAGACAATTGATCCGCGCGAGTATAAACTTTATCAGCTAAATCTACACGTTGAAGTGCTTCATAGGCCTTTTGTTTATCTTCCTTTGAGAAAAGATTAAAGGTCGTCTTCCAAGTTGGGTAATATGCAATTCGTCCGGCTAAAACATTTCTTAAAACACTAGAGCGTTTTACCAAATTAAAACTTTGGAAAATCATCCCAATTCCGCGACGGATTAATCTAAGTTCTTTCCCCTTTGCTTTGGTAATTGATTTACCATCAATGATAATATCCCCACTAGTAATGTCTTGAAGACGATTAATTGAGCGCAAAAGTGTTGATTTACCAGCACCTGATAGACCTACGATTACTACAAATTCACCCTTGTTAACTTTAAGATTAATATCGTTAAGACCTACAGTTCCATTATCATAAACCTTACGGACATCTCGTAATTCAATCATTGGCTTATCTGCCATTTTTTCATACCCCTTACTTTCCATCTTCTTCTTTTTCAATAATCTTGTCGTATTTACGTACAACGTCGAAGTCTGAATCCTTAACTGGTACATAACCTTGGTGGGTGTAAAGCGAAGAAATCATTGCTTTTCCTTCTTTAGATTCCCCAATTTCAATAAACGCTTTAGCAAGTTTCTTCTTGAATTTTGGACTCATATCACTTCTAACGGCAATCGTGTCATTTGGAATTGGCTTAGTGAAGTAAATTGGTACAACTCTCTTCATGATGTCTGGCACATCGCCTTTAACCAAGTTACGTGCATCTTCAAATACAAATGCCGCATCAGTATCCCCATTTAAGACATCCAAAACAGCTTGATCGTGACCCGTAACAGTTACTAATTTACAATCTTTTAAAACATTCAAGCCCTTTTCTTGCAATTCGGCCACTGGATAAACATAACCAGCTGAAGAAGTTGGCGTTTGAACCGCAATCTTCTTACCCTTCAAGTCTTTCCAGCTCTTAATCTTAGAATTTTTACGTACTACAATTTCTGCACGATATGAATTAACCAAATCCTTAGTAGCTTCCCCACCTGGTTGCTTAACACCAAATCTTAAAGCTTGCAAAAGGACATCGGCAGCTCCTTGCTTATGAGCTAAAACATATCCATCTGGTGGCAAGAAACCAACATCAACTTTTCTAGATTTCATGGCTTCTACCACAGTCGTATAGTCAATTGACATTGTCACATGAACCGGAATTCCTAGCTTCTTAGATAGCATTTTTTCCATTGGCTTAGCTCTAGCTTCGAGCTTATTCGCTGCCTGACTTGGAACAAAAGCCACAGTTAAAGTTTTGGGAGTAAAATCCTTTTTTTCGCTCTTTTGTTTATTAGAGCAAGCTGAAAGGACAACCGCCAAAACAATAGGAATTATGGTAAACAGTACCTTTTTTAGTTTTCTCATTCTATCCCCCTACGACAGAAAAATGGCAACAAAAAAGACTCAACATGACACAAATAGTGTCATATCAAGCCTATCTTCAACTTTCTATTAAAAAACGAACAAAAATGCCGTCTTCAAAAAAAGGGAACACTGTGCCCACAGAAATGCAATTCACTCCAATTGTATTTCTTTTGATGTGCACAACTAATTCCCCCCTTTTTCTTTTATCAACGTTCATTTGTAATGATGATAACAGAAACATTCGGATTTTAGCAAGTACTATTTCAAAAATTTTTTCAATCAAAAAAGCCTGAGCACGCTCAGACTAAAAAACTAATTTTTTCTCATAGTTGGCTTAATTGGATTATTGTCAATATCTGTTCTAACAATTAATACATCTGCCAATGCATGTTGGTTTACATATTCAGTAACTGAACCCATCAACATTCTTTCTACAGCGTTCAAACCAGTTGCACCCATCACAATTAAGTCGTCATGGTGGTCTTTGATAAAGTCATATGAAATAATACGTTTAGGACTACCATAACGAATGTGGTAATCAATATCATCAAAGTTGAAATTATCGTGAGCCCACTTCTTCAAACTCTTCAAGTATTCTTCTGCATCTTGAGTCATTTGATAGATAGTGTCGCCAGAAATTAATGTGTCTTGCATTTCACCCATAAATTGACGAGTATCAATGACATTTAACACATCAACGTGAGCATTATCAGCAATCGCAATTTTAACTGCTTTATCAAAGGCTCTTTCAGCTGATTCAGAACCATCAACAGGTACTAAAATACTTTCTTTCTTTTCTGCCATACCCTTCATCTCCTAGATAAGTTTCCATTTACTTTATTTTAGCATAATTTTGAAAGCTGTTACTTTTTAGATAATTGTTTCTTTGAATGTTTGCTGTTAGAATTAAGGACAATGTTTTTACTTTGGAAGGGGGATTTTTTATGTCCGAAAAATTAACTAATCAATTAATTGGTGTTACTAGTGGCCGCAACTTCCGTGAATTAGGCGGCTATCAAACTATGTCTGGTAAAAAGATCAAAACCCACAAACTTTTAAGAACTGGGAATTTAGCCGATCTTTCTCCATTTGACTTAGATTTTTTAAAAGATTACGGGGTTAAATACGTAGTTGACTTTAGAAGTCGAGCTGAAGTTGATAAGCAACCTGATCGAGTTCCAGAAGGCGCAAAGTATGAATTTGATCCTGTTTTTAGTGAAGACTTAACCAATTCATCAAAGAGTATCAATGATCTTGAAACTCAATCAAAAGATGACGCGAACTTTGGTTTTAATCATATGCTTTACGCTTATGAAGACATGATCGAAAGTGACTCTGCTAAAAAAGCTTACCGTAAATTCTTTGACGCACTTTTGGCCAATGATAAAGATGGAGACGCACTTATTTTCCACTGTACTGCTGGAAAAGATAGAACTGGTTTCGGAGCGCTTTTAGCTTTAACAGCTCTTGGTGTACCACTTAGAGATATTAAGAAAGATTACTTACTTACTAATATCACTACTAAAGACTTTATCGATGGTTTAATTGCTCGAGAAAAATCTAAAGGTAAGAATGATAATATTCTACAATCTATTCGCGATATTCAAAGTGTTCATCCTGAATATCTTGATCACGCTATTAAAATCATCAATGACGATTACGGTAGTATTAACAATTACTTGCGCGATGTGATGCATCTTTCAAGTAGCGATATCATGGATCTGCGCCGAATTTATTTGGAAAAATAATAAGAGTTGTCCTCCGGGGCAACTTTTCTTTTAGAATTTTTGAAGTAAAAATTCGTAAATTGTATCAGGATCTTTAAAGCTAAACAAATTTTGTAACTCTTTTTCTGGAGTTTTTGCTAAAAAATCCATCACTTGACTTAATAGTTCAGCTTGACCATCTGGATGAGTATCCAAAAGCATAAATAAAAACTTTACCTCTAGTTTTTCTTGAGGTTTGATCATATTATTAAAAACTACTGGATTTTTCAAGCTTACTGGCACAATCAAATGCTTGTTGACAAATTCGCCTTCAGTGTGAGGAATTGCAACATTAGGCAAGTTTTTACCTAAAGTCTTGGTGCTCAATCCAGTGGGAAAGTTATGCTCACGCTCAATAATATGTCCCAAGAAATTTCCTTTAACATATCCATTTTTTAGAAGTTCATCATAAGTATCTTTTAAAACTAAGTCTTGCGTGTCTTGATTGCTAATAAAAATCGCGTCCCGCGCAAAAATTTTTGAATTCGTCATTTACTTTCCCCTTTTTTGTCTTTACTATTTCAACGGTAAAAGATCAAGACGTTTTTTTCAACTAAAAACATGATAAAGTTTAATTAATACGTAATTTTACTTTTATTTAAGGAGATACAAATGGCAAAAACAAAAACTGTTTACTTTGGCGCAGGTTGGTTCAATGAAAAGCAAAACAAAGCTTATAAAGAAGCTATGGAAGCTTTAAAGGAAAATCCTACTGTTGATCTTGAAAACAGTTATGTTCCTCTTCAAAACCAATACAAGGGTATCCGCGTTGATGAACATCCGGAATACCTTCATGATATTGAATGGGCTTCTGCAACTTACCACAATGATTTAGTAGGTATTAAAACTAGCGACATTATGTTGGGCGTTTATTTACCTGATGAAGAAGATGTTGGTCTCGGAATGGAATTAGGATATGCATTAAGCCGCGGTAAATTCATTTTACTTGTTATTCCAGACGAATATTATGGCAAGCCAATCAACTTAATGAGCTGGGGCGTTTGTGACAATGCTATTAAGATGAGCGACTTAAAGGATTATGACTTCAACAATCCTCGTTTTGGCTTCTATGACGGTGCAGTTTATTAATTAAAAAAATTGACCTCTTACTATTGTGCTTTAGTAAGAGGTCATTTTTGTATTCTATTATTTATCATGAAAGTTGATCTTTCTATTTATATTTTTAATAATTGTTAGCGAAGTGAGTTAACTGTTATTAATTATTTCACCCTCATTTATACGAGGCTCTTATATAAATTGTCACTTCTTTGACTGCATTGCTTTAGTTAGCCCATTGGTATCACGAAGCCTTTCACAATCTCTTCTAACTATACTTCTCAGCCCATCGGAATCACCTTTTCTTTATGTATTTCTTTCATTCTTTACACTTATAATATACCTGATTTTCTTCAAAAAGTAAAGCGCTTTCAATAAAATATTGCACTAAAAAAGTCCTATCTGTTTTCAGCAGATAAGACTTTTATTTTGCTTTTTCTGGATTAAGCTTTGTATCTTGAAACACCATCTAAGTAGGTTTCTGACAAGGTCATATCTGGATTCAAAATCAAGAAGTCCGCATCTTTATCTGGCATAATTGAACCACAGTTAGCCAAAATGTGACTGCTCTTAGCAGGAACATAACTAGCCATCATTACGGCCTCTTCTGGAGTTACAATGTTCCAGTCAACGACATTCTTAACTCCATCTTTCAATTGTAAAATACTACCGGCTAAATTATCGCCATCCTTCAAACGAGCCATCCCATCTTTTACATAAACTGGCAATTCACCTAACATGTAATCCCCATCTGGCATCATACCAGCTTCCATACAGTCTGTAATTAAAGCAATATGTTCTGGACCAACTGCCTTAATTAAAGCACGTACCATTGGCACTTGAACATGGTGACCATCACAGATTAATTCATCAGTCACATTGTTTAAAGCCATCGCAGCATTAGAAATTGAAGCTGAATGGTGGCTTGGATCTGGCATTCCATTAAATGTATGAGTAAAAATACTTGCTCCAGCTTCAATACCTTCAACAGCTTGTTCAAAAGTTGCACTTGAGTGGCCTAAAGCAACCACAATGCCTTCTTTAACGGCTTCACGAATAAATTCCTTAGCGCCTTTTCTTTCAGGAGCCATCGAAATCTTTTTAAGCATCCCCTCAGAAGCAGTAAGCCATTTATTGAACTCTTCAATACTTGGATCTGTCATATATTTAGGATTTTCTGCACCCGCATGTTCTTCAGTAAAGAATGGTCCTTCAAAATGTATCCCTTGAATCTTGGCACCGCTTTCTTGACCGCGATAATTTGCAAACATTTCACAAATTTTAGTCAAAGTCTTGCTTGAAGCAGTAATAGTAGTAGGCATCCATGAAGTTACTCCCGCACTTAAAAGACCGTTAGAAATCTTATCAATTCCTTCCCAGCCGCTCTTCATCACGTCTTCTTTTAAAGAACCATGAATGTGTGTATCAACATATCCGGGAGCAACCCATTTTCCACTATAATCAACAATTTTTCCATCTGGCTTTTTATTTTCTGGATAGTAAAAACCAAACTTACCATTATCTTGAATTTCTAAATAACCGCCATTTTCAGTGCGATTTTCCAAAAAGAACTTATCAGCATGAATATAGTATGTCATATTTTTGCTTCTTTCTATGTATTATTAATCTGATCTTCCATCTTCATTTTAGCTTATCCCATTGGTACTTACCAGTTTTAAGATATTTGATCAAAAAAATCTTCATTTTTTAGTTATAATGGGACTAGCAAAGTTTTTATAGGAAGAAAGAAATATGACACAAGATACGCAAATGAATAGACATCAATTAGGTCAACTGATCGGTGCAAATAAGCGCGATCATTATTATGAATTGCATTATGCGACCGGAGAAGTTGCGCGTCTTTATATTCTGAGTGACGGGATTTTTCGTTATTTCCTTGATCCGGACAATAATTTTGACGAATCGCATACTTCATTTGTTGATCTTTCTAAATTTGATAACCATCTTTTTGAAAAATCTAGCCCACGTGCTACAAGCGACTCTTTAATTATTCAAACTGGCAACTATCAGTTGATTTTCCAGCAAAAACCAGCGATTATGAGTGTTTTTGATGAAACTCTCCACCATACTCGCTTAGTACAAGCCAGTCCACTTGAAATTGGTAATACAGATTCTGTAGAAATTCTCCATCAAAATAAGAATGAGTTCTACTTTGGTGGTGGATTACAAAACGGTTATTTCAGTCATAAAGGTAAGGAAATCGAAATTAAGCGCGATCAGATTAAAGGAAAAGGCGGAGTTTTAACTCAAGTCCCTTTCTTCTGGTCTAATGCTGGATTTGGTGAATTAAGAAACACCACCACTCTTGGCCACTATGATTTTGGTAGTAAACAAAATGATGTGACAATTTTAAGCCATAATACTCGAGTTTTTGATAATTTCTACATTATTGGAAATTCTCCAAGCGATATTCTTAATAAGTACTACATTTTAACGGGTAGACCCTTAATGCCACCTAAGTATGCCTTTAAGTTAGGATATGCTGGTAACTTTTTGTCTACACTTTGGCAACCAAGCGAAGCCAAGCAACGTAACGCCGAAATGTACGAAGATGAAACTTATTATGTTCCTACTGACAATCCTGAAAATGCCAGTGGTAAAGCATCCCTTAATGGCGAAGATCAATATCAATTCTCAGCTCGCGCAATGCTTGATCGTTTTAAAAAAGAACGCTTCGACCTTGGGTGGTTTATTCCAAATTACGGCGTAGAAAAGGTAGATCCACAAGCTATTTCTAGTTTTAACAATTATGCAAATTCTCAAAAGGTTGATCCTGGTATTTGGACGACTGAAAGTGACAACATTCCTAATAATTCCTCATTTGTTGCTACAAATACTAGTGATGCCCAATTATTAAACAAGGATAAGCAGATTTTAAGGGAAAACTTGAAGAAAAAGCGTCCATTTATTCTCTCAAATACTGGCATTGCTGGGAGTCAAAGAAATTCTGCTTTGGCCTTTGGCGATATTGGGGGTAATTGGGAAAACATTGCGACTCAAGTAGCCGGCTTTTTAGGTTCAAATCTTTCTGGAGAACCCATCTTAGGAAGTGCGGTGGATGGTACCGCTGGTGGTGGAAATGCCCAAATTTCAATTCGTGATTTTGAATGGAAAGCTTTTACCCCACTTTTATTTAGTATCGATAATCAAGGAAAATTCAGCAAAACTCCATTTGCTTATAACGCCAAAATGACCCGCATCAATCGAGCTTATCTCAACTTAAGAGAACAGTTAAAGCATTATCTCTACACTTTAACTTACCAAGCACAATTAGGGGAACCAATTATGCGAGCTTTGTTTATTGAATTTCCACATGAACAAGTTAACTACACTTCTCAAGTAGGTCATGAATTCATGCTAGGGCCAAATTTGTTAATTGCTCCAATTACCAACGGTCGAGAAGATAGCAATGGTAATAGCCGCAAGGACAATCTTTATTTACCAAATCATAGAACCATGTGGGTAGATCTTTTTACGGGAAATAAATATCTTGGCGGTCGCGTCTTTAACAAATTATCCTACCCTATTTGGCATTTACCAGTATTTGTCCGTGGAGGTTCCATTTTCGAACTTGGCAATCGCAACTATTTACTTTATCCTCAAGGTAAGAGTGAGATCACATTTTATGATGACAATGGTTTTAATGATTTTAGCCACAATCATACTGAAACTCACCTTACTTCAAATCTTGAATCAAGTAAGTTAAAAGTCACCATCGATCCAGTTCAAGGCAGTTATACTGGTATGGAAACCAATAATACTACCAACTTGAACATTATGTGTGACACTTATCCTGATCGCGTAACAGTTAGAATTAATGATCAAGAAATCAACATGCAAGAATACGGCACAGTTGACACTTTTGGACATGCTAAAGAAGGTTATTTCTACAACACTAACTTTAGTTGGACACCTCAATTTGATCAGTATCAAGATCCTAAACACAAGCAAACTGCTTTACAAATTAAGCTTGCAAACCGTGATGTGACTGATTCAAAAATTGAAATTGAAATTCAAAACTTTAATTACGGTAATGAAACTTTGGTGCACGCAATCACGGATTCACTTTTACGTTCACCTAAGCAACCAATCATTGATCCTGAAAAGATTACCGCTCATTCTTTAACTGTTTCATGGCCTCAGCTAACTGATAAAGTTCAAATTGAAGTTAACGGCATTTTATATGATGGGATTGATGGAGACTCATTTACTTTCCATGAACTAGAACCACATACTCGCTATATCATGCGTCTTCGTTATGTTTCAGGAAATAAAGTCTCTGAATGGTCAGACCCATTTGGTGCAATTACTAAACGTTCTGCGCTTGATTATGCAATTAAAAACGTTCAAGTAAACAGTAACTTAGAAAGTGATGCCCATCATCCTTTGAACTACTTAACTGATCTTAAACTTGCTAGTGAATGGGAAACTACGGAAAGTGTTAGTGAGGATAATCCACTTACCTTAACCTTTACTTTTGCTCAACCAGAAAAATTAAGCCGGATGACTTATGTCCCACGCAATATTGATCACAAATCCGATCCCATTGAAGTTGGGGTTGAAATTTCTACCGATGGTGAAAACTTTACTCCTTATGGAGAACGTTTAACTTGGAAGGCAGATAGCAAGAATAAGGTTGTTGGGTTAAGAGATGTAACTGCTAAAGCAATTCGCTTAACAGTTTACAAATCTTCTGGGGACAAGGTAGCCGGGAAAGAAGTTCTCTTTTTCAGAAACAAAAATTCAATTAATGACTAACAAAAAACGATCCATTTGGATCGTTTTTTATCTCAATTCTTCTGTCAGCCACTCAATACTTAAATTAAACCATTTTGCCGCATGAGGGTTGTCTTGCCAACTTTGTCCTTCTTCCATCGTGGAATAACGGCCTAATGAAAAGCCATGTTTTCCTTTTTCAAAAATATGAGCTTCACATCTCACATCATGATCATTTAAAGATTTTATATATTCAATTGAATTTGAAATAAGAACAACTGGATCATCCCATGCTTGGAAAACAAAAGTTGCCGGTGTTTCACGTGTTACACCTAAAGCTGTATCACGCAATTTAGGATCATTCGGTAAATATTGCTCCGCACCCTGAGGCAAAGGAAAGCCAATATGTTCAATATTTACCAATGGATAACCAAGAATGGTTTTATTAGGTAAAACTTCTTCAGAATGATATCCATATTTTTCACTATATTCTTTACTATTAGCCATATAATTGGCACTTCCTGCCACATGTCCTCCAGCAGAAAAACCAATCGTTACAATTTTTTCAGGATCAATATTATAGTCTTGCGCATGATCACGATAATATTTAACTGTTGTCAAAACATCCAAAGCAGCATCAGGATAAATTGGGCCTTCTTGGATTAAGTTATAATCCATAATCACACTATTGAAGCCATAAGCATTATAGCTCAATGCAACTGGCTCACCTTCTCTTTGTGATAAATGATCAAAACTCCCTCCTGGGATCACAATCATCAAAGGTCTCTTTTTTTCTGCTAAATTTGGATTATTTTCCAAAGTATAAGTATGAATATTAAATTTGCGATTATTAAAGTTAGTTAGTGTTAGATTTTCGACTTTCATTTTTCACCTCATTATGGTCACTCATCCCCCTACTTAAGAAAAAGGTAGACAGTGGGACCGTCAAAATGACACCAATTAAGGAGTAAAGAATAATCAATGCCTCATTAACAAATAGTTTTTCATTTAAAACTTCTCCTAATGAATAGTGTAACCGAAAATACCACAAAAATAATGACAAAAAACTACCAAACATTCCAAATAAAATTGTATTCATGGATGTTCCTAACACATCATTACCAATTGCATTCCCACTGATCATTAAATTTTTACGGCTAATTTCAGGATTATGTTTCTTAATTTCAAGTAAGCCTGAGCTCATCGCAACTGCCGCTTCTGCAATTGCACCAAGTGCTGAAAAAATAGCCACTGCTACGGCAATCATCGGATAGCTTAACCCTGGCATCTGAGAAAGTCCAACTAAAACTTCCCCTGCTTCTGGTCCAAGACCGGCTGCTTGTGCCATCCATTGAAAAGCTAAAATGATCACACTTACAATCAAACATACTAAAAATGAGGAATAGAAAGAGTTTTTGGCTACGGTATAATCATGCGTTCCTAAATATATAATTGTCACCAATTTAAGCGGAATAAAGATCAAAATCAAAATCGGGATATTTATTCCCCAAGAAATAAGCATAGCTACTAGAATTAACAAAATAGTATTAATCAACACACTAAAGAAACTTCTAATACCAGTTTCTCCGCCGACAATTGCCATCAAGATCGCTAATACAATAATTAAAGTTGTTAATGTACTCATTCTAATTCGCCTCGTTTTTTATCTTTTAAGAACAACAAACTACATCCCGTTGCAAAAATAACCGTTAATACGATTCCAATCGCTGAAATTACGCTTTGAGTAGCCCCTAACGATAAAGTAAAACCAAATGCGGAGCCAATAGTATTATTGTCTCGCAAGTAAATGATTGTCATTGGCAATTCTTCTGCAATAAAAATTAAGACTAAAACATTAATCAACGGTCCCATGATTTCTTGACCCATTGTGCGGCCACTAGTGATTAACTGCTTTGGAGTAATATCCTTCTTGGTTTGAACTAATTCATAAAGACTAGAAACAATATCAGTTGCTTCATCCATTACAGCTCCCAAAATACCCAAAAGAGTTTGCGCTAAGAACAGCCCGCGTGGATCTTGCGTAGCATAATCACCAGTTTCATATTTCATTTCCGATTCACCAGTTAATTTCATAATTAAATAGCAAAGTGCAAATGAAATAAACACCCCTAGTAAAGTTGCTAACCAAGTTGCCATCATCTTTTTATTTATACCTTGAACAATCGCCAAACTTATAAATGAAAAAACAACATCAGCTAAGCCAAACAACAGAATGATTTGAGTCCCATTCATTTTTACATCAAGTAAAATGACGCCATAGAATATTACCCAGCTGATCGCCATTGAAATGAGTAGAACGATAGTATGCTTACCTGCCATAAAAATCATCAAGGTCACTGTAATGGTGACTAAGAGCGCCAAAACCCAATCTCTTTTGGGATTAACTAAAGCCAAGTCACCTTTTCTAAAATGAACAAAAATTCTCTGTTTGGCACGATACTTTTGGGTAACAAGCTGAGATGGATAATAAACATTTTTAACGGTATATGTTTTACCTTTATTTTCGCCGGATAAAATCTTCAAATGCAGAGTTTGTTCCCGAGTTTGATCGATATTGTTATAAACATCTTTATTAGTTTCGACTAAACGATCATGAATATGAGTATCCGTAATTAGCGCTACGTCATCTTTAGCATAAATATCGGTTGCAAAATAGGTACATGCAGTCAAAATTAAGCCGATCACTAAAATTCCTAGCGCAATTAAATAGCGCCATTTCTTCTTTTTCATCTTCTGGTTCTCCCTTACTAAATTCCTATCCCTATTAAAAACAAAAGACGACCTTTTTTACAGTCGTCTTCAAAATCTTAAGAATTTAGAAACCTTTGCCACCAATGCTTTTTTCTTTTCATTGGTATTTGCATATCTTCAAGGGTACGATGCACATTTGCTGTAGCACGCTTTTTAGCATTCTCCTTAGCTTTAGTGATAATTTCATCGTGAACTTGATCTTCATCTTCATCTTCACTTTCAATCTCGCGTTCTTCTTCACGAGTTTGTGGAATTTCCACATTTTTTTCTTCCGGTGCTGCCAAAGCTGGCTTTTCTGCCTGATCCGCTGGTGCTGCAAGCTCTTTTTGCTTTTCTAATAGCTCTTGATTTTGCTTTTCCACTCTAGTTAATTGCTTTTGTAAAGAATCAATTGCTTGATTTTGATTAGCAATTGTTTGTTGTAAAGTATTAAGCAATTTTACAACTTCTTGCGTATCCATCAGATCAGTAGCAATTGCCTGACTTTTTTCTTTTTCTGCGCGCTTCTTATCTTCAGTTTTTTTATCACTAACCGCATAAATTTGTCTGGCAGCTTCTTGGAGAGTTAAATTGCTCTTTTTTGAAAGTTGTTGGAAAGCGTCTAAATCACTAATATCTTGCTTACGATATAAACGTGCTTTTTGCTTAGTTCTCTCATAATAATCACTATTGCCCGTAACTTTTTCTACGATCAATGAATACTTTCTCAGCGTAGCAACACTAATTCCTAGTTCTTTTGCAGCAACAGAAGGTGTTGCAAGTTCCTCAAAATCATGTTTGTTACTTGTCATGTCATCATACCCCTAACACTTTTTTAGAATTTAATCATGCTTGTGAAGCAAATTCTTCTTATGGTCAAATCTTTCTTGACCTGCTTCTATTAAGCGAGTAATTAATTCTGTGTAAGGAATACCTGCTTCTTCAAAAAGCTTTGGATACATACTAATATTAGTAAAACCTGGCAAAGCATTAACCTCAGTCAATACCACCTTACCATCTGAGGTAAGCATAGAATCAATTCTAGCTAAGCCTGAACATTCAGTTGCTTGGTAAACCTTTAAAGCATTTGAACGAACAGTTTCTACAATATCATCAGGTAAGTCTGCAGGAATTTGAAGCTTAGAAGTTGAATCATCATCATATTTATTTTCATAAGTATAAAATGAGCCTTTTGCATTGGTAATTTGTCCAACGCCTGCTACAATTGGATTATCGTTTCCTAAAACTGCAGTTTCAACTTCAGTACCAGGAACAGTTTCTTCAACTAAAACTTTGTCATCATATTTGAAGGCTTCTTCAAGAGCAGCTTCATATTCAGCTGCATTAGTTACATGACTAACCCCAACTGAAGAACCTTGGTTTGAAGGCTTAACAAATAAGTCAGTACCCAATTTTTCGGCCACCTTATCATAGTTAAGCTTGTCATTTGACTTATCGTCAAATTCAAATCGTTTTACGGCAATCCAATTAGCCACTGGAACTCCAACACGTTGAGACAAAATCTTAGTGAATTCCTTGTCCATAGTTACAGCAGCTGCCAAGACATCATCACCAACAAATGGCTTGTTTAAAATTCTAAATAAACCTTGTAAACTTCCGTCTTCACCTAAGTTTCCGTGAACAATTGGGAAAAAGATGTCAATTTCTGGTAAATTAGCAAGTTCAACCAAGTTGGAAATGTTGTTTACTTTATATGGATTCTTTACTTGATAAGTTGGATCTTCTAAAACTTTAAAAGATTCTTCCTCGTTAGCAAAATATCCATCATTAGTAATCCAGATTGGATGTACATCAAATTTATCTTTGTCAATTGCTTTATAAATGTTGTGACCTGAAACGATAGATACTTCATATTCTGATGAGTTTCCACCGAAAATTAGTCCGACTTGTGTTTTTTTAGTCATTTTGTTTTCTACCTCTTAATAATAGTTACCATTTCTTAATTATACGCAATAATGACCAGAAATGATGAAAAAGTAGGAACATTTTTTACTAAAGCCCTTTCACGATGGGTTATAATTAATTTGAATAGAAAAAAGAAAGGATGAATGATTATGCTTCTACATAAGTTTTCATTGCTTGCAGCTTGCTTATTGATAGCTACGCCAGCACTTTCAGCTAGTACAACTGCCCAAGCCGCAACATTCAGCACAACTGAAATAAAACAAGTTCACCACTTTCAACAAGAATACGCCGATTTAAATAAAACTAACTATGATAGTTCTACTCTTTATTCAAAAACCCCGCATTTAAGCCGAAAGTTTAACGCTGGGCAAATTACAGATAAATATGCGGATAGTCAACTTCAATATATTAACTACTATCGGAGTTTATTTGGACTGCCTCCAGTTAGTGAAAATAAAACAGCACAAAAGAATGCTCAAAAAACGGCGGCTGTTATGGCAGCCATTAATGCAAATCCGTTTGTTAATCAACATGGATTGCCAACTGAAACTCGTCCAGCTTATGTAAGTAAGTCAATGTGGAAGGTCGCTCAAGATACTTCTGAGACTTCTAATTTAAACTTTAACGTAAGTAACCAATCTGCTGGGGACGTGATTACAGATTTACTTACTGATCACTACAATCTTTCCGGATCGGACACAGGACACCGGGCATGGATTTTATCTACACGACTTTCTTCAACTGGAGTTGGAGCTGCTTACGGTACAAACGGTTATCGTTACTCGGTTCAAAAAGTGCTTAACGTTGATGACCTTTTCCGCGAATCCAGCCAACCTGTTGTAGCTTACCCAAGCACTGGAGTATTTCCGATTGAATTAACCAAAGGTAAGAACATCGCTTGGTCCCTTTATTTGTCAGATAAAGGGATTAAGAATGATCCTAAAATCACTATCACTGATAAGGATTTAGATCAAACTTACACAGCTACTAACGTTAAGAATTACAGTAAATCAGGCTATGGCAATTTCAAGAGCGTCATAACTTATTCCCCAGGCAAAACTCCTATTGTGGCTGGTCATGAATATGAAGTCAAAATTGGGGATGCTTATACATACACTTTCAAACTCTTCAAGCAAGATACTAATACCAATGCAATGACTACTACAACGGCAGCAGTTGCCACACCAAAACCACGGACATATCAATATGTATCATCACAACAACATGATACTAATTTGAAGTCTCCACTTTTAGTCCAAGGCGAAAAGTATTGGGCTACAACCTTGTCTCCCAAAAGCAAGTCAAATACACAAACTCCAAACTACTTTGACACACTGAAAAAGGGCCAATGGCACCGTAACTTTTTTGCGAGGCAAGCTTTTCTCAGCAAACAATTTTTACAAAATTAATTGACTGAATATGCAAAAAACGAAGGATTTTATCAATCCTTCGTTTTTCTTTACAATACTTTTGATAAGAAATCTTTAGCACGCTCACTTGTAGGATGTTCAAATACTTCTTCTGGCGTCCCTTTTTCTTGTAGATAGCCATCAGCCATAAACCAAATTTCATCAGCTACTTCACGTGCAAAGCCCATTTCATGAGTAACAACTACCATCGTCATCCCCGAATTAGCCAAATCCTGCATTGTCTTAAGAACTTCGCCAACCATTTCTGGATCTAGTGCACTTGTTGGCTCATCAAAAAGCATCATTTCTGGTTCCATTGCTAAGGCTCTAGCAATTGCAACACGTTGCTGCTGACCACCCGAAAGACTAGTTGGATACTGCTGAGCACGATCTTTCAAGCCAACCTTATCTAAAAGCTCTAAACCTAACTTTTCAGCATCCGCATCGCTCATTCCCTTAACCTTCATTGGAGCCAATTTGATATTTTCAATCACGTTCATATTAGGAAATAAGTTAAAGTTTTGAAATACCATTCCCATTTTTTCACGCAATTCATCGAGTTCTTTTCCGTCATTCAACTTAGCCAAGTCAGTTCCATCAAAAATAATCTTTCCAGCAGTTGGAGTTTCTAACACATTCAAACACCGTAAGAAAGTACTCTTTCCAGAACCTGAAGGTCCAATAATACAAATCACTTGACCTTTATTAACTGTTGCCGAAATATCTTTTAAGACTTCGTTCTTACCAAAATTTTTCTTAAGATGTTCGATTTCAATCATTTTAGTCATTGTGTTTCATCCGTTTCTCGAAGTAATTCAAAATTCTAGATAATGTGAACGTCATAATGAAGTAAATAATCATCGCAATAAATAATGGCAATACTCCACGATAAGTAGAAGTTTGAATCAATTCAGTTTGATACATTAACTCAGTTACGCCAATTACAGAAACTAACGAACTATCTTTTAACAAAGTAATAAATTCGTTGCCTAGAGCTGGCCAAATATTCTTAAGTGCCTGTGGAATAATTACATAGCGATATGTTTTATTTTGGCTTAATCCCAAAGATCTAGCTGCTTCAGTTTGACCTTTGGCAATTGAACTAATTCCTGACCGAATGTCTTCTGCAACATAGGCTCCTGAGTTAAGTCCAATCGCAATAATACCTGCAACAACAGCTGACAAATTTGAAATTAAGGCACCTACTCCAAAGTACACAAACAAAATTTGTACCATTTGTGGGGTCCCTCGAATAAATTCGATATAAGCAACTGCAATTCCATGAGCTACTTTATTCTTAGACAATCTCATCAAAGCTAATAAAGTACCTAAGATTACCCCAATTAAAACGGAAAAGATAGTAATAACAATAGTGTAACCCACACCTTTAACAAAGTAAGGTGCGTATTTCATCATCGTATTAGTTTTACGTGCGGTTTGCATATACTTAGCTGCTTGAGGAAGATATTCTTTTTCAATTAAATCTTCTTTTTGCACACGATCAATAGTTTTATTAACTGCTTTAACTAACCCAGTTTGACCTTTCGCAATTGCAACGGCATTTCCGGCTTGTTGTTCTCTCAAATCACTTCTTACAGCGATTAAATTTTTATTGTTTTGTGCATATGCCTTAGCAGTCAATTCTTCCATCACAACGCCGGACATTTTACCGGATTGAAGTGCCAAAACCAAGTTATTAATCTTACCTAAACCCTTAACTTTGGATTTCTTCATTTGCTTCTGGATAAGTTGGTATTGCATACTACCGGTTTGAGCACCAACAGTTTGACCCGCAAAGTCCTTGATCTTTCTGTATTTATTTTGATCACGCTTATTAATTAAGAAATATTCACCACTTGGTTTGTAGTAAATCTTAGAAAAATCTACACTTTGCTTTCTTTCTGGACTTGGAGTCATGGCTGAAATAACCATATCTACTTTTCCAGTTTCTAGTGCAACTAATAAAGAATCGAAGCTCATATTCTTAATTACGAGCTTAGCATGCAAATCTTTAGCAATATCCTTGGCAAGTTCAATATCTACCCCAACATACTTTGTCTTGCCATCAACACTAGTTGTAAATTCCAATGGTGGATAATCTGCTGATGTACCAACCACTAACTCCTTTGATTTTTCCACTTTTTTCAACACAGAATTATCTGCTACTTTATCAGCAGCATAACTTTTAGTATTCAATGTAAAAAAAGCAGAGATCATTATTACCATAGAAATAATGATCTTAAACGCTTTTTCCTTTCTCAAAATCCTCACCCACTACTATGATTAAAAAATAATTAAACGATTTATTAAGTATATAAGGATTCTATATTTTTTGCAAGCAAAAACTAGAGCACAATAGCTCTAGTTTATTAACTATTATTAGCTGTAGCTTGCCATGGAATAGCACATAAGACATAAATAACTACCCCAACGATTACATATTCTAAAAAGATACTACTACTAATTTCCATTAAGTATCCTAATCCAGCTAGTGGTAAAGTTTCAACATTAAAGAGGACAGGAATGATGGCTAAAATTCCAAAAATTAAAATCAGCCAGAATCCAGCCCACATCCCCGCAGCCGTGGCAATATGAATCACCATTTTAGTGTTAGTTCTTGAATGCAGATCGCTCAGTAAAGAAAATAGAGTGACTATAGTAACTATAACAATTACAATATTTACCAAAAGTAAAATGATAGCGATATTTGCACCTAAAGTAACAATATTTAAATCAAAAGCTTGAATAACTGCATAAACAGCATTATCACGTTGCTTTTTAAGTTTACTTTGGACTCGCTGCGCCTCACTTGAAGAACCTTTATCAATATTCAAATTAATATCATGCAGGACTTGGTTGGCTAGTTTAGTATTATTCACTTTAAACCAGTGAAAGCCTAAAGAGTAATCAATTATATGATCTGCAATAGGTTGTGTTTGTTGGATAGTTAGTAGATTTGCGTTATCTTCATGTTCTGCTCCGATAAGATCAGCCAAAGTATCAAAATGACTGTTAATTTGGCGTACAACAATTGCTCGATTATTGCTCATTCTAATTTGTCGTTTCATAAAAATCGGATTGAGAAATGTTGTCGTAATCATAGTTAGAATAGCTATCAAAAAGACTACAAAAATTAAATTACGTTTGTAGCTCTTTAGTTGCTCATAACCTACTCTGCGCAAATCAGCTCGTGATCCATCCGCCATTAAAAATTTCCCCTTTAACTGATAATGTCTTTTCCTTCATCAAACATTGAATCGATAGCTTGATGAACTACTTGCATATCAGCTGATTCAATAATTTCATGACCTTCATCTAAAGCCTCTTTAATTTCATCTTCTGAGCAATGTAAAAAGCTATACATAAGTGCACTAGTTGCATAATTTGCAAGGTCTTCTGCAGATAAATGATGCTTCTTTCTATCATGGTACAAACGGCCAATTCCAGTAGTTACAAAAGCAATTCCGGCCTCAAGTTCATCATTATCAAGATCCAACCCTTCAAATAACTTATTAGTCTTGATCCATTCATTAAGCATTGCACCCCAACTATCCAAAGTTGAATTATTGGTAAATGCTTCGGAAATGATTCGATCTAAGCCCTCATCGTGCATCCCAAGCACTGCAATTGTATAAATAAAGGCTTTAGTTTGCGCATAAGGTGCCTTACCATCCTTTGGAGGATTGTAGTTATTTACTTGTTCACCTAAGGTATTAAATAAGTTATGTACTATATCATTGGTCAACTTTGCTTTATGTGGATAATATGATTGCAACAATGATTTAGAAATGCCTGATTTCTCAGCAATCATTTGCAATGAAACTTTATCCATCCCGTTTTCTCTAACAAGACGAAAAGTATTACCTAAGATAATTCTTCGTCTCTTCATATTCTTTCTTCTTGCCATAATCTATCCTCATTCCTCTGTCTATATTTATTTCATTATATCAATTTAGATACATATATGAATAGAAAAAAGCACAAAATCAAAAAATAATCCCAAAAATTAGGGATTATTTTTAATATCTATTCTATTAGAAATTATTTACTTTAAACGATTTTGTTCATCAAAAATTTGGTGAATTGAACGATCGTTGTAAACGTAATCAATACCGCGTGCAAGCAATTGATCAACTGAAATACGAACCATTCGATCTGGGTAACGGCTGTGCTTGATAGTGTCAGTTACTACGATTTGTTCAATTGGCAATTCGTTAAGCACTTCAGTAGCATCCTTTGATAAAAGAGCATGAGTAGCTGCAACGTATACCTTTTTAGCACCAGCTGCTAAAACTGACTTAGTTGATGCAGCAATTCTTGAACCAGTATCAATCAAATCGTCAACAATAATACACTTCTTGCCCTTCACGTCCCCAATCATGTCGTGAACTTCAGTGTCGTAACGAGCACCTCGTTGGTCAACAATAGCAATTGGTGCATCGAAGTATTGACCAAAGTTACGAGCAAGCTTTGCACCTGAGTGATCTGGTGAAACTACTACTACATCATCGTCTTCCTTAACAGCAATACCATTGTCTAAGAAGTATTGTGCAAGAAGTGGCATTGCGTGCAAGTGATCAACTGGAACGTTGTAGAATCCTTGAATTTGTGAAGCGTGCAAGTCAACTGCAATTAAACGATCCATGCCAGTCAATTGAAGCAAGTTAGCGATCAACTTAGCAGTAATTGGTTCACGAGAACGAGTCTTAGTATCTGAACGTGAATATGCTAAATATGGAATTACTACATTAACATTATGTGCTGAAGCACGGTGAAGTGCATCAAGCACGATTTCAAGTTCCATAAAGTTTTCGTTAACTGGATCTTGAATTGATTGAATTACGAATACATCGCACCCTCTGACAGATTCACCGATGTTAACTTGAATTTCCCCGTCACTAAAGTGGTGGACAGCAGTTTCAATTAAAGGTTGATCTAAAATTGACGCAATCTTTTCATTTAATGCAGGGTTACCGCCTAACCCAATTAACTTCATTGGGTGCAATAATTGATGGAGTTCTTCCTTCTTCATAGCTACCTCTTTTTAATAAAAATTACATTCAGATCTATTATAACTAAAAAGTGGCCTAATTGCTTGAAAAACCACAAATCTAAGAAAAAATCCAAAATTCTCGCTAGCGAGAATTTTGGAAATATTTTTAGTTCCGTTTTGATTTAATCATTAATCCCAAGCCAATAATCAAAGAAAACTCAGGGATTACGATCGCAATTAAGGAATTATTCTGGTCACGAAGCAAAACTAATACGCACAAAGCCGCAGTCAAAAATGCAATTGCGATATCTTGAAGATTAAGCTGCTTGTTTTGCTTAGTAATGCGACTAATAACTAAAAAGACAATTCCAAGAATTAATAAAATCATCCCTAACCACATCAACAAAGAAGATGTTTCAAAATTACTCATCACCGGAATTAATGATAGTAACAATACACTTGCAAAAATCACAAAAACTATTCCGGCGCTAAAGAAGCTAAATTTTTCCTCGCGCCTTTTGAAACCAAATATCATTGCCAAAATTGCAATGAATAAGTTGATTAATATCGTCATCATTACACCCTCTTTTATAATTTTCACCATTATACAAAAAAGCCGCCTCATTTCGAAGTGGCTTTTAGCAAATTACACTAATAAAATATCTGTGTCACGGATCCTACTTTTACAATTGGAGCTTTTACAGCCGGGCTTGCCTTTTTACTAGTTTGGAAATATCTCACCGTAAAGTTGCCTTTCTTGCCTTTCAATTGATCTTGAGTAAAGGAAATTCGGGTCTTAGTTGATTTAACTTTTTGAGAATAGAACTTTTTCCCTTGATAGTAGAATACTAGAGTGCCTTTATTTTTAGCTGTTGTTAAGTCATAATTAATTGCTTTGGAAGTTCGATGAGACTTTTCAACAGTGGGAGTTGGTGCTGCATAACGATTTGCAGTTAATTTAACAATTGGCGTAACGCGCTTGTTAGCTTTATTAACCGCATATAAGGAAATTGTCTTGTAGCCTGTAAACTTCACCTTGGTATCAAATTCATGCTTAGCGTTGATATTAGTTGTTGCAAGCTTTTTGGTGCCATACTTCACTACAACCTTGTTACCTTGAGTGGCCAATCCTGAAATGTGGAGAGATTTAGCTTTAGAGTTGTAGTGAGTTGAGACTTTTTGCAAGACAGCTTTAGTTTGAACTTTTTGTATTGTTTTAACTGAAGCGGCACTTGCGGTGGTAGAACTTAGGTTGCTTAGTCCCATCAATGACACAGACAATCCTGCGATTACCATTAATTTTGTTGTTTTCATGTTTAATCCCCTTTTCTTACCCCAATTTTACTCTTTCTGTTCAATTTTGAAGCATTTTCTTACGAAAAAAGCCACCTCTTTTCGAAGTGGCTTTTACTTATGTGATTTATTAATACCAACTTGGCTTCTCGCCTTCAGTACCAGGTTTACCAAGACCAATTGATTCTCTTACATCTTCTTTTGGATTCTTAATCAAATGATAAATATAAGCTGCAACAGACTTTCTTGAAACTTCAGTATCCTTGATTTCTTCACCCTTCTTGGACTTTTCATAATCAACTTCATTCTTGTCAGTCATCCAAGTTGGACGAATAATCGTGTAATCAAGATCAGAGTCTTCAATTCGCTTCGCAGCCTTGGCGTATTCAGTGATGTAATCGCCTAAAGTTTCCTTGTTCCATTCACCGAACTTGCCTGGAACTTCATCATAAATGCCTAAAGTTGAAATCCAGATCAGACGCTTTACATTTGCATTGTGCATTGCTTCAATAGTAGCTTCTGCTTCAAGATCGATATCATCCTTACCACCTAAATTAGCATAAACAATATCTTGACCCTTCATTGCCTTTTCAAGTTGAGCTGCATCTGTCGCACTACCTTCAAAGATAGTAGCTTCATTAGCCTTATCAGCCATTCTTTTTGCATCCCTCAAAAACAATGAAGTCTTAACATCCTTATCTGCAAACATAAATCTTTCTGCAATCTGTGCAACTTGTCCGTGAGCACCAAGTACAACAACTTTAACCATATTTTTCTCCTTTTTTGTAAACACCTTTACCTGTATTTTAGCGCAAGTTTTTTAAAAAGGTAGACCAATTACTAACTATCTGCAAAAATCTTTAATCAAATCTAGCAATTTCAAACTTTTAACAGCATAACTATTGTGGGTTTGGCGTGGCATTAAAATCAAACGACCATTTGGGATAATCTGACTATACCAACGAACATGTTCAACTTTAACCCAGTCTTTTTCACCCACTACACACAAAGTTGGAATCTCAATTTTCTTCATTGCATCTTCAGACATGAAACTTTCAGTAAGCTCCACTCGACTATCGCGATCAAGTCTAAGAAAACGATGAAATCCTTCCGTTAAATAGTGATATGGGCGAATTCCTGCCCCATTGACAAAGACTCCTGCAACAATCATCTTCTTGAAAATGTGCGCATGTTGACTGGCCAACATCATCGCAACCAAGCCACCCGCATCAAAACCAAAACAATAACATCCCTCTAGGTGAAGTTGCTTGATAAAGGTGTACACATCCTCAACTTCAGTTTGATAATGTTCTGCACTATCTCCTTGACTAAGTCCATGTCCTCTCATATCTAGTACATAAACTGTGTAGTATAAAGACAGCGGCGAAACAATTTTATCAAACATTCCACCATCTAAGTGATGCCCATGAAGCAGCAATAATGGCGCTCCCTTACCTAATTTATGATAATAAAGATCTACGCCGTTAACCTTTTCTTTCATTATTGTTCCCTTCACTAATCAAATTTTGATTTGTGTGATCTTGTTTGTGTTCTTTTCTTTGCTCAATTAAACTAGCAAAAATTGTCTTCCAAACATACCAATTGGCTTTTACATTATCTGGCACCATTTTTAGATTAAAGTGGTGAACCATGCTATCCTCACGCTGCCAGTAATGATAAAGAGGCACTGCATTATAATAAAAGCCATTAGTATTAGCAATGTAGTGAACGTTAAATATTTGATCTTCCATAAAAGCCAATCCTTCTACAAAAGTCATATGATACTTACGTACAACGGCAGTCTTATAGCCTTTATTCCATGTATAGCCCTTAACTGGTGAATTAAAGATGTTGGTCATCTTGCCATAAGTTCTCAATTTTGACAATACACCGTCATTTGGACTTCCCACTACCTTATTATGTCGATGTGGTGAATCGATAAAATAGCCACAACTTACCATTGCTACATTAGGATGATCATGAAAAGCGCGCACAAAATAAGCGGTATATCCTGGCTCTACCCAATCATCTCCATCATGGAAAGTAAAATATGGTGTGTCTACATTTGCCATACCAACATTGCGTGCGTCAGATAAACCACCATTTTTCTTATTTAGAATTCTAAAATAGCGAAATTTATCACGATATTGCTCTGCTACTTCTACTGTTTTATCTTTAGAACCATCATTAACGATCAACAATTTAAAATTAGGATCTTCTTGCTTAGCCAGTTGATCTAATGCCTTAGCTATATATTTTTCCATGTTATATACCGGCATGATGATGGTTAATTCAGGTTGCCCGTTCATAGCTTTCCCCCTTATATTGCTACTATTATAACATGGAACCTATTATTACGGGTTTAGTAAGAAATGCATCCTTTTCTAAACTAAATCTTTACCTTTCTAAACTTGACGTGCTACTTATTCCTACATGTATAATTAAGTAAATAAGGAGAAAAATTATGAAAAAACCGATATTTTTTACTGTTTTAGCTACTTTCGTAGCAGGTATTTTTGCAATTAGCCAAAATACGGTCTATGCTGATGAAACTCCTGTAGTTACATTAGGAAGTTCTTTAACTGAATCACAAAAAAGTGGTACTTTAAAAACTCTCACTGCTCCTTTAAATGGAGCAAATTATCAAACTATTACAGTTACTGGAAGTGATTTAGTAAAATACCTCAATCCGTCAGGAGACAACTTTACTACCAATTCTGGTGTCTGGTCCAGCGCAATGATTCAAAAAACCAGCGCTGGTAGTGGAATAAATGTCAAGATTTTGGATTACGATGGCAAAAACAATATTACAACTATTACTGCCAACCAATACAAAAACGCAGCCTTAACTGCTGGAATTTCGGATGCCAATATCTATGTAACCAGTGCAATTCCAATCGATGGATCGGGTGCTTTAGCGGGAGTATATGCAGCCTTTGCCAAAAACGGGGATGCCTTAAACCAAAAACAGGTTAATGCTGCTCAAGACGAAATGAATACCCTTAGTGGCATCACAAGAGAAAATAAATCAAAAGATGGCTACTCAGATGCACAATTAAACAATGCAGTTGCTGGTGCAAAAAGTGACATGGCTAAAATTGGAAACAATATTTCTGATAGCCAAATCCGCGATATTGTTAATAACCAAATCAAAATTAATCACCTGGGAAATACTATTAACAATAACCAGAAAAATCAAATTGTAAATATTTTAATTGAAGTTCGCGATTCAGGTGCTTTAAAGAATAAAAATTTCAAAGCCCAAGCTGCCGAACTTTCTAAACAAATTGAAAAAAATGCTCAAAATATCTTTAATAAGTTCAACACTCCTGAAAACAGAAATTGGTTCCAACAAATTTGGGATAGTGTGGTAAACTTCTTTAGTCATTTATTTGGTACAGTAATTATTTCAAAATAACACTTTTAAAAAGATCTAGTGTGTACAAGCTACACTAGATCTTTTTTTGATTTCTTTTTTATTTTATAGATGTTTTTTATCAAAATTGGTCTAGTAAACTTTTCTTTTGCTTTCAATAACAAGTAATAAGCGTAAATATTTTTTGGTATAGATATTTTTGTGATAAAAATAACTATAGAATCAAAAATAACACTAGCCATTACTATTTTTTAAGACTTAGCAGTTGTTTACTTATTAACTAATATCAATAACATTTTTCCAAAGAAAGGAAATGCTTCTATATAAAGTTTGACAAGTAATGAAAGCGGTTTTATGATGAGCATACATTGTGAGTCTAAATCTATCAATCGAATTGGAAAGAAGGATTTTGAATGGATACTGATCAAAAATACATGGAAGTCGCACTAGAAGAAGCAGAAAAGGGACGCTATAACGCTTGGAAAGATCCTTTAGTTGGTGCAGTCGTAGTCAAAAATGATCAAATATTAAGCAAAAGTTACCATAAATGTTTTGACGGTCGTCATGCAATCATTAATGCTTTTGATAAATTGAATGATGACCAACTGAAAGGCTCTACCCTCTACACCAATTTAATGCCATGTGATGATTATTATCAAAAGCCATCCTGCACTAATCTTATCATCGACAAAGGCATCAAACGCGTCGTAATTGCTCAAAAAGATCCAAATTCTACTGGAAAAAAGAATCTTGATAAATTTAAACAAAATGGAATTGAAGTAACTTTGGGCGTTTTAAAAGATGAGGCAAAAGATTTGAATAAATTCTATAATTACTTCTACGAAAATGGTCGTCCATGGATTACTATTAAACAAATTAACAGTCTAGATCATAAAATTTGCGCCGCGGGCAAAAGAGATAAAATCAATAACCAAGTAGTTTCTGACCGTGTTCATAAAGAAAGAGCTGACTATCAAGCAGTAATGATTGGATCCTCAACTGCAATTATTGATAATCCAAGTCTTTTGATCAATGTTCCTTCTAATTATCCTCCGATTAGAATCGTAATTGATCGCCGGGGCCGTCTTCTCAACCACCCTGGATTAAACTTACTCAATGACAATAAGAGCGAAACTTGGATTTTTACTCAAAACATCAATTTGAAAAAACAACATTTTAATTCTAACGTTCGCGTTTTTGAATTAGATAGCGATGATATTAATGAAGTAATCGAAATTTTAGCTACTGAAGAAATTCAATCAGTGTATGTCGAAGGCGGTCCTACTCTTGAAAAAGTTCTTCTTGATCATGATCTAGTTAATGAGGTGATTAATTATTTAAGTCCAACTTATTTTGGAGATATTGGTCTTGAAGGAGCTGTCCCTTCTCACAATTTGAAACGTCAACTACCCCAGAATTAATTCTGGGGCTTAGTGGCTCGTTAGCTTGCGCTAACCAGAACACCAACTTGCTTAGATACGGACTTGACTTACCAGCAATAGTCTTTTGGCTATTGCCGATAGAGGCCGTCTAATTACCAAAGCCTTTTAAGTCCGCGAGTTGCTAACGGACTGCAGCCTTTCTAGGCTGCTTTTTTTATTTTAGGATTTTGCCACTTGCTTAATCCTTTTTCTAAGATGTTCACTGCCGCATTCCAATCACGAATATGGGGCATTCGACAAATTGGACAAGTCCACTCCCGATCTTTAAGCGTTAACTTCTTATAACCGTTTTGGCCCATAATACTGCCACAAGCATGACAGCGTTGAGTAGTATATTTAGGATCAATTGTTTTGAACTCTTTACCATATAGATCTGCCTTATAAGCCAGCATATTAAGGAAACTACGCCAGCCGACATCAGAAATTGATTGCGACAAGGCATGATTCTTTAACAGGTTCTTGCTTCTTAATTCCTCGGCAACTACTAAATCGTGGTTTTTGATTAATGCAGTTGAGAGTGCTTGCAAGAAGTCTTCACGCTGTCTGCGAATCTTATCGTGCAGTTTAGCGACTATTAGACGCTGTTTTTGATAATTCCTTGCCGTCCCCAAATTTTGTCCTTCTTGCTTAGCACGTCTTTGTCTGCGAGACAAGACACGTTGGGCATGGGCCAGCTTCTTTTTGGTTTTGCGGTAAAATCGTGGATTAGCGACCATTGCTCCGTTAGATGCTGTTAGGAAGTTATCTAAATTGAGGTCAATGCCAATTTGACTTTGCGTCTTAGGCAAGTCTTTAACAAAGGCAATATCGCTGCCTAACTGCATTGATAAGTAGAACTGGTCATCAGCGGTCTTTTTTATCGTGACTGTGCCAATTCTAGTTGGAATCTGCTTAAGCAAGCGCTCTTTAATTAGTTTTCTAAAACCAGCAATGCGGACAATTCCCAGCTTAGGCAATTTAATATGTTTAGCATCAATAAATCTAGCTGTCCCGTTATCAAGATAGGCTTCTGACTGCTTAGGATATTGACAGTTGGTCTGATATGACCAGTCGCTGCGTTTTTTGTGAAAAGTCGGAATTCCGTGTCCCATCTTGCGATAATTTTTCCAAGCCTTGTGATAGTTTTGAATCGCATTGGCAAGAGCGAGACTATCGATTTCTTTAACACGTAAAAAGCTATAAGCATCACGAATATTCTTAGGCTTAGCCAATAATTCATGATTGATGACTACTGTTTCTGCCAGTTGGACTTCATAGCTATTAAGAGCAGAAAAAGCAAATGGCATTGCATTACTTTGCTTAACAGCTAAATAGCGTTTAGCATGATAACTAGTCCGATTGCGTCCTACATAAGAGTTGTAGACAAAGCGCTGCGCATCATAGTTTAGTTTAATGATTTTCTTTTGCTTAGAACTAGGATAAAAGCGAAGCTTAACGCCAAAATGATAGGCTAAACTGCTCATTCTTTTCATGTATTTCACCTCCTTGTATTATTGTAATTTGATTATATCCTATGTATGTCTTATAATCAACATTAAATAGATACATAATAGACGAAAGGATATTAGACTATGAATAATAAGAGAGACAAAATAAAAGACGCAGGCTATGAAAAACACTACGTCTATAATGCACACTATCATTTAATTTGGTGTACTAAATACCGCAATCCAATCTTTACTAATCAAAACCTGGCACAAGAAATGCAAGAGCTGCTCAAACAAGTAGCCGCAGATAATCAAATCAAAATCGAAAAAATGGAAATAATGCCTGAGCATATTCATTTGCTTATTAGCTTTAGGCCATCAAAATCAGGCTCAAGCGTGGTCAAAGCACTCAAAGGAAGAAGTGCTTTTTTATTCTTACAGAATCATCCCGAAATCAAACAAAGCAAGATGTGGGGCGGTCATTTATGGTCACCAAGCTATTATTTTGGCAGTGTAGGAAATATGTCTAAAGAAGTAGTAGAAAAGTATATCAATGATCGGATTTACAATGCCGTCAGAGATGGCAAGCCCTATCCATCCCCTCACTAAAGTAAGGGGATTTCCGGGCTGTTTTCATTAAAAAAGCGGCCTCAACCGATAGCAAGTTTTGACTAAAAGAAGCGTCTGGAAATCCAGACGCTTCTTTTATTACATTTCTTCATCCATATATTGATTAAGCAAACCATCTACGAATTCATTTCCCGGGTGATTAGCATGACCCTTTACCCATTCAAAATGAGCATCAGGGAAATTAGCGAGGAGCTTATCAATTTTTTTCCATTCTTCTACATTAGCAAGTTCACCGCTAGATTTTTTCCAGCCACGTTTCTTCCAGCCTTCAAGCCAGCCTTCAGTAATTGGTTGTAAGACATACTTTGAATCAAGTCTGAACATCAGCTTCTTTTCATTGAAACCAAGTTCGATCAATTTTTCTAAAGCATTGATAAAACCAGTTTGTTCCATCTTATTATTAGTTGCACCGTATTCGCCACCACTATTTGAAATTCTCTTGCCATCCCATTCGATTAAATATGCCCAAGCAGCCTTATCAGTTGGAGCAACTGAACCACCTTTTACACCAGCTCCAGAATTCCGAGTACCACCATCTGTATAAATGTAGGCAAAATAATCATCTGACTTTGGATTAAGTTTGATGATTTTATTTGCGGCCTCATTTAATGCACTTTCGTCTTTTTCCATAACTCTGTCACGCTCCTCTTTACCAAAATTCATATATTCTGTAGCATCAGTGACCTTATCAAAAGACTTATACTCAGCTCCAGAAAAGCCATCAACTTGCTTTTTGGCTTCTTCCCAAGTTCGATAAATACCTGGCTTACGTCCACTTTTTACTGCGTAAAATTTCACTCTAATCACCTCATTGAAAAAATTATCTTCGTCCATGATAGAATAGACTTAATAGTTCTATTTTAAGGTGGGGCAGCATGTTCTTCAACTCTAAAAAATACACTCAAGAAGCTGAAAAAAATCGACGACATGACTTAAGCAATGAGCCAAGCATGTTTAATATGATTTCATTAGGATTATTAGCTTCATTTATACCTACGCGATTTCTTCTACATTTACATAAGCAACATATTGAAAATAAAGCTACCATTGAAGAAAAAAGAGGAAATTTTGAACAGACTCCGATTATTTACTTTCATGGTTTTCGCGGAGGAGATTATACTACCAAGGTCATGATTGAACAGGCCTGCAAAGACAAAGGAAATGATAAATTTTTAAAGGTAACTGTCGATTTATTAGGGAATTTCAAGCTTGAAGGAACTTGGACAGGCGATAAACAACCTATTGTACAAGTGGCATTTAGACAAAGAATTGTGGGGATTTATGGCATAGATTATTATATGAGCTTTTTACTGCCGTTTTTGGCAAAACGCTACAAATTCTCCACTTATACTGCAGTTGCGCACTCTTTAGCTTCTCCATGTATTGTCAGAACGGAAATAAAATATGCAAAAAAGAAAAAATTTCCCCATTTAAATAAATGTGTCTGTATTGCAGGTCCTTTTAACGGGGTTACCTACTTAGGAGATATACCTAACGTTAACATTCTTAACGAAAAAGGACGTCCTAATTTGATGAACCCGCATTATTTGTATTTACTTTTTAGAAAACGGCGTTTCAATCCTAATATTGCTTTTTTAAATATTTACGGTAATGTTTTAGACAATACCAATACGGATAAGTTTATTTCTGTCACATCCGCAAAAAGCATCCGCTACATTTTAGCTCCTAATGCTCACCTTTATCAGGAAGTTGAAATTCGAGGCAAAGATGCCGAACATAGCTGGATGCATGATAATCCCTTTGTAATTGATATTGTTAATAAATTTATTGGAATAAAGAAATGATGAGGTAATAAAAATGTTTATGCCAATGTTTTACGATCCATATTTTTGGGTAATATTGATTTCTATAGCAATTAGTAGTTGGGCTTCAATTAATGTCAACTCAACTTTTGGCCGCTATGCTGATGTTAACAACCATAACGACATCACTGGCGCAGAAGCTGCCGAAATGATTTTAGCAAATGCCGGAATTCAAGATGTAAAAGTCCAACCAATTTCAGGACAATTGACAGATAATTACAATCCTCAAACTAAAACTCTGAGTTTGTCAGAACCCGTTTATAATTCAACTTCAATTTCAGCCGTTGGCGTTGCAGCGCACGAAGTGGGACATGCCATTCAAGACCACACTCAATATGCACCGATGACTTTTCGCTCGGCTTTAGTGCCCGTAGTTAATTTAGGTTCAAATTTAGCAATGCCTTTAATTTTAATTGGTTTATTTTTCGGTCTCAATCAAATTTTTATCAAAACTGGAGTTCTTTGCTTTGCGGCAGTATTAGTCTTTCAACTAGTAACTTTACCCGTTGAATTTAATGCTTCCGCACGTGCTTTAAAGCAATTGAAGATAACTGGAATTCTAGATAATCAGGAACTTAGTTCTGGCAGAGAAGTTTTAACAGCTGCTGCTTTAACCTACGTAGCTGCGGTAGTTTCATCTTTACTTCAAATATTCCACTTAATTTTACTATTTGGCAATCATAATCAAGACAACTAAAACTAGGAGGATTTTAGGGTGCTTTGGCTTCACGACATAGCAAGAATCATCATCATTACTAATACCATTTTAGCCTTTTACATCGTCTTTCATAGAAGAAGATCAGTTTCTACAACTTGGGCTTGGCTGATTATTTTATTAGTTTTGCCAATTATCGGTCTGATTCTGTATGCCTTTTTTGGACGGGGTATTTCCCAGGAAAATATTTTTGCAATCAATAAACAGCATCACTTGGGACTTCGCAATGTTCAAAAAGCCATCGCCAAAGCACCAAAAAAAATCAGTCCCTCCGACACTTCTAATAAAGGAAAAATTGCCATTAATTTTTTCAATAAAGATGGCTATTCTCCAGTCACTAAAAATAATCACGTTACTTTGTACAGTGATGGAAAAGAAATGTTTAGGGACATGATCAAAGATATCAAAAATGCCAAAGAAACTGTTAATGTGGAGTTTTATACTTTCTATAATGACGATATTGGTAATCAGATTCTTGATCTTTTAATAAAAAAAGCCCGAGAAGGTATCCAAGTCCGCGTAATCTATGATGCCTGGGGTTCTCAAGGAGCTACTAAAACTTGGTTTGATCAATTGCGCGATGCAGGAGGGCAGGTTTTACCCTTTATTACTTCACGTAATATGATTACCAGATATCGAATCAACTATCATCTACACCGAAAAATTGTCATTATTGACGGACGTATTTCGTGGACTGGCGGTTTTAATATTGGCGATCAATATTTAGGTAGAAAAAAGAAATTCGGTTATTGGCGCGATAGTCACGTAAGAATCGTAGGTTCAGCCTCACTTCTACTTCAAGAACGTTTTGTAATGGACTGGAATGCTTCAATTCAAAATGATGAACAAATCATTACTTTTAACGAAATGTTTTTCCCTGATCTTGATGAGCATGACATTACACCAGGAGATGTCGCCACTCAAATTATTTCTGATGGGCCTGACCGCTACGAACCTTATATGCGAAATGGGATGATGAGATTGATGCTACTGGCTAGAAAAAGACTCTGGATTCAAACTCCTTATCTAATCCCAGATGATGCCATGTTTGCAACTTGGCAAACGATTGCCTCATCGGGTGTTGATGTAAGAATTATGATTCCCTCAATGCCAGACCATCCTTTTATTTATCGCGCTAGTCAATGGTATGCTAACGAATTAACTCGCTATGGTGTCAAAATTTATATTTATAATAATGGTTTTTTACACGCCAAAACAACAATTATCGATGACAAATATTCTACTGTCGGATCAATGAATCAAGATTATCGTTCATATGACTTAAACTTTGAAGATATCGCCGTCTTTTACGATAAAAAATTTACCCAGGAAATGGCGGAAACTTTTAAAAAAGACATGGAAAACTCTACCTTATTAACTAAAGAAATGATTGCTAATCAAGGTCGATATTTACGAACTTTACAAAGCTTTTCTCGAATGCTCTCTCCAATCTTATGACAAAGCAGACTTAATAGTCTGCTTTTTAAATAATATTTTGTACTTCTATTCTGGCATCAGAACTTAGACGCTGACGCAAAACCCCAATTACCATATTCACTTCTCCGTTAAAGCGTAAGTAATATTGTCGTTCTTTAACAGTTTGCAAAATACAAATTACCGTAGGCTTTTTAGGATTAGGCACATTAATCAAACGCACAAAGCTAATATCTGAGTAACGAACTGTTCGTTTAAAATAACCGGAAACGACTGCCCGTTTATCTGCAAAACCAGTAAAGCCATCAATGATACTAATGAACAAAAATAGAGCCAAAAAGACGTTGATCCCAGGATCACCTTTTTCAATATAATTCCAAGTAAAGGCTAACCAAATAAAAATAATTGCCCAAATAATTGATGATAAACGATAACGTCCTCTTACTTGTATGCTAGCTTGCCAATACCAACTATAGCAAGCATAAACCAATAATAATAAATCGATAGTATAATAAAAAGTAGATAAGCTAGTCATAATAACCTCCTTAAATAAAACACTATGTTAATTATAACAAAGGCAATAATTTATAATTGAGTTAGAAGTATTAGAAAGTGTACATAAAAATGGATAATGCAGAAAAAATTGTCGAACTTAAAAATGATATTGACAATGCCAATCACATTGCCTTTTTGACTGGAGCTGGGGTATCTACTCATTCTGGTATCCCTGATTATCGTTCAAAAAATGGGATTTACAATGGTGTAAAAGAAAGTCCGGAAACCATTTTGAGTGAAAATACTCTCTTTAATCGTCCTGCGCTTTTCTACAACTTTGTAATGAATAATATGTACTTTCCAAATGCCAAGCCTAATCTAATTCATGAAAAGATCGCTCAAATTTGTAATCAAAAGGGTGATTTAATCACTCAAAACATTGATCAATTAGATGAAAAGGCTGGCAACAAACATATAGTAGAATTCCACGGAAATTTATATAACATATATTGTACAAAATGCCATCAAACTTTGTCTTATAATGAGTATGCAGACAGTTATATTCATAAAAACTGTGGAGGAATAATTCGGCCAGGAATCGTTCTTTATGGTGAAGGAATTAATCCTGAAACTCTATCAAATTCTATCAATATTATGCAAAAATCAGATCTCGTTATTATTTGTGGAACAAGTTTTGTCGTTTACCCATTTACCCAACTATTGGCTTATAAAAAGCCAACCGCTAAAGTTTGGGCTATTAATAAAACTGCTATTAACGCCCCTGAAATTAATGAAATCATTGCTGATGCTCTCGATATTTTTAAGAAATTGTAATTGAATTACTTGCGAGATATTGATATTCTTTACATAAGTTTTTATGATGGCCTTTTTATACTCAGGTGGTGAAATAACATGACAGAAGTTTTTTACTATGATACTACTATTAATAATGATCAAGAATATTTTTTAGCTGCTACCAGTTTAGGAATAGCTTATTTAGGATTAAAAAGTCAAGATAATTCTACCCCTATATTTGGCTTTTATCCGAATAAAATGCTCATTCATGATCCAAAAAGACTAGAACCTTATGTTAAAGAATTAAAAGAATATTTTGCCGGAAAAAGACGAAAATTTAATGTGCCAATTGATATTTCTGAATTTGGTACTGCTTTTCAAAGAAGCGTTTTAGAAGTTGTCAAGAAAGTACCCTATGGTACTACCGTAAGCTATGGTGATATTGCGACTTCTTTAGAAAATGCGCGGTCAGTTCGTGCAGTGGCGCATGCGGTGGCTCTTAATCCTGTCTTGATTTTTATTCCTTGTCATAGAATAATTATGTCAAACGGTAAACCAGGTGGATATCGTTTAGGACCAAAGGAAAAGATTCGTTTAATCAATTTAGAAAAGAGCTATTTACGTGAATATTCTTAAAATGTACGCACCTTTTTTTGATGGAAATAATTGGCTGCATGTCTTAACTAGTAGCAACGACTGGGTAATAATTCTTACCCTTATTTTAATGGAATGCTTATTGTCAGTCGACAATGCAGTGGTATTGGCTGCACAAACTCAAGTACTTCCTAATAAATCTGAACAACGTAAGTCTTTAGTTTATGGACTATGGGGAGCTTATCTGTTTCGCTTCATCGTCATTGGAATTGGAACCTATTTAATCAATTTTTGGGAAATCAAATTACTTGGAAGCATTTATTTATTCTATTTATGTATTAAATTTTTCTACGATCAGCGCCATCCTCAACAAGCAGCCGAACATGAAAAAGAAAAGGAAGCTGAAAGAGCTGCTCATCACAAAAATAAAAAGCAAAAAAAGCACGTTCTTTCTTTATTCTGGCGCACAGTCGTCTCCATCGAAGCTATGGATATTGTCTTTTCAATTGACTCAGTTTTAGCAGCATTAGCCGTTTCAGATAATCCAGTTGTTGTTTTAATTGGAGGTATGATTGGAATTTTGTGCATGAGAGGTGTGGCTGAAATTATCATCAAACTCATGGATATTATTCCAGAATTGCAACCCATGGCGTATGTTTTAATTGGAATTATCGCTTTGAAACTGCTCTTGGAACTTCCACCATTCAACATTGAAATTCCTAACGCTGCTTTTGCAGCAATCGTCTTCTCGGTTTTAGGCTTAACGATTGCATTCCACTTTGTTCGCGTTAAAAAGCACGGTCAAAAACATCTATGAACTACACCGGCACTAAAGTACCGGGTTTCTGGGAACACTAAGTAGTGTT
>OFGX01000050.1_pt1 | contig 93746 bp, 95 predicted proteins | sample 1521831 | NCBI WGS metagenome assembly OFGX01 (sample SAMEA3504080, study PRJEB24116) | mouse gut metagenome | biome: mouse gut; feature: mouse-associated habitat; material: faeces | place: Denmark | collected 2011 | reverse complement strand
GGAAAAAGCGCAGAATGGCGGTTAATTACTGCAATTCTGCGCTTTCAAGTTTCAGTTTAAAATTAATTTCGTCTTTCTAAGCTCATGTAGTACAATGGCATGTAGACTTTTAATAAATTGGAGAAAAACAATGGAGAGTAGAAAAGAGGTATTTCATCGCTATAATCAGTTCAATCAACTAATTCGGGCGATCATTATTGGAATATTGACTGGTTTAGTAGTTAGTGTATTTAGGCTCATAATTCAACACTTTTTACAATTAGTAACAGCAAGTTTTGCATATTTTCATTCTCATCCATTATGGCTAATACCATGGACGATTGGATCAATTATTTTAGCATTATTGTTAGGATGGTTAGCTCAATCCTATCCTGATATAAAAGGTTCAGGGATTCCACAGGTTGAAGGACAATTGACTAATCAGTTTGATGAAAAATGGTGGCCAGTGTTATGGCGGAAATTTCTTGGCGGGATTTTCGCCATTGGATCCGGATTATATCTCGGACGTGAAGGACCATCAATTCAACTTGGGGCAACCATTGGGCAAGGAGTAGAGGAAAAAGCCAAAGTAGGACAACTTAATCGTCAAATAGGAATTGCAAGCGGGGCCGCGGCAGGGTTATCTGCAGCCTTCAATGCGCCAATCGCTGCGACTATCTTTATTTTGGAAGAAGTGTATCATAATTTTTCACCGGTAATTTGGTTGGCAACATTTGTGAGTTCGCTTTGTTCAAATATGGTTTCAATGCAGTTCTTTGGCTTACGGCCAGTTTTGAATGTTCCCTATAATCATATGCTTCCTAATAATCTTTATTGGCACTTGATCGCACTTGGTATTTTATTAGGTATTTTAGGGCGCCTTTACCAAGTTGTTATTTTGCATTTGAATGGTTGGATGGCACGGATTCCTAAACTGTCCCCGATCGCTTACCCAATTATTCCGTTTTTATTGGTTATTCCTATTGCCTGGTATTTTCCAATCACACTGGGCGGAGGAAATGAATTAATTATTATTTTGCGCTCCTTACCATTTTCTTTAGCACTTTTTGTGGGGCTTTTTATCCTTCGCTTTGTGTTTTCAATGATTAGTTATGGTTCGCAATTACCAGGTGGGATATTCTTGCCAATTTTAACTCTTGGTGCTATTTTAGGCGCGGTTTATTGTGCGTTAATGGTTCGCTTGGGACTAATGCCAGTTCGATATTTGCCGAATTTTATTATCTATGGAATGGCAGGCTACTTTGCATGTATTAGCAAGGCGCCGTTTACTGCTATTTTATTAATTACTGAAATGGTTGGCTCACTTGCGCATTTAATGCCATTAGCCTTGGTAGCTGTAGTAGCTTATCTTGTTGTAGATGCGTTACATGGTGAACCAGTATATACAGCGATGTTTAATGCTTTTATTGGAAACAATCCGCAACCGGCACGCCATAAAGAAGATGTTACGATGTCAATTACCATTTATGCTGGAGCACGGTTAGATGGTTGCAAAATAAAAGATTTCCCATGGCCAACTGATTGTATTGTGATGGTTGTTTATCGGGGAGAAGAAAAAATTATTCCGAATGGCCAAACAAAGCTGCAAGCAGGCGATACATTAATTTTACGTGCTAATTCAGCGACTACTAGACAAGCTTACCATGAGATAAGTCGAGCCGCGCATTATGCACAAGGATAGCAATAGAACACTAAATATGATATGATAATTAGGATAAAAGCGTGAAAGTATTAGGAGGAAAAATCCTTGTATAACACATTAATGACTTTATTCTTAATTGATTGCGTTGTATTAATTGCGTGTGTAATGATGCAACCAGCGAAAAACGATAATGATGCAATGTCAGCTTTGACAGGTGGTGCGGGTGACTTATTCTCACGTCGTAAAGCGCGGGGATTTGAAGCTGTTATGCAGATTGTTACAACAATTTGTGGAGCACTCTTCTTTATTCTGGCATTAGCGATGATTTACGTTTCGTCACATTAAATTTAAAGTGCCTCCTGAAATTATTGTGATTCCAGGAGGCTTTTTTGACGCTACGGTTGGAGTGTAGGGGATGGTGTAGTGATAACGTATGCTGGTGAGTCTTTTTTCTTTCCCCATAGTGGACGTCGTGGAGTTATTTTGCTTCATGCATATACAGGAAATACGAATGATGTTCGAATGTTAGGACGTCAACTCAATTGGCAAGGATATACAGTTTTCGCACCGCTTTTGAGTGGGCATGGTGGTGATCCACGAAAGGTACTAGAAAACAATGGTCCAGATGATTGGTGGGATGATACCCGGATGGCAATCTTTCGTTTACGCGATGCTGGAATTGATCAAATTGCAATTTTTGGTTTATCGCTCGGTGGTTTACTTGCCACCAGGGCTCTTGAGAATGATCCGCAATTATTAGGTGGTGGTGTTTTTGCATCCCCAATTACCACCTGGGGACAATCGAATGTTCCAGAATACTTTCCTAAAATTGCGGCAAAGTATTATCGTCAGCAAAAAATCAATCCATTAATTACTAAGGAAAAGGTTGCTAAATTGACTGAACGACTCCCTAAACAACTAGCACAAATTCAAACAATGGCGCATCAAATTTGTGACCAATTAGATCAGATTCATCAACCTTTCTTTATTGCACAGGGAGGCGCGGATGAAATGATTGATCCAGTGTCTGGCCTGCAATTAAAAGCAAGATTACAAGCAAATGGGGTTGCAGTTGATTATCATTACTACCCAACCGCTACTCACTTATTAACAGTTAATACCGCTCATCGTCAACTATTTGCCGATGTAGAAAAATATTTACAAAATTTATTCGAGGTGTCTTCTAATGACAACAAATAATTTAAAAGAAAAAATATTAACACATTTAACAGATAATGCAGGTGTGAGTTACTCAGCAGAAAAACTTGCTCACCAATTAGGGATGGATGATGCTGAGCACTTTACACCGATCGTTCAATCTCTTGCTCAATTGGAAAGAGAGAAAAAGGTTCAAGTAACTGATCGTGGTGAATTCGAAGCAGTTATTAAACAGCAACCACTTATTGGAACTTTCCATGGTAATGATAAGGGATTTGGTTTTGTAGACTATGACCCGGATCTTCCAGACATGTATATTAATCCTGATCACACTTTGCATGCATTAAATGGGGACCAGGTAGAAGTTAAAGTATTACGTCCACCAAAAACAGGTAGTGATCAGGGTCCAGAAGGTCAAGTAACCCGGATTGTTGAACATAAATATGAAAATGTAGTTGGTGAATTTAAGCAAGAGACTGTTGGTGATGATTACATTGGCGAAATTTTGCTTAAAGATAAGAAATTATCGCAGTATCATTTCTATGTAACGGACAAGGGATTAAAACCACTTGACGGCCAAGTAGTAACAGCTACTGTTGAGACTTATCCTAGTGATGAGGCACCGGAAGTAATGACGGGTGCCGTTACTGAAGTGATTGGTGATAAGGATGAGCCGGGTATTGATATTATGTCAGTAATCTATGCTCACGACGTCCCTCATGAATTCCCTAAAGAAGTGATGGAACAAGCTAATAAGATTCCGCTTCATGTTCTCCCAGAAGAAAAAAAGGGTCGGGTGGATATTACTGATCAACCACTTGTTACCATTGATGCAATTGAATCAAAAGACTTGGATGATGCGGTGGTAGCTTGGAAGATGGATAATGGGCACTACCACCTTGGGGTTCATATTGCTGATGTTACTCACTATGTAAAGCCAGGTACACCGCTTGATCAAGAAGCATTTAAGCGTGGTACATCTGTTTATCTAACTGATCGGGTAGTTCCAATGCTTCCTAAGCGGCTTTCTAATGGAATTTGCTCTTTAAATCCTAATGAAGAACGTCTTGCTATGAGTTGTGAAATGGAAATTGATGAGCAAGGAAAGATCGTTAATCACCGAATCTTCCAAAGTGTTATGAAATCACATGCCCGAATGACTTATAAAGCAGTTAATAAGATTCTGGAGTCGCATGATGCTAAAACGATGAAACAATATGAAGACCTCGTTCCAATGTTTGAAACAATGGGCGAGATTCACAAATTATTGCTTAAAAATCGGAAAAAACGTGGTGCTATTGACTTTGAAGCTCCTGAAGCAAAGATTATTGTGGATGAAAAGGGGCACCCAACTGATATTCAACTACGGAATCGGGGACTTTCTGAACGGATGATTGAATCCTTTATGTTAGCCGCTAATGAAACAGTTGCTGAACACTACTTTAAAGAACGTGTTCCATTCCTTTATCGGATCCATGAGACACCAGATAGTGACCGGATTAAGTCGTTTGTGGACTTTTTGGCTGTGTTTGGAATTGATGTTCATGGTGATATTAAAAATGTCAAACCAGGGATGCTTCAAAAAGTATTAAAGGATGTGGCTGGTACTCCTGAAGAGCAAATGGTCCAAGTGATGATGTTACGTAGTATGCAACAAGCTAAATACTCGGATGAAGAGCTAGGTCACTTTGGTTTAGGTGCTAAATACTACACTCACTTTACTTCACCAATTCGGCGATACCCTGATGATACAGTTCACCGCTTGATTAAGTGGTACGAAGAACATGGTAAAAACGAACCAGCTAAGGATCATTGGCGTGACAAGCTTCCTGAAATTGCTGAACATACTTCCGTTACCGAACGACGGGGAATTGATACAGAACGTGATGTTGACAGTATGAAGAAAGCCGAATACATGGAAGATCATGTTGGTGAAACCTTTGATGCCGTCGTAAGTTCAGTAATGAAATTTGGTTTGTTCGTCGAATTACCAAATACAGTTGAAGGGTTAGTTCATATTAGCGTCATGAAGGATGATTATTATGAATATTCAGAAAAACACATGGCTCTAATCGGACGAAACTCTCATCGAATTTTCCAAATGGGGCAACCAATTAAGGTTAAGTTAGTTCGAGCAGATAAAGATCTTCGTGAAGTTGACTTTGAAATTGTTAACCCTGAAGAGGCACCAAAGACAAAGATTCGGGTTCCACGTAATGATGAGTATCGTGGTCGAGGTCGTGGTCGCAAGGGACGTACCAATAATAATTCCCGTCATGAGAATAATAATGGTAACCATTACCGTAATACTCAAGGAAAATGGCGTCGCACTCATCAAGAAAACGGACATCAAAATAATCGTCAAATAAATCGGGGACAAACTCGTCACCACAATAATTCACGTGATCATGAAGGCGTTCGTCGCCACCATTAAGAGCGGGGAGGGATATTATGGCAAAAAAATCCCATCAAGAAAATAATGACAATTTAATTGCGCAAAATAAAAAAGCACGTCATGATTATTTTGTCACGGATACCGTTGAAGCAGGATTAGTTTTAACGGGGACGGAGATAAAATCTGTTCGTGCTCACCGAGTTAATTTGAAAGATGGATTTGCCCAAGTTCGTAACGGTGAAGCTTGGTTAATGAATGTGCATATTAGTGAGTATGATAATGGGACTTACTTCAATCAAGATCCATTAAGAAATCGCAAGTTGCTATTGCACAAAAAGGAAATCAATAAGCTTGTAGGAGCCTTACAGGATAAGGGAGTTACGCTTATTCCCTTAAAAATGTATATTAAACACGGCTATGCAAAAGTTTTATTAGGACTAGCCAAAGGTAAACACCAGTACGATAAACGTGAAGCAATTAAGCGTCGTGAACAAAACCGTGAAATTGAACGAGTTATGAAACATTATTAAAACGAAAAGAGGCTGGGAGAAAACTTTTGTTTTCTCTCAGCCTCAACTACTTATTATGAATAATAGTAAGATAACGTGGAACTAGCTTCGCGTCGCCACAAGGCTCGAGTCTAAGTACGAACGATAATCAGCCCGTGCCGTGCTAATCATCATTCTAGCTTAGCCCACCGCCTTGTCGAGAAGGTTATTTCCCACTTCCTTTCACTTTAAAATCTATTTGTTTCTGCGTTCTTTACAGTTTAAGTTTAACTGATTGCTAATTGAAAATGACATGCTGGTATTAAGATTAGGGGAACGCTTCATTAATCGTGCTAATAAAGGTTCTTGTTCACTTCGTCGGGCCCAATGGTTAAGAATACTAGCGATTAGAATTGCTAAAGGTTCATCTTCTTTTTTATTTATCTTTAATTCATGACAATATCCGCTTGATAGTTTAACGGGTTGAATTGAAAAAACTAAGTGACTACCGGAAAAAACACGGTAACGGCTTGTTAATGGTGAACCAACAACGATCCAGTTAATACCGCGTATATAAATAACCTGTTGAACAAATCCAAGACCTTTCCCAATTGTTCCAACGCGTTGTCGATTAACATATAATGCGAATTTGGGTAACAGTCCAAGAGTTAATTGCTTTACTTCAGCTAATAAGGCTCCATCAATTGCATACAATGATAGGGCATCGTACCTCATTCCCCACTTACCGACAAGAAGATAGCACGATTTACCATTCTTATCGCGAATGACGGTCGTTCCATGTAAATCACTTGAACGATCGCGAATATATAATTGTCGCACTTTGCCACCACCATTCTTTGATAATCTACCTTTTATTTTACCAGCTTCTTAGCAAATTTGGTGAAGAAACTTCTAAGTTAAAAAACGCTTCCAATTTATCCCATGATGATGTTTAATTATGCTAAAATAATAGGCGAGGTGCTTATAATCGTGAAACAATTAATTCATAATGACTGGTGGGAAGTTTTAAAGCCCCAGTTTGAAAGTGCGTATTATGCGCAATTGCATAATTTCCTAAAAGAAGAATATACCCATCAAACGATCTATCCAGAAATGCATCATATTTTTGAAGCATTTGAATGGACTCCTTTTAGTAAGGTTAAAGTTGTTATCCTTGGTCAAGATCCTTATCATGGACCAAACCAAGCTCATGGGTGTAGTTTTTCAGTACTGCCTGGGGTACCGGTCCCGCCTTCATTACAGAATATTTACAAAGAATTGCAAAGTGATTTAGGTTGTACACCGGTAAATCACGGCTATTTGAAGAAGTGGGCTGATCAAGGCGTCCTGTTGTTAAATTCGGTTTTGACAGTGCGAGCAGGGCAAGCATATTCTCACCGTGGACATGGCTGGGAGCAATTAACAGATGCGGCGATTCATGCTTTATCTGAACGTCCTAAACCTGTTGTGTTCATCTTGTGGGGACGAGCTGCTCGAAATAAGAAACAGTTAATTAATACGAAGACAAATATCGTTCTTGAATCAGCTCACCCGAGTCCATTATCTGCTAATCGTGGATTTTTTGGGTCTCGACCATTTTCTAAAACAAACGAAGCACTTCAGGCAATGGGAGAACAGCCAATTGATTGGCAACTGCCTGCCGAACCAAATTATCGTTAAAGATGTGATTGTTAGTCACAACTTTAAAATGTTTAGTGACCATAAGGAGGTACTTGCATTATGGAATTATTTGATGAGATTGCTGCAAAGATTAAGGGACAAAACAAGACAATTGTTTTCCCTGAAGGTGAAGATAAGCGGATTTTAGGAGCTGCTGTCCGTTTAAAGAAAGATAATTTAGTAGAGCCGATTTTACTTGGTGATGAAGAAGCGATTAAAGAAGTTGCAAGTAAAAATGGTTTTGATCTTGCTGGCCTTCAAATTATCGATCCAGCAACTTATCCAGAAGACGATAAACAAGCAATGTTTGACTCATTAATGGAACGGCGTAAAGGAAAGAATACTCCTGAAGAAATTCAAAAGATGCTTGAAGATGTGAGCTACTTTGGAACGATGCTTGTTTACATGGGAAAGGCTGATGGAATGGTTTCTGGTGCTGTTCATTCAACTGGGGCAACTGTTCGACCTGCATTACAAATCATTAAGACTAAGCCTGGTGCCCATCGAATTAGTGGAGCTTTCCTTATGATTAAAGGCGATCAACGTTATATCTTTGCTGATTGTGCAATTAATATTGAATTGGATGCGCCAACAATGGCTGAAGTGGCAATTCAAAGTGCAGAAACAGCTCGCTTATTTGAAATTGATCCTAAGGTTGCGCTTCTTAGTTTTTCAACTAAGGGTTCTGCTAAGGGCGAAATGGTTACCAAGGTTGCGGATGCTGCTAAGCTAGTTCATGAATTGGATCCCGACTTACCAGCTGATGGTGAACTACAATTTGATGCTGCTGTTGTTCCATCAGTAGGTGAACTTAAAGCCCCTGATTCAAAAGTTGCAGGTCATGCCAATGTCTTTATTTTCCCAAGTCTGGAAGCAGGTAATATTGGTTACAAGATTGCGCAACGATTTGGCGGGTTTACAGCAGTTGGTCCTATTCTTCAAGGACTTAACGCACCGATTGCAGACCTTTCACGGGGATGTAGTGAAGATGATGCTTATAAGGTTGCAATGATTACCGCAGCACAAGCATTGTAAATATTGATAAAGGGAGTGGGACTAAAAACTCGCAAGCGAGTTTAGGCCCACTTCCTTTGCTTTTTAAACATGAGATGAGTACAATAAGGCTAGTATTTTAAACTTGGAGAGAGTACTATGGAAAGCTTAACGTTAACGAATCGTGACGCAACAATTGCCCTTGGAAAGAAAATTGGTCAGCAATTAGTTGCCGGGGATGTGCTAGTCTTAGACGGTGATTTAGGAGCAGGCAAGACTACTTTTACCAAGGGATTGGCTGCAGGGTTAGAAATTCCTGATATCATTAAAAGTCCTACTTTTACAATTATTCATGAATATCAAGATGGCCGTCTCCCCTTATATCATATGGATGCATATCGCTTAGAAAATGGGGGAGCAGAAGATCTCGGACTTGAAGAATACTTTGATGGTGATGGAGTTTCAGTTGTTGAGTGGGCTGAATTTGTTGAAGATGAATTGCCAGCTGACTTTTTAGCTATCCACTTCAAGCGAACAGATGATGATAATACTCGTGTTCTGGAATTTGAACCCCATGGACAGCATTTTGACCAAATTGTAAAAAGCGTGGTGGGATAATGGCAGATGACATTTCGATAAAGCTAGCAACGAGTGAGGATGCCGGGGCTGTTTTGCAATTTTTACGGGTAACTGCAACTGAAAGTGACGCGGTATTAGTTCCGCATCTAAATGAGATTAGTGAAAAGACAGAAGCAAAAAATATCGATTTAATAAATCAATTTGATGATTGTGTTATTTTACTTGCGATGCTCGGCGAAGAGATTGTGGGGATGGTTACTGTAATGGTATTAGATCATCAACCGACAACCGGTGAATTAGGAGTCGTGGTACGGAAAAAGTATTGGCGAAACGGAATCGGTCGCTTATTAGTCGATGAAGCAGAATATTGGTTTAATACTTATAGTAGTTTAGAAAATTTGGTCCTGACAGTTTTTGAGGATAATATTCCGGCAATTAATCTTTATCAGCAATTACACTTTGTTACAATAGGAAAAACAGTTGAGCAGGGTCGTAATGTCCTGCAAATGCAATACGATAATAAAAAAGAGGAAACAATGGAAAAGTAAGCCATCATTTCCTCTTTCTTTGTACATATGTTTATTTTTTATGTAGGACTTGCATAATGTTTCGCCAGAAGGATCCCTTTGTTTGCTGTTTACTAACGTCTTGCGTTACCTCTACACATCCAAGGTATTTATTTTGATCATCACGTAAGGCATAAAAGGCAATATTTACAGGTTGACCATGATGCTTGATCATAATGCTAATTGAATCACGATCTCCGCTATGCATATCATGGAGGACTTGCTTAACATGGCCTTGACTATGCCCGGGATGAACCTCAAGCACATGTTTACCTAAGTCTGCATTCGTTCGCTTGAATAAACGATGCCGATTAGCTGATGACCAGCGAATGATATCATTTTCATCAATGAAATCGAATTCTACGGGGATGGTTTCAAAAATAGTATTAAGTTGTTCAATACTTAATTTTCCACCTTTAAGATTAATATCTGTCATGATTCTCTCCTTTAGCCGATTAAATTAATAAAGGGCTGAATCTGTTGCGGGGTAAAATGCTTGCTTTGATAAAGCAGAATGTTAGCGCAAGCCTGAGCATCATCAAGAGCATTATGGTGGTGATGAAGGTCGATATTTAACGCGTCACAAACAGTATTAAGTTTATAATTTGTTAGTCCTGGAATCAACTGGCGGCTTGAAGCAACAGTATCGAGTGTCTGGTAGGCGGGGACTTCGATATCGTAATGTTCTAACGTATTCTTTAAAACACTATTATCAAATCGATTATTATGGGCAATAACTAATTTATCAGGAGTGTAGAATTGGTTGATATGTTCCCATACTTCTGGAAAATCAGGCGCATTTTGGACGTCACGTTCGTGGATGCCATGAATCTGTGTATTACGCCAAAAGAATTTAGTATGAGGATTAATTAGGGTGTAAAATTCGTCGGCAATTTGTCCATTCCGAACGACTGTGAGTGCGAGCGAACATGCACTGTAACGCTTGCCATTAGCAGTTTCAAAGTCCATTGCTATAAAATTCATCATACATCCTCCTTGCAAAAGTCGATAATTTTATTTTACAATCAACTAATCATTTTTCAAAACTTTTACTTTTGAAAAATGATACAATAGCTCTTGAAAGTAAATATAAAAAAGGAAGAAATAGAGAATGGCTAATTTGATGAACGAATTTCCTGATATTGAAATTAAACAAGATGAACCATTAATGAATTACACCTATACTAAAACAGGAGGTCCAGCTGACTGGTTGGCTTTTCCCGAAACGATTGACCAGGTAAAAGAATTGGTTGATTATGTTCGTGAGCATAAAATGGGCTTAACGGTTTTAGGAAACGCCAGTAATTTGATTGTTGGCGATGGCGGTATAGATGATTTAACAATTATTCTTACGCGGCTTAATAAAATTGAAGTTCATGATAATAAGGTAACTGCACAGGCAGGGGCATCTTATATTGCAACAACCGAGGCAGCTCGTGATAGTGAACTTACTGGATTAGAATTTGCTGCTGGTATTCCAGGCAGTATTGGTGGGGCTGTCTTCATGAATGCCGGTGCATATGGTGGTGAAACTAAAAATGTTGTTTCTGAGGCAACCGTAATGCTGCCTGATGGAACAATTAAACACCTTACTAATGAAGAATTGGACTTCGGTTATCGGCATAGCAGTATTCAAGATAATAATGGCGTCGTGTTAGATGCTACATTTGCTTTGGAACCGGGTAAGTATGATGATATCAAAGCAAGGATGGACGACCTAAATGAACGGCGAGAAGCTAAGCAGCCATTAGATCTCCCATCTTGTGGAAGTGTCTTTAAACGGCCAGAAGGATATTATGCCGGAAAGTTGATTCATGATGCTGGATTACAAGGTTATACTTCAGGTGGAGCGCAAGTTTCGACTAAGCATGCTGGCTTTATCGTTAATATTGACCATGGAACCGCAGCAGACTACGTAAATGTTATCCATCATGTCCAAAAGACAGTTAAAGAAAAATTTGGTGTTGATCTTGAAACCGAAGTAAGAATTATCGGCCGGCAAGATTAAAAATATAAAGTGTAAGTTTATTAAAAGATTATTAATAAGCTTGCACTTTTATTATTTTAAAGATAGTGAAGTAATGAATGAATTTAGTCTATAGTCAGGTGCTGTTAAAAAGCGAAAAAGTAATTTGATTGATCTTATTATTTGTTAATTATGAAAAAATCTCACAAATTGCTCATTGAAAAATTATTTTTATAGATAAAAAGCGATTTCAAAGGATTTTGACGTATACCGATTCACCGACTGATAAAAATAACTTTGTAATCACTTTCAAAATGTGATAGGATATTTAAGTCTCATTTTTGAAAAAATTCACAAAGTAAGGAGTATATTTATGAGCAATAATGTAGTTGTTTTAGGAAGTATTAACGTTGATACTACTTATCACGTTGATCGCTTCCCTCAACCTGGTGAAACCATTTCAGCAGTAAGTAAGAGTTCTGCTCCTGGTGGTAAGGGTGCCAATCAAGCAGTTGCAGCAGCCCGCTCTGGTGCCAAGACGGCCTTTATTGGAGCAGTTGGTTCTGATAAAGAAGGAGCTTACATGCTTGAATCATTGGCTGATGATCATATTGATACACGCCACATCATGACTGATGAGTTACACGGTACTGGTAGTGCTGCGATTACTTTAGATGCTAATGGTCAAAATGACATTATGGTATATGGCGGTGCCAACCAAGCAATGACCACTGATGTTCTTAACGGCATTGATGATGTTTTAGAAGATGCTGACTTTTTAATTAGTCAATTTGAAACACCACAAGAAGTTGCTTTAGATGCATTTAAGCAAGCTAAAAAACATGGTGTTACTACTCTTTTAAATCCAGCACCAGCTCATGAGATTTTACCTGAATTATTAAAATATACAGATGTTATCACTCCCAATGAAAGTGAATGCGCCTTATTAACAGGTATTGAAATTACTGATGAAGAATCAATGTTAAAGAGTGCTGATTACTTCCGTGAACGGGGAGTTAAACACCTTTTAATTACTTTAGGCTCAAAAGGAGTATTTTACTCCACACCTACAGCTCATGGATTAGTTCCAGCATTTAAGGTTAAGGCAGTTGATACTACAGCAGCTGGTGATACATTCCTTGGGGCATTGAGTTCACAATTAGAAAAGGACTTGTCAAATGTTGATAAGGCCCTTGTCTACGCACAACGAGCATCTAGTTTAACTGTTCAACAAATGGGAGCAATGCCTTCTATTCCAAATCATGATGCAGTTCTAGAAGCCTTAGCAGAAAATTAAGGAGTACTATCATGAAGAAAACAGGGATTATTAATTCAGAAGTTTCAGCTGTCGTGGCTAATATGGGACACATGGATTGGCTATCAATTGGGGATGCAGGAATGCCAGTTCCATTTGGTACTAAGAAGATTGATTTGGCTGTTGATAAGGAATTGCCAAGTTTTATGGACGTATTGAATAACGTTCTTAAGGAAATGAAAGTCCAAAAGATTTACTTAGCTGAAGAAATCAAGGATCAAAATCCAGAACAACTTGAAAATATTAAGAAGGCATTACCAGATGTTGAGGTTGCATTTATGCCTCATAGTGAGCTTAAGAAGAGTCTTGTTAAGACGCATGCCTTTATTCGGACAGGGGAAATGACGCCATACTCAAACATTATCCTTGAATCAGGCGTAACATTTTAATATTAGGGGTTAGTTTTTTATGGAAAATGAAGTAAAAAAAGAGAATGGACAAAGTTGGGTTCAACTTTCAGACGGTTATTTAAGTCGGACACCAATGTTCCAATTTGTTATTTTATGTTTAATCTTCCCATTATGGGGAGCAGCGGCCAGTCTTAATGATATTTTGATTACACAATTTAAGACGGTTTTCACCTTAAATGATACTGCAACAGCCTTTGTTCAAAGTGCCTTTTACGGTGGTTATTTCTTAATGGCAATTCCAGCTTCAATTCTTATCAAGAAGACATCATATAAGTTAGCAATTCTTATTGGGCTATTATTTTATATTATTGGTTGTGGAATGTTTTTCCCAGCTTCACATGTTGCTACTTATAGTATGTTTTTAGTTGCTATTTTTGCTATTGCTATTGGTTTGAGTTTTCTTGAAACTAGTTGTGATACATATGCAACGATGTTTGGACCAAAAGAAACTGCTAACAAACGGTTAAATGTTGCTAATGTTTTGATTCCTCTTGGTGATATCATGGGAATCGTTCTTGGTAAGTACCTTATTTTCGGTGAAGGTGGAAATATTGCCGACAAGGTTGCTAAGATGTCAAAATCTGAGGCAGAAGCCTACAATGAACACTTGCTTCAATTAACTTTGCAACCTTATAAGTACATCTTGATTGTTTTAATCATTATCTTTATTGTTTTAGCAGTTACTAAGATGCCTCGCGCAAAGGCCTTCTCAACTGGCTCTGAAACTAAAGAAGACCAACCATCACTTGGCGAAACTTTCAACTACTTATTCCACAATAAGCGGTACATGAAAGGGGTTCTCTGTCAGTTTATTTATGCTGGTATGCAAACGACCGTATGGTCATTTACTATTCGGTTAGCATTACGCCTTGATTCTCATATTTCTGATGCAGCTGCTTCAACTTTCATGATCTACAGTTACATTGCTTGGTTCTTTGGTAAGTTAGTTGCAAACTGGTTCCTTGACCGTTACTCAATTACTAAGGTATTGACTTGGTTCTCATTGCTTGGAACAATTTCATTGGTAATTACCTTTACTGTTCCTAACATCACAGCAGTAATTGCGGCAATCGCAACTAGTTTCTTCTTTGGACCAGAATGGCCAACGATCTATGCTCATACGCTTGATCAAATTCATGAAAAGAAGTACACCGAAACTGGTGGTGCATTTATCGTTATGTCCTTAATTGGTGGGGCAATTGTTCCAACAATTCAGGGACGGGTATCAGATTTAACTGGTTCAATGCAGTTATCATTCATTGTCCCAGCAATTTGTTTCGCACTTATCACTATTTACTTCTGGACTGAGCACCGTTGGGAAAAGGCTCATCCAAATGAAGTTCAAGAACACTAAAATTTCCCAGGAAATAATTTAATATTAAAGGCCCAGCGGTTATTTAATCAGCTGAGCCTTTATTTATTTCCAAAACTTTAAAGTAATTTTTTCTAGATTAAGCTAAACACGAAATGAAATGATATAATATGAACGTGATTTAGAGGATGGTGAATGCGATGCAATTTATAATTTCGCTTCTAACATGGCAGAATCTGATTCACTTAATTGATATCTTAGTAATTTGGTTTTTAATCTACGAGTTATTAATGTTGATTCGTGGTACAAGAGCTGTCCAACTATTTCGCGGTATTTTGATCATTATTTTGGTTAAGATTGTTAGTTGGTATGTTGGCTTAAGTACTGTTTCGTGGGTAATGGACCAGATTATCAACTGGGGTGTTATTGCAATTGTTATTATCTTCCAGCCAGAGATTCGGCGCGGACTGGAACACCTTGGTCGAGGAACTTTCTTTACTCATAATCAAACAGCAAATGAGAAAGAAGAAGATATGATTAAGCAATTAGACCAAGCGATTCAGTACATGTCAAAGCGAAGAATTGGTGCTTTAATGAGTATTCAAATGAAGACTGGTCTAGAAGAGTATATTGAAACAGGTATTCCACTCGATGCTGATATTTCAGGGGCATTACTTATTAATACTTTTATTCCTAATACGCCCTTGCATGATGGAGCAGTGATTATAAAAAATAATCGGATTGCAGTAGCGGCTGCTTATCTTCCTTTGTCTGATAGTAAATTGATTCCTAAAGAATTAGGGACACGACATCGGGCTGCTGTCGGAATTAGTGAAGTGACAGATGCATTGACAATTGTTATTTCAGAAGAAACCGGCGAAGTTTCAATTACGAAAGATAATGAATTAATTCGAAACATGTCGCGAGATGAATACCTAAAGTTCTTACGTGCTCAGTTGTATACGCATGAGCCTCAACACGAAAACTTGGTAACAGAACTTTATGCTAAGTTTCAACGTAAAGGAGGTGGCCGTCATGGGCAAGGACACTAAAGGCTTCTTTCGCCGGAAATGGTTTTTGAGAATTATTTCGTTAATCCTAGCACTCTTTCTATTCATGTATGTAAATGGGAGCAAAAGCGGCTTCCTTCGTCAAAATACTCGGAATAATAACCAGAGTAGTGCTTTAATGTCGAACAAATCCGTTACCCTTAGAATGCCCCTTGATGTGACAATTGATAATAATAAGTATATTGTCAGTGGGTATCCTCAATATGTTAAGGTTAAGGTAACTGGTCCTTCCGCATTGGTTACAACCACCTCTAATACTCAAAATTTTAAGGTGTACGCGGATTTGTCTGACTTGACTCCTGGCAAACACCGAGTAAAGTTAAAAACGAGTGGGCTAAACTCAGAATTAACTTCTAAAATTGAGCCACAATATATTAATGTTAATATTCAGCAACGCAAGACAATTACAATGAAAGTAACTATTCGTTTGAGTACTCGAGATTTGGATGATGGCTATAAGCTTGGACACCCACATAGTGATATTCAGACTGTCCAAGTTACTGGTTCACGAGATGAAGTTAATAAAGTAAATCGAATTGTTGCTTTTGTAGCAATTCCGCACGATGCAAAGGATAATATTGCACGACAGGTAACGTTACAAGCAATTGATCGAAATGGTCAAACGCTTAATGTTGTGATTTCACCAACTACTACTAATGTTTCTATTCCTATTTCTGCGGGTTCACAAAGCAGCAGTTCAAATGACAGTTCATCAAGTAGTAGTGGCAGTGAAGAGAGTGAAGAAGCAAAGAGCAGTTCAAGAACATCTTCGCGAAATGACTCTTCAGATTCTTCATCTGAAACATCCCAATCTTCAAGTAGCATAAGTAATGAAGATTCAAGTTCAAGTAGTCGGAATCAATAATAAAGATATACATAGAGGAGAAGTGAAATGAAGTTAAAATATTTTGGAACTGATGGAGTTCGTGGGGTTGCAAATCAAGATTTAAGTCCAGAATTGGCGTTCCGTGTTGGTCGCGCAGGTGGATATGTCCTTACTCGGCATTCAGAACGGAAACAACCTCAAGTATTAGTTGCTCGTGATACACGAATTTCTGGTGAAATGCTAGAAAATGCGTTGATCGCTGGATTGTTGTCTGTTGGGATTGAAGTTTTACGACTAGGCGTAGTAACTACTCCCGGGGTTGCTTACCTTGTTCGGGCACAAGAAGCTGATGCGGGAGTAATGATTACTGCTAGTCACAATCCGATTAAATATAACGGAATCAAATATTTTGGGGATAATGGATTTAAATTATCCGATGAATTGGAATATGAAATTGAACAATTACTAGATGCTGAAGAAGATACGTTGCCACGACCATCTGATGCAGGCTTAGGAACAGTTGCTGATTATCATGAGGGAGCATTAAAATATACTTCTTTCTTGGAACAAACTGTTTCAAATGATCTTGAAGGGTTAAAAGTGGTAGTTGATGCTGCTAATGGTGCAACAAGTGGCTTCATCTCTAATCTTTTTGCTGATATGAATGTTGACTTTATTCCAATTAATGATCAACCAGATGGCTTAAATACTAACCTAAATTGTGGATCAACTCATCCAGAGAGCCTCCAAAAAGCAGTTGTGGAAAATGCTGCTGATCTTGGAGTAGCATTTGATGGGGATGGTGACCGTTGTATTGCTGTTGATAATGAGGGAAATATTGTTGACGGTGATAAGATCATGTATATCTGTGGTAAGTACATGGATAAGAAAGGATTACTTAAGAAAGATACAGTGGTTACAACTGTGATGAGTAATCTAGGAATGTACAAAGCCTTAGAAGCACACAACTTAAAGAGTGTTAAGACTAAGGTTGGTGACCGTTATGTTGTTGAAGAAATGTTGAAAAATGGTTATAACCTTGGTGGTGAACAATCAGGACATATTATTTTCTTAGATCACAATACGACTGGGGATGGAATGCTTACCGCACTGCAACTCTTGTCTGTAGTTAAAGACTCTGGGAAGACACTCGCTGAATTGGCAAATGATGTAACAACTTATCCACAAGAGTTATTGAATATTAAGGTAGCAGATAAAACTACTGCAATGGAGAATCAAAAATTAAAGGAAATTATTGCGCAAGTCGAAAAAGAAATGAACGGGGATGGAAGAGTTCTTGTTCGTCCTAGTGGAACTGAACCTCTTTTACGCATTATGGCTGAAGCAGCTACGCCAGAATTAGTTCATGAATACGTTGAACGGATCGGTGATGTTGCCCGCGCGGAATTAGAAGTAGAATAACTTGAAGAGTGAAAAAACGAGGTTGGAAGAAAATTTATTCTTCTAGCCTCGCTTTTTAATCTTTTAATAAATTTTAAATCATATAGACCAATCTAATAAAATGATTGACAAGATAATCTAAAAACTGTACTATACAATACAGTTGATTAGATTTAGTGATAATCACTAGTTATCTATACCAATTTTATTTAAAGGATGGAATTTAATTATGTGTGGAATTGTTGGAGTTACAGGAACTGACAAGAGTTTGTCAATTCTAATTAATGGATTAAAGCGTCTTGAATATCGTGGATATGACTCTGCAGGAGTTTATGTTAATGATCAGCAAGGACATGATTACCTTGTAAAGCGGCCAGGTCGGATTGCTAATCTAGAAGCGGCCCTTGGGGAAGAAGTTCATGGTTTAGCCGGTATTGGTCATACCCGGTGGGCTACTCATGGTGAACCAAACGAAGCCAATGCTCACCCTCAATACTCTCAAGACGAACGGTTCTACTTAGTTCACAACGGTGTAATTGAAAATTATGCTGACTTAAAGAAAGAATACTTATCTGACGTTAAATTTGTTAGTCAAACTGATACAGAAGTAATTGTTCAATTAGTTGATAAATTTGTTGTTGAATCTGGAATGTCAACAGAAGCAGCCCTCCTTAAGGTTCTTCGTTTAATCAGCCCTGATTCTTCATATGCATTTGTATTGATGGATAAAGAACAGCCAGATACATTATTTGTTGCTAAAAACAAGAGTCCATTATTAGTTGGGATTGCTGATGGTTACAACATGGTTGGTTCTGATGCAATGTCAATGATTAAAGAAACTAATACCTTTATGGAAATCGGTGACCACGAGTTGGTAATCGTTAAGCCAGATCACGTTACTGTTAAAGACTTTGATGGTAATGAGATTGACCGGCCAACATTTAAGGTTGATATGGATGCTAATGCTGCAGATAAGGGTGCCTACCCATACTACATGTTAAAGGAAATTGATGAGCAACCAGCTGTTATGCGGAAGTTAGTTCAAGAATACTTTGGTGACAATGATGTAGCACAAATTAATGAAGAGATGTTAAAAGATATGGCAAATGCTGACCATCTTTACATCGTTGGTGCCGGTACAAGTTATCATGCTGGCTTAGTAGGTGCGCGCATTTTTGAAAAACTTTGCGGAATTCCTACATCTGTTCATATTTCATCAGAATTTGCTTACGAACAACCACTTCTTTCTAAGAAGCCGTTCTTTATCTTCTTAAGTCAAAGTGGGGAAACGGCTGATAGTCGGGAAGTACTTGTTAATGTTAATAAGCATAACTGGCCAAGCTTAACAATTACTAATGTTGATAAGTCGACGCTTTCTCGTGAAGCAACTTACACTGAATTACTTTACGCTGGTCCAGAAATTGCCGTTGCTTCAACAAAGGCTTACACTGCCCAAATTGCTGTCGAAGCTATTCTTGCTCAAGCATTGGGTGTCTACATGGATAAGCAAGCAGCTAAAGACTTTGATGTTAAGCACCAATTAGGATTAGTTGCTAATGGTATGCAATCAATCACTGACAGTAAGAAGAAAGTAGAAGAAATTGCTTCTCGCTACCTCTCTAAGTCACCAAATGCTTTCTACATTGGCCGGGGAATGGATTGGTCAGTTTCACTTGAAGCTGCTTTGAAGTTAAAGGAAATTTCATATGTTCAAGCGGAAGGTTTTGCATCTGGTGAATTAAAGCATGGAACAATTGCTTTAATTGAAGACCAGACTCCAGTGATTGGGATCATTACCCAAGATCGGACTGCTGGTTTAACACGGAGTAACCTTGAAGAAACGCAAGCTCGTGGGGCAAACGCAATTACAATTGTTTCACGGCACCTTGCAAAAGAAGACGATACATTCGTTCTTCCCGATGTCGATGAAGTGTTGACGCCACTTCTTAGTGTAATTCCGGCTCAATTATTGGCTTACTACACTAGTCTTGGTAAGGGACTTGATGTTGATAAACCACGTAACCTCGCAAAGTCTGTTACAGTTCAATAAAATTATAAAGGAAGTTAGAAACGCTTTAGTTGGTTTCTTAACTTCTTTTTATTTTTAAAGTAATTTGATATTTTCTTTAAATTTGTTTAATAAAAGGGTTGACTTACATTTGTGGAAGCGCTATCATAATAGTTGCAAGGTATAAAGTAATTACCTTCTAATCAATTCTCTTTCTCTCTTATGCCGATCATCGTCTTTTAGACGGTGATTTTTTTATTTAAACTCGCTATAATGATAAGGGTTGAAAGGGGAAGAACAACGTGGAAGAACAACACGAAACGTTAACGTTAATTGAAGAAATTACCCGTAATGACGGCTCAAAATATTATGAAATTGGTAATATGGTTCAAAATGGTCGTGCAGAATTAGCGGCTGAACGGAATTTTATTAAAGAGGTTCGTATTTTAGAATTAAATATTCCTCATTCTAAAAATGTTATTAAGTATGAGCACTTTATAAATACTCACTATAAGATGCAAACTGAAGCAATGGATCATTGGGAAGAATGGAAGCGTCCCTCAGAGATTGAAGAGGTTGTGCAAACGATCTTAAAAGAAAATCATATTGGGTAAATCAGGAAGCTGAGTTATTTGGTAGTACTAAAAATGGATATAAAAATGTGGAGGTTAAGCAATGAAGCCAAATTTTAATCCATCACAGGGGATGAAGTCGCACTATTTTGTTACAGGAATTGACGGCTTACGAACATTAGCTGTCTTAGGAGTTATTATTTACCACCTATTGCCCAATGTTTTGATGGGTGGTTATTTAGGAGTGCCACTTTTTCTGTTAGTCTCTGGATATTTTGTAACTTATCAATTTAGTCGGCAGCTTAAATATGGTGGCCATATTAATTTAGGGCATTTTTATCTAAAGAGATTTCGGAGACTATATCCGACATTAATTGCGATGTTAATTTTAACAACAGCGTATATTACATTATTTGCACGAGAGCTACTCCATAACATTCGGGCAGTAATTGTTACTAATTTAACTTGGATATATAATTGGTGGGAAATTAGTCATGGGCAGTCCTACTTTGATCAGTTTGGTGGCGTTTCACCTTTTACCCATCTTTGGACATTAGGGGTTGAAGCGCAATTTTACCTTTTGTGGCCCCTAATTATGACGTTATTGTTTGTGGTTTTTAAAAAGCTACAGAATGTACGACGAGTAGTTTTCATATTAGCTGTATTGTCAGCAATAGAAATGGCTGTTCTTTATGACCCAGCAAATATCAACCGGGTTTATTATGGAACTGATACACGGGCCTTTTCACTTTTACTTGGCTCATGGTTAGGTCTTGCCTGGCCATTAAATCGACTTCGGCCTAATTTACAGGCAAATAGTCGCCGTTTACTTAATATTATAGGAATTATTGCAACAGTATTGACCATTGTTGGCTTTTTCTCATTGAATGGGCAGTCCACCTTTACCTACCGCGGGGGAATGTTTCTCTATAGTTTTATTGGAATGATATTAATGGCTACTATCATTCACCCAGGTGCGGGGATGAACAAGTGGTTTACAAATCCGGTTTTTCATTGGGTTGGGCAGCGTTCTTATGGGATTTATGTTTATCAATATCCCGTTATGGTCTTTTATGAACGATTGATCAATGTCGGCAATCATCCACTTCTCAATGCATTCGTGGAAATTATTATTATTTTAGTAGTAAGTGAAGTTTCTTACAGGTTAATTGAACGACCATTTGCTCAGTATCAGTGGTCAAAATTACCGGCTGATCTGCAGCGCGTGTTAGAAACGCATCATTTTAGTTGGCAAAGCGGGACTAAAATGATGGTAAGTGCATTGGTTGTTGTTATTTCATTTATCGGTTTTTGCCAGCCAAACCGTGTACCAAAGAAAACAGCGGTTCAGCAACGGATAGAGCAAAATCATCAGGCTGCTGAAGAACACAATAAGAAGATTGCAAAGGGTGATAATGTTGCAGAAGCTAGTGGTAATACTTCTAAGCTTCAGAAACAGTATGATTTAACCCCGGCACAAATAAAAGCAGTACAGAAGTTAAAGGTAACGGCCATCGGTGATTCGGTGATGGCAGATGCCGCAGATAGTATTCAGAAGTTAATGCCAAATGCTTATGTTGATGCACAAGTTGGGCGTCAAGGCTCTGCGGCTCCTGATGTTATCAAACAATTAAAGGCAGATGGGCATTTAAATAAGATTGTTGTCTTAAATTTGGGAACAAACGGCCCGATGACTCAAGATACGTTGGATGATATTTTAAGTGCAATTGGCTCTGGACACCAAATCTATTGGGTAACTGCCCATGTCCCAACAAAGCCATGGCAGCAAACAGTTAATAACGAAATTAAAGATTTAGCCAAGAAGCATAAGAATATCCATGTGGTCGATTGGAATAAAGCAAGTCAAGGACATGCTGACTGGTTTGCGAGTGACAATGTGCATATGGGACCAAGCGGCAATGATCATTTTGCACGGTTAATTGCAAAGACGATCTTGACAAAAAAGTAGGAGGTTAGTAATGACACATGAAGATCAATTATTAGACAAAGCTATCAATATTTACTTAACGGGACTAAAGGGCATCGAAAGCTTTATTTCTGAACCGGCGAGTGAATATAATTTATCTTTTGAACAATTTTTGATTTTACGAAAAATCATTAACCATCCTAATATCAAGCTAATGGATATCGCCGAGCAGCGGCAAGTAACAAGGAGTGCTGTCTCCCGTCAATTAAAAGTCCTTTTTCAGCAAAAATATGTTGAACAAAAAGCTGATCCAGCCGATCGACGGCGAATGTTCTTAGTTGCAACTAAAAAAGGTAAGGATGTCGAAAGTGAGATTTGGCAGAGGATTAATCACCGGTTTGCTAATTGGGTTCAAATTTATGGTGAAGATCGTGCTGATCAGTTTTTAACACTTTTTGAAGACTTTAATCAACAAATAATTCAGGGGAAAATCCGAAAGAAGGAATAAGAGAATGATTAAGATGGTTGCGTTAGACCTCGATAATACGCTTTTAAACAGTAATAAAGAAATTAGTCAACGTAATGAACGTGTCTTAAAGCGATTACACCAACAGGGAATTAAGGTAGTGCTTTGTACGGGCCGGCCTATCAATGCAATTTGGCCATATATTGAACAGCTTGGTTTAACTGATCCAGAAGATTATACAATTACATTTAATGGTGGGTTAGTTATTAATAATGGATCGCGCGAACATCTTTTTGAATGGGGAATGAAAAAGAGTGATTTAATGCCGCTATTTTCTTATGTTAAGAGTAAAAAGATTCCGCTCAATATTCTAGATTTTGAACGGGTATATGAACTAAACGATTATCCTGGGTCCATTTATCGGACAGTTTTAAAAAATATTGAATTTCGGTCTTTACCAATGAGTGATGTACCTGAAATAACTTATAGTAAAGCTGTAATGGCGATTACACCTGAAAAATTATCCTCTATTATAAAAAAACTTCCAGCTGAGCTTAAAGCACATTATCACGCAGTTCAATCCCAGCCAATGATAATGGAATTCTTACCTAAAAAATTAAATAAGGCGGTTGGATTGAAGGCCTTACTGGATCATTTTGGTGATGATTTTAGTAATTTAATGACATTTGGGGATGCTGATAATGATCTTGAAATGATCGAAGCCGCAGCTCAAGGAATTGTAATGGAAAATGGTCTTTCTAACGTTAAGGCAGTGGCGACAGCAATCACAGATACAAATGATAATGATGGGGTTGCAAGGTATTGTGAACGTTATTTTGCAACACTTTTGTAATAAAGATTGTTATAAAAAGTAAAATAAAGAGTGTTTTTGGCGCAAATATGAATTTTTTGCTAAAAAAATACTCTTTTTTATTTATTATTTAATGAATTTTCGATAAAAGTTATGGCTCCCTAAAAGCTAACTAACACAAGGGATTGCAAATTTTATAATCATATTAATTGACAGCTTATATTACAAAATGTTACAAAATGCCAACGGAGAGTAGTAAATAGAAATGGTGCTGTTACAGCTTAGTAATATTAAGAGTGTAATATATAGGGTGTTGAAACGGAAAAGATAATTTGCTAAATAATAAAGGATGGTTGTTTAATTTATGATTTCTAAGAAAAACTTTGCTAAAGTATCTGCTACTCTTGGTGCAGTGGCCTTAGGTGTTAGTGCAACGGCTACTGCTGCTAATGCCGACACTATCTACACCGTACAAAGTGGTGACACACTTTCAGGTATTTCTTACAAATTCGCAAAAGACAACAGTATGGTCAACGATCTTGCTAAGAAGAACAATATTCAAGATATTAACAAGATTTACGTTGGTCAAAAGTTAATCATCAAGAGCGATGGTGAAATTCAAGAATACAACGCTCAAAACGCAGCTAATGCAAATGTAGCTGACAACAATACTCAAGCTACTCAACAACAAGCTGCACAAGCACAAGCTCAAAGTCAAGCTAGCCAAAGCTATACTTCAAATGCTTCAGGTTCAGAAGCTGCTGCTAAGGCTTGGATTGCCGCTCGTGAATCTGGTGGTAACTACGGTGCTACTAACGGTCAATACATTGGTAAGTACCAATTATCAGCATCATACCTTAACGGTGACTACTCAGCAGCTAACCAAGAACGGGTTGCTGACCAATACGTTGCAAGTCGTTACGGTTCATGGCAAAATGCTCAGGCTCACTGGCAAGCTAACGGCTGGTACTAAAATTTAAACTAAAAAGCAAAACGAGACTAAGAAGCTGATCTTCATAGTCTCGCTTTTTTGTACAAATGTGGTATAATAGGTATACCTCTTATGGGGATGTTTATGGATTCGACAGGTATAGGTCGAGTTTCAATTGCGTTTCGAAGGTTGCGTCTTCGTAAAAACGCTCAGTTTTAAATTATAACTGCAAACAATAATTCAAACTCTTACGCATACGCTGCCTAACAAGTAGCGCGCGTAGATCCATTCCGGGTTCGTCCATGATGCGGCAATGGGTTTTATACTTAGTGGACTACGCTTATTGCTCCCGTTTGAAGTAATAAGAAGAGATTAATCAAGCTAGCTAACCATGGTTGCCCTGATCAACGGCGTTTTGGTTAGTGAAATCTAAATAGTTGAGATATGAACGTAGAGATTGAAATGGCGATATGCTTGGACACGGGTTCGACTCCCGTCATCTCCACTATATGCCTATAAGGACTGCCGTTGGTTTATGGCAGTCTTTTTTAATGCTAAGAATATTAGGATAATTAGTGGAGTTTCATAAGAAGTTATTCCCATGTAAAAATTAGTAAATAGAGTTCAGATAAAATATAAAGGAATGAATTAAATGGAAATATTAATGATTGAGGATAACCATTCTGTCTGTGAAATGATGGCAATGTTTTTCAAAAAAGAAAAATGGCAATATGAATTTGCTTATGATGGTGTTGAAGCAGAAGAAAAGTTTAATGCGGATCCTCATAAATGGGACATTATTTTATTAGACCTTAATCTTCCTAAAAAGGACGGAATGCAGGTTGCAGCTGACATTCGACGGGTATCACCAACAGTTCCTTTAATTATGCTAACAGCTCGTGATACTGAAAGTGATCAGGTATTAGGACTCGAAATTGGTGCGGATGATTACATAACCAAGCCGTTTAGTACGATTACTTTGATTGCACGGATCAAAGCTCTTTATCGGCGAACACATTTAAACAAGCTTGAGGATGTTCAAGAAACTGATAGTGACGATACATTTGATATTCAAACAAAGAACTTTAAGATGAATACTAAGACAAGGGAAGTATTCTTATACGGAAAGCCTGTTGGTGATTTAACACCTAAAGAATTTGACTTATTAAAGACACTTGCCTCGAAACCACGTCAAGTATTCACCCGTTCACAACTTTTACAGTTAGTATGGGATTATGAATATTACGGTGATGAACGAACCGTTGATGCCCATATTAAAAAGTTACGGCAGAAGCTAGAAAATATTGGACCTCAAGTGATTAAGACTGTATGGGGGGTTGGTTATAAGTTTGATGATGAGGGTAACAACTAATGAAATTAATGTATCGGTTGATGCTTTCATTTTTTGCGATTATTTTGACGCTAATGATGATTGTTAGTATTTCGTTTATCAATGTGACTAACAACACTATGTATCACAATACGTGGCAACAATTGAAAAGTTATTCTGATAGTTTAATTCAGGATTCTATTCGTTACAATATGGCAACCCAAAGTTTTGAAGGGTTTGCTACAGAATCATTAAATAGCAATGCCAATCTTTTAACACGTCAAAATGTTCACTTTGCAATCTATGATACAACTCACCGGAAAATCTTTGCCAGTAACGGCTTTGCTCCGAGTATGAGTAAAAGTGATTGGAAAAAATTAAAAAAGGGAGAAACCGTTTGTACTAAACTAATTACTCCTAAAATTAATTCACGAGTATCGAAGGGGGCTTCTCCACGAATGACCGAAGTTTCACGACCATATTTTTATAAAGGGAAGATGATTGCGGTAGTTTCAATTGCAACCTTTGTATCGACGATTGAGCAAAATATGCATCAAATAAAGATTAACTTAATAATGGCGTTACTGACTGCTAGTCTTGTAACGCTTGCAGTTAGCTACTTCTTGGCACGGTCAATTAACAAACGAATTGATCGATTACGGATGGCTACTCATCAAATTGCCCAAGGAAATTACAATGTTGAAGTGGATGATAATGGGCGTGATGAAGTGGCAGACCTTGGTCGGAGTTTTAACCAAATGACCGCTTCGCTACGTGAATCGCAACAAGAAATTCGCCGGCAAGAGGAGCGGAGACGCCAATTTATGGCCAATGCAGCCCATGAAATGCGGACGCCATTAACAACTATTAATGGCATTCTTGAAGGGTTACAGTATGATGCGATTCCAGAAGAGGACAAAAAGCATAGTATTCAATTAATGCAGAACGATACTCGCCGTTTAATTCGCTTGGTTAATGATAATTTGGATTATGAAAAGATTCGCACTAACCAAATTGCGATGGAACGAAAAGTATTTGATGCATCGGCAGTACTCGAAAATTTACGAGAGCAGTTAGCAAAAAAAGCCAAAGAGAAAAAGGATACTCTGCACTTGGATGTAGAAAAGAATTTACGGGTATATGCAGACTATGATCGGTTTGTACAGATTATGTTCAATATCATTCAAAACGCAATCCAATTCACTGATAACGGAATTATTGACATTCGGGGAAAACGTGTGGAAAAGGGAAGCCAATTTGAAGTTCAAGATAATGGGATTGGGATGACCCCTGAACAACTTGAAAATATCTGGGAACGATACTATAAGGCTGATCGTTCACGGATGAATACTAAGTACGGGGAATCCGGCTTAGGGCTTGCGATTGTGCGGCAGTTAGTTCTCCTTCATGGAGGAAAAATTGCCGTAAAAAGTCAGTATGGTAAGGGGACAACATTTACAATCTTTTTCCCTGATCGTGAATATGCTCCTCATAATATTCAACTTACAAATAATAAAGATAAAAAGTAAGCCAATGATTTGAGTGAAACGCTTTAACGCTGATAATAAAGCGTTTCTTTTTTATAGACCAATTTTTATAATCCAAAAAAATTTAAAGAAAGCGCTTGTGGAAGCGTTTACCTTATGATACACTTATATCTCGTAATAATATTACGGATTGATAGGAGAGAATTTTTTATGAACTACTTACTTGCTTTAATCCCTGCGATTGGGTGGGGGATTATGCCACTGATCACTAGTAAAATCGGTGGTTCAACGATTAACCAAATGTTTGGTATTGGTGCTGGTGCTACGATTGTTGGATTGGTTGCATTCATTATTGGTCATCCAACGGTTACAACGACCGGATTCTGGTTCTCAGTACTGTGTGGTGCTTTGTGGACAATTGGTCAGATTGGACAATTCGTTTCATTTAAGCGGATGGGTGTTTCAAACACGATTCCCCTATCAACAGTACTTCAATTAGTTGGTAACTCTTTGATTGGGGTTATTATCTTTGGAGAATGGCGTGGAGCACGTGCCCTTACTATTGGTTTCATCGCCTTAGCAATTGTTATTGTTGGTGCTTTGATGACCTCTGTTACTGATCAGAGCAGCGGAAAGAAAGTTACTGTCCAGAATTTCCTTTTTCTATTAATTACTTCTATTGGTTACTGGGTTTACTCAGCATTCCCAAAGATGCCAATGGTTGCTAATGATAGTTCTTTAGGAATTTTCCTTCCAGAAATGCTTGGTATTTTACTTGGATCTATTATTTATGCTATTTGTTCAGGAAATATTGATTCCTTCAAGCAAAAGGAACAATACCTCAATATCTGGGGTGGTATTTCTTGGGGAATTGCGGCCCTAGCTTATATCTTTGCTGGACGGGCATTAGGAATTAATACGGCCTTTGTCTTCACACAAATGAACGTTATCATTGCAACAATTGGTGGTATCTTAGTTCTTCATGAACACAAGACTCGGCGGGAAATGTCATTTACAATTGCCGGAATCATCTTTATTGTGGCCGGAAGTATTTTAACTATTTTTGCTTAAATTATATTAAAACTAAACTTAAAAAGACCTTTGTTAGATTTTGATGAAGGTCTTTTAATATCGAAATTATTATTTAATAAGGAAAATTTTCCAAGCGGTCTTTTTCAGTAATAGGACGAATCACTTTGCCTGGGACGCCAAGGACAAGGGAGTTATCAGGAATATCTTTAGTAACGACTGTACCTGCTCCGATAACGCAACCATTGCCGATTGTTGCGCCCGGACAAACTGTTACATTGCTTGCAAGCCAACAGTTATCGCCAATTATAACTGGTTTGCCATATTCAACGTCATCGAACTGACCGTCAGCTTGCTGCCGAATATTACGTTGCTGATACATGAGGGGATGCATGGCTGTAATGATCGAGACGTTTGGACCGCACATTACGTTATCTCCAATAGTAACAGGACATGTATCTAAAATGGTAAAGTTAAAATTAGCATAGAAATTCTTACCTATTTTGGTAAAACGACCGTAATCAATATGAATAGGTCCTTGAAGATATATTCCGTTGTCATGCTGAGGAAATAGGCGATCAATAATCATTCCTCGTTCAACAGTATCTTCATCAGTTGTTAAGTTATAGTCACGACAAAGACGATGAGCAAGGTGAGAAAACTTATTTAATTCCGGTGTTCCAGGACGATAAGGCTTCCCAGCTAACATATTTTCAGTATTTTTATCCATGAATAATTATCCCCTTCAATTTATGTAAGCGGATACGCTGTGCATTTCCAGTATGCCTAATTAACCTTAAATTGTCAATTTTCATTAATGAGAAAAAATTGCTAGTTCTGATTGAAACCGACTTCATTATCCGCTATCATTTAAATGTCTAAAAAATAAAAATAGAAAGAAGCTATTGGAATGACACACATTAAATTTGACAGTAGCGCATTAAAGCAATTTGTTCATGAAAACGAACTTGGTGAAATGCAAGCAATGGTTAACGCCGCTAATGATGAATTACGGAATGGGACTGGTGCTGGCGCCGACTTCCGTGATTGGCTCCATTTACCAACTGAATATGATAAAGAAGAATTTGCCCGTATTAAGAAGGCTGCTGATAAGATTCAACGTGATTCAGATGTTTTAGTTGTTATTGGGATTGGTGGTTCTTACCTTGGTGCCCAAATGGCAATCGACTTCTTACACAATACTTTCTATCAAGCTCAAGAGGCAAAAGACCGGAAAGCTCCATTGGTAGTCTTTGCTGGTAACTCCTTGAGTTCAACCTATGTTCATGACTTGATCCAATTAATTGGTGACAAAGACTTTTCAATCAATGTTGTTTCAAAGTCAGGAACAACCACTGAACCATCAATTGCCTTCCGAATCTTTAAGGACCTTTTAATTAAGAAGTATGGTGAAAATGAAGCTAATAAGCGGATTTATGCTACTACTGATAAGGCTAAGGGTGCCTTAAAGACTGAAGCAGATGCTCATGGCTATGAAACCTTTGTTATTCCTGATGGGGTTGGAGGACGTTATTCAGTTCTTTCTGCGGTAGGTCTTTTGCCAATCGCTGCTTCTGGTGCGGACATTGATAAGTTGATGGAAGGGGCTGCACAAGCGGAAAAGGATTATGTTGATCCTGATCTAACCAAGAACGAAGCCTACCAATACGCTGCTTACCGGAACATTCTTTATCGTAAGGGCTATGAAACAGAATTACTCGAAAACTACGAGCCTAACATGCGAATGTTTGCGGAATGGTGGAAACAATTAGCTGGAGAATCAGAAGGAAAAGATCAAAAGGGAATTTATCCTTCTTCAGCTAACTTCACAACCGACCTTCACTCACTTGGTCAATACATCCAAGAAGGTCGCCGTTTCTTAATGGAAACCGTTGTTAAGCTCGATAAGCCAAATTATGATATGGAAATTCCAACAGAACCAGATAATCTTGATGGTTTAGGCTACTTGGAAGGTAAGACAATGGATTACGTTAACACCAAGGCTTATGAAGCGGTGGTTGCTGCTCATACTGATGGTGGAGTACCAGTGATGACTGTTCATATCCCACAAGAAGACGAATATACTTTAGGTTACCTTATTTACTTCTTTGAGGTTGCGATGGGAATTTCAGGTTACTTAAACGGTATTAATCCATTTAACCAACCAGGTGTTGAAGCTTATAAGACTAACATGTTTGGATTGCTTGGTAAGCCAGGATATGAAGAAATTGGTAAAGAATTACGAGCTAAGATGGATAAGAACGATTAGGATAAATTAAATATAATCAAGAAGGGGAATAGCTGTTACGACATAGCTATTCTCTCCTTTTATCTGGAGTATTTTTATGAAAAAAGAAGAATTAATTGAACATCGGGATCGGGTAAAAGATCATTTAGTAGTATGGATTGTTTTAACGATTTGTCTGCAAATATTAACTGTTTTTCATATCTTAGCGTTCTTAAAATATGTAGTATGGCTTTCTGCTGCTTATAGTATTTTACTAATTATCTTGTGGTGTTATTTAGAATTTAAAATTTTATACATTAATAGGTGATTAGTTAATAAACCGTTTTATGTTATAATATACTCATAAGGTACTGGAATATGTACACTATTAGTATAAATAAAATTATAAAATGCACAGAGGATAAAAATGATAAATGACCATCGTAACCTTTCCCGAATACAAAATAAAAAACTCGTATTACAACAGTTATTTAATAATGCTGAAACATCACGAGCAGAAATAGCACGCCAATTAAATTTAAATAAATCAACTGTTTCGTCAATATACGATGAATTAAATGAAGATGGATTTATTGAAGGAGTGCGGCAAGGGGAATCAACAAGTAGTGGTGGTCGAAAGCCCCACCTTGTCCGTTTAAATCGTAATTATGGATATGTTGCAAGTTTTAATATTGGGACATCATATATGGCCTCGATGTTTAATTATCTTAATGGTGAGATTATTCAATATAATCGTAAACCAATAGAAAAGTTTGATATTTTAAACATTATGCAAATGATAAAAGAAGAGATAAAAAAACTTCAGCAAGTTGATTCAACTCAACATGGGCTATTAGCTATTGCTTTTTCAATTCATGGAATAGTGTTTAATAATAAAATAATAGATTCACCTTTCTTAGCACTACAAGGAATAGACTTGGAAGAGTATTTTAGTAAAGAGTTTGATGTTCCAGTTGTATTAGAAAATGAAGCTAATTTATCGGCAGTATTTGAACAAGATTTTGGAACTAACCAAGAGACACATGATTTAATTACAATTAGCATTCATCGAGGAATTGGTGTAGGTATTATTGCTGGTCATAACCTGTATCGAGGTTATCGCGGGATGGCTGGTGAAATTGGTCGCAGTTTAATGACAAATGATTTAGACAGCGGATCGCGACAACTTGTTAAGGTAGAATCACTATGTTCAGAAGATGCCATTATCCGACAAGTAATGAATACTAAAAATCTAACAGCGATCACTAGTGAGGACTTAGTTAAACTCTACCGCGAAGACGATCAAGTAAAACAGATCTTAAATCATGCAGCGCAGTTGATTGCTGAAGTTTCTTATAATGCGATTGTTTCTTATGGACCAGAAAAAATATATTTTAATTCAACATTATTCGAAGAGTTGCCTGTAATGTATGAAATGGTACGAGATCGACTTGTAGAATTAGGAATCTTTTCTCCAATTCAAATGATAAAAGGTTCACGAATGACTTCTTTACTGGGAGCAAGTTCATTAGCAATTCATCGTGCCTTAGGATTAGATGATTATCTACTGCATTTTCGATGGCCAAAAGAAGTAAAAAACATTAATTAAATAGAGCGTAAGTAAAAACTTATTATCTAAACCATAGAGTTTTTACTTACGCTCTTAATTTTTTAAATAAGACCGAAACGATTTCTTACTGCTGTATTAATGCAGTTTGCTAATTTTTCTTTGACTTTTTGATTAACGTCGGCATCATTTTTATCATCTTTTAGATATGCGTCGACTACCATCGATGCCATTATATGTTTAGGATCAGAAAAAATCTTAACATTCATATATTTAGGATTTTCTGCCGGAACATCTTTAAATGTAAGAGCAATGGTTTTTCCATTAACCTTGATTGTGACGTTTCCGCCTTTTCCTAAAGTATAATTGAGCTCACTTGGACTACAATTTTTATATGCTATCATTAACTTTCTCCTTCCCATCGTTGATTCTAATTTCAGTATATCATAATTTTATTTATAAATATAAAAAGTCAGACCAGTTATCCAGTCTGACTAAATTTATTAATTTTCTTTTTGAATTGAAGTAGCTTCTGGTGCTGTATCTTTTTGGTTCTTTGATGCTTGAGTTCGTAGCCACTGTTCAATTTCTTCCAGAGACTTGCCTTGTGTTTCAAAGACCTTGGAGTGGACGAACCAAATAGCAAGAAGACAAAAGATTCCATAACCGATAAAGAGAGTACCTTTACCGAAGAGACTTAGTAGAGGAGGGAATGTTAACGAAACAATTGCATTAGCAGTCCAATTAACACCAGCAGCAAAAGAATTTCCAAGACCACGAATGTTAAGTGGGAACATCTCACCAATCATTGTCCACATAATAGGACCCCAAGTACCGGAGAAAGAGGCAATGTAAATAACCATTGAAATAACAGCGATATCGGCAGCAAATTTTGAATCACTAGAATACATTAATCCCCAGCACATAATAAAGAGAGTGATCCCCATTAACCAACCACCGACGATTAACATTTTACGGCGACTAACTTTATTCATAAGGTAGATTCCGATAAAGGTTACAATAACATTAAAGATACCGATCCAAATATGGGAAAGTAAGGCAAAATGAACACCAAAACCAGCATCAGTAAAAATAGTTGGTGCATAGTAAAGAACTGTATTACAGCCCATTACCTGTTGAAAAATAGCTAAACCAACAGCCGCAATTAAAGCTGGACGAACCATTAGCCCGAATAGTTCTTTCCATCCGCCAGAAACGATTTCCGCTTGCTTCTTAATTTTTGCAATATCTCCATTAACAACATCTGCATCATTATTATTCATTGTCATAAGAACTTCGCGCGCAACGTTTTCTCTATCATTACGAACCAAGTAACGTGGAGATTCGGGAAGGATAATTGCCCCGATAAATAGGATTGCTGCTGGAAGTGCCGCAAAACCAAGCATCCATCGCCAACCAGTATATATTCCTTGAAGAGAATAATTAAGAATATATGCCAGAAGTAAACCAGACATAATCATGAATTGGAACATTCCTGACATCATTCCACGCTTAGCGACCGGCGCTAATTCGGCTAAATAGGTTGGAATTAACGAAGAAGCAGCACCAACGGCTAAACCAAGGATAATTCGTGTAAAAATCAAAGTCCAAAATTCTGGAGCTAAACCTGAACCCAAAGCTCCGATGAAAAATAGAATAGATGTTAATAATAGCAACTTACGACGTCCAAATCGATCTGAGAAGGGGCCAATTGTAATCGCCCCAATAATAGCACCGACAAGAACTGCCGAAACAACCCATCCTTGTTGCCAAGAGTTCAGTGATAATTGCTTTTCGATGAATAGAATAGCACCTGAAATTGATCCAGTATCATATCCAAAAAGCAAACCACCCAAAGCAGCAAAGAAGTAAATCCAACTTGCTGATAATTTATGTTTCATGTTGAATCTCCTAACTATATATACAGACAGCAATAATTAGTGTAAGTTGGTTGTTTGTATTTAGTTAGTTTAGATAAAGAACTAACCTTCATAAGAGAGTATAACATTTATTATCATTTTTTGAAAGTGCTTTCTTTTTTATTTGTCTCTTAAATTTGTTGAATTATACATTGTGTATCGATCATAAAATGACAAAAACAAGTTATAAAAAGCGCTAACAATCAAAATGAAGATAAGTGATAATATACATATATAGGAGATACGGATGAAGAAAGGGGTAGTAATTTTGCAAAAGTTTATATCTATTCCAACAATTGAGTCAGGCCTATATATGTTTGGAGGGCATCAACACACTGTTAATGGCGGTTGGAGCTTTTTTGAACAAAAGCATCAAGTATTTGAAGTAATGATAGTAATTGATGGCTATCAATTAACAGAGATTCATGACCACGATTCAATGATTTTGGGACCAGGGGATGGGATTATTATTGCTCCTGGTACACTACATACTAATAGTAATATGAGTAAAACTGCCCCGATGACATATATGTGTTTACATTTTGACTTTGAGGATATTCAGCTACGATCACAAATTATTAGTTTAATTAGTAACCAGTTGATTCCAGCAAGCTCACAGTTAGCAAAAGCTTCTCAAAAAATGTTAAATGGAATTGTTAAGCTTTGCCGTAATAAAAGCCTTTCTAATGATTTTAGTATTCAAGTCGAAATTGAAATACTTTTGCTTAAATATTTGAAGGAGGTTAATTCATTAATTAAAGAGAAATATAGTCACAACAGCTCGCTTCCTTTTTCTAATAAGGAAGCACAGATTAGTCGCGACTTAGTAATTGCGATTGAAAACCGAGTTAATAACGATGATGAAAAGCCATCCTTTAACTTTAGTGATTTATGTAAAGAATTAGGAATTAGTAGTGGGTATGGACATCGAGTTTTTAAGAAGGTTTATGGTACAACCCCTTTGCATTTTATTGATCGTGAAAAGTATAAAAAGGCTCAACGACTCTTAGAATATTCTGGAAATTCAATTGAAGAAGTAGCTTATATGGTAGGAGCAGCTAACGTTTCAATCTTTAGTAAGCAGTTTAAGAAATGGTCCGGATATTCGCCCAGTGAATATCGTAAGCAAATTATAAAGAAACGCTCAGTAAGGTCAAAAAATCAAACAGGATATTTTGAATAGGTGAGTAAAAATAGATCATAAATTGACAAATACTTGTCAGTATATGGTCTATTTTCTTTTTATGAAAGCGAATACAATAAATTCAGATGGAAATATCTGTCAGTTTATACAACTAACTTACATGAGATAAACTGAAAGGGTGAAATCAAATGGAGAATGTACCAACTGGAAAAATTGGTGAGACAGAGAAACCTATCTCTCAAGAAAAAGTAAATGAATTTGCAAAACTTTCATGGCGTGAACGAATTTGCTATGGAGCAGGGGATTTAGCACAGAACTTAATTTTTGGAACAATTGGTTCAATGTTATTGTTCTATCTCACTACTGTATTTGGAATTTCCGCAGCCGCTGGGGCAACAATCTTTTTAATCGTACGTTGGGTAAATGTTTTTTGGGACCCATGGGTTGGAACAGTTGTTGACAAGAGTCACTTTAAACATGGTGGAAAGTATCGGCCATTTTTAATTTACTTTGGAATTCCACTGACAATTTGTTGTGCACTGCTTTTCTTACCAATTCCTGCTGTTCGTGGAAATGTATTTTATGCATTCTTTATGTATTTAGCTACTGCATTAATTTATTCATTTGTTAATATTCCATATGGATCATTAAATGCATCATTAACACGTGATAATGATGAAGTTTCAACTTTAACAACAGTTCGAATGACAGAAGCGAATATTGGGAACCTATTAGTGTATACTTTCTTACCACTATTTGTTCAATTAGCATCTCCAGATAAGAAATTACAAAGTATTGGCTTGTTTGGTATCAGATTAGATTTAGGGAATTATGCTTCTCCTCATGCTGCTAATGCTTATTTCAAAGTAATGATAGTTTATATGATAATTGGATTTATCATGTTGTTATGTACTTATTTTGGAATTAAAGAACGGGTTTTACCAACAGAAGAAGAAACTAAATCAGTTAAGTTTTCTGATTTATGGAACGAATTAATTGAAAATAAACCACTTCAAGTATTGGGTTGGTTCTTCTTAATTAGTTTTACGTTTATGTTTTTTGGTAATACGGTATGGCCATTTTTCTTGCAGTATAATATTGGTCATTCAGAATGGATGGCATCAATTAATTTAATTGGTTCGATTCCAGGAATTTTCCTTGTCTTCCTTTGGCCGCTTATTCGCCGAAGCATTGGTAAAAAAGGCTTTTTCTACTTATTTTTAACATTCTTTATTATTGGACAATTAATTTTATGGATTTGGTCTTTCCCAGCATTTAAGAACAATATTACTTTAGGATATATTGGGCGTTTTATCATGCAATGGGGAATTACTGCTGCTACGGGTTATATGTGGTCACTTGTTCCTGAAGTTATATCTTACGGTGAATGGCATTCTAAGAAACGGGTAGCTGGGATTATCAATTCAATTATGGGGCTATTCTTTAAGATCGGACTAGCCTTAGGGGGAATTATTCCAGGATATATTAATGCCTTTTGTCACTTTAATGGAACAAAGACTACTCAGCCTGCCTCAGCACTAACTGGTATATCTATTTCGATGATCTGGATTCCAATTGTTTTAGCAGTTATTGGTATGTGGGTTATGAGCAAATATCCTTTAAGCGATCCAGAAGTTGACAAAATCAATCATGAAATTGAAGCCAAGAGAAATGCTACTAAGAACTAATTAAAGGAGAATTTTTATGAATATTTATGTAGATAAAAACGTACCTATTGATGGTAATGGACAGAAAAATCATCCATTCAAAACAATTCAAGCAGCAGCCAATATTGCTCAGCCTGGCGACACTGTTTTAGTAGCTCCTGGAATTTATCGGGAAAATGTTAATCCGAAAAATAGTGGAACTTCAAGTAAACGAATTACGTATAAGTCATCAGAAAACGTGGGTGCTGTGATTACCGGAGCAGAACGAGTAACGAGTTGGGAAAAGATTGATGATAACGTTTGGAAAGTTAATATTCCTAATGGTGTTTTTGCAGATTATAATCCGTACACCACTAAAGTTTATGGTGATTGGTTTGATGCACGTATTATTGCTCATACAGGTGAAGTGTATCTGAATGATAAAGCATTATATGAAGTTAATTCATTAGATGAAGTGAAAAAACCAGTCCGTAATGAGAAATCGTGGTATCCCGATGATACTTTATACACATGGTTTACTGAGCAAGATGATCGTAATAACGAAACAATTATTTATGCTAATTTCCAGGGAAATAATCCAAATAAAGAAAATGTAGAAATTAATGTTCGTGAGAATTGTTTCTATCCTCATGAAGAAGGAATAGGGTATATTACATTATCTGGATTCGGTATAACCAAAGCCGCAACTCAATGGGCACCACCAACAGCTTACCAGGAGGGAATGGTTGGACCCCACTGGTCAAAAGGATGGATTATTGAAAAATGTGACATTTCTCATTCAAAGTGTTCAGGAATTTCATTAGGAAAGTATCTTCAGCCCAATAATGATAATAAATGGTCAAAATGGAAGTATAAAGATGGTACACAAACAGAGCGTGATGCCATTTGTCAAGCTTCTTATGAGGGATGGGATAAAGAGCATGTTGGGGCTCATATTGTTCGTCAAAATCATATTCATGACTGTGGTCAGACTGGTATCGTTGGCCATTTAGGTGGAGTATTTTCTTTGATTGAAGATAATGATATTCATGATATTAACGTTCGTCAGAATCTTGCAGGTGCTGAAATAGGTGGTATTAAGATGCACGCTGCAATTGACGTAACATATCGTCATAATCATATTCATCATTGTACTCGTGGTTTATGGTTAGATTGGCAAGCCCAAGGAACACGAGTAACTCAAAATGTATTTGATCATAATAGTCTCCCAAATGACTTTAAGGTTACAAAAGATAATTTAGATGATGTTTTATCTGGCCTCGGTGAAGATATGTGGATTGAAGTTTCTCATGGGCCAACATTGATTGATAATAATCTCTTGCTTTCTGATCGATCTGTTCGTTTAGCAGCTCAAGGGGTAGCATTTGTTCATAATTTAATTGCAGGAAGTTTTACAGCAACTGGACGTGGTACTGATAACAATTCTGTTAAATTACCGTCTAATCGATTTACACCATATCATGAAATTCACGGTACTAAGGTAATGGGTTTTATGACCATTCAACATGGAGATAACAAATTTTACAATAATATTTTTGTTCAACAAAAGTTACGCCCAGAAATGCAAAAACTAGCGAATATGAAGAAAGATGAACCAGATGATTGGGATGATTATAACTTTAAGGTTGGTACAAAACCATTTGATAACTATCCAACATTTGAAGAATGGAAGAAACAGTTTGATGGATATTGTGGAATTTATGCACCAAATAGTGATCATTATTATAACTATTTGCCAATTTGGAGCGCGGGCAATATTTACTTTAATGGTGCAGAACCATGTAATATGGAAAAAGACGCCATTATTTCTGATAAAAAAATTCAATTAAAACTTGAACAACGAGATGAGGGACTATTTCTTAAAACCAATCTTTTTAATGCGGTGCCTGCAAAAACAGATGGCGTTATCTCTACTGATACAATCATGATGGCATTTGAACCGGAAGAAAAATATGAAAACCCTGATGGTACTCCAATTATATTTAACACTGATTTCTTTGGTACTCATCGAGAAGGAATTAAAGTGACAGCAGGGCCATTTGCTAAAGGTAACGAAGCAAGTAGTAGATTATTTTAAAAAGAGATGTAATAAAAATGTAATAAAATATGAAAAAAGTAGCATTAACTTTTGATGATGGACCTTGGCAAGCCACTACTCCGCATGTATTAGAAATTTAAAAAAGTATCATATACCGGCTACATTTATGATTTGGGGTGAACATGCCGAAAAGCATCCAGAATTATTAAAAGAGGAAGCAAAGTGTTCACTATTTACTTTAGGTAATCATACTTATCATCACAAAGATTTGACTAAATTATCAATTAAAGAAGGTAAAAATGAGATTGCGAAAAATGATGAAGTGATTGAAAAAATTACAGGTCAGCAACCGGAAGTAATTAGACCCCCGTTTGGTTCAGTTAATGCAGACGTATTATCTTACCTTAATCGACTGACAATTATTTGGTCATTAGATACAAAAAGTTGGGATCATCATGATAAGGATAAAGTTTTGGAAAATATTAGACAAATTCATAATGGAGATATTGTTCTAATGCATGATTTTCAGCCTGCTGATTCAGATGCTATTGAACCTCTAATTAAGTTTCTACTTAAAGATGGATTTACGCCAGTATCACTTAAAGAGTTAGTTGGGAAAGATAATTTTTATAATCAACAAATTATTTATAGTCAAGACCGTTTTATCATTGACGACAAAGAAGCATAGAAATCAATAATAAGTAGAGACGCTAAACTCACAGGAAACTAGATTTAGTTACTGTGAGTTTTTGTGTATATTGTGTTGTATTTTATATTATCTTCTTGAACTTTTTGCGCAAAATTCAAAGAAAGGGTTTACAAAATTGTTTTAAGGGTATATATTAAGAATTGTAAGTTAGTTGTTTATACAAACTAAATGAATGGGAGGCCGTAAATATGGCTGATTTATGGAATGATATTGATAAAATTGAATACGAGGGACCACATAAAAGTATTAAGTCTGGTTTGTTCTACCAATACTACAACCCAGATGAAGTAATTTTAGGTAAGAAAATGAAGGATTGGCTTCGTTTCTCAGTTGCATATTGGCACACATTCGATCAACGGTTAGTTGACCCATTCGGTGATGGAACTGCTCAACGTCCATATGACAAATACAGTGACCCAATGGATTGCGCTTTAGCAAAGGTTGATTATGCATTCGAATTTTATAACAAATTAGGTGTTGATTTCCTTTGCTTCCACGATCGTGATTTAGCTCCAGAAGGTGACACACTTCGCGAAACAAACAAGAATTTGGATCGAGTAGTTGATAAGATTGTTGAATATCAAAAAGCTACCGGTATGAAAGTTCTTTGGAATACTTCAAACCTCTTTACAAATCCACGGTTCTTAGAAGGTGCTGGTACTGCTCCTTCAGCAGAAATTTACGCTTATGCTGCTGCTCAATTAAAGCACAGTCTTGAAGTTGGTAAGCGCGTTGGTTCAGAGAACTATGTATTCTGGGGTGGACGTGAAGGATATGAATCACTTTGGAACACAGATATGAAGCGTGAACAATCTCATATTGCTAAGTTCTTCCACATGGCTAAAGATTACGCTAATGAAATTGGTTTTGACGCTCAAATGCTTCTTGAACCAAAGCCAAAGGAACCAACTACTCACCAATATGACTTTGATGCTGCAACAACAATCAACTTCATGCGTGAATATGGTCTTGATAAGGACTTTAAGCTTAACCTTGAAGGTAACCATGCTAACTTAGCTGGTCACACGTACCAACATGAAATTCGAGTTGCTCGTGAAGCCGGATTGCTTGGTTCTCTTGATGCTAATCAAGGTGATAAGTTAATTGGTTGGGATATCGATGAATATCCATCTAACCTTTATGAAACTACTGCTGCTATGTGGGAAGTTATTCAAAGCGGTAGCATCGGACCTCGTGGTGGATTAAACTTTGATGCAAAACCACGTCGGACATCGTTTAAGCCTGTAGATCTATTCTATGGTCACATTGTTGGTATGGATAGCTTTGCTGCTGGTTTACGGGTTGCTGCTGCTATGAAGGAAGACGGTTTCTTAGATGATATTATTAAAGAACGTTACTCCACATGGGATGAAGGCTTAGGTAAGAGTATTGAAGATGGCAATGAAAACTTTGCTAGTCTTGAAGAAAAAGTAATTGATACTCCACAAAGCGAATTGTTAGCAGCCACACATTCAGACCATCTTGAAGAAATTAAGGACACAATTAACCACTACATGATTGAAACGCTTGCTAAGTAAACATCTCCTATCAATCCAAAAAACTACAACATGACAAGCATTCACTCAGTACGAAAAAAAGTCATATAATAAAAGGGCCGAGGCAATCAACTTTGCCCCGACCCTTTTTGGTTAAGAAGGGAATGAAATTATAATGAACGAATATGTAATTGGGGTCGACCTAGGTACAAGTGCAGTCAAGGTTTCAGCGATGGACCGTGATGGGAAGATTGTTGCGCAACAAAGCTATGGCTATGATCTCCATCAGCCTCATCCTGGCTACAGCGAACAAGATCCGCGAGATTGGCTTTATGGAACAACGATTGCAATTGATCGATTAATTTTAAGAGACGGATTAAAGGCTGAAGAAATTGATGGAATCTCATTCTCGGGACAAATGCACGGGTTGGTTTTGTTAGATGCTAATGGACAAGTATTGCGACCAGCGATGTTATGGAATGATACGCGGACGACTAAGCAATGTGAAGAGATTGAAGAAAAAATGGGCGATAAGTTTATCGAGATTACTGGTAACCGCGCCCTGGAAGGATTCACTTTGCCTAAACTTTTGTGGGTTAAAGAAAATGAACCAGAAATTTGGGCAAAAGCAAAAAGTTTCTTATTGCCTAAAGATTATGTTCGCTATGTGATGACTGGTAAACAGGCAATTGATTATTCCGATGCCACCGGAACAGTCCTATTTGATATCAAGAAGAATACTTGGAGTAAAGAAATCTGTGATGAATTTGGCATCCCTATGTCGATGTGTCCCCCATTAATTCGTTCAATTGATGAAGCGGGAACGGTTACTGATTCTTATTCGATGTTCTCGGGATTAAAGACGACCACTAAAGTTTTTGGCGGTGGCGGTGATAATGCCTGTGGAGCCGTTGGAGCAGGTATTTTAAAGCCAAATATGGTGATGAGTAGTATTGGAACATCAGGCGTGGTTTTGAAATATGAGCCCGATGCAAATGTAAATTATCACGGTGCCTTACAGTATGAATGTCATGCAATTCCTGATACTTACTATTCAATGGGGGTTACGTTAGCTGCAGGGCATTCGCTAAATTGGTTCAAACATACTTTTGCAAAAGATGAAGATTTCACAGCAATGGTTAATAAGGCATCTGAACGGCCATTGGGAGCTAACGGTTTGCTTTTCACGCCATATCTTGTTGGTGAGCGGACGCCATACGCTGACGCTGATGTTCGGGGGAGCTTTATCGGTGTTGACAGTATGCAAAATAAGTATGATTTTGTTCGTTCAGTGATTGAAGGTATTACTTTTAGTTTCCGCGATATCCTAAATATTTATGATCAACATGGTCAAGACTTTGATACGGTTGTTGCCATTGGTGGTGGCGCCAAGAGTGAATTTTGGTTGCAACTACAAGCTAATATCTTTAATAAAAAAGTAGTTTCATTAACAAATGAACAGGGTCCAGGCCTTGGTGCTGCGATGTTAGCTGCAGTAGGTCTGGGATGGTTTGATTCACTTCAAGATTGTGCGAAGAAGTTCGTTCATTTTGGTAAAACCTATGAGCCACAGCCAGAAATAGTAGCAAAATATAATGCGCTCTATAAGATATATCATCATGTTTATGACCAAACTAAAGATCTTAGTCACGATATTATGAAATTACGAAATAGTTGGGATTAATAAAAGCGTCTTACCAAAAAATTTAACGGTAAGGAGCTTTCAAAAGAACTTAGATAATAAAAACAACGTAGAAAATGACCTTAAGGCAGTTGTTTTCTCCGTTATTTTATTTCTTGATTTAATCCATTAAAGAAGTGCTTTAGTGACACTTGACCACCATTAGTACGCTCTCCTTTGAGAAATGAAATTTCATTGTGGACATTTTTATATTCATATAAGTTATTCGCATATTCCAAAATAATGTCGTTTTCTGGATAATCCATACACATATGTGCGAGATTATTAAGACCAGTTTTTATATCGCGTCGAATCCGTTGGAAAATTATCTTTTTGCCATGCTCATCACATTGGAAAAATTCTTCAAAATTAACCTCATCAAAACTAATTTCCCGTTCAATCATCGTATTAATAAGTTTGTTAATTGCAGGAGCGCCATTTCCAGCTGTAATCCCGAGAAAGCGTAAGATGGACTGAGCATTTTCTTTTTTCTTGTTTTTCCCGCTAATCGTAACTGTATTATTATTCGTCGCAGCACCACTAACAAGGTCCAAAACTTGAAGAAGACGGTTAGACATATTAATATTTTGCGCTGCTAGTTTAATAACTGACTTAACTTCTGCAATGTTTAGTGGCTTTTCAATAAAAAAATCAATCCCATGTTGATATGCACTTGTTTTGACAGAAGGCAGAATTGCTTGAGCAGTCATAATGAAGTGTGGATAATGATGACTGTCCTGAATTTTTTGAATAAGTTGAACTCCATCCATTGCTGGCATTGCATAATCGATAAACATGATATCAATTCCTAGGCGCATTGCATCATCATAGGCCTGTTGCGGGTTAGAAGTTGTTCCGACGACAGTATTGTTGAAATCATTTTCAATAATATTGGATAATAAATGAATAATTTTACTATCATTATCTAAAATATAAAAATTCATGTATTTTCACCGATTTCTTGATGTTGTTTGAAGTATTTTGAAACACTATTTAATTTTACTCTTTGTGAAGATAATAGACAATAGAGTTGCTGTTTTACAAATGTGTAGCTGTTTCCGCTTACATCCTTGTGAATAAAGAGATTGTTGCAAAAAAACGCTGAATTTTTTCCGTTATTTATGGAGGCTTTTTGAAGCATTATGAAACTTTAGCCTATTATAGTACTTGTATTAAGACCTTAGGAGGAAATAAAAATGGCTTTTAATTTACGTAATCGTAGTTTCTTAACTCTTGCAGATTTTAACACTCGCGAAATGGAATACATGCTTGATCTTGCTGAAGATTTAAAGAAGGCAAAATATGCTGGTTATGAAGGCAAGAATCTTGAAGGTAAGAACATTGCTTTAATTTTTGAAAAGAGTTCTACTCGTACTCGTTGTTCTTTTGAAGTTGGTGCTAAGGATGAAGGTGCTCATGTAACTTACCTTGGCCCATCAGGTTCACACATCGGTCACAAGGAATCTGTTAAGGATACAGCACGAGTTCTTGGTGGAATGTTTGATGGTATCGAATACCGTGGATTCTCACAACGCAATGTTGAAATTTTAGCTAAGTACTCTGGTGTACCAGTTTGGAATGGTTTAACTGACGAAGACCACCCAACACAAGTACTTGCTGACTTCTTAACCGCTCACGAAGTATTGAAGAAGCCTTACAAGGACATCAAGTTTGCCTTTGTAGGTGACGGTCAAGACAATGTTTCAAATGCATTAATGCTTGGTGCCGCTGTAATGGGGATGGAATACCACGTTGTTACTCCTAAGGAATTGGAACCAACTAAGGAAACTCTAGATAAGGCTAATGAAATTGCTGCCAAGACTGGTGCTAAGATTGTTGTTACTAATGACATCAAAGAAGGTGTCAAAGGTATGGACGTAATCTATGCTGATGTTTGGGTATCAATGGGTGAATCTGATGATATGTGGGAAAAGCGGATCAACCTTCTTAAGCCTTACCAAGTAACAATGGATGTTATGAAGGCTACTGAAAACCCTAATGTTCTCTTTGAACACTGTCTTCCTGCATTCCACAACCTCGACACTGAAGTTGGTAAGGAAATTGAAAAGAAGTTTGGCTTAAAGGAAATGGAAGTTACTGACGAAGTATTTGAAAGTGAACATTCAGTTGTCTTCCGTGAAGCCGAAAACCGGATGCACACTATCAAGGCTGTAATGGTTGCAACTTTGGGTGAACAAAACTAATTAGGAGGCATTTGCCATGGCTAAAGTAGTCGTTGCTTTAGGGGGAAATGCATTAGGCAAATCACCTGAAGAACAATTAAAGTTAGTAAAGAATACCGCTTCCTCATTAATTGGGCTAATTGCTGCGGGAAATCAAGTAGTTATTAGTCACGGTAATGGTCCACAAGTGGGTGCCATTAATTTAGGGATGAATTTTGCTGCTGAACACGGTAAAACTGCTGCTTTTCCTTTCCCAGAATGTGGTGCAATGAGTCAAGGTTATATTGGCTACCATTTGCAACAAAGTTTAGAAAATGAATTACACCGTCGTTGGATGAATAAGAGTGTGGCAACGATTGTAACGCAAATTGCGGTTGACCCTAATGATCCTGCTTTTGAAAATCCATCAAAGCCAGTTGGTGACTTCTATACTAAAGAACAAGCTGATGAAATTGCCAAAGAAAAGGGCTACACTTTTAAAGAAGATGCGGGACGTGGATACCGTCAAGTTGTTCCTTCTCCACTACCGATGAAGATTATGGAACTTGATAGCATCAAAACATTGATTGACGCTGACAAGCTTGTTATTGCCGGTGGTGGTGGTGGTGTACCTGTAATTATCACTGATAAAGGACTTGAAGGAGTTCCAGCGGTTATTGATAAGGACCGTTCAAGTGCCTTGCTAGCCGACAAGATTGATGCCGATAAGTTGATTATTTTAACTGCCGTTGATCATGTTTATGTTAACTATGGAAAGCCAGATGAAGAAGCCCTTAAGACGTTAAACGTTGCAGAAGCTCAGAAATACATGAAGGAAGGACAGTTTGCTGCTGGTAGTATGCTACCTAAGATTGAAGCATGTCTTTCATTTGTTGAAGGTCATCCAGAACGAGAAGCATTAATTACTTCATTAGATGGTCTTGATGATGCTCTTACCGGTAAAGTCGGGACAGTTATTCGTGATAACTAAAAAGAAGATGGTTAGGAAAATAAAATCCTGACCACCTTCTTTTTTTAGTTACTCTTTAATTTTTTCTGTGGAATGCGAATGTTAATCGCAAGTACTGCAACGATAACTAAAATCGAACCAAGAATATCTGCTCCCGTCATTTGTAAATGAAAAATCAGGACTGAACCAATTGTTGCTGATAAAGGTTCAAATGCATCCATTAAACTAAATGTAGTTGCATCGATATATTTTAATGAATTATTAGCTAATTGAAAGGGAATTAAGGTCCCAATTACTAAAATGCCTAACACATATAACCAAACTGAGGGAACGTTAGGAATATGTGGTTGACTAGGGTGAATAAGCATTAAGGTTAATCCGGCAAATAATAGCCCCCACCCCGTAATAATTAATGAGGGAACTCGACCTTCGCGAAGCATGTTTTGTGGAATTAAGGTATTTGTTGCAACACCAATTGCAGAAATTAATCCCCATATTAGAACACTAAGCGTCATTGCTAAATGGTTAAATTGGCCATGAGTTGCGATAATAAAAACACCTAAAAAGGCGATAATTGCACTAATAATTTCAATTCGTCGCGGTGGCAGGTGTCGAAACACAGCTTGATAAGCAATGATAAAAAAGGGTCCGATAAATTGAAGGATGGTTGCGATCGAAGCATTCCCATATTGGACAGCCATAAAATAAGCATATTGAACCGGGACTAACCCAAAAACACCATATGCAAAGATAATCCATGCAGCGTGAAGGTCCTTAAAAATTTGAAAGGGATGCTCCCCACGAATTTGGCTTAATAAGACTAAAATAATTCCAGCTGAAACCATTCGAACTTGCGTTAACCACATCGATGTAATCGAACTACTAACATTAAAAAGGGCCTTCGCAAAAAGCCCTGAAATACCCCAAAAGGTACAGGCAGTAATAATCATCGCCGTACCTAAAACTTTTTTATTTGACATAAAAATACTCTTTCCAATTAGATTTGCTATTTTATTTTACCATACCAATTCTATGAAAAGTGAGCTCGATCTTTTAATTATGACTATCTGTTGGAATTATCTTCAGCGATGATTGGTTGTGGAGTTCGTGAATATAAAGCCTTTACAGCCTGTATATCTCGTGATTGAATGGGATAATATGATCCAGCTGGCTGCATCACAGAAATCTTGTTCGTGTGCTGTAGACCAATTGCATGCCCTAATTCATGCTCAGCAGTATTTACGATTCGTTCTTGTGAGTAGCCAAAGGCAGGATTTAATAGGTAATAAGAATTTAGCTCTACTGTTGCGTGCAGATAATATCCAGTTGCGGAATTCATGCTTGTATTGGTAAGCCCCGCTGCCCCGTTATTTGGATCATTAACAGCGGAAACGCTAATATTTGCGTTCTTATTATTAACGATTTTAAATGTGAATGCTTTCGTGTTATTCCATTGGGCAATTGCGGTTTCTGTTGCATTTTTTAATACTGGATTACTGATATTAATATAGATCGTTGCAGAGTTTTGTTCCCAGCGTGCATCAGCAGGTGTATCTTGAGTCCCGGTTTGCTGGTCAGCGTTTTGTTTAGTTGGAGTTGCAATTTCTTTACCAGTTATTCGGTGTAACCACGATTGAGTAAGCACTTGTGCATTATGAATGCCAATATTAAATTGTTCTTGAAAGGTAGAATTATTTTGATAAAACCAAATGATTCCGCCAAAGAGTAATAAATAAAATAAGGTTAATAAGAAATTAGACTTCTTAATCAGTCACACCCCCCAGTATTCAAATTCTAATTAAAAAAGAGTAAAACGTCCATTATTTAATATTTTTTCTTTATTGTTGACAATTGTAAACTTTAATAGTATGCTGTACCTATAATATGATTACAGTTGTAAACTAAAAGAGGGTGGAAATATTGAGAATTGCCGCTATAGTTATTGCACTGATTTTAATTGCATTTATTATTTGGTGGTTCTTTGGAAAATATACAGAGTCAGCGGGAAAATCAACTATTGTTAATGATGAACAAACTGCAACAATTGTGGTTAATGGTGGTTATTCTCCATCAACTGTTATCTTGAAAAAGGGAATTCCGGCTCAAGTTAACTTTGATATGCATGACTCGACGGCTTGTTTATCACATGTGGTGTTTGAACAGCTAGGAGTTAATAAGGATTTAACAAAGCAAAAGATTACGACGATTAATATTCCAACAGATAAAGCACAGACTTTTAACTTTGCTTGTGGGATGGATATGTTTCATGGAAAGGTGATTGTTAAATAATGAGTATTTTTTCAAAAGATCAAACTAAAAAAGTTGTTGTTAATGCAGAAAATCATGGCTACAAACCAGAAAAGGTTACTTTTAAACAAGGAAAGCCAGCGCAATTAAAATTTATCCCCTCTGATAATATGGGATGCATGAATGAAGTCGTATTTAAGGAACTTGGGATTGATGAGAAGTTAGACGGTAAAAAAGAAGTTACTATTGATATTCCAACTGATAAGCCGGGAACTTATAACTACGCTTGTGGAATGGATATGTTTCATGGAAAGGTTGTTGTAAAGTAATGAAGCTTACAAACATTCAGCGATTTTGGATTTCATTTGTATTATCAATCCCGATGTTAATACAAATGTTTGCGATGCCTTTTCACTGGATGATGCCTGCCTATAATTGGATAGCATTAATTACTACCACTATTATTATGGCAATTTCAGCATTTCCATATTGGAAAAGTGCGATCGCTGCATTTAAAAAACATAGTGCAAATATGAATACTCTGGTTGCCACAGGAACAGCTGTCGCTTATTTTTATAGTATTTTTGCAATGATAACTGATAGGGCGGTTTACTTTGAAAGTGCTGCTTTTGTTACTGTCTTTGTTTTACTGGGGGATGCGATGGAAGAGAAGATGCATAACAATGCTTCCAATGCTCTTGGTAAGTTGATGGGCCTTCAAGCAAAAGATGCTGAAGTCTTAAAAGATGGTAAATTTGTCAAAGTACCACTCGATCAAGTCCAAGTTGGTGACTTTATTCGGGTCAAGCCTGGTGAAAAGGTACCCGTAGATGGAACGATTCTAGAAGGGGTAACTTCCTTGGATGAGTCGATGGTTACTGGTGAAAGTATGCCAGTAATGAAAAAAGTTGGCGATACTGTTGTTGGTTCAACAATTAATAATAATGGGACGATTACTTTTAAGGCCACAAAGGTTGGATCCGATACGATGCTCGCCCAAATTGTTGACCTAGTAAAAAAAGCGCAAACCAGTCATGCTCCTATTCAGAACTTAACGGATAAAATTTCAAATATTTTTGTTCCGGCAGTAATGATAATTGCCATTCTAACCTTTATGATTTGGTATTCCTTTGTTGGTGCAACATTTGTTCAAGCATTATTATTTGCTGTTTCAGTAATTGTGATTGCTTGTCCGTGTGCATTAGGTTTAGCAACCCCAACGGCATTAATGGTTGGAACTGCAAGAAGTGCCAAGATGGGTGTTCTTATTAAGAATGGTGAAGTTCTTCAAGAAGTAAGCGATATTGATACTGTTGTGTTCGATAAAACGGGGACAATTACGGTCGGTAAACCAGTTGTAACCGATATTGTTGGCGATGCTAAAAAAGTATTAACAATAGCTGCCAGTCTTGAAGAATCGTCTGAGCACCCGTTAGCATCAGCGATCCTTCAAAAAGCAAAAGATAAAGAGATCTCACCAGTAAAGGTAGAGAAATTTGAAGCAATTGAAGGTAAGGGTGTACGCGCAAATTACAATGGTCAAGTAGCATTTGTTGGTAGCAGTCGGCTTCTGGTTGATGTAAATATTTCCCGGGAAATGGCATCACGTGCTGCAAAGTTACAGAATGAAGCTAAAACAGTTGTTTATGTGGGCCTTGATGGGGAAATAATCGGCTTAGTTGCTATTCAAGATGTTCCGAAGCCGAGTTCAAAAGATGCAATTAAGGAGCTAAAAGCGCATGGATTAATGACCGTGATGTTAACTGGTGATAATAAGCGAGTAGCTCAAGCAATCGCTGATGAAGTTGGTATCAATAAGGTGATCGCTGAAGTAATGCCGAATGACAAAGCTCAACAAATCAAGGAACTTCAGGACAAGGGTAAAAAAGTCGCCTTTGTTGGTGATGGAATTAATGATGCCCCTGCGTTATCGACAGCTGATGTTGGAATTGCGATGGGATCCGGAACTGATATTGCAATTGACTCTGGTGGAATTGTCCTCGTTCAAAATGATTTACGAGGAGTTGTGCGGGCACTTGATATTTCTAAGAAGACCTTTAACCGGATTAAATTAAATCTCTTCTGGGCGCTCATTTATAATGTCATTGGTATTCCAATTGCTGCAGGGCTATTTGCATTTATAGGCTTTACTCTTAGTCCTGAACTTGCTGGCTTGGCAATGGCCTTTAGTTCTGTTTCTGTTGTTAGTTCTTCTTTGCTATTAAATAAAACTAAGATTGCAGGAGAGAATGTTGTTCAAGCGTAAATCGGATAGTAAGGAGTTAAGGAATATAATTCTTAGCTTCTTTTTTGTTATATTTTGCACAAAGTAAAAGGATTTTGCGGTAAAATATTAATAAAAGTAATGGAGGAGTATTTAAAATGGCAACAGCATTTTTGGTTCACACTCAACTAAGCTGGGGAAAAGCATGTGATTATTTAATTGCTAATGATGTTGAGCCGGGGTTAATGCATCGTTATGAGACACGAGAAGATTGGCAAGAGGTGATTCTTGATGCATTAATAAATGTTCCCTTAGCGCCATACTTGCCAAGTGGTCAGCCCATTCCGCCAATTGGAACGGCAAAAGTAATAGGGATAGAAGCAGTTGATCCGGCACAGGTTAAAAAAACTATGCAACGGACACGAAGTCAATTTATAATGGCAACCATCTGGAAAAAGCAATCGGCCTTAAAAAACTATAATTTCTTACATCATGATTATGACAAATGGACGCAAAAGCAAATTTGGGCCGATGTTGATTATTGGTGTGATTCTAAAAAACATCCCATTATCGATTTAATTACAAAATGGCGTTGCACCCGTCAACACCAACGATTACGTGCTGAAGCGAAATGATAAAAAAGAGTTGACTATTAAGCTACTTCCATGTATAGTATATATCGTTGTAAGTTTAATTTATTGGGCATTCGCCAAACTGGTAAGGCAGTGGACTCTGAATCCATAATTTACTGGTTCGAGACCAGTATGCCCAACTTCTAACAAAAGACCTGCTAGATTAGCTAGCAGGTCTTTTGTTGATAAGGAAGTTATTTGTTATAATTACAGTCAAGTGAGGGGACGAATATGGCTAGTAATTCTGATTCAATTTATTATGTTTTAACAAAACTAAAGCATCATCCAGAGTTAATTAAAAGCATTAGACCACGTTATACTAATACGGTTCTGATTCTTTTTGATGATTCGTTAAAGATAGCTGATGCTTCATTTTATTTTCCTGTTGATCGTTTCATGGTTAATCGTTTGTCAAATGATTTTGTGGCAAAGAATGGCGACCTTCTTGATAGTTATTTTTCAATGACCAATGGAACGAAGAAAAATTACCATGATGTTTGGGCGACGACCTGTCATATTCCAGAAAAGAAAGTATATTTATTAGAATTATCATTTGAATAATGCGATTTAAGCTGCGACAAAAGGTGTCACAGCTTATTTGCTATAAAGGGAGAGTTTTATAGTGCTTGTTTCAACGATTGTTTTAATGGTAGCGGCAGTTTTAAGTAGTATTATTTCCAGCTTCTTTCCGCACTTCTCAATTAATTATATTAGTATTTTCGTCGGCTTAATTATTGGCTTAGTTCCTTTTTTTGAATGGTCGTATTCTTCCCTTCCACACAGAAGTATTTATGTATATAGTAGCTCCACTGATTTATTTTGAGGGGCAATCAACGAGAATTAATCTGATTGGAAAAAGATTGCGACAAATCCTTGAGACGGCTGTTCTTTTAGTAATTGTCGGAACGGTATTTGCAGGTTTTAGTGTATCGCTTTTGGGAATTCCGCTAGCCCTGGCATTTCTGATGGTCGCTTTAAGTACACCAACTGATACTACTGCAACTGAGTCAATTTTACTTGACACTGAAAATGAATATTAAATTAATTTGATTTTAAGTTGACGAAAAATTAAAATTAACGTATACTTTTATTTGTACGTTATTGCCCGCTGGTCAAATTGGTTAAGACGTCGCCCTCTCAAGGCGGAGTTACGGGTTCGATCCCCGTGCGGGTGATTTTTTTATTTTAAACTAACTTTTAGCGATACGAAAAACGTTGATATAAAGGCGTTTTATGTTATAAAGTAAATCACATGAAAGCTATTATTTATCAATTCTGCGGAAAAGTTGCGGAAAACTAAATATACTTGTCAGCATGGTATAGACTACTAAAACAGTAGTCTTTTTATTTTGCCATCGGAAATAAAAAAAGCACCGTCTTTATGATAGGTGCTTTATGCTATATGGATAATACATTGTTTGGGACAACGTTTTCTATTACACGAATAAGTATATCATACCTAAATTAATTTAAAAAGCTGTTAGTTATCCAGTTCTTGTTGTCGTTTCTTGATACAGTTTGATAGCATTTCTAGGTCTTCTTGTGTTGCGTCTTTTAAGATGAAATTCTTAGCAACTGAACGGCGGTTAATATACTGTACTTGTGCTTTATTCTTGCTACGGTACCTGTTAATTGCTTTGTGCTGTGATTCAGTGAGTGCCATATTATTTCCTCTCAATCTTGAATTCAAATAGCTTCTTGCGTTTGTCCTTTGGTGTATGAAGCCACGTCTTGAACTTCTTAACGTCTTGTTTCCACATTGCTAGCGTTTCACGTGGAGAGTAGACATCTAGAGAAATAGTAACGTGTTTATTCTTTGACTGATATTTAAGGCGCTTCATATTTCATCCCTCGCTTTTAAATGCTATACTATACATATGGTAAAGCCCCTAAGAGTTGAGTCGCCAAACTTGCAACTCTTAGGGCGGTGATTAATCACCACTTAATAGTTAATTTGAAGTCCAGCATTATAAAGATATTGAGTGTAAGTCTTATCTTTAATTTGCGGGGCTTTTTATTTACTTTTAAGCGCAATTTAATCACCCCCTTTCCTTAGGGGCTAAGTATATTATATACATATGTATTGGAAATAGCAATACGAAACATTAAAATAAACAAAGAAAAATGTTAGCATTTGTTAGCATTGTGTTTGAAAAATATGCCATCATTTTATGCTAGCATTTGCAATCATTTTGTACCATCATTTACCAACAAAACATATTAGATTAACCGTATCTAAGCCTATCAAAACAGCAAAAAGAGAGTGCACCCCTTTTGAATGCACCCTCTTTATTTTGTGTGCACCCTTTTTATAACGGATACACATATTTTTATTTATCTTTACTTTTTACAATTTTTTCGATTCCAGCAAGAAAATTAGCATTTTCTACTTGTTGAGCGTGGGTAAGTGGTTCATGTGATCTTCTTTTTAATCCTAATTTTAATTCTTTAAGTGTTCCACGCCATTTTTTACTGCTATATGGTTTATTATTCATGATTTAATTATCGTTTATCTTTTTATTCTAAGTAGTTAGCGAACTTAACTTTATCTTCCGGGCATTCAATATACTCACCTTTAAGCTTTCCGCTTTCAGGAATAATAGTTAAATAAGCGCCTTCATCGTCATTATCCCAGCTACTGGTATAGTCTATAATCTCACCAATTAATGTTTGTCCATCTTCAAATACAACTTTACCTCTAGCTTGACGTTCAAAATTACTTAAATTTATCTTTATCATCCCTTTACTTTAGGCATTAATATCGTTGTGAAGGGTCAGAAACAGTATATCCCTTTAATTCTCGTAAAATAATAGCGTCTGGGGAGAAAATTTGTCCGTGCCCTTCATTATCAAAATATTTTACACCGGTTTTAGTCCAATCCTTAGCAAAAGAAACCAATTTTTGAACATTATTCCACTCTGGTAAGGTTTCATAACCTTTCCGGGTATTATGTTCATATTGCTTTAGTTTACTTCTTAAACGGTCATTATTATTTGCTTTTGCTAATAGGGTATTAAGCTCATAATCAGAAAGCTGGTCATCAATAGTTAAATCATTGATGTAGTTTGTGAACTCATTATCGGTCATAGCGCCTAATTTAGCGTTAAAGTTTTGGCGATTAAGAATTTCAGCTTGTGGGTCTTCAAAACGGCTATTAGCGACTAGTTTATCCTCTTTAAAACGTTTAATAACCTTATCTTGCCAATCAGTCCAATTATTCAGTTCCTTTTTAGCGTTGCTGTGGTATCGCTTCTCAATTTCATTTGCTTTTGCCATTGCTTGACGGCGGATATAATCACGGTCGTAGCGTTCAGATTTAAGACGCTGAATATAATTAACAAAGTCTTTAATATCTTTAGCTGTTTTCTTGTTTAATTCCATGTCTTTGTATTCAATGTTAGCTTCATCTAAGGCATACAGTAATTCTAAATCATTTACTTTAGTACCAATTTTCTCTCTTAATTTTTGGGCTACTGCTTGTTCTTCTTTCGATTGATTTACTTGTGGTTGTTCTGGTGAAACGGTCATTTTTCCATCTTCAACTACTACCTTATAGCTACCATTTTGAAATGGTTGGTTATTTTGTTGTGTGTTTGCTGGTTGGGTTCCTTGTTCATTGTTCATAAAATATTACCATCCTTTTTATTTTGCTTTCTAAGCTGTTTTAAGAGCATTTAATATAAAATTACTAAATTATATTACTTTCACTTTAAGTGTCCTAAAATGCTTGATATTTCAAAACTAGGAACATCATTTTTTATAGGTGTGTAAGTCGATGATATTTTCATCCCCTAATTTTGCTGTGGTAACTAGTAATCTGTCCGCAAACTCTAATTCAGCTTTATTTTTCCGTTCATAATAAGCGGATTTGCTAATAACTAACCTTTGCTGTATCTGAAATCCTTTTAAGCCATCTAAGTAATAGCCCTTTAGGATAATCCGGTGGTGTTCTGTGCATTTGTTGATAGCATTTACAACCGCTTTGAATAATTCAGCATAAGAAGCGTGTTTGATAAAGAAATTATCTGGGCTTTGGTTATTGGTGGAATGTGGCAAACCATCAAAGCTAGGGGATGATATAACGCCATCGTAACCGGATAACCGCTCTATCTTTTTAAAATCATTTTTGAAAAAAGATTTAACGTTAGATAGTGTTTGTTTTTCGTCAATTTCTGGAAAAATAAGCATTATTTCCGCTCCTTCATAATTATTTATAAGGTGGTGGGCGGTAGTGGATTGTCATAAAATCACCATCGCTTTTTAGTTGTTCCGTTTTGTGTACTTTTTAGTAGACGTATTACTTTCCTAAAAAACGAAAGTAGACACTGCTAAATATTGATATAGTAGTTTTCTTAGCCTGTTCGTCCACTTGTGTACTATTTTTGCTGATAAATTATTTATATATAATTTGCGCTTAGTATATCTATTGCATACTTCTTATACTTATTTATTTATATAAAGTAGACAAATAGACAAAATAATGTAATTCCTTATAACTCTAAGTATTTAAGCGTCTACTTTTAATAGTAATAGGGTGTACATAAGAGTAGACAGGTAGACAAAACTATTCTTTTATGAAAGTTCCTTGTAAATTACTTCTTTCCTCGTAAGCTACATTATAGTTGTAGTAATTTGTGCTTTTTAGTAACCTGGAATCTTCTTCTTTGAAATATTCACTTGGGCGGTATCGTTTGTTATATTTCCACCCACGTTGAGCCATAAGTGGCTTAATGCGCCTTGTAAAAGTAGCACGGCTCATCTTAGTAGGCGTGTTATTATCATCTGAATACTTACGAAATAGGTTGAACAGGAACTTAACAGGTAGTCTAGTGCTTTTTAACTCTGGTAATTCGCTGTTGACAAATGAAAGTACAATATCGTTTTCTAATTGAATATCATCAAGGGCGGTTTGGCTTTCCTTTGTTTGAATGATGGTATCAACAGGGATGTTAATAGCCTTTTTAAGAATCCATTCTAGTAATTGCTGATTATAGATATACTCATCTTTAATCTTTCGCCCTGCTGGAGTGTCTGGGTACTGATGATTAAATTTAATTAACCTAAACCGCCGATATAATCCACCGCTGGTATCTTTGAAACGAGGGAAGCCATTCATAGATTGAACGATGGTAGCATTGAAACGAGCACTAAAAGGGGCTTGCATTTTAGGATTAACAAGTACAAGCTCATTAGTAACAATACTTTTTAGAGTGCTACCGTCATCAATATAGCCTTTAGGGTTGTTATCATCCCCAATTATTAAGCTTGCTCCGAATGCTTGCGCTAATAGAAAGCCTTTGTCGAACTCTTCTAATTTAAGTGAGGTGTAATTATCGTTACCCACAAGGTTCATTAATAACTGCTCAAAGGTACTTTTACCTGTTCGCCCTTGTCCGCCATCCATCAAACAAAACAATACGTTACTAGAAAAACGGTTTTGAATAACACAGGCGATAAGTTGCCACAACAATTTTTCCTTTTCTTTGTTGCCGTCTGATAATTCCTTTATCCACTCGCTAAATTTCCAGCCATTAAAGCTAGGCTCTGGTATTTCCTCGTTATTGTAGTTAGTGGCCACCTTGCTAGTGAATACCATACTAGGACTATAAGGTAATAGTTTGTTGGTTACCTTGTTATATACGCCATTACCAACAGGAATAAGGTTAATATCTTTTTCACGCTTTCGGGATGGCGCTTCAATATTTAACCAACTTTGTATTTCAGCTCTGAAACGTTTATTAGTGGTATTATCAACTGCGAGAATCATTTTATTTAATAATCTTTCGCTATTGGTATAAAGCCCCGTGTCATTGTTATATAGTGTAAGCGGTGCTTGATCTGTTTCTTTTTGAGTGTCACCAATTACGGCGGTTATTACCACATCTTTGATGTAATTAGCAATTGTTCGGGCTGGTACTCGGCGAGTTATTTCACTTTGAGTGCCATCTTTATGGTGCTGTGTCTTTATATGATCGTCTCGCCATTCCTGCCCTTTCTGTCTAAGAATTTTTATTACATCGTTAGTAGAAGCGGGGGATGTCTGGGTTGCCTTTTTATTTTGATGTGCTTTGAAAAGGGCTTCTAATTCTGCTGGTATTTCTCCATATAGCGATTTATTCATATTTACTTAACTCCCTCTTTAAAATACTAGTCATGATTTTTCTAACTTCCTGTTGTCCCAAAGGTGGTTGATTATGATTATTAGCAAAATTCAATAATTCCCATACTGTTCTATCGTCTGCTTTGGTATAAAGTAGTTGACCGCAAAGGCGAGTTAAGAAATCGTTACGCTGTCCCTCTGGTGCACCTTCAACTAATTTATCTAAAAGTGACCCTGTCCATTTCTTATGTTCGATAGAGCGCTGATATGCGCCGTTTTGAGCGTTTATTTGTTGTGGATGGTGATTACTTATCAACTCAATTAGAAGCGGGGTAGGCTCAACCATCTTTAAACCTGTTATCCACTCATATTTACCTTTACTGGTTCGTGATGGCGGAACCAATACATAATTATTTTCATGCGCTTTAATATCAATACCTGGTTTAAAACCGATTATTTGCTTTATATCAGCATTTTTAGGCTTCCTATAGAATAACTGTAAGCCCCCGCTTGCTGTTCGTTGCGTCTGAGTGGGAATCACAGCACCTTTAGGAAGCCTTTTATAAGATTTCATCCCGTCAGTACCGTGTGCTTCTTTAGTATCTATATCCATGACAAAAAAATCAGTTGTTTTTAATGCAATATTTGCATTAGGGTATTTAGTCCAGTATTCTTCTATTTCTGTTTTAGTAAGCGGGGCTCGATTGCTATATACAATTAATGGCGTCTTACTGTTTACTTTAATTGGTAAGACTGAATACCCGCTTGAAGCGTAATTAAGAGCGTGAGTTAGCATATCCATACTATTCACCGCCTTTATCAGTGATTGTCATTGAGTCAATGAGTTTTTGAAGTTGAATAGCGGTTTTTTTATCAATGCTATTGTTAGCAATTGTTTTAGTGTGACTTATTAAGGTAGGGGTAAAATCACCTTTGATAATTGCGAATAGCTTATTTCCTTTGTGGTCATCTGCTAAAAGAAATTGATAATTATTATTCATGATTGTTTATTCCTCCGTAAATAGGGGATGAAAGCCCCTTTGTTGTTAGTTACGTGTTAGAATAAGCAAGGCGGTTATATTGCCGTCTTGCTTATTGTTGAAGCCTGTTAATGCTGAATGATGTGGAAGTTGGTCAGCGTTAACGGCTTTTTTTGTACCCTAAAAACGCTGTAAGTCTGCGTTATGGATTGACTGCGCTCTTTTGAAGAGTTCGCCATACTGTGAAACAAGTGGAACAATTGCTTTGCCTCTTTCGTCTTCATTAGTAACAATGTAGTAGCCGTTTGGCTTAGTGTACTGTGCGCCAATTGGTATACCGTGTTTAACAATTAATTCATTAATAATTAATCGCAATTTTCTAGCATTAAAGCCGGTAAGCCGGACTAATTCTTTTTGTGGTCGTGGATTAGTGCTTCCTTTGGGAATAAATCTAAGTACACGTTTTTCATCTTTGCTAAGCTGGTTCATATAATCACCTCTTAAAATAATTGTGCTAAGCATTCAATGATTAGTAGTAAAGCTGGTAGCGTTGCTAGATAAGCCCATAAACGCTCACTAGGCGCTGTATACCAAAAATTAAGAATATGTTTGTCGATAGATGATAAAAGTTTCATAATTAATCCTCTAATATCCACGCTGACAGGCTGTGAATTTTATTTATTTATCTTGTGTGTTTCCATCCAGTTATCTAAATCAGTTCTACGGTATCTTTTGACACCCTCAATCTCGATGGTGGGGATGTCAGTATATTTTGCTTCCCAATCAAGAAGCGTCTTAGGCGAAATGTGTAAATACTCGGCTGTCTCTTGTTTGTTCATATAGGGACGGTAATTATATTTTCGTTGCGTCTCATCGACAATCTGAGCAACGCTAGAACTAATTAATTGCTTTATTGCATCTTGTAAGTCACTAGGAAGCTTCATTTCTACAATATTATTCAATTTGACATCCCCTTATTTGTTTTGTGTTGCTACTACACGGTGTTCAGCCATAAATTTATCAATATCAGACTTTGCAATACGTTTAGATTTACCAACTTTAATTGTTGGTAGTCCTTGTTTAATATAGGTTCTCAATGTATCTTGTGTTTTAAAATCCATATAGTTCATGGCTTCTTGATAGCTAAAATATTCTTTCATTATTGCAAGTGCACCTCCTCATTACCGTACTTTTTATGTACTTTTTGACTAAAAAAAGAAAGCTCGTACTTTCTACGTACTATTATATACTAAAAAATAAGAATGTAAACGAAAATATCTGTACTTTTCACGTACTATGAAATATTATATTAAGTAAAAGTGGTGAATGAATATTGAAAATTAATAAGAAAGATGTTGGAAGCAGAATTCTTAATCTGCGAAAATCTAAAAATTTAAGTATGGACGATCTAGCGAAAAAAATTGGTGCAGGTGGGAAAAGTACTATTAATACTTGGGAGAAAGGGGTAACTTTACCTCGTCCCTCGTTTTTAAAAGCCATTGCTTCTGAATTTAATGTGTCTGTTAATTATTTGAAGTATGGAAATTTAAATAATTATTTAGATAATCTTGTGCGTAATGATTTAAGTAGTGAATCATCAATTTTAGATGAAAACAAAGATGTTGAAAATTATCTTTTGATTGCAACTGATTTTGGAAATATAAGAAATGGTGCGCCTTATAATGAAAAATTAAAACAGAGTAATGATGAGATTATCTCCAATGCTAAATTAGATTTAGCGGTAGGAGCTATTGATAGTAATTTTACTGAAATTTCAGAACTATTGGGAAACACTTTAAAATATGAAAATGATATTGCTATTCTTAAAAGCTTAAAAAAATGGTTTCGACTATCCTCAAATCGAAAAGCAGTAACTTTTTTAGGATATTCTCGAATTTATCTGAATAGCCTGGAAGAAATATCACCTTCTTTTTTAGTTTTTAACGATAGTGTCGAAAAGATTAAGGCAGATAAAGATAACTATATGTCTAAATGGCCTGTTGAAAAAATTTTAGATGCAACCTATCAAGCTAAGTTATCCGATTGGCAATTGAAAGCTATTGAAGAGCTTGGTCAAATGCGAACTGAATATGAACTAGAACTAAAAAAATTAAAAAATAAGTATAAAGAATAATTGTTAAAATAAACATTTTAATCTTAATTAATACACTGAGTAAAATTTAACTCCTTACCAGCTTATTAATGTATCAGAATAAAGAAAATTAACGAGCGCAAAATTGAGCCCGTTAAAATAATTGCTACATCTCCCCAAAATTGGGTATATCTCAACCAGTCCAAAACTGGACTTGTTAATAAAGAGGAAAGATAATGAAAAATTTAGTTATTAATATCTTTGATACCATCTCAAACATAGTTATAGAAGTTTTATGTAATATTCTCCCTTAATTAGGTAGCTGATTACGTCAGTCCAAAATTGGACTCACCTTCTTACCATTTTTTATGTATCAGAGTTAAAAATTAACGAGCGTAAAATTGCGCCCGTTCTTAAAGTTATTACATCTACCCAAAACTAGATACATCTCAATTAGCCGAAAATTCGGCTTGTTGCGTATAATATCCTCAAATGACGAGGGCGCAAAATTGAGCTCTCCTAATTCAAGTACATACCTCCAATATCCATGCTGACAGGCTGTGCGAAAGAAAGAGGTTATATACATGAGTTATGCAAAGAAAGCAAAAAAGGGCTATTACGGAATAGCAGAGTTTAAGGACAAGGACGGAAAACGTTACCAAAAATCAGCAGGCTTTTTCAAGCTGAAACGTGAAGCATTACGAGCAGGGGATGAGTTAGAGCGTGAATTAAACAAGGTTAACTTAGATTTAAGAGATGTAACCTTATTTGATTACTTTAAGCGGTGGTTTGATTTATACAAGAGTAGCAAAGCTCAAAGTGCAAGCGCTCAAAACCAATACCGCATAATGAAAAAGTTTATTAACGAGTATTTCGCTGATACAAAACTACGAGAAATTAAGCGTTCAGACTATCAAGAGTTTATTAATTGGTACGGTAGCAATCACGCTTATAAATCAGTTAGTAAGTTAAATGGTGCTATTAGGTCATGCGTTGGCTATGCAATTGATGATGATATTATCAATAAGGACTTTACGCATAATGTTAATATCACGTATAATAAAGCTTTGGAGAGAAAAGTTGATTACCTAACAACTAGTGAGCTTCAAACGCTAAAAAAGAATGTAATATCTAAGCTAGAAAGGTATAATACAAGCCGTTACATGATCCTTACGGCAATTTATACTGGAATGCGTAAGAGTGAAATACAGGCGCTTACGTGGAATGATATAGATTTTTTGCATTCGACAATTAGTATTTCTAAGTCGTGGGATGAAAAAGAAAAAGCTTTTAAATCCACTAAAACAGAATCAAGCAAGCGAGTTGTGAAGGTAAATCGACAATTGCTCAAAAGATTAGAAGACTTAAAAGCTAATAATAGTATTATGGTCTTTCAAAACGTGTTAGGGACAATCCCTACAAGTAACGCATTGAATAAGTGTTTACACTCTATTATGAATGATAGTAACATCAATAAGCAAGGTTTTCACTTTCATTCGTTACGCCACGTTCATGTAGCCTTTTTGCTGAGTAAAGGCGTTGATATATACGCTATTAGTAAACGGTTAGGACATTCAAATATTACCGTAACCTTAAATACTTATTCTTATTTGATTGATGAGTATAAGGCTAAAAATGACACCTTAATCATTGATAAATTGGCGGAATTATAAGAGTTGCGGAAAAATGGCGGAAAAACAGAGTGCAGACGCTGATATATCAAGGGGTTAGTATCCCCGTGCGGGTGAATATGATTGAGTCTGTTACTCATTTGGTAACAGACTTTTTTATTTATATTACAAATTTAGTAAAAGCGTTAAGAAAAGATTTAATTGATGCTATGATGGATTTGTGTAAATAGAAAAAGAATAGGATGGATTTGGTGAGTTAATTATGCGAGTAATGAATTTAATGATAGTATTAGCAGTTATTGCGATTATTATTTTAGCTGCTCAATATTTTTCTCAGTTACGGAAGAACCGCAACGGTAATAATTTCGTGAGTGGGGGCCGTGTCTTTTTTAACTGGACGCTGGTCGCTGTCTTAGTAATTTGTGTTGGGGGAATAATTTTTGGTAGCATTCATTCACATCGCCAAGAAGCAAAGCCAGCTCAAACTGATAAGACCGAGAATGTTGAATATGCTGCTTCCGACAGTGATGATTTGGGTAAGGTTTCGATTCAGTTTGATCGGAAAGTTACTTTAAATGATAATGGAGAAGCAAAAGTTAAGTTTAAGGTTTCTCCACAAACTACTTTGACAATCCGGGGACATAAGAGCAAAGAGATAGTTAAGACATTTAAGGCAAGTAAGGGAGAATCATTGGTTAACCATACTTATACATTTGATGTAGCTGGCACCTATGATATTATTGCTGAACGTGGTGATCAAAAGGTAACCAAGCAGTTAAAGGTTAAGGAAAAGGATAATGCCCAAGAAAGTTCATCAAGTAGTAGTTCAGTAAGTTCTAGCTCTTCTTCAGTTGCTTCCTCAGCAAGTAGCACAGTTTCCTCGTCTTCAAGCTCGACTGCTTCCACTGCGCAAAGTAACAGTGAAAGTTCAAGCAGCACGACAGCAGCTTCATCGAATAACGGAGGAACTTCAAGAAGCTACAATACTTCTCGTCCACGATATAGTGGCAATGGTGGAGGAGATAGAACTTCTAGTAATCCTACACCGACTGCTCCTGCAAGAGAATCAAGTGCGCCTGCCTATAGTCAAGAAAACAATGGCTATGTTAGCGATGGTCCGCAATATTAATTTCTATTCGCAATCAAATATCTAATGATAAAAGAATGAACTATTTTTAAAAGAACAAAAGATAATTTTTTCATATGAAAAATTATTCTTTTGTTCTTTTTTATTATCGCTAATGGAGGAAAAATGTTGATATATCAAGAATAAAAAGCAAAAAATATTGAGAGGTATATTCCTAAATAATTTATCAGTATTGAAATAAGAATGAAGTATATTATACTCATTACTAAATAATAGTTATCGAATTATAAAAGTCTTTAAGGGGGAGAAAAAAAGATGCTTGATACAGATGAGATCAAAAAAAATGAGGTACTTGGTGTTGAGCTTGCCCCGATTGAAACTGTTGGCGGACAAGTGAAATTAGGGGAGAAATCTGCTTCAAGCGTTGCTTTACTCAGTAGAACGCCATTATTGGAAAAAATGCTTAAAGCAGCGCCAAATTTTGCGGCTCAACAACAAAAATTGAGCGACCAAGAACCGGTAATAAAAAATAATCCAGCATTAGGTGAATATCAACTAATTGATGATTTAGGTGGCTTAATGCATGGGACTTACTTACAGGCAACTAATAGTGAAAATCAGGATAAAGATCGTTCGCTTGTAAGTCGTAATTCAATGAGTGAAACGGCATCATTAGTTAATTATCGCGCAGCTACTGATTTTAGTGGATATGGTCATTTGAAAAATAATACAGAAACTACCAAATCAGTTGAAGTTGTCTATACGCTGCCTACCTTTGAAGGGAAGCAAGGAACGGCACAAATTGTACTTGATGGGGCGCGGATTAATGAATTTGACGGTCTTGAATATAAGGACGAAAAGGGGAATGTAATTCCTGGATTTGATATTACCTATAGTTACCAAGGACACGAAGGAGAGTATTCGACGATTGATACTCTTAAGCAGCGTGATGATTTTAGTTGGGAAAAAGTAACAGCGGTTATGGTATTTGGTTCTTTATTGCCAAATAGTTCTTACCGTGTTGAATTTCCTTTTAAGATTACAAATTTAGAAAATATTAATACTCAAGAGCAATTTAATTTAAATGAATATGCCTTTTACGATTTAACAGTTAATAAGCACACAACGTCACAATTAAACTTCCGCTTAAGTACGCCTATTTTTGCTCATGATGTCTATCAAAATATCCCATTCATGGCACTCAGCCGAACTGAAGACGGTGATGAGGTATTTCAAGAAGATGTTCAAGCAATGATGCCAACTTTGGGTGAAGTACCATATGCAATCAGTAACTTTAACGATGAAGTTTCATTTGAGATTGATGGAGATAATGTAATGTGGCAAGGCGGTCAATACTTCTTTAAGCTGGCCGCTATTCAAAGTGCGATTCAAGAAAAAGGATTTTCAGTCGATGTTGATAAGACAGGGAGAAAGTTAATGGAGGCCTCTGCCTTTATGGTTCAACCTACTTATCTTGATTTTGAAAGTTTTGACTTCATTCCTTATGTTGTCATTCATCAACTTCTTATTACTAAATCATTTACGCTTAAGGCAGAGGCAAAAGATGATTGGAATTCATTTGGCGGAATTGAAAAAGTTTGTGGCCTCTCCTCAACGAATGAGGAACTTCTGGTTAGTCCTGAGCAAACATTTATTGTGGATGATTCTGAATTAGTCGATGCAACCCCTGGTGATTATAATGTCATTATTGGTTATTTCCTTAATGGGAGTGAGGACAATGATATGTTAATCACTGCACCGGCAAAGGTAAGGATGGTTGAAAATAAACAGACGATTAATGTTTACTATGTTGACTTGGTTAATATCCCCGATAAAACTCAAGATGATTTACAACCAAGTGACGGAAAGATTCTTGAAAATCAAACCCAAACTTTTACCGGTCAAGGTGATGAAGATTATCATAATGAACTCTGGGGTGAAGAAAATGGCTTTGAGATTTATGAATATGACCAAGGTGCTAAATTAGGGACCTATGTCGGTGGACAACCAACTAAAGATTATTATGTTTACCTTATTCATAAAATTGAAAAAATCGATGAAGATCATCGAGTAACACGGACAATTACTTTTAATATGCCAGATGGATCCAAGCAGATCATTAAGCAAGCTGGAAAAATTCAGCGTTTTGGAATTACTGATAAAACGACTAATGAAAAAACATGGAGTGATTGGAGTAAAGCTACTCTTCCCGCAGTTACCGCGCCTCATGTTCCTGGATATACGGGTAAGAACGTTGACGCTGAACCAATTTCATTAACGTCAAAAGATAGCAATATTAATGTTATCTACCATCCAAAGCAAGTTAGTGTCAAGATTAAATATGTTGATGAAACTGGGGATGTAATTGATGAACAAATAGTTTCTGGACTTGCTGGCGACTTGATCAGTCATAAGCCAACAGTTGAAACAGACCGTCTTGCTGATGAAGGATACGTGATTGTTGATAATGAATTGCCGCAAAATGCTCGCTTAATGGCTGAAGACAGTGATCAAGAAAAAGAATATAAAGTTATTATTAGTAAGCAAGATTTGCAGACACAACAAATTACCATCTTTTATGTTGATGTTCCTGATAATCGATTACCAATTGTCAAGCCTTCTTCTGGGCGGATTATTGATAATCGGACCCAAAGATTAAATGTTACAGAAGGACAAACATATAGTAATGAATTATGGAATTTTGAAGATGACGGGTATGAATTGTTTAAGGCTGACAAAGGGGCATTAAAGGGTAAGTACTTTGCTGGTAGTCCAGAACAACAATATTATGTTTACCTCACTCACCAAACTACTCCCCTAAAGAAGGAACATCACGTAACGCGAACTATTCAGATTACAATGCCTGATAAAACACAACAAGTTGTAACTCAGGAAGCAATTGCTACTCATTTTGGCGTTCATGATGAAGTGCTTGGTAGTGACATTTGGCAAGAGTGGAGCAAAGGAATGATTCCTGAATATATTCCAGCACCAATCGCGGGGTATGATGCACCTACTATTCCAGCTGAACAGGTTGATGAAAATGCGAGCGATCGAAATGAAAAGATCAGTTACACTCCACAACCAGCTAAAATTCTGGTTAAATTTATTGACCAAGCTGGTGCAGAATTAACATCTGAGGAACTTACTGGGGTAACCGGTGAAGAATTTAACTACGATCCAACTCCTCAAATTAAGTCATTTGAAGATGAGGGGTATGTGCTTGATGAAAATAGTTTCCCTGCTGATCATCATTTTACGGCCGGGGAACAGACCTATACTATTACCTTAAAGCAATTAGTAGCAGTAACCCCTCATGGCAATAGTGGGGCAGAATCAACAATCGAACAAATTAAGTCGAACGATAACGATGATGATAAAACTGGAAATAAAAAGGGAATCTTTGCTGCATTTAAAGGCTATTTTAAATAAATGAATTAATAAAGGAGTACAGAAGGAATAAACCACTAATGGTAAATTTCCTCTGTACTCCTTTTTGAGTTAAAAATATTTAATTATCATAATTGCCGGTGATTGGGTTCATTTCATGGATTTGGTTTGTAGCGGGGTCATATTGATAGGTACCAGTAAGGTGAGCTACATTTGGATCGCCGCCTTGGTTATTGCGAACTTCAATTTGATAATTATTATTTTGATTATTCTTAGTCATGTAATAATGATTACCATCTTGTTGAACGCCACTTGTCTTGACAAAACTCGTTAGGACTTGTTGATCGGTTTGTGCTGAGGAAGCGGAATTGGTAGTTGCTGATTGGCTGCTAGAACTACTAGTTATGGATGAACTAGGAGCTTTTACCGTTTGATTAGTTGATTTTTCTGAACTGTTAGCTACTTTTGAATTTGCGCTTGTTAAGCTTGTATTTGTTGAAGAAGTGGACTGTACGCTAGTAGGTGTAGATGTAGAGGTTTGCTCCCTTGCCTTTTTGCTACTAGTGGAGGAGGCCGCCTTTTTGCTTGTTTGTTGACTTACTTTTGTCGCAGAAGTAGATGTCTTTGTTGGAGCTGCTGCGCTATTGGTACACCCAGCTAGTCCAAGGGCTGCTAAAATTACTAATGAACTTGCTAAAACTTTATTTGTCATCTTCATCATTTTAATGACCCCCTCAATCTCTCTTATTTTTATAAAATCATTACATCTATATTATACCGCCTTTTGAAATTGTTTTGTAACATTTTTGACTTATTTGTCACAATTGATTGATTTTGTTTAATAAATTTCTGGATATTTTTCCTTTGTCTGATTTACGTTAAAATAAACTCTATTGAGGAAGTGAATTAAAACGATGAATAAATACGATTTAACAATTACTAAATTACACCAAATGGTTAAAGAAGGAGTTGTTCCAGGAGTTAGCTATTTGATTTTTGACCGTCAACATACAATTAAGGAAGTAACAGGGATGGCTCAAGTGTACCCTGAAACTGAAAGATTAAAACCCGGCATGCTCTATGATGTTGCTTCATTAACAAAAGTAATAGGAACAGTTCCAGTTATTGCCATGCTTATTCAAAAAGGAGCATTGGCTTTAGATGATCCGATAAAGAAGTTTTTGCCAAAATTTAATGATGACCGACCAACTATTCGCAATCTTCTTACCCATACTTCGGGGATTGCTGGTTATATTCCACATCGTAATGAGTTGGATGCCGTTGAGCTAAAGAAGGCTTTTTTGACGAAAATGCATGTGGAGGATAGTTTGAATCGTCAAATCAAATATGCGGATGTAAACTATTTATATTTAGGATGGATTATCGAACGAATTTATAATCAACCAGTTCAAAAGGTTATTGCAGAACAGGTTCTTAAACCATTAAAAATGCCAACTGCGACATTTAGGCCTCAACCAGCTAACTGTGTCCCAACAGAAGTACAAGAAAAACGGGGCTTAATTAGAGGAGAAACTCACGATCCTAAAGGGTATATTTTGGGAGAAAATTGTGGATGTGCTGGTCTCTTTGCATCATTAAAAGATTTAGAGATTTTTAGTCATGCGCTTATTGAAAATAATTTAAATGGCCTTCTTACTTCTGAAACAACTAAGCTTCTTTTTACAGACCAAACACGAATTTCTGGTCCACATAGTCGTTCGCTGGGCTGGAAATTATTTCATGCTAAAGATGGCCACCTTATGATTAGTCACACTGGATTTACAGGAACCTGGATGGTGTTAGACCGGCAAAATGACCAAGGTTTTATTGTATTAACCAATCGTGTTCATCCAAGTGCCAAAAATCAAGAATTTTTAGATGCTCGTGACCAACTTTTGGCAATATATTTAAAAGAAAAAACTTTGTGAAATTTATATGCAATTAATTGAATAACCGCTTTCACAGAATATGCGCTTTATGGGTGAAAAATGTATAAAAACTGTTGATAATTTATATTAATAACTTCTTTTTATATAATTCACTAAATATTGATTTGACGGCATTTGACAACGTTTACATAAACTAATATGATGTAGTTGTAGTCAAGTGATACTTCAAAAAGGAGTGATATTGTATGCAAAGTCCAATTCACGTTACATCAGAAATTGGAAAGCTTAAGACAGTTATGTTGCATCGACCAGGTAAAGAAATTGAAAATGTTTATCCTGAAATTCTTCACCGGATGCTCGTAGATGACATTCCATACTTACCGATCGCTCAAGAAGAACATGACCTTTTCGCCCAAACGTTACGCGATAACGGCGCTGAGGTATTGTATCTTGAAGATTTATTAACAGACGCACTAGCAGATGATAATATCAAAGATGAATTCCTTGAAAAGATCATTGCTGAATCTGGTTATGCTGCTGGAGCAATCCATGACGGCTTAAAGGAATTCTTGCTTAGTTTCAGTACTAAGGACATGGTTAATAAGATTATTGCCGGTGTACGTAAAGATGAGATTAAAACTAAGTATGCTTCTCTTGCAGAATTAGCAGAAGACAAGGATTACCCATTCTATATGGATCCAATGCCAAATGCATACTTTACTCGTGACCAACAAGCATGTATCGGGGATGGAATTACAATTAACCATATGACATTTAAGGCTCGTCAACGTGAATCTCTCTTTACTGAGTACATCATTAAGCATAATAAGCGTTTTGCTGACAAAGGTGTTGAGGTATGGCGGAACCGTTACCCTGAAGGCCGGATTGAAGGTGGAGACGAATTAGTTCTCAGTGATCATGTATTAGCAATTGGTATTTCTCAACGAACATCTGCTAAGGCTATTACAGAATTAGCTGAAAGTCTCTTCGAAAAGTCTGATTATGATACAGTAATTGCAATTCATATTCCTCACAATCACGCAATGATGCACCTTGATACTGTATTTACAATGATTAACTATGATCAATTTACAGTTCATCCAGCAATTTTACGTGATGGTGGACATGTTGATGCATACATTATGCACCCAGGTAACAGTGGTGAAATTTCAATTACTCATGAAACAAATCTTAAAGAAATTTTGAAGAAGGCACTTGATAAGCCGGAAATTGATTTGATTCCTACTGGTGGTGGCGATCCAATTATTGCTCCACGTGAACAGTGGAATGACGGTTCTAACACGCTAGCAATTGCCCCTGGTGTAGTTGTAACTTACGATCGGAACTATGTCTCAAACGATTTGCTGCGTAAACATGGTATTCTCGTTCACGAGGTCCGTTCAAGCGAACTATCACGGGGTCGTGGTGGTCCACGGTGCATGTCATGTCCAATTGTTCGTGAAGATCTCAAGAAATAAATAAGATAGTAAAAGCAGCAAATTTATCTGAGTAATCTAGAAAGGGTATAATTTTGCTGCTTTTTCTTGTATCATTTTAGTGTAATCAACATGATAAGAAGGGAACACGAATGGATCGAAAGGCAAGAAGAAAATATATTGAACAAGTGGTTAATGATCGTAAAATTGAAACGCAAGAAGAATTGCTTAAGTTGTTAACTGAGGCGGGTTTCGAGACGACACAAGCAACAATTTCAAGAGATATTCATGCGTTGAATATCGTTAAAGCAAATGATGGCGATGGTCATACCCATTATGTTCAACTTCATGTGACACCCGAACATAATTTTGAACGATTATATCAAGGAATTCATGATAATGTGCGGACAATTGAAACTGTTCAATTTATGAACGTGATCAAAACTGCACTAAATTCTGGTTATGCGACGATTTTGGCTGGAATGTTTGATGAACTTGATATTCCGGAAGTTGTGGGTACACTTGCTGGAAACGACACCTTGATTATCATTAGTAAAGATAATGATGATGCTAAAATGGTTTATGATTTAATCATTCAACACATGCATTCATAAACTGCATAGGAGGGATATTTATGGATGAACAAAAGAAAGGTATCGGTAGAGGCGAATTGATCGCCTTAATTGTAAGTTCATGTATCGGTACTGGAATATTTGGTATTACTAGTGATGTAGCGGCGGCGGCAGCGCCAGGTCCTGCACTATTGGCCTGGATCTTTGTTGGAATTGGCTTTTTAATGCTGGTTCTCTCGCTAAACAATTTATCTGAAAAGCGACCAGATCTTACTTCAGGGATTTTCTCATATGCTGGTGCCGGTTTCGGGCCATTAGGTGAATTTATTTCTGGATGGTCTTACTGGTTATCCGCATGGCTTGGAAACATTGCTTTTGCCACCATGTTGATGAGCTCAATCGGAACGTTCTTTCCAACATTTAAAGGTGGTCAAAATTTACCATCGATTATTATTGCCATCATCTTCTGTTGGCTATTGACAATCTTAGTTAACAATGGTGTTGAAAGTGCTTCTTTTGTTAACATGATTGGAACAATCTGCAAGGTCTTACCATTAGTTATCTTTATTATTATGATGGTTGTTTGCTTCAAGGCCGGAATGTTTACAGCAGATTTCTGGGGACGAGTTGCTAATAATGCTTCTCGCGGTACCGCAACTGGTTCTGTCTGGGAACAAATGAAAGGTACCCTAATGACATTAATTTGGGTATTTATCGGTGTTGAAGGTGCTTCTGTTATGGCAAGTCGGGCTAAGTCGCTTACAGCCGCTCGTGAAGCTTCTCTTATTAGTTTTGGCCTCTTAGTGGTTATCTATGTATTAATTTCAATTTTGCCTTATGGTGCATTAACTCGGGCAGAATTAGCTGGAATGGGTCAACCAGCTATCGGTCATGTTCTTCAAGCAACAGTTGGTAGTTGGGGTTCAATTTTGATTAATGTTGGTTTGATTATTTCAACAATTGTTTCCTGGCTTTCTTGGACAATGCTTCCAGCTGAAACAACAATGTTAGTTGCTGATGATAAGGCAATGCCAAAAATCTGGGGAAAGGTTAATGCTAAAAAAGCACCAACTGCTTCCTTGATGATTACAGCGGTATTGCAAACAATCTTCTTGTTCTCATTACTTTTCACTGATAAAGCCTATGAATTCGCATATTCCTTATGTAGTGCAGCAATTTTATTCTCATACTTATTTGTTGGACTTTACCAAATGAAATACAGTTCTGCACACCAAGAATGGGGACAATTTACAATTGGTTTGCTCTCTGCTGCATTCATGTTCGCATGTATGTTCCTTGCTGGATGGCAAGAAGTATTACTAGTTTCAATTAGTTTTATTCCTGGATTTTACATTTACTACTTAGCATGTAAAGAAAATGATCGTAAAGTTACAACTGCTGAAAAGTGGACAATGGCGTTGATCTTAATCTTAAGTATCGTTGCAATTTGGCTTGTTGCTAATGGAACTATTGCTATTGGCTAGGTAAATAATGTATAATTATTCCACGTTTTAAGAATATTTATAAGTGAGGTGATTAAGGTGAAGGAAAAGAAATTAAATCTCTTCCTCTTAATCACCTTAATTGTAGGAACGATTATTGGTGGTGGGATTTTTAATAGTCCGACCGATTTAATTTTGAAAGCAAATCCAATGGCCGCATTAATTGCCTGGCTAATTGGTGGCTTCGGAATTTTGATGTTAGTATTAGTCTTTTATAAGCTTTCTGTTATCAAGCCGGAGATGAACGGTGGAATTTATACTTATGCAAAAGAAGGCTTTGGCAACTATATTGGTTTTAATTCCTTTTGGGGATATTGGATGGGAGCAGTCTTTGGCAACATTGCCTTTATCTCGCTTTTCTTTAAGACCTTAAATAGTATGCTCGGGACGCATCAACTTTCGCCGTTAATGTGTTTTATCGGAGGTTCGATTATTCTGTGGGGATACACTGCGATTACATGGTTTGGTGTTCGGGAGGCAAGTATCCTTAATGCCGTCATTACGATTATTAAGATCTTACCACTTTTATTAGTTGTTATTGTTGGTGTCTTTGCATTCCAGTCGCATATTTTTAATGTTCCTGATTGGACAAGCATTCTTGCCGTTAATCAAACGCATGTCCCATTTAAAGACCAGATTAGTGGTGCGATGAGTACTATTGTGTGGTGCTTTGTTGGGATTGAAGCAGCTGTTTCAATGTCACGTCGGGCAAAACAGCCACGTGATGTGGGATTAGCAACGATTATTAGCTTTGTAATTGTATTGGTCCTCTATATTTCAATCTCTATTATTCCAATGGGGATTCTACCTGCTAAAGAACTTAGCCAGACTTCAGTTCCACTGGCAGCAGCGCTTAGTCATACAGCATTAGGAATAGTGGGAAGCCTTATTATTAAAATTGGCTTACTGATTTCTCTATTAGGGGCATTATTGAGTTGGTTTATGATTGGACCAGAAATTGCATACGTAACCAGCTATGATCGGGATATGCCGCGAGCATTTAAACTTGTTAACCGCCATGGTGTTCCTGGTTTTGCATTAATTGTATATACAATTATTATGCAAGTATGTTTACTCGTTTTACTGCTTCCGCAACTTCAAATGGCCTACACAATTGCCTATACTTTGGCTGCGACAATGACACTAGTTGCTTATTTGCTTTCTGCGTTATATGGGTTGAAGTTAGCAATTAGCGAAAAAATGAGCCTTGGCTTTAAGATTATTGCCACGTTAGCTTCCATTTATTCCGTCTATATGTTAGTTGCTTCGGGACTTGAATATGTATTTGCAAGTGCGATTATTTTTGCCCTAGGAATACCGTTATTTGCCGGAGCTCCTAATAAGATGAGCAAGAAAGAAAAGTGGTTGGCAACAATTATCGCCTTAGCAGCTGTGATTGCGCTTATGCTGATTATTACTGGCAAGATTAATTTTTAAAATATAAAAGGGATGAGGTTAGAAGGAATTTTTATTTTCCTTCAATCTCATCCCTTTTTGTATTCTAATCTTCGCTAGTCATCTTACTTTTCATGTTATCCATTCGCCAGACGACATAGGTTTCAATCAATGTGATTAGGCTTACCCATAAAATCGTGAAATTCGATGAAGTAAGAAATAGTAAGATGATTAGTATCCAAGATATCCAGTTCCAACGACGCTCCAGACGGATAACTTTGGCAAAGCGTGGTGGGATTCTAGTTGGATTTTGGATGGCTAGTGCTTGTAGTTGGGAGAAAAGACGGACTTCCCAAAAACTTTCCAGTAAAAAAATAATGGTAAATACAAATGTTATGGTTTGATTCACTGTTTGTCACCTTAATTAAAATGTAGGTTTAATTTTTAGGGCTTTTTGACTGTTTAAGTCGGCATCGGGGTATTTATGCTCAAGAGCTGCTAAAAGAATCTTTTTGGCAATCTCACCATTTCTTGTAAGAATGGGACCGTGGAAATAAGAGCAATAAGTATTTTTATAGATTGCTCCCTCAGTATGATCTTCACCGTTATTTCCATTACCAGAAATTACTTTACCAAGCGGACGCTCATCTTTCCCTAAGAATGTGCGGCCGTTGTGATTTTCAAAACCATGGTACTCTTGATTGCTTTCTTCGTTTTTGATGGTGATATCACCAATGAAACGGTGATTATCCTGGCTTAAAGTATAGTGATCAAGGATACCTAGTCCCGGAATCTTCTCACCATCAGCACCAATATAGTAGTGACCAAGAAGCTGATATCCTCCGCAAATAGCAAGAAGCGGTTTGCCATCGTTAATAAATTGGTCAATCCCCGCTTTTTTGTTTGGAAGATCTTTGGAAACGACAAGTTGTTCGTAATCTTGACCACCTCCAAAAAGAGCTAAGTCAAAATCTTGCGGATTAAAGTCGTTGTCGATACTAATGACTTTGACATCAATATCGGCATCCATCTGCTTAGCGTAGTATTGAAGGGCAATAATATTACCGACATCACTGTAAGTATTTAATAAATCGCCGTAGAGGTGGGCGAGGTGTAAGTGATATTTTGCCATTAGTCCATTCCTCCTTTAATATAGCCTTTTTCTGCTAGTTGTTTCCGCAATTGTAGAACGGCTGTATAGGTTGCTAGAATATAGACATGTTCAGTCGGCATTTCCTTGATCTTATCAATTACCTGGGTAAGGTCTGGTTCATGCCACATATCTTTTACGCCAGCCATTGTTAATCTGGTGGTAATATCTTTATAGCGTTCTCCCCCCGTCAAGTATTGCGGAATTTGATGTTGGGTAAGTTTTTCAAAGTCACCGTCCCAGATCCAGCTAGTGTCAATTCCATCAGCGTAGTTAGCGTTTAGCAAGAAAGCAAAACTAAATGGCTTGTCATCCGTCTCAATCATATCTAAAACCTGATTAAGGCCAACTGGATTTTTAACTAAGATCAAAGTAACCTGTTTTCCGTCGATATTAATAACTTCTTGGCGACCAAATACTCGTTCATCTGATTCAAAAGCATCTTTAATTTGTACTTGGCTCACTCCGAGAAAGCGGCCAAGAGAGTAAGCAGCAAGAGCATTATAGATGTTATATAAACCACCAATTCCGATGGTGTATTTTTGCCCATCAATTTCAAAAGTTGAATGCGTTGGAGTAAGCTTATCAATTTTGGTAACAGCGTACGTTAATTCTGGTCGGTGGAAACCACAATTTGGACAGAAGTAGTTTCCTAAACCTGCATAAGTCCGCATTCGATACTTTAGAATGTGTTGACATTTAGGACAGAGGAGACCATCAGTATTAGCTGGGGCGTTAAAGGGTTCTTTTTCTTCGTGGTTGAAGCCATAATAGATGATTGGATTAGGCAAGTCCCTGCTGTTAAAGAGTTGCTCATCCCCATTAGCAATGATGGTTGCTTTTGGTGCTAATTTAACTCCTTTTAAGATCTTGTTATAAGTGGTGTAAATTTCACCGTAACGATCCATTTGATCACGGAAAATGTTGGTGAAGACAAAGGCAATTGGGGTGATGTATTTACATACTTTAACTACATTTGCTTCATCGACTTCGAGGACGGCCAGCCCTTTTTTCTTTGGACGGGGAGCCGTAATAAAGGTGGTTACGATTCCTTGCTCCATGTTGGAACCAGTCGGATTAGTAAGAACCTGGTCATACTTTTCTCGTAAAACTCGTACGCTTAATGCGGTGGTTAATGTTTTTCCATTGGTCCCTGTTACAATAACAAGGTCGTACTTTTTGCTAAAGGCTTGGAGAATATTTGGATCAAGCTTTAAGGTTAATTTTCCTGGAAGGGAACTTCCTCCGTTCATAAAAGTATGGAGGAACCAATAGCTTGACCGCCCGGCAAATTCGGCAAATGAACTTCGAACTGTCATGAATATATGTATTCCTTTCGTGTCAATTGTAAGTGATACAATAGTGATGATTAAAATTACCGTTTAATTCTAAACTTTACGATAACAAAAAGAAAGTTATTAAACTGAAATTATTATAAGATTAAAGTTATTCAATGTAAAAAACTCTTTCCTAATGTGGAAGTATTTAAATGACACAAATTTTTGGATATAATGAAGAGTACTATGCAAACAAAAAGGGGCAATTGTAGTGGCACAACTATTCTTTAAATATGGCGCGATGAATTCTGGTAAGTCAATCGATATTTTGAAGGTTGCTCATAACTATGAAGAACAAGGAAAGCCGGTTGTCTTAATGACGAGCGGCGTTGATGATCGCTCTGGTCGAGGGATCATTGCTAGTCGAATTGGCTTAGAGCGTAAGGTAAAACCAATTATGGATGACACCAATATTTATGATTACGTTAATAAGATGGACCGTAAGATATATTGTGTATTGATCGACGAAGCACAGTTTTTAAAGAAAGAGCATGTCTTACAATTAATCAAAATTGTTGATGAGCTAAATATTCCGGTAATGGCTTTTGGACTAAAGAATGACTTTCGAAATGAATTATTTGAGGGTTCAAAATATTTACTGATTTATGCTGACAAAATTGAAGAGATGAAAACAATTTGTTGGTTCTGTCCTCACAAAGCTACGATGAATTTACGGATTCATAATGGTAAGCCAGTATATGAGGGAGAACAAGTCCAGATAGGGGGAAATGAATCATATTACCCAGTATGCCGGAAGCACTATTTTCATCCCCAATTAAAACAATAGGAGGAATAAACAAGAATGGAAATGGAAGAAATTTTCGATAAGCTTCAAGCGGTTGCTGATCGTTATGATGAACTAAATGAATTGATCAGTGATCCAGAAGTAATTGCCGACTCGCAACGTTTTATGAAGCTTTCAAAAGAAGAAGGAAGCTTACGTGAAACGGTTGAAAAATATAATCAATATAAAAAAGTCACCCAAACGATTAGTGATGATGAAGAACTATTACGTGAAACAAATGATGATGACTTAACTGCCTTGACTAAGGAAGAGCTAGCAGAAGCACGAGAAGAACAAGCACAGTTAGAAAAAGAGCTTGAAGTCCTACTAATTCCGAAAGACCCTAATGATGATAAAAATATTATCATGGAAATCCGTGGAGCTGCTGGAGGAGACGAAGCAAGCCTCTTTGCTGCTGATCTTTATAATATGTACCTTCGCTATGCTGAAAAGCAAGGCTGGAAAGTAGAAGTTGTGGATCGAAATGAAACTGAAGTCGGTGGCTTTAAGGAAATTGCCTTAATGATTACTGGGGATAAAGTTTATTCCAAGCTTAAGTTTGAAAACGGTGCGCATCGTGTTCAACGGGTTCCTGTTACTGAATCTGCTGGACGTGTTCATACGTCAACTGCGACGGTTGGGGTAATGCCAGAAGCTGAAGACGTAGATGTGGACATTGATCCAAAAGATATCCGGGTTGATGTTTACCGTTCAAGCGGTGCCGGTGGTCAGCATGTTAACAAGACTTCATCAGCTGTTCGAATGACCCACTTACCAACAGGGATTGTTGTTGCAATGCAAGATGAACGTTCACAACAGCAAAACCGGGCTAAGGCAATGCGGATTTTGAAGTCACGGGTTTATGATTATTACCAACAACAAGAACAAAGCGCCTATGATCAAAAGCGGAAAGACGCGATTGGGACAGGTGATCGTTCAGAACGGATTCGTACTTACAACTACCCACAAAACCGGGTAACAGATCACCGAATTGGCTTAACATTAAACAAGCTTGATAAGATTATGGCTGGTGACCTCGATGAAATTATTGAAGCATTGATTGTTGCTGACCAAACGCAAAAGTTGGAGCAATTACGGAATGAGTAGTTTCGTACCGACCAACTATTTTATGGCTCAGCGATGGGCAAAAGAACAATTACAAGGAACAGATATTGATCCAAGTGCCCCCCAGTTTTTACTTCAGCAATCACATGGTTGGGATGCGACTCACTTACTTTTACACAATCGTGATGAGATGCCGTCTGACGAAGTAGACTGGTGGAAGGATGCCATAACAAGATTGCTTAATCATGAGCCTGCTCAATATATTGTTGGGCAGGCCCCATTTTATGGACGAACTTTTAAAGTTAATAGAAATGTTTTGATTCCAGAAGCTGAGACAGCAGAATTGATTGATTGGGTATTGCAAGAAATGCCATCTCGCCCATTAAGGGTTCTTGACTTAGGAACGGGGAGTGGGGTAATAGGTATTACGCTTGCGCTTGAACGGCCAGCCTGGAATGTAAGTTTAAGTGATATTTCACCTGCTGCGCTTGCTGTTGCTCAGGAAAATATGGCTAACTTTAACCTGGAGTTACCGTTAATTAAAAGCGATTTATTTGAAAATATTGATCAGCAATATGATTTAATAGTGACTAATCCGCCTTATATTGACCCAGACGATACTGGTAAAATTGATCAAGCGGTCCTTGAAAATGAACCAGCCCTAGCCTTATTTGCTAGTGAACATGGTTTGGGATTCTATCATCGTTTATTTAAGCAAGCAGGACAGTATCTAACTGTGACTGGTCAAATATTTGGCGAAACTGGTTATGATCAAGAAGAGTCAATTCAAGAATTACTACATCAAACCGATAAACACGCACAGATATGCCCACGACATGATGTGGCAGGAAAAATGAGGATGATACACGCATGGGATTTTTCAAACGCAGGAGGAAGATAGTAAGAATGGATACGAAGATTTTTCGACATGGTGAGATTGCCCAAGCAGCAGCTGCGATTAAGCGCGGTGAATTAGTGGCTTTTCCAACCGAAACTGTTTATGGATTAGGGGCTGATGCGACCAATGAAAAAGCCGTTAAGAATGTTTATTCAGCAAAAGGGCGGCCAAGTGATAATCCATTGATTGTTCATGTTAACTCCATCACAATGGTTGAAAAGTATGCTGCCGAGATTCCTGATAATGCCCGAAAGTTGATGGATGCATTTTGGCCTGGTTCTTTAACCATTATTTTGAAGATTAAGAAGGGCGCGCTTTCAAAAACCGTCACAGGTGGTTTAAAAACTGTCGCCTTTCGTTACCCTGACTGTCAACCAACCCTTGATTTAATTGAAGAAGCTGGTGTTCCGATGGTGGGACCATCTGCTAATACTTCTGGAAAACCGAGCCCGACTACTGCCCAACACGTTTATCATGACTTGCATGGTAAGATCTCTGGAATTGTGGATAATGGTCCGACACGGGTAGGAGTTGAATCCACTGTCCTTGATATGTCAACAGACCACCCTGTAATTTTACGTCCTGGTGCTGTTACGAAGAAGGACATTGAAAAAGTGATTGGATCCATTGACCTTAATCATCATAAAGTAGGTAAAAATGAAACTCCTAAAGCACCCGGAATGAAATACAAGCACTATGCACCTAAGGCCCAAGTATATATTGTTGATGAAGATACTGATTGGGATAAAGTTGTTGAATGGATACGACAACAGCCATTTGACGTTGGGATGATGGCTGAAGAAAAGGTCCTCCAACAAGAAGTATTGCCAATGAACGCTATTCAATTTTCATTAGGAAAAAATGTTCAAGATGCCAGTGCTCGTCTATTTGATGGCTTACGGCAATTTGATGACCAGCCTAATGTTAAAGCGATTGTCACTCAAGCATTTCCAGCTCATGATTTAGGGGGCGCATACATGAATCGATTAAATAAGTCTGCTGGTGGTATGCACTTTGATAGGAATGCGGTAAAATAATAAGGGAACATAGTGGAAGAGGTACCACTCCCTAATTAAAATCTCAATAAAATAATAAAGAGACTGAGTAGCTTCCCAGCCTCTTTATTTATAACCAGAGGAGATGTTGTAAATGAACTATGGTAAAAAATCACCCCAATTATGGGCAGCCATTGAAAATGAAGAACAACGCCAGCAAGATACGATTGAGCTAATTGCCTCCGAGAATATCGTTTCAGATGCTGTTCGTGAAGCGCAAGGGTCAGTTCTAACAAATAAGTATGCTGAAGGATATCCTAATAAGCGGTATTACGGTGGTTGTGAGTTTATCGATCAAGTTGAGCAATTAGCAATTGATTATGCTAAAAAGTTATTCAATGCAGCATATGCTAATGTTCAACCTCATTCCGGATCACAAGCTAATATGGCAGTTTACCAAGCACTCCTCAAGCCTGGAGATGTGATTTTAGGGATGGGGATGGATGCTGGTGGGCACCTAACTCATGGAGCAACAGTTAATTTTAGTGGAAAATTATATAAGACGTATGGCTATGGCTTAAATCCAGATACTGAAGAGCTTGATTATGATGAAATTATGGCTTTAGCTAAGAAGGTAAAACCACAATTGATCGTTGCGGGAGCCTCTGCCTATAGTCGAATTATTGATTGGCAGGCATTTCGTAAGATTGCTGATGAAGTTGGGGCTTACTTGATGGTTGATATGGCTCATATCGCCGGATTAGTAGCAACTGGTGCCCATCCAAGTCCACTTCCAATTGCTGATGTCGTTACTACTACTACTCATAAAACACTACGGGGCCCGCGGGGAGGTATGATCCTCTCTAAATCGACTGAGTTAGGACGGAAAATTAATTCAGCAGTTTTCCCTGGAATCCAAGGCGGACCACTGGAACATGTAATTGCGGGGAAAGCTCAAGCACTTTATGAGGACTTGCAACCGGAATATGCGGAATATATCCAACAAATTGTAAAAAATGCTCAAGCAATGGAAAAAGTATTTAATACTAGTAAACAAATTCGGGTGGTTTCAGGAAAAACCGAAAATCACCTTCTCGTTCTAGATCTTACTAAGACTGGTTTAACAGGAAAAGATGCGCAAAATCTCCTTGACCGTGTTCACATTACAACCAATAAGGAGGCCATTCCGAATGACCCACGAAGTCCATTTATCACAAGTGGCTTGCGGATTGGAACTCCTGCTATTACCAGCCGTGGATTTAAAGAAGAAGACGCGCAAAGGGTTGCGGAATTAATCAGTACAGCCTTAACTAACCCTACCGATGAAGAGCGTTTACAAGAAGTAGCAAAAGATGTGCATGAGCTAACCACAAAGTATCCGATTAACTAAAAAATTAGAACGTAAAAAGTTGTTAAGATCCTTTGTCATGACTTGATTTTTTTGGTAGAATAGTGAAGAAATTTAAAGGAGTGTATATAGGCATGGGTAAACTTGAAGTGTTAGATCATCCATTGATTCAGCACAAGCTAACAATGATTAGGGATAAAAATGTTGGGACAAAATTTTTCCGGGAAACGGTCAAGGAAATTTCAACTTTAATGGCTTATGAAGTTGCACGCGATATGCCATTAAAGGATGTTGAAATTGAAACGCCAATTGCTAAAACGACCCAGAAAGAATTAGCTGGTAAAAAGGTAGCGATTATTCCAATTCTGCGGGCAGGAATCGGAATGGTTGATGGGATGACTGACCTTATCCCAGCAGCTAAAATTGGCTTTATCGGAATGTACCGGGATGAAGAAACCTTAAAGCCACATGAATACTTTGTTAAGTTACCTAATGATATTACAGAACGGCAATTATTCATCGTTGACCCAATGCTGGCAACTGGTGGTTCAGCAATGATGGCAATCGAAGCCTTAAAGAAGCGCGGTTGTTCAGAAAAGAATATGAAATTTGCTTGCTTAGTTGCAGCCCCTGAAGGAGTTAAGGCTGTGCGCGACGCTTATCCAGATGTCGATATTTATACAGCAGGACTTGATGATCATCTTAATGAAGATGGATATATTGTTCCTGGATTAGGCGATGCTGGTGACCGGCTTTTTGGTACTAAGTAGATTATTAAGGATTAAAAGCATGATCTGCAGAAAACTTTTTAGCTTTCGCAAATCTTGCTTTTATTTTTTGTTTGTGTTGAAAAGGCTTTCGCTTATAATAGGTACTATACCAGAAAAGGGGAATTGATTAATGGAGACCCAAATTAATGGAACCGCAGCTAGTGATGGAGTAGGAATTGCACCTGCTTACTTATTAACGAAGCCTAATCTTAACTTTGAAAAATATCATATTAGTGATCCTGATAGTGAAAAAGCAAGATTGCACCATGCTTTTGATAAGATTATTCAGAAATTAAAGGAGACCAAGAAGATACTTGTTGATAAACTTAGTGCAGAAGATTTGGCAATTTTTGATACTCATATTGCAATCCTAAACGATCCGGAAATGATTAAACAAGTTGAAAATCGGATTATCAATCAACGCTTAAATGCAGAATCAGCTTTTGCAGAAGTAATTACTAAGATGATCAAAACCCTTCAGGCAATGACTGGAAATGAATATATGCAAGAGCGAGCAACTGATTTTCAAAATATTCAAGATCAGGTTTTAGCAGAGTTAGAAGGCAAACAGCTCCCTAATTTACGTGAATTAGATCACCCCGTCATTGTAGTTGCTCATTCAATTGGCCCTGCTGATACTTCACAGATGGATGGTCGCTTTGTTAAGGGGATTATTACCGATTTGGGTGGCCGAACTAGTCATGCAGCGATTATGGCTCGTTCTTTACAGATTCCAGCAATTGTTGGATGTAACGATATAACCAAAAAGGTACAGAATGGCCGACGAGTAATTGTTGATGGCTTTGAGGGCAGTGCAATCATTGAACCATCAACAAGTGATGTTAAACAATACCAAAAAATTGCGGATAAGTTTATGAATGTCCGTCAGCAATGGAAAAAAATGATTAACCAGCCCTCGGTAACCGCTGATAGCCAGCAGTATAAGATTTCAGCTAATATTGGTTCTTCAGTGGATATTTCGTCAGCAATGGAAAATGGTGCTGATGGTGTTGGCCTATTTCGAACCGAATTTCTTTATATGAAAAGCGATCACCTCCCAACCGAAGACGAGCAAGTTAATGCCTATCGCCGAGCCGTTGAACAGTTAAATGGGAAACGGTTAGTTGTTCGGACCTTAGATATCGGTGGCGATAAACCACTTCAATTTATGCCTTTACCCAAAGAAATGAATCCATTCCTTGGGTACCGGGCTATTCGGATTGCGCTTGATCGGCCTGAAATGTTTAGGACTCAGCTGCGGGCCTTGCTCCGAGCATCTGAGTTTGGGAAGATTAATATTATGTTTCCGATGATTACCACGCTTGAAGAATTACAAGCAGCTAAGAAAATTTATTATGAGGAGCAGCAGAAATTAGCTGTCGATCATCCAGGGATTGGCGGTGATGTCCATCTTGGGATAATGATTGAAGTTCCATTAGCCGCGTTAAATGCTGAGCGCTTAGCTGCAGAAGTTGATTTCTTTAGCATTGGAACTAATGATTTAATCCAATATTGTTTTGCGGCTGACCGTGGTAATGATTCAGTTTCGTACCTTTACCAGCCGCTAAATCCAACTTTTTTAAAATTAATTAAGCACATTATCGATGCTGGGCATGCTCATGACACAACTGTGGCGATGTGTGGAGAAATGGCAGGAGATCGTTATGCTTTGCCACTATTAATCGGGATGGGATTGGATGTCTATTCGATGAGTGCCAGTTCTATTTTACGGACACGTTCAATGATGAAACAATTAGATAGCAAGAAATGCCAGGAACTCTACCAGCAAGCTGTTACAACTTGTGATTCGATGACGGGTGTGAAGAAGTTAGTTCAAGATTGGTTGGTAACAAACTAAAAAGGATTTAGGAAAAGTAAAGATTTTTCTTAAATCCTTTTTTTGTTGCTTGTTAAGAGTAAAATGGCAATAGTTTTGCTGTACTAAGGGGATGTAAAGTTGTGATTAAGCAATACTGGACAAAGCAAAGAATCTGGTTGTTAATTTTTTTAGTGGTTGTTGGGATTGGTACGCTCTTATTTACCAGCCATAATGAACAGTTCTATCAACAACCAATCGCTAAAGTAATCAGTGAAAAAACAGTGAGTAGGCAAAGGGTAAAAGACCAGTTTGCCAATGTTGACCACCAATATAATCAACAACTCCAAGTAAAACTAATGAATGGTAAATATCGCGGGCAAAAATTAACAGTCCAAAATACATATAGCGATTCGCAACCGATGGATCAACGTTATCGGGCAGGGAATGAAGTGTTTTTAACCCAGCTTCGTAAGCGAGGAGGAAAACTAACCGCCAATGTTAACGGTTATAAGCGGGACACAGTAATCGTCTTTTTACTTTGGCTTGTTGTCTTGCTGCTGCTTCTTCTTATGGGACGTTCAGGACTGTTTGCATTCTTAAGCGTAGTAATTAATGCTCTTTTGTTTATAATTGCAATTGAGATTGATTTAAAGCAAAATGGTCAGCATATCATGCTGCTTTTTAGTGTTCTTGCCATAATTTTTACGTTTATTAGCTTATTATTAGTTCTTGGTTTTAGTAAAAAGATGCTGGCAACTTTTGCAGCAACGGTTATTGGGACATTTGTTGCCTTAGGAGTAAGCATGCTTGTATTTACTTGGACGCATGAACGGGGGATTTACTATGAATCAATGGAGTATGTTACGCAGGTCCCCCGGTCACTTTTCTTAGCTGAAACATTATTGGGGTCTTTAGGAGCGGTAATGGATGAATCAAGCGATATTATCGCCACCCTTTTTGAATTAAAGCAGTTAAATCCCGCTGTTACCCGCAAACAGTTATTTATCTCTGGGCGCAATGTTGGTAAATCAATTATGGGACCGTTAATAAATGTTTTGTTTTTAATTTTTATGGTGGATACCTTTACCGGTAGTCTTTTGTATATCAAAAACGGTAACTCGTGGGGATATACCTATGCAATGAATATGAGCTTAGGGACCATTCAGAGCCTGATTAGTGGGATTGGAATTGTCCTTTCGGTTCCCCTTGTAAGTCTATTTGGGGCATTATTATTAGGGAAGAAGGTGGAAAGATGACGACAATTACGGGCCTTGGCTTGGTTTTGCTAATTTTGATGGTCCTTGTGGGAGGAAAACAGGGCTGGACTGCTTTTTTAAGCTTGCTTCTTAACTTTGGCTTTTTATATTTTGCAATTATTTTAGTCGCGTTTCATGTTTCCCCGCTATTTGTAACGGTGACTATTGGGATTACAATTTTGGCGATAACCATTTTCATGGGGGAAGATGATTTGCGGACAACCGTGACAGCCTTTTATGCTTCGCTCATCGTGCTATGTTTAATTTTAGTGCTGATCTTTATTGTCGAGCACTGGGCAATGGTGCAGGGCTTTGGAACAGAAGATAGCGATGAGTTAGAAGGGATGTCAATTTTAATTGGAATTAGTTATTTCAAAGTTTCTGTTACTACGACTATTTTGAGTTCGCTCGGCGCAATTGCAGAAGCGGCAATGGCGATCTCCTCTGGCCTTACGGAAATCCTTGAGAATCATCCCGAAAGAACTAATCGTCAATTAATTCATAGCGGGATGGCAATTGGGCGACAGATTATTGGAACAACGTTTAATACGCTTTTCTTTGGCTTCTTTGGAGGATTCTTAGCACTATTTATTTGGTTCTTAGGTCTCCACTATTCCTTTGGTACAATTATGAATAATAAAATTTTTGTGGCAGAAATGATTGAAATTCTAATCTCTTTCATTGGGGTGCTGATCACTGTTCCCATGACCGCTTGGGTGATGACAAAGCGACGTAAATCAGTTATTGACAATCATCCTAAAACAAAGTAATATACGAATAACTTATAAATAGACCTTTAATCGGAGTCCTGTGAGGCTTCAAAGGTGCGGATAAATTCTCAATACTTTTTCCATAGTTAGGATTGAGTAGGGAAGAGACGACTTTGGAGCAGGGATTCCAAGGTCGTTTTTTCTTTAGGAGGATTTATATGGCGCACCGTGATAATGTTGTATTAGATGTAGACGAACGGCCGGCACCTTGGCAGTGGTTTGGCTTATCTTTACAACATATGTTTTCTATGTTTGGTTCCACTGTTTTAGTCCCAATTTTGGTAGGATTAAATCCAGGAATTGCCTTGTTTAGTTCGGGGGTAGGAACCCTGATGTACTTACTTATTACTAAGCATAAGATTCCTGCTTATATGGGATCTAGTTTCTCATTTGTCGTCCCGATGATGGCCTTAATGAAAACTACCGGTTATCCGGGAATTGCACAGGGTACCATTGCCGTTGGGTGCGTGTATTTAATCGTATCAGTAATTGTAACGTTGGTTGGCTCGCAATGGATTGACCGCATTTTGCCACCAATTGTTGTCGGTCCGATTGTAGTTGTAATTGGATTGTCATTAGCAGGAACAGCTGCTAAAGATGCTACCATCAATTCGGCTACTGGTCATTATGATTTACGTTTTTTTGCAGTCGCAATGCTTACGATGGCAATAACAGTTATCTTCAATATGTATTTTAAAGGATTTCTTGGTTTAATTCCGATTTTGATGGGGATTGTCGCTGGTTATATTATTGCGGTCTTATTTGGTATTGTGGATTTTTCTCCAGTTGCGCATGCACATTGGTTTAGTTTGCCAGACTTTCAGATTCCATTTGTTGATTATCATCCCCAATTATACTGGGGTGCGATTTTGAGTATGGCCCCAATCGCTTTTGTTACCATGACAGAACACTTAGGTCATATTATGGTTCTAAACGAGTTGACTGAACGAAATTACTTCAAGGAACCAGGGTTGAACCATACGCTTGCAGGAGATGGGACGGCTTCGATTATTGCTGGTTTCGTTGGCGGCCCTCCCGTAACTAGTTATGGTGAAAATATTGGGGTAATGGCAATTACGCGTGTCCATTCAGTTTACGTTATTGCTGGAGCAGCTGTATTTGCCATCTTCTTTAGCTTTATTGGTAAATTAAGCGCCTTGATTGAATCTATTCCTTCACCAGTTATTGGTGGGATTTCATTCCTGTTATTTGGTGTGATTGCCTCTAGTGGATTGCGTGTAATGATTGAGAACAAAATTGATTTTAATGAAAAAAGAAATTTGATGATTTCATCCGTTATTTTAGTAATTGGGATTGGGAATGCCTATCTTCAATTGGGAAAATATCAATTCTCTGGATTAGCAGTTGCAGCTGTCCTCGGAATAATAATGAATTTAATTCTTCCCCAAAAAGCCAAAAGTGAAATGTAGTTTGAATTTTTAGCTTATTTAAGCAGAGTGAGACAAGGTATTCGGCCTCTTACTCTGTTTTTTCGTATGATAACAAAACAAAAAAATTAAGAGGTCGTGGAAAAAAACAGATTGTAATAAAAAGTTTATCGAATCTGTGAAAACGTTTTCTTTCCGATCTTATCAATTGATTAGTAGGTGTATATAAACCTAATGTTTTTTTGAATTTTAACGAAATTAATGATATATTAACATTCGTAACTTGGGGTAGTTCGTTTTATTTGCAACGTTCATCCAATTTACAAGCCAAATTATTGTTATAAGGAAAGAGGTGGAATATGAATGGGCGGTGATGCTTTAACTTTTAAGCTTTTCGGACTCACGTTCAATACTACGAACATTGTTTCTGGACTGATTATCTACGCAATCGTGTTCTTCACTCTTTACGGGATGTCACGAAAGATCCAAATGAAGCCTACTGGTGCACAAAATGTATTTGAATGGCTAGTTGACTTTACTAATGGAATTGTGCGAAGTCAGATGCCAGCATCCGAACAAGGGCACTATAGTTTCTTTGCCTTTGTTTTGTTTGTTTTCATTTTCTTTGCAAACCAATTCGGTTTAATTTTCCAATTCCATTGGAACGGAGCTGAAGTGCTTAGAAGTCCAACGGCAGATCCAGTTGTTACGTTAACACTTTCTTTAATGGTAATGGTATTAGCATTCGCTGCTGGAGTAGCACATAATGGCCTTGGTGGATACTTGAAAGGATACACTAAACCATTTACTTTAATGCTTCCTGTTAACATTATCGAAGACTTTGCTAACTTCTTAACTCTTGGTCTCCGTATTTTTGGTAACATTTTTGCCGGTGAACTTTTAATGAGTTTGATTGCTAATATGGCATTCTCACATGGAATCCTAACTATTATTCCAGGACTATTTTTGGAACTAGCATGGCAAGGGTTCTCCGTATTTATCGGTTCGATTCAGGCATATGTCTTTGTAACATTAACGACGGTTTATATTTCTCGGAAGATTTCCGAATAATAATCCCTAAGGAGGAATTTTAAAATGGCATTAGGAGCAATTGCTGCAGGACTCGCGGCTATGGGTGCCGCTATCGGTGGTGGTATCGGTGACGGTATCTTAATCGGACACACAGTTGACAGTATCGCACGTCAACCAGAATTACAAAGTAGATTACAAGCAACGATGTTTATTGGTGTTGGTTTGATTGAAGCCATGCCTATTATTGCCATCGTTATTGGCTTCCTTGTTATGAACAAGTAATTATTTTAAGTTTTTTATTTTAAGATAAGGAGGTGTCAATAGATGTTTGTAAACAGTGTGTTAGCTGAATCAAACAGTTTATACATTGGTGACTTGGTATTCTACATCGTTACTTTTATCATCTTAATGCTATTAGTTAAGCATTTTGCTTGGAAACCAGTAACAGATATGATGAAGAAACGTGCAGATAAGATTGCTAATGACATTGATAATGCTGCTCGTTCACGTGAAAGTGCTGAAAAGATGGCTGCAAAGCGACAAGCGGAGTTACAAAGCTCACGGCAAGAAGCTGCTGAGATTGTAAGTAATGCTAAAAAGTCTGGGGAAACTCAGCGAGCACAGATTGTTGAAACGGCGCAAAAAGATGCCCAAGCTCTCAAGCAACAGGCACAAAAAGATGCTGAGCAAGCACGTCGCGATGCATTAAATAGTGCTAAGGATGACGTTGCAAACTTATCTATTGAGATTGCTTCCAAACTCATCCAAAAAGAATTAAAGGCAGACGATCAAAAAGAATTGATCGATTCCTATATCGAAGGGTTGGTAGAACATGAGTCTTGATAAGAAGACAGTTGCTGATCGCTATGCGAAAGCACTGTTTGAATTGGTCGATGCTGATAACGAACTCGATCAAACTTGTCAAGAATTGATTGCTTTACGCCAAGTCTTTGAGGACAACGAGGGATTGGACGCCGCACTTGCGGGAGTTCAACTGTCACTTGATGAAAAGAAATCATTGATTAAAGATTTACAGCAAGGTGCTTCAAAGTATGTTGCTAACTTAATTCAAATGGTTTTCGATTACGGCCGTATTGACTGCATGGTCGCAATTATTGATGAGTTTGAACGGCGGTATGACCGTAAAATGAAGCGGATGCATGCTGACGTTACCACAGCGATCCAACTCGATAAACAACAAGAGGATCAACTGAAGGCTAATCTTGCAAAACGTTTTGGTGCTAATGAAGTTACCTTAACGAAACATGTTGATCCAGAAATTTTAGGTGGGGTTATTGTCCATGTTGATAATAAGACATTAGATGGTAGTCTCAGCTCAAAGATTAAGCAAATTCGTCGTTTACTAGTTAGATAATATATCTTTTTTCAAAGAGGTGAGACCTTTATGAGCATTAAAACTGAGGAAATCAGTTCACTCATCAAAAAACAACTCGCCAACTACCAAGACAAAGTATCTGTCGAAGAAACCGGTACTGTTACCTATGTTGGTGATGGGGTTGCTCGTGCCGATGGCTTAGATAATGCTATGGCTGGTGAGTTGCTCGAATTTAGTAACGGGGTCTACGGAATGGCTCAAAACCTCGAAAGTAATGATGTAGGTATTGTTATTTTAGGGGATTACACAGGCATTCGTGAAGGAGACACCGTTAAGCGGACGGGTCGAATCATGGAAGTACCCGTTGGCGATGCATTATTAGGACGGGTTGTTGACTCATTAGGTCGTCCAATTGACGGTCTTGGTGAGATTAAGACAGATAAAACTCGTCCAATTGAACGTAAAGCTCCAGGTGTTATGGAGCGTAAGAGTGTTAGTGTGCCACTTCAAACAGGTATTAAGGTTATTGATGCCTTAGTTCCAATTGGACGTGGTCAGCGTGAATTGATTATCGGTGACCGTAAGACAGGTAAAACTGCCATTGCGTTAGACACCATTATTAACCAAAAGAACCAAGACGTAATTTGTATTTACGTTGCTATTGGTCAAAAAGAATCAACTGTTCGGGCTAGTGTTGAAACTCTTCGTAAGTATGGAGCATTAGATTACACAATTGTTGTTTCAGCTAGTGCTTCAAATCCTGCTCCAATGTTATACATTGCGCCATATGCAGGGGCTGCGATGGGTGAAGAATTTATGTTCAACGGTAAAGATGTTCTTATTGTTTATGATGATTTATCAAAACAAGCAGATGCATACCGTGAACTTTCATTAATTCTTCGTCGTCCTCCTGGTCGTGAAGCTTACCCTGGTGATATTTTCTATACTCACTCACGGTTGCTAGAACGTGCTGCTCGTTTGTCTGATGACCTTGGTGGTGGTTCAATGACCGCCTTACCAATCATTCAGACACAAGCTGGTGATGTTTCTGCATATATTCCTACTAACGTTATTTCTATTACTGATGGTCAGATCTTCTTAGATTCAGATGAATTCTATGCAGGTCAACGTCCGGCTATCGATGCTGGTACTTCAGTTTCTCGTGTTGGTGGTGACGCTCAGATCAAAGCAATGAAGAAAGTTGCTGGTACTTTGCGTCTAGATATTGCTTCATACAACGAATTAGCGTCCTTTGCTCAATTCGGTTCCGACCTTGATGCAGCTACGCAAGCTAAGTTGGCTCGTGGTCAACGGACTATGGAAGTCTTAAAGCAGGGATTACATGATCCGCTACCAGTAGAAGAACAAGTTGTAACATTATTTGCTCTTTCACGTGGCTTTATCGATAAAGTCGAAATTGAAGATGTTCAACGTTACGAAAGTGAATTGGCTGCTTACATGCATGCTAACCACCAAGACCTCTACGACACCATCAAGAAGACTGGTAAGCTACCAGAAGGCGATGACTTGCAAAATGCTGTTGCTAAGTTCTCTGAAACATTTCAAGGGACAAAAAAGCAAGTCGCTGAAGAAGAATAGTTAATGATGATTAGTCGAAAGGACGGTGAGATTTAGTGCCAGCTTCACTCGCTGCAGTTAAACATAAGATTGATTCCACTAAGAGTACGCGTCAGATTACTTCGGCGATGCAAATGGTTTCAACCGCAAAACTGAATCAAATTCAACACCACACTCAGACCTACGAAGTATATGCTGAGAAGGTTAAGCAAATGTTGTCTGATCTGGTTAAATCTCACAGCGCAACATCTGCAGCTTCGCAAGATGATGTTTACGCTGCACTGTTTAAAAAGCGCGCAGTTAAAAAGACTGGGGTGCTTGTGATTACGTCTGACCGAGGTTTGGTTGGTAGTTACAATAGTAATATTATCAAGCAAACGTTAGATATGATGGCTAAGCACAATCTTGATAAAGACAACACAGTATTCTTGACGGTCGGTAAAACTGGAACAGAATTCTTTAAGAAGAGGGGAATGAATGTCGTTTACGAATATTCAGGCGTTAGCGATGTTCCTACCTATCGGGAAGTTCACAGTATTGTGAAGACCGCTGTTCAAATGTACAGTGACCAAGTATTTGATGAAATGTACATGGTTTACAGCCATTACGTTAACCGAATTACATCAAATGTTATTGTTCATGATGTACTTCCAATTACTGAAAAGTCATTACTCGATGACGAAAATGAAGCACAAGAAAATACAGAATTAAATAATTCTGATGTAAGTACTGCGCATGTTTCAGCCGAGTATGAATTTGAACCGTCAGATACAGAAATCATTTCTGCATTGGTTGCCCAATATGCAGAAAGTTTGATTTATGGAGCGATTCTTGATGCCAAGACATCAGAACACTCTTCAAGTGCGAATGCAATGCGTTCAGCTACAGATAATGCTGATGACATTATCTCTACTCTCGAATTGCAATATAACCGAGCACGGCAAGCAGCAATTACCACTGAAATTACAGAAATTACTGGTGGTATGACTGCTCAAGAATAATTTTTTCTAACGTAGGAGGAAACAACATGAGTTCTGGTAAAGTTTTACAAGTTATCGGACCAGTTGTTGATGTTGAATTTCCCTTAGACGAAAAACTTCCTGAAATTAATGACGCTTTGAAGATTAAGGAAAGCGATGGTAAGACTTTAACAACTGAAGTTGCCTTGGAATTAGGTGATGGTGTTGTTCGAACAATTGCCATGGACGGTACTGATGGTCTTCAACGTGGTATGGAAGTTGAAAACACTGGTGCATCAATTAGTGTACCAGTTGGTGATGATACTCTGGGACGAGTATTTAACGTCTTAGGGGAACCTGTTGACAACGGACCGAAATTTGGTCCTGATGCAAAGCGGATGCCTATTCACCGTGATGCACCAAAGTATGATGACTTAAATAATGCTACCGAAATTTTGGAAACTGGGATCAAGGTTATTGATTTACTAGCTCCATATGTTCGTGGTGGTAAGATTGGTCTATTCGGTGGTGCCGGTGTTGGTAAGACCGTTTTGATTCAGGAATTGATTCATAACATTGCTCAAGGTCATAATGGTATTTCTGTCTTCACAGGGGTTGGTGAACGTACCCGTGAAGGTAATGATATGTACTATGAAATGAAGGCCTCTGGAGTTCTTGAAAAGACGGCCATGGTTTATGGTCAGATGAACGAACCACCTGGTGCCCGTATGCGGGTTGCCTTAACTGGTTTAACAATTGCGGAATACTTCCGTGATGTAAAGGGACAAGATGTTTTGCTCTTTATTGATAACATCTTCCGGTTTACACAAGCTGGTTCAGAAGTTTCTGCCCTCTTGGGTCGGATTCCTTCTGCCGTTGGTTACCAGCCAACATTAGCTACTGAAATGGGTCAGTTACAGGAACGGATTACTTCAACTAAGAAGGGATCAATTACGTCTATCCAAGCCGTTTATGTTCCAGCCGATGACTATACCGACCCTGCACCAGCTACGACATTTGCCCACTTGGATGCAACTACTAACTTGGAACGTCGATTAACCCAAATTGGTATTTATCCAGCCGTTGACCCACTAGCTTCAACTTCTACTGCTCTTACCCCAGAAATTGTTGGTAAGGAACACTATGAAGTTGCTACACAGGTTCAACACGTTCTTCAACGATACCATGAACTTCAAGATATCATCTCTATTTTAGGTATGGATGAATTATCTGACGAAGAAAAGACAATCGTTGCTCGTGCACGGCGGATTCAAAACTTCCTTTCCCAAAGCTTTAGTGTTGCTTCCCAATTTACAGGTTTACCTGGTAAATATGTTCCATTAAAGGAAACAATTAAAGGCTTTAAGGAAATTCTTGCTGGTAAGTATGATGATCTTCCAGAAGAAGCTTTCCGGTTAGTTGGACCAATTGAAGACGTTGTTGAAAAGGCAAAGAAAATGAAGGCTGAGACTGACGAAGATAGCTCAGAAGACTAGGAGGGATAATTATGGCTGAAAATACTTTTAAGGTCACTATTATTACTCCAGATGGCACCGTCTATGATAATGATAAGGTTACCATGCTCATTATGAACACTGCTGGTGGACAAATGGGAATCATGGCTAACCACGTACCATTAATTGCCGCGCTTGAAATCAGTACAGTTCGAATTAAACATTCTGAAGACACTGATGAAGTTGCAGCGGTTAACGGTGGGATCATTCAATTTGATGGTCAAAATGCTACAATCGCAGCTGATAGTGCTGAAATGCCTGAAGCAATTGACGTTGAGCGGGCACAGAGAGCTAAAAAGCGTTCTGAGTCTGCAATCGCAGAAGCAAAGAAGAAGCATAACCAAAGCGACTTATCACGTGCAGAAGTTCACCTCAAGCGTGCAATTAACCGTTTGAATGCTGCTTCTAAGCAACGCAATATCTAAGGTATAATATTACAAAGAGGCTGGAGAAAATAATCCAACCTCTTTACTATTTTAAAGTGTAAATTGCCAAAACACAGTAGATGCCTAGCCATCCTTGCAGGGGTGGGACTAAAAACTCGCAAGCGAGTTTAGTCCCACTCCTTTTCGTGTGCGCCCGGCATGGGTATTAGCTAGGCGGTGAGAGTCCGCTATGGGCCGTAGT
>OFGX01000049.1_pt1 | contig 94032 bp, 78 predicted proteins | sample 1521831 | NCBI WGS metagenome assembly OFGX01 (sample SAMEA3504080, study PRJEB24116) | mouse gut metagenome | biome: mouse gut; feature: mouse-associated habitat; material: faeces | place: Denmark | collected 2011 | reverse complement strand
TTTGTGATGGAAACCTTTTGGCGCTATGAATTGCAAAATGCGGAAACTCAAAAGAAGCAAGTTCCCTTGACAGCCGCCAGCGCTTATATTATATTAAATGGAGAAGAAAAATTGAGAAAACCGGTGAGGATATCGAATAATGAGCAAAATTATATTAACAGGCGACAGGCCTACGGGGAAGCTCCATGTGGGACATTATGCGGGGTCTTTAAGGCGCAGGGTGGAACTGCAGGATTCCGGAGAATATGACAAGATATACATTATGATCGCAGACGCCCAGGCGTTGACGGATAATGCCGACGATCCAGAAAAAGTGCGTCAGAACGTGGTGGAAGTGGCGTTGGATTATATGGCGTGCGGACTTGATCCGGCAAAATCCACGCTGTTTATCCAGTCTCAGATCCCCGAGTTATGCGAGCTGTCTTTTTACTATATGAATCTAGTGACCGTTTCCCGTCTTCAGCGGAATCCTACGGTGAAAGCGGAAATCCAGATGCGGAATTTCGAGGCAAGCATACCCGTTGGATTTTTCACTTACCCGATCAGCCAGGCGGCGGATATCACGGCGTTTCAGGCGACGACGGTCCCAGTCGGGGAAGATCAGATGCCGATGTTGGAACAGACCAAGGAGATCGTGCATAAATTTAACACTGTGTATGGCGATACATTGACAGAGCCAAAGATCCTGCTTCCTGATAACCAGGCGTGTCTGCGCCTTCCTGGCATTGACGGCAAGGCAAAGATGAGCAAGTCGTTGGGCAACTGCATATATCTGTCTGAGGAAGCGGACGAGGTCAAGAAGAAAGTCATGAGCATGTTTACCGATCCAGGACACCTGCGGGTGGAAGATCCGGGTTCTCTAGAAGGAAACACCGTGTTTATTTATCTGGACGCATTCTGCAAAGATGAGCATTTTGAGCGTTATCTGCCGGACTACGCCAATCTAGACGAACTAAAAGCGCATTATCAGAGGGGCGGCCTTGGCGATGTGAAGGTGAAGAAGTTTCTCAATCATGTAATGCAGGAAACGTTAGAGCCGATTCGTAACCGCAGGAAAGAGCTGCAAAAAGATATTCCATATATTTATGAGGTTTTAAAGAAAGGCAGCCAGGAGGCAAAAGCAGCGGCGGCAAAGACTTTGGACAATGTGCGTAATGCCATGAAGATCAATTATTTTGCAGATCAAGAATTGATCCAGCAACAGTCTGAGAAATTTAAAAACTAATGGTTGAATAGAACAGAACAAGCCCGGAAGAGCATAGGACTCATCCGGGCTTGTGGGGCAAATGAGGTTTTAGTAGCCAAGTTCCTGACCAATGAGGATCACTTTGATTCGTCCAGGAGTCATGCTGCGGCGGGTGATGACGGTCTGTGCGCAGATGCAGTCAGGACTTTGGCAGTCAGAACATGCGCCAGTAACGGCGCAGGGCGTGTTTCTCTCTAGGCGTATGGCATTGATAGGAGCGGCGGTATTTCTGACACGGGAGAGAGCGGCTTCTACGGAAGGGACTACTTTGTTCATTCCTGCTAGGATGATGACGTTGGAAGGACCATAGACCAGGGCGGCAAGGCGGTTTCCAGTACCGTCGATATTTACTAGCTCTCCGCTGGTGCAGATGGCGTTGCTGCTCATAAGGAAATAGTCGGCGCTCAAGGCTTTGTGATAGATGTCGCTCACTTCTTGTGGCGAGCCAGCCTTGCTGCGGTCTAACAGCGTGATGTCCTGACGCTGATTTAAAGCTTCGGTCATGCCAGATTCCTTTAAAGTCATAGAGCCGCCAAAAGACACCAGGCTGCCGCCTGGGATCAGTTCTGTTACAAGCGTTACAGCTTCTGCCGCAGTCGGGCAGTAATGGGCTTGCATTTGACGCCTTTCAAGATTTTTGATGATCGTCTCTGCAAGTCGTTTATAGTAGGTGTTTGTCGGAGTCATAATTTATTCCCCTTTCTGCAATATAGGAATTTTTTTGGTTGGCCAGGGTGCGAAAAGAGCTCAAAATTACTTACAGTCTTTTTGACATCCCAGGCTTAGATTACCACAACCTGGAAGATAAATCCATAATTTTTCAGAAATTGAATTATCTGTAAAAATATGTTATGCTTATAATGATTTGGGTAATTAGAGAGGGTGTGAGAATTGGAAAAGATAAATTTAACAGAACTCATCGATAGGGATATTCTGCAACAGATACAGGACGGATTTTCTCAGTACGCCGGCGTGGCGGCAGTGACCACGGATATTGCCGGGATTCCGGTAACGGAGGAAAGCAGGTTCACTGATTTTTGCAGAATATTGGTGAGAAGTTCAAAACTGGGACGCAGAAAGTGTGAATCATGCGGCCGTCAAGGAGCTAAAAAGGCATTGCGAGAAGGGAAATGTGCAATATACTGCTGCCATGCGGGACTTATCGAGTGGGCGTCTCCGATTGAGGTTGGCGGAAAGATCATCGGCGTCTTCATCGGAGGGCAGGTGCTGGAAACGGAACAGGCAGAAGAAAGGCTGAGCAAGGCTGCCAATGCGCTTCAAATAGACCAGGATATTTACCTTCAAGAGGCTAAAAGACTTCCAGTATTTTCAGAAGAGAAAATCGAACGTGCCGCTGAATTTTTTACTCAAATTTCTAAGGCAATTTCTAAAATTGCAAATCAGAACTACGTCAGGCTTCAGGGAATCAGGAAAACAGAACGGGTGATACGTTCTCAGTCGGATTTTCTTATGAATCTTGGCGTCAATATGAAAAAAAATGTAAGTGGATGGATCAGTTGCCTGGAGCAGATGGACAGCCAAATAGGCAGTATTGCTTGTGACGAACTTAAGAAATTGCTTTCTCAGGGCCTGGAAGTATATTCTATGATGGAAGATGCGGTGGAATACATAAAAATGTCTCAAGGCAAGGCGGAGCTTATGGAGACAAATTATAGCCTTCGGGAGCTTTTGGAACAAACCGTACACGGGGTTCGGCATTACTTAGGCGGTGAATGCAAGGATATAGAGATTGTGGTGGAGGAACATGTGCCGCAATATTTTCTGGGGGATGCTGGGCGCATTGGACAAATTCTTCATAAGCTGCTGGTAAATAGCGCAAGCTGTTCCAGAGACGGCAAGATTGTCTTGAAAGCTGCCAGCCGTAAGATTTCTTATGCCTCCATGCTTCAGCTTTCCGTTGAGAATCCTGGGATGAAAATGTCAAAACGGCAGATGAGCGAGATCCAGCAATACATGGAACATGGAACGATACATGACAGCCTTAAGGAAGATAATCCAGAATTGGGATTTTCCTTGGTGCGCCTGCTGCTCTCGCAAATGTCTGGTAAAATCGAGGTGTCCGAAATGGGGAATGGGGGAACGGAAGTTACGATAATATTGCCGCAGCTTGCGGTACAGAGAGGAGACGCCTATGGCACTTGATACAATGGGATATGTTCAAGCGATAGAGGAATTTATCGTAAAAATGGAAAAGATACCAGAACTGATACATCCTGATACCCAAAAGGCAATGGAACCTCTGTGCCATATTCTGGGAATTGCCAGGGTAGAGGCTGTCTTTTATGAAACGCTAGATCTTGAAGAACAAAAATGGGGCGGGAAAGTTGTTTTTTATCATGGGGATGAGGCGGATTTGGAGCGCTGCCTACAGTTTCCTGAACAGACGGAAGAAGGAAACATGATGGAATACCTGATCTTCCAGACCAAAGGAGCGCATGATTGGGACGATCAGGAAAAGGAGAAGATCGAAGTGTTCGTGAAAATGCTTTTTACTTTTCATGGACGTGTCCGCACCATGCAGGTAGTGGAAAAGCTTACGTTCCGGGATCAGGAATTTGGCATTTATAATCTTGCATGGTATAAAAAATACATTAGCCAGTTGATCGAGCAGGGGGAAATCGGCAAGTATGCGGCTTGTTATTTTGACCTGCGCCATTTTTCTGTAATCAATCAGCAGATTGGAAGGCAGCGGGGAACCATGGTGATGGGGAAATTTATCCGCAATCTGCAGAAAAAGCTCAGTAATCAGGAAATTGTCTGCAGAGTGGAAGGAGACAATTTCGCAGTCTTGTTCTTGAAAGACAATTTGAATTTAGTTATGAGATATCTAAAGGGCGCAGCAGTCGTCTATGACGAAAAGGAGCAGAAGCGTGTCTGGCTTGGCGCCTATGCCGGATATTATATGATTCCTGTAAGCTGCAAAAGCGCAGCGAGTATCTTGGAACGTCTGCGGACGGCTCTCAACATGGCAAAGAATGTCCGCAAGACAGAATACGTGTTTTTTGATGAAGAACTGATGCAGGGCATACGCATGGGCAAGATGATCGAGGCGACGCTGCCAGAGGCAATCCACAAACAAGAATTCCAGGTATATTACCAGCCGAAAATCATGCTCAAGGATTATCGCCTGGTGGGAGCGGAAGCGTTATGCCGCTGGTTTAAGGATGGCAAAGTCGTTGCGCCAGGAGAATTTGTTCCGATTTTAGAGCAAAGCAACCTGATTTGCCTGTTGGATTTTTATATGTTAGAGCATGTGTGCCAGGATATCCGCAGGTGGCTGGACGAAGGGAAAAAAGTGGTGACGGTTTCTGTGAACCTGTCCAGGGCTCATATGGGAGACATGGATTTGCTGGATCATATTCTTGGGATTATAGAGAAGTATCAGATTCCGCATAAATACATTGAAATAGAGTTGACGGAGACGGGGACCGACGTGGATTTCAATCATTTAAAGACGCTGGTTTCCGGGCTGAGGGAGCAGGGAATCGCCACTTCTGTAGATGACTTTGGAACGGGATATTCTTCGATCAATTTGATCCGTGAATTGCCCTGGAGCGTGATCAAGATTGACAAGAGCTTTCTCCCAGGGAAATACGAGCAAGATGAACACAAGAGGATGATGATCAAGCATCTGATAGCCATGGCCCAGGACATGGACAGGGAGTGCATTGTGGAGGGAGTGGAAACAGTAGAACAGATTAAGCTGTTAAAGGAAAGTAATTGTTATCTGGCACAGGGCTATTATTTTGATAAGCCTCTGCCAGTTCATGAGTTTGAAAAAAAATTGATGGAAATTTGAAAGGAACAGAATCTATGGGACAGAAACTGAAAAAGCTGGCGTCGTACTATCGACCGTACTTGCCGTTGTTTCTTGCAGATATGTTTTTTGCGATTCTTGGCGCAGGGGTGACTTTAGTCATCCCTCTGATTGTGCGCTATATTACCAATCAAGTCATCGTTCTCGATGCGCAGCAAGCGTTGCATAAAATTGGATTTCTTAGCCTGCTGATGCTGGCGCTGGTTGTCACAGAGTGCTTCTGCAATTATTTTATTTCAAATTACGGACATGTGATGGGCGCAAAGATTGAGTACGACATGCGGGCGGAAATATTCGCTCATTATCAGAAGCTGTCCTTTTCTTTTTTTAATAATCAAAAGGTAGGACAGCTAATGTCCCGTATCACAAGCGATCTGTTTGATATCAGCGAGCTTTTGCATCATGGACCGGAGGATCTGGTGATTTCCCTGATTAAAATCATCGGGTCTTTTGTCATTTTAATTCAAATTGATGTCAAACTGACGGTGATTGCCTTTGCTTTTGTGCCTGTGATGCTTTTATATGCCGCCTATTTCAATACCAGGATGAAGCGCGCCTTTAAAAGGAACCGCGTCAAAATTGCAGAGATCAACAGTCAGATCGAAGATAACCTCTCAGGCATCCGGGTCGTAAAATCTTTTGCCAATGAAGCGCTGGAGCTTGCAAAGTTTGAGGAGGGAAACCAGGGATTTCTGGCGGCAAAGAAGAACAGCTATCTTTATATGGCGGGCTATCATTCTGGCTTGGGGGCGCTGACTACCATGATCACCATAGCGGCTTTAATTGCTGGCGCCGTGCTGATTACCGACGGTCAGGTGAACGTGGCGGATCTGGTTACTTTTCTGCTGTATATCAATACCTTTACCGAACCAGTAAAAAAACTGATTAACTTTACGGAACAGTTCCAAAATGGCTATACAGGATATGAGAGGTTTATGGAGATGATGGCGGTTGAGCCAGATATTGAAGATCGTTCTGGCGCCGTGGAACTTCAAAACGTGAAAGGTGATATTTCCTTTGAAGATGTATCTTTTCACTATGAGGAAAATACGCAGACAGTCCTGCGCCATATCAATCTCAAAGTGCAGGCAGGCTCCTATATTGCCCTGGTGGGTTCTTCCGGCGCAGGAAAGAGCACCCTTTGCAGCCTGATTCCAAGGTTTTATGACGTGACCCAGGGAGTTGTGAAGATTGACGGCACAGATATCCGTGATTTTACGTTGAAGAGCCTGCGCAGCCAGATCGGGATCGTGCAGCAGGACGTCTATCTGTTCGTGGGCTCTGTATTAGAGAATATCCGTTATGGCAGACCCAGCGCATCCAGGGAAGAGGTGATAGCGGCGGCAAAAAATGCAAATGCTCATGAATTTATCATGGCGCTTCCAGACGGATACGATACGGATATCGGACAACGGGGCGTGAAACTTTCTGGAGGACAGAAACAGAGATTGTCTATTGCGCGGGTATTTTTGAAAAATCCGCCCATACTTATATTTGACGAGGCAACATCTGCATTGGATAATGAGAGTGAGAAAGTGGTGCAGGAATCTTTAGAGAAGCTGGCAAAGAACCGGACGACTTTTGTGATTGCGCACAGGCTGTCCACGATCCGCAACGCCCAAAAAATCCTGGTACTTACCGACACAGGCATTGAAGAAGAGGGAAGCCATCAGGAATTATTAGAAAAAGATGGCGTTTATGCAAAGCTATATGCCAATGGACGTTGATCTTTGGCGCAAGGTACGAAGTTTGACAGATAAGGAGACATTAAGATTATATGGAAATCGAATTTCATAAGATTGAATTGGAGGACAAGGAGAAGATTAACAGTTATTTGCAGAAGAAAAAATACCGAAGCTGTGACCTGGTTTTTGCAAACATCTATTTGTGGAGCAGGAAATATCCCACCCAGTACGCCATTGTGGAGGACACGTTGATTTTTTGCGGGATCGCAGAAGACGGAGGACCAAGCGTCACCTTTCCTGCCGGAGACATGGAGCAGGTTCCCCGGGCGATGGAGGCAGTCTTCCAGTGGTTTGACAAGCAACAGGCAAGATTTCGGATGCACTTGGTTCAAGAGAAAGAGTTTGCATTGCTGGATTCCTGGTATCCTGGGAAGCTTCAGATAACTTACAACAGGGATATTGCTGATTATGTCTATGAAACGGAAAAGCTTGCAACTCTTGCAGGGAAAAAGCTCCACGGCAAACGCAATCACATCAACCGCTTTCAGGAGAACTATCCCCAGTGGGCATATGAGCCGCTTACTAAGGAAAATGTGGAGGATTGCTTTCAGATGGCGCTCAAATGGAGGCAAGAGATGCAGTGTGAAATTGATCTCGAGAAACGGGATGAGATGTGCGTCACCTTGAATGCGCTGCGCCTGCTGCAAGAGCTAGAATTAAAAGGCGGGCTGTTGCGTACGGAGCCACAAGGAGAGGTGATCGCTTTTACGATTGGAGAGCCTTTGGGCAAGGACATGTTTGTAGTCCATATCGAGAAAGCATTTGCTGAGATACAGGGGGCGTACCCGATGATCAACCAGCAGTTTGTTCTCAGGGAAGCTCAAGAATACAAATATGTGAATCGTGAGGAGGACACCGGGTCGGAGGGATTAAGAAAGGCCAAGCTTTCTTACCGTCCAGCGTTTCTAATAGAAAAAGGCGTAGTAACGTTGTTGTGACAATGACCATGTTAGGATTAAGGAGGAATAAGAGATGACCAAAATTGATATAGTCTCTGGTTTTTTAGGGGCAGGAAAGACAACTTTTATCAAGAAAATGTTAGAAGATGTGTTTCAGGGCGAGAAAATCGTGCTGATTGAAAATGAATTTGGGGAGATCGGCATCGACGGCGGATTTTTGAAAGATTCTGGCATCGAGATCAGCGAGCTCAATTCTGGCTGTATTTGCTGTTCTTTGGTGGGTGATTTCGGAAAGAATCTCCGGGAAGTGATGGAGCGGTTTTGTCCCGACCGCATTTTGATTGAACCGTCGGGGGTAGGGAAGCTGTCTGACGTGATGAAATCCGTTCAGGAGGTGGAAGCAGAAAACGAGGTCAAGCTCAATGGAAGGATTACCGTAGTGAACACGGCGAAAGCCATTAAGCAGATGAAGGCGTTTGGGGAATTTTTTAATAATCAGATCGAGTACGCCACTGTCGTAGTGTTAAGCCGTACCCAGAATGTCAAGCCAGAGCAGACAGAGACTGTCGTAAAGGCGATCCGCGAAAAGAACGAGAAAGCGGCAGTCATCACCACGCCTTGGAACGAAATTGATGGAAAACAGATCTACAAAGTGATCGAACAGCAGAAATCTTTGCAAGAAGAATTGATGGAGGAGCATCATGAGCATGGGGATGAATGTACTTGCGACTGTCATGGTCATGAGCATCATGGAGAAGACTGCGATCACGACCACGGGCATCATGGGAAAGACTGTCATCACGATCATGAGAAGGGCTGTCATCACGATCATGAGCATCATGAGGAAGGCTGTCATCATGAGCACGGACATCATGAGCATGGAGAAGATTGCACTTGCGGCTGTCATGATCATGAGCACAACCATCATCGCCACGCAGACGAGGTGTTTACGAGCTGGGGCAAGGAGACGCCGCATGTATTTGCCAAAGAAACCATTGAACGTGCAATGAAAGCGTTTTGTGAGACAGAGGATTATGGAACGATCCTAAGAGCCAAAGGAATGGTGCCAGCCGAGGATGGCGCTTGGATTTATTTTGACATGGTAGACGGAGAATATGAATTGCGCACCGGGGAAGCGGATTATACCGGAAGGCTTTGCGTGATTGGCACAAAGCTTCAGGAGGAGAAGTTAGAAGAACTGTTTGGGATTTCCTGAAAATTGTCAAAAAGCCGTTGAGCTTAAGAATGCGGTCACAATATGTAAATTTGGAAAGGGTATGTGAAAATGGAGATTCCGGTTTATTTATTTTCAGGATTTATGGACAGTGGCAAAAGCTCGCTGATCAAAGAAACCCTGATAGACGGAGATTTCGGCGAAGGGGGAAAGACCTTGCTGATTCTTTGCGAGGACGGGGAAGTGGAATTTGAAGAAGAAGAATTAGCGAAGGCTCATGCCTGCATGGCGGTAATTGATAAAGAAGAATCTCTGACTGCCAAAACGTTGAAGGAACTAAAGCTTTTGCATCAGCCAGACCAGGTGTTTGTGGAGTATAACGGAACCTGGCAGATGTCTACATTCTTAGAGCTCGAACTGCCTCAAGGCTGGGTGCTGGTACAATCTCTTGCTACCGTGGACGCTACGACGTTTGAGATGTATTTGAATAATATGCGCGCTATGATCATGGAGCAGATTTTTGCTGCAGATGTGGTGATTATCAACCGCTGTGACGATCACACGCCCAAGGGCAAGTTCCGTCGTTCCATTAAGATGGTCAATCGCAAGGCGCAGATTGCTTATGAGCGTTTGGATGGCTCCATAGATGAAAATGATATGGAAGAGCTACCGTATGATCTCAGTCAGGAGGTCATAGACATTTCAGATATGGATTATGGAATCTGGTATATGGACGCCATGGAGGATCCCAGGAAATATGAGGGAAAGAAAGTGCGGTTTCTGGCGCTGTCTTACCACCCCGAGAAGATGAAAAAGGGCGTGTTCGTGCCAGGGAGATTTGCCATGACCTGCTGTGCGGATGATATTACGTTTGTGGGCTTTAAGTGCAAATGCGATAAGGGGCAGGAAGCGCCGCCTCATAAGGCATGGGTTACGGTTACTGCCGAGATGCGTTACGAATTTGCAATGGAATATAAAGGAAAGGGACCAGTTCTCTACGCTTTAGAGCTGCAGACGGCACAGCAGCCAGAGGATGAACTGATTTATTTTAGCTAAGAGCGCTGTAAGAAGCTTGTGAAATTACTTGGAGTAGCGTATAATGTTATCTGGAAGGAGCGTGGCGTATGGAGTCAGATAGCAGGCTGTCCGACCGGATTGCAGACAGTATTTTATCGATGATTGTGGCGGAGAAGCGGTTTTTACCCGGCAGCAAGCTCCCCAATGAAAATGTATTATCCCAGGAATTGAAGGTCAGCCGTACCACGTTAAGAGAAGCGATCCGTATCCTTGCCACTGGAGGGATACTGGAAATAAGGCGGGGCAGAGGAACCTTTGTCAGGGAAGATTTTAAACAAGAGCAACCAGAAGAATTATCTGTTCTGTCTTCTGCAAAAGTCAAAGCCAGAGACTTGTATGAAATGCGTCTGATTTTCGAGCCGGAGGCAGCCTATTATGCGGCGCTGCGCGCCACAGAAGAGGAAATTCAAAGAATTTTGGCGTTGGGCAAGGAGATTGAGCAGCGGATTTATCAGAGAAAAGACCGCACAGAGGTAGAACAGGCTTTTCACAAGTCCATTGCACGGGCGACCCATAATGAATTTATGAACCAGCTTATGCCAGTCATTTATGAAGGCGTCAATAAGGGAGTCAAACTGTCGCTAGTTCATGAGGAGGCGGTCCAGGCGACCTTGATTGATCACAAAATCCTGATGAATTTTTTAAAAGCACGGAATGGGGAGGGTGCAAGGAACGCCATGCGCATACATATATTACATGCTATGGAGCAGCTTCCCATGGAATAGGAGATGATGTCATTGACAATAAGGGAGGAGAAACAGGTGGAACAGCATAACGGCGAAACAGAGATAGAAAAGATGGACGAGGCGCAGGAAGAAGCGACGGCGCAAGATACTGCGGTGAAGAGAAAAAGACGGACTATTTTTCGTGAAATCATCAACAACGTCGTTATGATTCTGATTGCGCTTGGAATCGGTTTTTTTCTGAATAAATATGTGATTGCGAATGCGCAGGTTCCTACTAGCTCCATGGAGACGACGGTAATGGCGGGGGACAGAATACTGGTAAACAGGCTGTCTTACGTGTTTGGCGAGCCAAAGAGAGGGGACATCGTAACTTTTATTTATCCAGATGACGGTGAAACCCTCTATTTGAAGCGCGTGATGGGACTCCCAGGAGAAACCATTGCCGGGCAGGACGGCGTGGTCTATATTGATGGAAAACCGTTAGAGGAGGATTTTACCCAGGAAGTAAGCAAGGAAGATTTTGGACCTTACACCGTGCCTGCGGGAACCTATTTCATGATGGGAGATAACCGCAACGATTCCTGGGATTCTAGATATTGGGAACATAAATTTGTGGATCGAAAAGACATCATCGGAAAAGCGGAGCTTAGCTATTTTCCGCACCCAAGATTTTTAAAATAATGTGTAGATATGCGAAGTTCTCAGTCAAAATTTCATAAATGATCCGAAAGAAACGTTTCCCCCGGCTGTATCTATGCACAACCGGGGATTGTATTTTTTATTGAGATAGATTATGCTGTGAATTATAGCACGATCAGGAGGTTTTTGACGGGTTGGTACCTGAAACGCTGCCAATGGTCTCTAACAGCAGCGGAATGTCGATTGGCTTTGTCAGATGCGCATCCATGCCGCTCTCGATAGACATGCGTTTATCGCTTTCAAAAGCGTTAGCGGACAAGGCAATAATCGGAATCTGCGCAAGCTCTTGGTTCTTCAGCCTGCGGATTTCAGTCGCTGCCTGGCGGCCGTCCATTACTGGCATCTGGATATCCATCAAAACCAGGTCAAAATCTCCTGGGGTAGAATTGGCGATTTTTTCAACGGCAATGCTTCCGTCGGTAGCTGTCTCAATCAGGAATCCGAGATCCTGCAGAATTTCGGTTTCAATTTCTAAGTTGATCATATTGTCTTCCACCAGCAGGATCTTTTGACTTCTGGGAGAAAAAACAGCGTTTTCTGGATAATCGGAATGCATATTGGGGTGATCCTGCAGCCTCAGACGCAGGGTAACCGTGAAAGTGCTCCCTTTTCCAACGGTGCTATCGACGCTGATTTCTCCGCCCATCATGGTTATGATCTTTTTGGCTATGGTAAGGCTTAAGCCGGTGCCGTGTATACCGCTGAAAGTGGTGTTTTTCTCTCGCTCGAACGGTTCGAAAATGTGTTCCAGAAAATCTCTTCCGATCCCGATGCCAGTGTCTTTTACGGTAAATTGATATACGGCATACTGATTGGACAGCGTTTTTGGTTCTGCGACAGCCAGCTCTACTTTGCCGCCTTCCTTTGTATAAGTGACGGAATTGTTGACCAGATACAAGAGAGATTGTTTTAATTTTTCGTGATCTGCAACGACATTGCCGTGGGTTAGCCCGGAACTATCCAGCGTAAAGGCGATATTTTTCTCAAGGGCAAGGGGAAACAGAGCTTCATGTACTTCTTTTAGAATATCCTGCAGGATGCATTCCCTTTCGTTAAGCTGTATGTCGTTGGACTCTGTCCAAGACAGATCCAGAACTTTCTGGATCAGATCAAAGAGCTGCCTGCTGGAATGTTCAATTTTGTTAAGATATTCTTCTGCCGCCGCCCGGTCGTCAAGATGTTTTCTGGCAAGGGCAGTATAACCGAAAATGGCGTTCAGCGGGGTACGCATGTCGTGGGACATATTCGATAAGAACGTATTCTTGGCTATAATGGCAAGATTAGCGGCATGTAATGCATCTTCTAAGATCTGGTTTTGTTCCATTTCCCGGCGTACCTCGACGTCAACCCGCCGATAGCCCATGACAATCTGGGAAATGTGGTCTCTTTTGCTTACATTGACGATGCGCAGCTGCAGATATTGTGTTTCATTGTCTATCAGTACACGATAATTGATATAATAAGTCTTGTTGTTTGATAATTTTTTGCGCATGTAGGCAGGAGAAGTCATTTTGGCAACTTCTTCCCGGTCTTCTGGATGCACCCAGGTATTGACATAATTGGAAAGATACCAGTGAAATCCAAGGGTTTGGTATTTTTCCTGAAATTGGCGTTTGGTACGGCTGCTTAGGCGGTAGGGAAAGATCTTATCATTGTCCAGGTTCGCATAGAGAATGGATTCGTAATTGATGCTCAGTCCTTCAATGACTTCCAGCCGTCTTAGGTGTTCCTGATTAATCAAGGTACGCTCTTTGTCAAATTTGTCAATCAGGTTCTGCAGTTTGTGCTCTTTTTCATGTAATATGGCATGATGTTTTTCTAATCGCTGGTTTCGCTTTTCAGTGGCATCACCCATAAATACATAAAAAATTTCTCCCACAGACGGGCAAGATACGAAATGCCCATAATCCTCGATCCAGCAAATAGTCCCATCCTTGCGCACGATCCGGTATTCCACATAATCCAGGTCATATTGGCTGCTGGCCACTTGTTCTTGAATGCTTAGTTCTACGGCGTCCAGATCTTCGGAATATACGATGCCCTTGAAAGAATTCCCGGTAAATTCCCGGAATTCCTGGAGGGTGCCGCATTGAAAAATGCGAAGCAGCGCTTTGTTGGCATAGATGATTTCTTCCTTTTCGTCTGCGTGATAAATTAAAAAGCCGCCAGGCATCTCGTCCATAAATTTTATCATTTCCTGGGCAGTCCAAATATTCGGCAAATCCAGTAAATAAGATTCCCCAGAGTGTTTGACATGCTCTATGAGTTCTTCAATTTCCATGGCGTCATGTCCAGGGACGCTTAACAAAGTTAAGACATATTCCATTAAATTATGTTCCATCTTGCAGTCATTCATGATATCCTTCCTTTTGAAACATTTTATGTTAATTTTACCACAAAATGGACATTCTGTCATTATGATGCGCTAGAAAAATTCGTTTAAATTATATTTGTTATACAACTGTATTGACAGCAGACAACAAAAGAGGTATACTAGCGATATAGAACCATAAGGAATTTGATTATCAGAAAGAGGGAAAGAGATGAGAAGTGATAATGTAAAAAAAGGAATGCAGCAGGCGCCGCACCGTTCGCTATTTCATGCGCTGGGATTTACCCGGGAGGAGATGGACAAGCCGTTAGTAGGGATTGTCAGTTCCTACAATGAGATTGTGCCTGGCCATATGAATCTTGATAAGATTGTTAACGCTGTGAAAATGGGAGTGGCAGAGGCAGGCGGAGTGCCAGTGGTATTTCCGGCGATCGCAGTCTGCGATGGAATCGCCATGGGGCATACCGGAATGAAATATTCGCTGGTGACCCGGGATTTGATTGCAGATTCTACAGAATGCATGGCGCTTGCGCATCAGTTTGACGCTCTGGTGATGGTGCCCAATTGTGATAAGAACGTGCCGGGGCTTCTGATGGCGGCGGCAAGAGTAAACGTGCCCACGGTATTTGTGTCTGGCGGCCCTATGCTGGCAGGCCGCGTCAAAGGGAAAAAAACCAGCCTTTCCTCGATGTTTGAGGCGGTAGGGGCTTATGCGGCAGGAACTATGACAGAAGAGGACGTCTGTGAATTTGAAGAAAAGGCATGTCCGACGTGTGGCTCCTGTTCTGGCATGTATACTGCAAATTCTATGAACTGCCTGACGGAGGCCTTGGGCATGGGGCTTCAGGGAAATGGAACCATTCCGGCTGTATATTCTGACCGTCTGCGTCTTGCCAAGCACGCAGGAATGGCAGTGATGGAAATGTACCGCAAGAATATTTGCCCAAGGGACATTATGACCAAAGAGGCCGTGTTAAACGCATTGACCGTGGATATGGCGCTGGGCTGCTCAACCAACAGCATGTTGCATTTGCCGGCGATTGCCCATGAAATCGGGTTCGATTTTGATATCGGATTTGCGAATGAGATCAGTGAGAAGACGCCCAACCTCTGCCACTTGGCTCCGGCAGGACCGACATATATGGAAGATCTAAATGAGGCGGGCGGCGTATATGCCGTTATGAACGAGCTTGCCAAGCTGGGGCTTTTGCATTTAGATTGCATGACAGTCACAGGAAAAACGGTAGCGGAGAATATCAAAGGATGTGTCAATAAAAATCCGGAAGTGATTCGTCCCTTAGACCGTCCATATAGCGCAACGGGAGGGCTTGCGGTGCTCAAAGGCAATCTTGCTCCAGAAGGAAGCGTGGTAAAGCGTTCTGCAGTGGCGCCAGAAATGATGGTGCATCAAGGTCCGGCGCGGGTATTTGACTGTGAGGAGGATGCGATTGCAGCCATCAAGGGTGGAAAGATTGTGGCAGGAGACGTGGTGGTAATCCGCTACGAAGGCCCCAAGGGAGGTCCAGGCATGCGCGAGATGTTGAATCCTACGTCAGCTATTGCAGGAATGGGGCTTGGATCCACGGTTGCGCTGATTACGGACGGGCGTTTTTCCGGCGCCAGTCGCGGAGCTTCCATCGGGCATGTGTCACCGGAGGCGGCAGTTGGAGGAACGATTGCCCTGGTGGAGGAAGGAGATCTCATTAAGATCAACATCCCGGAAATGAAACTGGAACTGGACGTTTCAGAAGAGGTTTTAGCAGAGAGAAAAGCGAAGTGGCAACCGAGAGAGCCCAAGGTAACAAAGGGCTATCTGGCCCGCTATGCTCAGATGGTGACTTCTGGCGCAAGAGGAGCCGTAATGAAAAAAGAATTATAATCCTCGGCGGCGATGTTCCTAATGACTTTCGAAACGTGATTCGATTGAGGAAAACAGTTAGAGCGCTACTGGCTCCGGCAGCGAAATACCATGGTATTCAACTGTCGGAGCCATTGTTTAGCGTATTTTTATATTGCCGCTCTCACAGCTAATGCGGATCTCTTTGTTTTTCTGATTGTCTTTCTGATAGTGAATTTCCTCGTCTTCGTCGAATTTCAGTGTTTCGTTTCTGAGCTTTATGCTGCCATATTCTGCATAGAGGTCATAATTGTAGTCTGAGATATCGTCGGCAAGATGCAGGGTAACGTCTCCGTAGGAACTGTCAATGTTTGTCGTTTTCAGTTCCGCATCTTGGAACACGAGGTTGCCGGATTCTATGAATATCTCGCTGTCGGTTATGGATGCCTGGTCCATGGAGCAATTGCCATATTCGTTTCTGAGTGAGAGGAAATCAGTTTCCAGGCTGCTTAGCTCAAGGCTGCCGCTTTCTAATTTGATGGCAGCTTGATCAGATATCTTGAAAGAGCCGCCGCATATGTCGCCATATTCATTTGTAATTTCTAAATTGTCGCATGTCACATCGCCGATTTCCAGATTCCCAGATTCTGCAAAGATGGAAATATTTTTTCCCGTAAAGCTTCGGAGTGTCAATGTTCCATAGTCTGCGTTTAATTCTGCAATTTCGGCATCTACGTCCTCAAGATTAATGTTACCGCTTTCGTTTTTGATCTTTAAGAGATTGAAATATTGGTCTTTGGGAACATAGAGATTGATATAATATGGTCCCCTGTTGGCAGAGGAATTTCCAGTGTTGAAAAAGAGATGCAAGCCCGTACTGTATCTTAGCTGAGTTTTCCCCTCTTCAAAATAAAATATCCCGTCGCTGCTATTGTATTGAGGCTCCGTACAGGCGCCGTCGAGGCGGTATTCCAGGTAATAACCGTCGGCAGGAAGAATCGAAAAGTCGCAGCAGTCTATGGAAATGGAAGCTTCTGAGAATTCTTCCAGTTTTGTCTTTTCCAGTTCCCATGCCTGAGGAATGGCAATTTGTTCTTTTTGACTGGAAGTTGTATGTCTGGGCAGATTTTTCCCTGCCTGTATGCCCTGGACAATCACTGCGCCAGAACAGAGCACGCCGGAAAAAATGGCGATGCCAAGAATAACGGTTAAAATTTTATTTCGCTTCATATGTTAAATCCTCCTTTTTGATGATTTGCTTCTATTAAATAGAACGAGCCAGGAGGAAGATGGACTTCAAAAAGGGGCTGTCGCAAAGATATTTACTTGTTCAAAAGATCTTGCCGCTGATGCGGCAAAGACAAAACGCACAAAATTATTCTAGGAAGCTAGCTTCCCAAGATAATCTTTGTGCGTTTTGTTTTCATTGTTTTGCAATGTAAACCTTTTAAACAGGCAAATACATTCGTGCGGCAGCCCCATCCCTGTTGATGCCTATCAATTAACTGACAGCCCCTTCCGTTTGCTGTTTGGCGAGGTTTTTTTGCGCCGTCGACAGCATCAGCTTAATGCGGTTTAACTGGTTGACTTCCGATGCCCCTGGGTCGTAGTCAATGGCTACGATGTTGGATAAAGGGTATTGATGTCGGATTTCCTTGATGACGCCTTTGCCAACGACATGGTTGGGCAGGCAGCCAAATGGTTGGGCGCAGACAATGTTATTGGTGCCAGAATGGATTAATTCTAACATTTCCCCAGTCAGGAACCAGCCCTCTCCGGTTTGGTTTCCGAGGGAGACGATCGGGGAGGCATATTTTGCAAGTGTCTCAATCTTTGCCGGGGCGTCGAAATGCCGGCTTTTTTCAAACTCTTTGCGTGCTGCGCTGCGCAGCCATTCCAGCGTTTTGATCCCAAGATTGGCGTTTCTTGCGCTGGTTTTTTTGGCGCCAAGATGTTCCGCTTTAAAGTTATTGTTGTAGAAACAGTAGAGCAGGAAATCAGTCAGATCTGGAACAACCACTTCAGCGCCTTCTGATTCCAGCAAATCCACAAGATGATTATTGGCGGCTGGAAGGAATTTTACCAAGATTTCTCCTACGACGCCGACTCTGGGCTTGCGCGCGCCAGTCAAGGGAAGCGTGTCAAAATCACGGATGATTTCCCTGCAATATTGCTTGAATTTGCGGTGAGAGACTAGTTTACGGGCAGAGACGAGCTTCATGCATTTCTGTTTCCATTTCTGGTGAAGCGCATTGGCGGCGCCAGGAACAGATTCGTAGGGCCTTGTACGGTAGAGGCAGCGCATAAAGATATCTCCGAATATCAAGGCATATAATCCCTTTTGCAACAGCGGCAATGTCAGCTTGAATCCTGGGTTTGCCTCCAATCCGCTTAAATTCAGTGATATCACAGGAATATTGGGAAACCCTGCTTTTTCCAAGGCGCGGCGGATAAAGCCAATGTAATTGGAGGCGCGGCATCCTCCTCCTGTCTGGGTGATAATGACCGCCGTCTTATTCAAATCATATTTTCCCGATAATAAGGCGTCCATGATCTGTCCCACCACGATCAGGGAGGGATAGCAGGCGTCGTTATTAACATATTTGAGTCCGGTGTCTACTGCGGTTTTTCCCTGGTTTTTGAGGATCTCCATCTGATAGCCGCAGGATGAGAAAGCAGGCTGCAGCAAGTCAAAATGGATCGGGGACATCTGGGGGCAGAGGATGGTATAATTTTTGCGCATTTCTTCTGTAAAGACCACACGCTTGAAGTCCGAGGGAGCAATCGTGCGGCATGTTTTCTGTTTTTCTTTTACCCGCAGCGCTGAGAGCAGAGAGCGGATGCGGATGCGCGCAGCGCCGAGATTATTTACCTCGTCAATTTTCAGGCAGGTATAGATTTTGCCGGATTTTGACAAAATGTCATTGACCTGGTCCGTGGTTACGGCGTCTAAGCCGCAGCCGAAAGAGTTAAGCTGGATCAGATCCAGGTCGTTCCTGTTTTTTACATAATTTGCCGCGGCATACAGCCTGGAATGATACATCCATTGATCCATCACCATCAGGGGGCGTTCCACCTGCTTAAGATGGGATACGGAATCCTCGGTCAGCACGGCGATCCCGTAAGAGTTAATCAGCTCCGGGATGCCATGGTTGATTTCCGGGTCTATATGGTAGGGACGTCCGGCAAGGATGATGCCTCTGTGTCCTGTTGCTTCCATATAGCTTAAGGTTTCTTCTCCTTTGCGCCGGATATCTTCTTGCATGCGGCAAAGCTCTTCCCAGCCGCTTTTGACGGCAGAATCCACTTCCTGTGCGGGAATGGAGAATTCCTCTGCAAATATTTTCTGAAGTTGCTTTGAAAGCTGCTCTTGTGAAGCAAAGGACAGAAAGGGGTTCAAAAAGCGCACCTTGCCAGAAGTGATTTCGTCCACATTGTTCTTGATATTCTCCGCATAGGAGGTAACGATCGGGCAGTTGTAATGGTTATTGGAATCAGGAAATTCGTTTCTCTCATAGGGAATGCAGGGATAGAAAATAAAATCGGCCTTTCTCTGGATCAGCCAGGCAACATGCCCATGCGCCAGTTTTGCCGGATAGCATTCCGATTCGCTAGGGATAGATTCAATGCCCAGCTCGTAAATGTTGCGGGTGGACGGAGGGGAGAGCAGGGTGGAAAATTTCAGTGAACGAAAAAACGCCGCCCAGAATGGATAGTTTTCGTACATATTTAAAACCCTGGGGATTCCCACGGTTCCACGTTGCGCCTCTTCTTCGGGGAGAGGTTCATAGTCAAAGATTCTCTTGTTTTTGTATGCAAAAAGGTTGGGAATCGTTTCTTTCTGGCTCTCTTTGCCAAGCCCCTTTTCACAGCGGTTCCCGGTGATAAAGCTGCGGCTTTCGGAGAAACGGTTGATCGTTAAAAGGCAGTGGTTCATGCAGCCCTGGCAGCGGGATAACTTGGTTTCAACTTTGAGATTTTCAATTTCTGTGATGGGAAGCATTGAAGTTCCTGGCTGGTCCTCGTAGCGTTCTCTTGCAATCAGGGCGGCCCCGAAAGCGCCCATGATTCCGGCAATGTCTGGGCGTATTGCCTCGCATCCTGAGATTTTTTCAAAACTGCGCAAAACAGCGTCGTTGTAAAAAGTGCCTCCCTGCACGACAATGTTTCTTCCCAAGTCTTTTGCGTCGCTGACTTTGATTACTTTAAACAGCGCATTTTTGATGACCGAATAGGCGAGCCCAGCAGAAATGTCAGACACTTCCGCGCCTTCTTTCTGTGCCTGCTTTACTTTGGAATTCATAAATACCGTACAGCGGGTTCCAAGGTCGATCGGGTTTTCGGCAAACAACGCTGCCTGTGCAAAATCTTCTACAGAATAATTCAGGGATTTTGCAAAGGTTTCGATAAAGGAGCCGCAGCCGGAAGAACATGCTTCGTTGAGCTGAACGCTGTCTACGGTTTGGTTTTTTATTTTAATGCATTTCATATCCTGTCCGCCAATGTCGAGGATGCAGTCGACCTCGGGATTGAAGAAAGCGGCGGCGTAGTAATGCGCAACCGTTTCCACTTCCCCTTGGTCCAGCATAAAGGCAGATTTTAGGAGCGCTTCCCCATATCCAGTAGAGCAGGAATGGACAATGTGCGCTTGCTTTGGCAGAAGGCTGTAGATTTCTTTCAAAGCCAGGGTGGCAGTCGCCAGAGGATTGCCGTTGTTGCTGCTGTAAAAAGAGTATAACAGGGATCCGTCCTCTGCCACCAGGGCGACTTTGGTGGTGGTAGATCCAGCGTCAATGCCCAGAAAGCAATTGCCTTGATAAGTAGATAGCTCGCTGGTCATCACATGGTGCTTTCCATGGCGTCTTTGAAATCTCTGATAATCTTCCTGGTTAGAAAAGAGAGGCTCCATCCGTTCCACCTCAAATTCCATCTTGATATCAGAGGCAAGTTTTTTTAAGATCTCTTTCAGATAGATGGTTGCTTGCTGCTGGTAGTTTAATGCAGAACCTATGGCGGCAAACAGATGGGAGTGTTCTGGGGCTATGATATGTTCTTCGTCCAGCTTCAGAGTGCGGATAAAGGATTCTTTTAATTCTGACAAAAAATGCAAAGGCCCGCCTAAAAATGCCACGTGCCCCCGGATTGGCTTTCCGCAGGCAAGTCCAGAGATCGTCTGGTTTACGACTGCCTGGAATATGGAGGCAGACAGGTCCTCTTTTGAGGCGCCCTCATTGATCAGGGGCTGGATATCGGATTTGGCAAACACGCCGCAGCGCGCGGCGATGGGATAAAGAGCCTTGTAGTTTTTAGCGTAAGTATTTAATCCGGTGGCGTCTGTTTGAAGCAGGGACGCCATCTGGTCGATAAAAGAACCTGTGCCTCCGGCACAGATGCCGTTCATGCGCTGATCTACGTTTCCGCCTTCAAAATAGATAATTTTGGCGTCTTCGCCGCCCAGTTCAATAGCTACGTCTGTCTGGGGGGCATAATCTTGCAGCGCGGCAGAGACGGCGATGACTTCCTGGACAAAAGGGATTTCCAGATGTTTTGCCAGGGTCAGTCCGCCGGAACCAGTAATCATTGGTGACAAATATATATTTCCAAGAGCGTCCTGTGCTTTTGAAAGCAAATCGGAAAGGGTTTCCCGGATGTTTGCGAAATGTCTCTCATAATCAGCAAAGATGATCTCGTTTTCCTGGTTTAAGATTGCAATTTTTACGGTGGTCGAGCCAATGTCAATGCCCAGCCGGTGTAAATTTTGTGTTCCCATATCATTTCCTCCAAAGCTCATGGGCTTTTTCCTTTTGAAAATGCTGTGAGCAAAAATAAACGAGCGTACGGATGGGCGCAAAACGGCCAGCTTATCTGCCTCATGGGCAGGAAATCCGTATGCTAAGTGATATATTTTAACAGTTTCTTCCTATTAAAATGTAATAGTCCTCAAATCAAGCAACGTTTATTATACGACAGGAAATTGCAAAAAACAATTCATTTCTTAGATTTTATATAATGTTTAGAATCTGTAAAAGTTTTTTCATGATTCTTTTGTGAAATAGTGACGATAGGGCGCTGTTGGCACAGTCTTGCGCATTTGCTATCCAGATGGTAAAAAGATGCTTAGGCAATAATTTTGCATAGGATAATATATGATGAAAGGAAAAAAGTGAGAACTGTTCCAGGGCTGCGCAGTTTGAACCGATTCCAGGCAGGAGAATATAATAACAGTAAAGGAAAATCATGCAGCAAAATGCGGAGGAAAGAAATTTATGGCAAGAATCATACCAATCCCTATTGGCCCTATTTTTCCAGGCGGGCCTTGCAGAGGAATCATCCATGTAATACAAAAAGGAGACACACTTTATCAACTGGGAAAGAGATATCATGTCAGCGTGGGGCAACTGATGTTCGCAAATCCTTTCGTGGACGTATACAATCTTCAGATTGGCGATGAACTGTGCATTCCGGCGACGATCCAGCCCCGGACAATAGGTGCTAAAGAGCGTTTGGAGTACCAGGATATAGATCATTGGGCAGAACGTGACCAGCCTGAAAGTCAAGACGGTTGGGACCAGCCTGACGGCGACGACTGGGAGGGGCAAAGCAAGAATGACAGCCGAGAAGATTGGTCAGACCGGGAAAATTATCAAGGTGACGGCTGGGAGGAGCAAAGCGAGAATGACGACCGAGAAGATTGGTCAGACCGGGAAAAGGATGACAGTCAAGATTGGCGAGACCAGGAAAAGGATGACAGTCAAGATTGGTCAGATTATCAGAAACAGGAAGATCAAGACTGGGATGACCACGGCGGCAAAGAAAGCTGGGAGGAGCATGACCGTCACAATTGGAAAAACAGTGACGGCTGGCATGCCAATTATGATTGGAAAGCGAATCGGTAGGCGGCCAGGGAAAATATAAAGTTTTTATGAACACGGGTTCCACTCGTTGACAAAGCCAATTGGAAAATTTATAATGATAACAATAAGAGGAAAGAGGTGCATTATGAATTTTCTAAACAAAATGGAGCGGAAATTTGGCAGATTTGCAGTCCCCAACCTGACATTTTGGCTGATCGGCGCCTGGGTTTTGGGATTTATCATACAGTATACCATGCCCCAGGCGCAGAATCTTTTGACGCTGGAACCCCATTTGATCTTGCGGGGCCAAGTCTGGCGGCTGGTCTCCTGGCTGTTGATTCCCCCGGCGGTCAATTTGATATTTTTGATTTTTTTCTTGTCCTGTTATTATTTTATCGGGACGTCCATTGAACAGGCAATCGGGACTTTTCGTTATAATGTTTACCTGTTTGGTGGCTTATTCTGTTCGATCCTTGGCGCCTTTATCTTGTATGGGGTTTATCGGATTACGGCTGGGCGTCCTGTCATGGGAATCGGGTATTTTTTTAGCACGGAATATGTGACCATGTCCTTGTTTTTAGCGTTTGCAGCGATTTTTCCCAATGTGGAGTTTCGTTTGTACTTCATTATTCCATTCAAGGCGAAATGGCTTGGGATCGTGGATGCGGTTTGGATGACGTTTGCCTTTATTGCCTCTGGCTGGCCAGGCAGGGTCGCGATCCTTGCATCTCTTTTAAATTTCCTGATTTTCTTTTTCAGCACCAGGAATTATCATAGGATTTCTCCTAAGGAGATTCACAGAAAGCAGGTTTACCGCCAGCAGATGCGCAGCGCGCAGGGAGTGACCAAGCATAAGTGCGCGATCTGCGGCAGGACAGAAGAGGACGGAGAAGAGTTGGAATTCCGGTTTTGCTCCAAATGCGAGGGGAATTACGAGTATTGCCAAGACCATCTGTTTACCCACCAGCATATCAGGCGAAGCTGACAGAACGCATCGTCGCATCTGTCTTAGTGCGGCTGTTTCCAAGCGGCATCAGGGCGTGTTCTCAGGATCCTGCTGCCAGAGCAGCGGCGCTTCCATTGACAAACAAGGAATTAAAATTTATAATGTAACTCAATAGGGCGTTTATAAATATTTAAAATACTGAGGAACCAGGAGGAACATCAATGGAAAGCGAAGTAGTTTCCAGAAATTTTATTGAACAAATCATAGAAGAGGATATTAAAGAAGGACATTGTGAGACGGTAAGGACACGTTTTCCGCCGGAACCGAATGGTTATCTTCATATTGGACATGCCAAGTCTATTTTGCTGAATTATGGACTGGCAGAGAAGTATCACGGAAAGTTTCATATGCGTTTTGACGATACCAATCCGACAAAGGAAAAGACTGAATTTGTGGAATCGATCAAGGAAGATATCAAATGGCTGGGAGCAGACTGGGAAGACCGCCTGTTTTACGCATCTGATTATTTTGAACAGATGTATCAAGCGGCCGTGAAGCTGATCAAAAAAGGAAAGGCTTATGTGTCGGAATTGAATGCAGAGCAGATTCGTGAATATCGGGGAACCTTGACAGAGCCAGGGAAGGAGGATCCTGCGTCTCTTAGAAGCGTGGAAGAGAATCTTCGACTGTTTGAAGAGATGAAGAACGGCAAATATGAGGACGGCGCGCTGGTCTTGCGGGCGAGGATTGACATGGCGTCCCCCAATATTAACATGCGTGATCCTATTTTATACCGGGTGGCGCATATGAATCATCATAATACCAGGGACAAATGGTGCATTTATCCGATGTATGATTTTGCACATCCCATAGAGGACGCCATAGAAGGGATTACCCATTCGATCTGTACATTGGAATTTGAGGATCACAGGCCGTTGTATGACTGGGTAGTACGGGAGCTGGAATATGAGAATCCTCCCAAGCAGATTGAATTTGCAAAGCTGTACCTTACGAACGTGGTGACCGGAAAGCGTTATATTAAGAAGCTGGTGGAGGATGGCGTCGTAGATGGCTGGGACGATCCCAGGCTGGTGTCGATAGCTGCGCTGCGCAGGAGAGGCTTTACGCCGGAATCGATTCAGAAATTCGTGGAGCTTTGCGGAGTGTCCAAGGCGAATAGCTCCGTCGATTATGCGATGCTGGAATATTGCATTCGGGAAGATTTAAAATTAAGCCGTCCAAGGATGATGGCGGTGCTGCATCCAATAAAGCTTGTCATTGACAATTATCCAGAAGGACAAGTGGAATACCTGGATGCGGCGAATAATTTGGAAAATGAGCAATTGGGAAGCCGCAAAATCCCGTTTTGCAGGGAACTGTATATTGAGCGGGAGGATTTTATGGAAGAACCACCAAAGAAATATTTCCGCCTCTTTCCAGGAAATGAAGTACGCTTGATGCATGCTTATTTTGTAAAATGTGAGAGCTTTGTAAAAGACGAAGATGGCAATATCGTGGAGGTGCATTGTACCTATGATCCACAGACGAAAGCGGGAAGCGGCTTTACTGGCAGAAAGGTGAAAGGCACCATTCACTGGGTGCCAGCTCCGTTTGCCAGCAGCTGTCAGGTGCGTTTGTATGAGAACCTGGTAGATGAAGAAAAGGGTGTCTATAACAAGGAGGACGGAACCCTCAATCTGAATCCAGATTCCTTGACGGTGTTGAATGACTGTCGTATCGAGCCAGCGCTGACGGAAGCGAAGCCATATGACAGCTATCAGTTTGTGAGGCAAGGATTTTTCTGTGCAGACGCCAAAGATTCCAGGCCTGATGCATTGGTATTTAACCGCATCGTATCTTTAAAGAGTTCTTATAAATTGCCGACACAGAATTAATCAGCACAAAGAGGAGGAAAGTGCAATGAGTATATTTTCAGGGTTAGAGAAGTTTGGCCTGAAGTCTGCGGAATCCGTGCAGTTATTTGGAGATGAGCAGAAAGAAAGTGACAAGAAAGACGAGGAAAAGCCGACGGAGGAAAAAGTGATCCCAGAAGAAGAATTTCTTTTGGCAAAGACTGTCCGCTGCAAAGTCTGCGACCAAGTGTTTAAGACGAAGGTAGTAAAGAACGGAAGAGTGAAACGTTTAGAGCCAGATCAGGACTTAAGACCCAGATTTCAGTATATAGATACCTTGAAATATGATGTGACTTCCTGTCCCAATTGTGGATATACGGCTATGAACCGCTATTTTGACCAGATCATGCCTGCACAGGTGAAGCTGATCAAAGAACAGATCGTTAGTCAGTTTAAACCGATTAATACCGAGGAAAGGGCGTTTTATACTTATGATGAGGCGATCGACCGCTATAAATTATCGTTGATGAGCACGGTGGTCAAGAGGGGCAAAGACAGTGAGAAAGCATTTACTTGCCTGAAAATTGCGTGGCTGTTGCGGGGAAAAGCGGAGACGATGCCAGGAAATACTCCGCAGGAACAGGAAGCGCTGGCTGAATGCAAGAAAGAGGAGGACGCTTTCTATAAGCAGGCTTTTGACGGGTTTTCTTTAGCCATCAGTAAGGAGAACTATCCCATGTGCGGCATGGAACAGAACACATTGGACTATCTTCTTGCTTATATGGCATTTCATTTTAAACAATACGAGGTTGCTTCAAAGTTCTTGTCAAGCGTGCTCACATCACCCTCTGCGAGCCGGCGCATGAAAGACGTAGGCCTGCAGTTAAAAGAGGATATTATAGCAGAATTGAAAAAGTAAAAGCAATTTGCCTGATTGTGCCACAAATTGCGCATGATGGAGGGTTGCTTTGCCTTTTTCAAGTATATACGTTATCAAAAAAGGAAATAAATAGTAGTAACTGAGCATTCGCATATTTTTATGATTGGAGGAAAAGCATGGAGAGACAGAGCAGAATTACCAGAGCTGGGATTTTGGCAGCAATGCTTGCGATAATGTTTCTTGCTGGCTGCACCACCAAAGAGGAAAAACAGGCTGCGAACGAGTATCAGGGGCAGGAATCTTACGATACAAAGGCAAATGGATCTGATCAAGGGTCGCAAGAAAATGCCAGTGACAAAGACCGAAAGAACGAGACAGAGGAAGAAAGTCAGGAAACGGAAGAGATGAAGAACCTCCGCATTACGATGGAAAAAGCGATGGAAGCTATTGAGAGCGATGATGCAAAGGCTTTGAATAAGCTTCAAAAGAGCAAGAAAGGGAAAGCGCTGATTCGTGAGGCTGAGAAAGAGGGAAGCTATCTCTATTTGCCAAAAGGCGGGAACACTGGAACAGGAATTGGTCTTTATGTATTTGAAAACTGCGATTGCAAGCAATGGTATTATGGAGATTATCAAAATGGCAGGCGGCAAGGCAGTGGAAAATGGTATTATGTCAGTGACCAGACAGAGGACGGGAGCCTTTATAAGGAAGTATATGACGGTGATTGGAGCGGCGACATGCCCAATGGAAAGGGACGCCAGCTGATAATTTTAGGAGATCATGTAGATACAGACCAAAAGTTCAAGGTAAAGAACGGATTGTTTTATGGAACCTACAAGGTGGAAGACACCCTGGAAGACGGCACAGTCGTCACAGGAGAATATAAACTGAAAAAGGGAAAATATGTCACAATCTCCGACGAAGAGCTGGAGGCCAATAACTTTGCGGTTCCAGAAGAGCCGCACCTTGCGATTGCCTTTTTGTATAATGAGGCAGGCGAGGTTAAGAGCTGCACGATGGTGTATGCCGAAGATGCGACCAAAGGCGTGAAGCATTTTTATTAAAGGACATCGTCAGTCTGGCAAGATGACTCTCAGAGAAAATGGGCTTGCTATAAGAAGTATAAGGAAGCAATAAAATACAGGATATGGATCATTTACGTTCTGGTAGATGCCATATCCTGTATTTTTTCTTATCTCATAAGAAATGCGCTCTTGTAAAAGTCGACCTAGTTTTCTTTCTCAGCTTCTGCCATTTTCATCGCACGGACTTTCAAAGGGAGCCCGAATAATGTGATAAAGCCTTCTGCATCATGATGGTCGTACAGCTCTCCGGTCGTAAAGCTTGCCAGGGATTCACTGTAGAGAGAATAGGGAGAAGTGGTTCCAGCTTTGATGATGTTGCCCTTGTAGAGCTTGAATTTTACTTCTCCGGTTACATATTTCTGTGTTGAGGTGATAAAAGCCTGCACTGCTTCTCGCAGCGGTGTAAACCATTTTCCTTCGTATACAATTTGAGCCAGCTTGTTAGCAAGATCCTTTTTAACTTCCATGGTGGCGCGGTCAAGAACCAGTTCTTCCAGTTGTTGCTGGGCTTCCATCAATATGGTTCCGCCAGGAGTCTCATAGACGCCTCTGGACTTCATGCCAACGACGCGGTTTTCCACGATGTCAATAATTCCGATTCCATGCTTGCCGCCAAGGCGGTTCAGTTCCCGGATAATATCGGCAACTTTCATGGATTTGCCGTTTATGGTTTTGGGAACGCCGGATTCGAAAGTCATAGACACATACTCTCCCTCCTCGGGAGCCTGTTGCGGAGATACTCCTAAGACCAGCAGGTGGTCATAATTGGGTTCGCAGGATGGATCTTCCAACTCAAGGCCCTCATGGCTGATGTGCCATAAATTGCGGTCACGGCTGTAGCTGCTGTCTGCAGAAAATGGTAGGTCGATGCCATGCGCCTTGCAGTATTCAATTTCTTCTTCCCGTGACTGCATGTTCCACTTATCGCTTCTCCATGCTGCAATGATCTTAAGATCAGGTGCAAGCGCTTTGATGCCAAGCTCGAAACGGATTTGATCATTGCCTTTTCCGGTAGCGCCGTGGCAGATAGCGGTAGCGCCTTCTTTTCTTGCAATTTCCACCAGGCGTTTTGCAATTCCCGGACGAGCCATGGATGTGCCCAGCAGGTATTTGTTCTCATAGACAGCGCCTGCCTGGACGCAAGGAAGGATATATTCTTCCGCAAATTCATCGGTGATATCCTCAATGTAGAGCTTGGTAGCGCCAGACAGTTTTGCGCGCTCTTGCAGTCCGTCCAGTTCTTCTTCCTGGCCGCAGTCAATGCAGCAGCAGATGACTTCATAATCGTAATTTTCCTTTAACCAAGGAATGATGGCGGTAGTGTCGAGACCGCCGGAATAAGCTAAGACTACTTTTTCTTTCATGATTTCCTCCATTCCGTGCGTTTTTCAGCACAAACAGGTAGTTTGTGAAAGAATTATCAAATTCTTTCACTCTTTCCTCCATTCTGTGTGCCTCTTTGCACAAACAGGTAATTAGTAAAAGAGTGAACAAATGCTTTTACTTTTCCAACGTATTATGTAATAGGTTTGTTCTCTGATGTATAATATACAATAATGAATATAAAATGGCAAGTAAGTTTCTGGATTTTTGCAAAAGGATGTGGTATGATTTATAAAGTTTAAAATTTTACCGGGAGATAAACATATGAAGATAACGATTTGTGACGACAGCGTGAAAGATTTGATAAAGATTGAGGAGTTGCTTTTTCAATACCAAAAATCCCATGCAAGAACAGGATTTGAAGTAGAAAAATATAAAAATCCGCTCAAAGTGATGGAAAAGATCCTACAAGGGGAACTGGCAGATATTTATATCTTAGATATATTGATGTCAGAAGCCACAGGAATTGATCTGGGAAGCCAGATTCAAAAATCAGCAGAGAACAAGGTGATTATATATATCACGTCCACGGAAGAATTTGCCCTGGATGCTTACGAGGTGCGTGCCGCAAGATATCTTTTAAAGCCGGTGGAACAGGACAAATTTTTTGAAGCTATGGACTATGCGTTATCTTACATGGAAGTCAGGCACGATCCCATTTATCTGGTTAAAACTAAGCAAGGGCTAGTATCTGTGTCGCATTCTAAGATCGAGTACGTGGAGAACGCCTCCCGGATGCTGGACGTTCATCTCACAGACGGTTCTCAGGTCAAAAGCATATTTATCCGAAAGTGCTTTGAGGAAGAAGTTGGGAATCTGGTAGAAGATAAATGCTTTATGCAGGTCCATAAGTCGTTTATTATCAATATGATGCATGTCAAAAAGCTCGATGGGAACCGCATTGTCATGGACAGTGGCGCCATTGTTCCGGTGAGCAAGAAGAATGCGGTAAATGTAAAAAAAGAATATCTTTTATTTGTATCGCAACAGTATAGGTAGGGCGCGAAGATGGACTATTTTGACAATATATCGTATACGCAGAGTCATCTGTTTTTGATGTTGTTTTTGTATCTGTTTATCACGCACCGTTATTCCAAGGCAGTAACCAGGGGCATCTGCTTTGGAGCTTTTTTGATATTAACGCTTACAGACTGCCTGAAATTGAATCTTTTTCCTGAAAGCAGCCTTTGCTATATAGTGATGACGGCGATTCAAATATTTGTGACGCAGTTTACCGGAATCTTTATCTCTGGAAAAAGAAACTGGAAAGTATTGTTCATGGGTCTTAGCGCCTCTAATTATGTGATCATGGGGAGCATTGCCGCCACTATCTTGTATATCTATACAAAAGATCGATGGATTTCCCTGGCAGGAAGCTGTATGATCCATGTGGCAGTTTTGTATATTTTATATAAGGGAGTACGGGATATATGGCTGAGGCAATACGAAAAGGAATATACGGAAAGCTGGTGGGAATTATGTCTCGTTCCAGTGTTTTTTTATTGCAGTTTTTTTGCAATTTCTATCTATCCGCGTACCCTGAATCAGGTTCCGGAAAATATTCCTGGGATCCTCTGCTTCATGGCGACCATGTGCGTTTCTTATGTAGTCGTGCTGCGTTATGTGGAGAGTGATTCCAAACGAAAGGATATTTATTGGAAAAATGTGATTTTTGAATCCTATATCAAGGGCTTGGAGAATCAGTTTTATCTGTTGCAGCAGTCAGAAAACAGCCTTAAGATCCTGCGCCATGACCTGCGTCATTATTCCAGCATGTTGAGCTTGCTGTTGGAACAGGGAGAATACGAGGAAGTGAAAAAGGTCCTTGCCCATGTGAATCATATGGCAGAAGAGCACAGGGTCAGAAAATATTGCAAGAATCTGATTGTCAATACGATTATCTCGAAAATGATGGAGCGTGCAGAGCAATATCAGATTCAAGTAAACCTGGATCTTGGGATAACAAAAGAGATTCCGGTAAATGATTATGAATTTACAGCGGTCATTGCCAATCTCTTTGAGAATGCCATAATCTGTGTCAGGGATTATCAAAAAGAAAAAAGGTATATTGACATCAAGATACACTGTAACGAGGAGCGTTTGCTAGTTCAAATGCAGAACGAATATGAAGGCGAAGTGGCGCTTGATCCAGTAAACGGGCTTCCGAAAAGCAGAAAGGGGGAGAACCATGGGCTGGGGATGCAGAGTTTTCTGGCGTTTTCAGAGAAGATAGGAGGAGATTTTGCATGTGTATGCAAAGATGGCGTCTTTTTGCTGATGCTGTTTGCGAAATTCTGACAAAACAGGGAGGTTTTTGTGCAGAAACAGTCATGATGTAGAAGAACAAAGATGATATAATCAAAAGGATCAGGTTTGAAAGCAATGGAGGAAGCAAAACATGCAGAAGACATTTATCCGTTATACCTATGCAATTATCACAGCGGCAATTTTCCTGATTTTTTTAATTCATTGTCTGTTCACGCTACATTCCCTGGAATCTCAGCAATATAATTCCTTTCTTGCGAAAGCGGAACAGGTGATACATACTCTGGAAAACAATCAGTTGGAATTGTCGATCATGAAGCGCAATTTAGACGTCGATTATCTTACTCGTGCAAAGGCGGCAGCCTATGTCATGGAGCGGCAGCAGGAAGTCTCCATGAACGTCGAAGAAATGCAATATCTGGCAGATTTGTTGAACGTAGACGAGCTTCATTTGATTGATGAACATGGAATCATCGTTTCGGCTTCTGTCGCAGAGTATATCGGCATTGACATGGCAGATCACAAGCAGACCCGGGAATTTCTCTCGATCCTCGAAAGCGATGACGAGGATGCCTATCTGATCCAGGAAGCGCAGCCCAATGCCGCAAAGGGCAGTATCATGCAGTATGTGGGAGTGGCAAGAAAAGGAAAGAAAGGGGTCGTGCAAGTTGGGTTTGAACCCACTAGGCAGATGGAGGCTCAGTCAAGAAATACCTATGAATACATATTTTCTAAATTCCCCACCGATCTCGGGGAGGAATTGTTTGCGGTCAATGCAGATACATCCGCAGTGTTAGGGCATTCCGCTGGAATGGACCAGGAGTTTACAGCGGACTATTATAAGTTGGAGCAGCTTTTGGACTGTGCAGCGGGCGGTTATATAAAGGAGAAAGACGGAAGACGGATGTATGTTTTTTCTAAGAAATATAATAATATACTGATCTGCGCCGCGCTTCCTGCCAATATCCTGGCACAAAAGCTTGTGAGACATGTGCTGAGCACGCTGATTTTTTTGCTTATTATTGAAGTGATTGTGTTATTGCTGCTCAATTACCTGGTTAAGCAACAGGTTGTGAATGGAATTCATCATATTATGGAGCAGCTTGCAGCGATCACCGATGGAAATCTGGAGACGAAAGTGACCGTGGGTGGAAACCAAGAGTTTGAAGCCTTAAGCATGGGCATCAATACCATGGTTGAGAAGCTAAAGTACGAGAATACTCACGATGCGTTGACCGGACTGTATAAATATTCCTGCTTTAAGCAGCTTGCCGCAGAAAAAATCAGGGAAATGCCGCCAGAGACACTATGCGCAGCCGTGATGATGGATTTGGATTCTTTTAAATCAATCAATGATACTTATGGGCATGACGCCGGAGACAAGTACTTGCAGTGTTTTGCGGAAGTTATGAAATCCATGCCAGCAGAGCATTTGTTATGTGCGAGGCGGTCCGGAGACGAATTCTGCATGTTAATTTTTAATTGTACGCATAAGTCGCAGGTGATAGAATTACTGGACAAATTTTATGAGACGTTACAAGTACGGCAGATTAGGCTGTCTCCTGAGGACTTGAGAAGCGTCAAAGCTTCTGGGGGCTTTGCGTGTACGAAAAACAGCGCAGAAAAAATAGAAAAGCTGATCAATCAGGCAGATCAGGCGCTTTATGAGAGCAAGCGGCAAGGCAAAGGAACGTATGGGGAATACTAGTGTTTGCCTGCGTTCGCAAAACGCCGTTCTCAGAAAATCTGCATCGCAGTTATACAAAATATCTATCAGATGGCATATGGGCAGTTAACAGTCAAGACTTAATGAGACAGCCTTGACTGTTAATTTTTTTACTTTCTTAGAAATGAAAAAATATACTACAAAATGCATAAATATACAAAAAATAAAAAAAGGTCTTTACGAATGGACAAAGATATATTACTATATATTGGACGATGAGAAGATTTTGCCCATGGGGAGCGGCGTGTAAAAAGAAAGTGAGGAAACGAAAATGATAAAGGCAGGAATTATCGGTGCGACTGGATATGCAGGCGCGGAACTGGTCAGGCTGCTGCTTGGACATAAAGAAACGCAGATTGCGTGGTATGGTTCCAGAAGCTATATTGACGAGAAATATGCCAAAGTGTACGGAAATATGTTTCAGCTTGTGGAAGACGTCTGCCTGGATGATAAGATAGAGCAATTGGCAAGGCAGGCAGATGTGATTTTTACGGCGACGCCCCAGGGGTTTCTTGCAGGAGTGCTGACGGAGGAGATATTGCAACATGCCAAAGTCATAGATTTAAGTGCGGATTACCGCCTCAAGGACGTGAAAACTTATGAAAAATGGTATCAGATTGAACACAAAAGCCCTCAGTTCCTTGCAGAAGCCGTGTATGGCTTATGTGAAGTGAACCGTGATCAAGTAAAGCAGGCAAGACTGGTGGCAAACCCAGGTTGTTACACCACCTGTTCCATTTTGACGGCATATCCTTTGATAAAAGAAGGACTGATTGACCCTAATACCTTGATTGTCGATGCGAAATCAGGTACTTCCGGGGCAGGCAGGGGAGCGAAACTGCCGAATTTGTTCTGTGAGGTCAATGAGAACGTCAAGGCTTACGGGGTCGCCAGCCACAGACATACGCCAGAGATTGAAGAGCAGTTAAGCTATGCGGCGAGAGAAGTTGTAACCATCAATTTTACGCCGCACCTGGTTCCTATGAACCGCGGCATCCTTGCTACGGAATATGCATCCTTAAAGAAGATAAAGCAGGCTGACGGGACATATGCTTATCCTTCTTATGAGCAGGTAAAGGCCGCCTATGACAAATATTATGAGAAAGAATATTTTGTCCGCGTTTTGGATCGGGGCGTTTGTCCTGAGACAAAGTGGGTAGAGGGCAGCAATTTTGTGGATATCGGGTTCCAGATTGATGAGCGCACCGCAAGGATCGTTATGATGGGAGCCATTGACAATTTGGTCAAGGGAGCGGCAGGACAAGCAGTGCAGAATATGAACTTGCTGTTCGGGTTTCCAGAAACGGAAGGGCTGCAGCTTGTGCCCATGTTTCCATAGGGCGGCGCAATTGATATTTTGGCATGTGGCAGAAAGGCAGAGGAAAGAGAGGGTGTCGCACTAACATAAATTACCCGAACTACCTTAATGTGCCAAAAAGCGCACAGAATGGAGGAAAGAGTGAAAGAATTAGCAAATTCTTTCACAAACTACCCTCATGTGCTGAAAAGCGCACAGAATGGAGGAAATCATGGAAGCAGAAAAAGAGAAACCCGTTGTCCAGGTAGCGGTCCGGGCAATGAAGAAAGAGGATTATCAAAAGGTTTACCGTCTTTGGAAAACCATCAAAGGGTTTGGGATCCGCAGCATGGATGATTCCAGAGAGGGCATTTGCCGCTTTTTGCAGAGAAATCCAACCACCAGCATGGTAGCGGAGGCAAAGGGAGAGATTGTCGGAGCCATTCTCTGCGGGCATGACGGCAGGCGGGGATGTTTTTACCATGTATGCGTCCGGGAAGATTTCAGACAGCAGGGGATTGGCAAGGCGATGGCGGTTTCAGCGATGCGCGCTTTGCAGCAAGAACAGATCAATAAGGTGTGCCTGATTGCCTTTAAGAAAAACGAGGTTGGAAATTCCTTTTGGAAGAGCGTGGGCTGGACGTTTCGGGAAGATTTAAATTATTATGATTTTGTATTGAATGATGCGAATATTACGACGTTTCAATAGCGGAGGAAGAGGAAGATGGAAGTGATTACAGGCGGCGTCACCGCGGCAAAAGGATTCAAGGCAGCTGCTACGGCAGCAGGGATCAAATATAAAGACAGGACAGATATGGCAATGATCGTGAGCGAGGTTCCGGCGGCCTGCGCAGGAACGTTTACCAGCAATCTGGTGAAAGCAGCTCCAGTTAAATGGGATCAAGAGATCGTGTCAGAAGAAGAATGCGCGCAGGCAGTAGTCATTAATGCGGGGATTGCCAATGCCTGCACCGGGACGCAGGGCATGGAATATTGCCGCAAGACGGCAGAAGCGATGGAGCGTGTGACGGGCATTCCTGCAAAACAGGTGCTGGTGGCGTCCACAGGCGTCATTGGGATGCAGCTTCCGATGGAAAAGCTGGTCTTTGGAGTGGAGGCCATGGCGAATAAGCTCAGTGATTCCATAACAAGCGGGAAAGAAGCGGCGTGCGCCATTATGACGACGGATACCAAGTCCAAAGAGGCTGCAGTGACTTTTGAAATAGATGGAAAGACGGTGACGGTGGGCGGCATGTGCAAAGGTTCGGGGATGATTCATCCAAATATGTGTACGATGCTGGGTTTTTTGACCACCGATCTTTGCATTTCCAAAGAATTGCTCAAAGAAGCGCTTTGCGAGGATGTCAAGGACACTTATAACATGATTTCCGTGGACGGGGATACTTCCACGAATGATACGGTCCTGCTGCTGGCAAACGGCATGGCGGGCAATGCAAAGATTACAAAGAAAGATCACAATTACCAGAAATTTACCGAGGCCCTGAATTATGTGAATACTGCATTGGCAAGAAAGATGGCGGGGGACGGCGAGGGGGCGACTGCGCTTTTTGAGACCAAAGTCATTCATGCAGATACCAAAGAACATGCCAAGCTTTTAGCGAAATCAGTAATTTGCTCTTCATTGACTAAGGCGGCGATTTTTGGTCATGACGCCAATTGGGGCAGGATTCTCTGTGCTCTGGGATATTCTGGCGCAGCGTTTGATCCAGAGAATATGGAACTGTATTTTCAGAGCAAAGCCGGGCAGATTCAGATTTATAAAGATGGGATTGCGACAGAATACAGCGAGGAAGATGCGACCAAGATTTTATCAGAGGAAGAGGTCACGGTATTGGCGGATATGAAGATGGGAGAGGCAGAGGCAACTGCATGGGGCTGTGATTTGACCTATGATTATGTGAAAATCAATGCAGATTACCGTTCCTAAATGATAGATGCTTGTCAAAATTGCCCCTTACGTCGTTTGGGTGATGATATGGAAAGAGGATGACAGAGATGGAAGAAAAACAGATGCAGAAAATATTACAAAAGGCAGAGGTTTTGATCGAGGCTTTGCCTTACATTCAGCGGTTTAACCGTAAGATCATCGTGGTGAAATATGGCGGAAGCGCCATGGTCGATGAAGAATTAAAGAAGAATGTCATTGAAGATGTGACATTGTTAAAACTGGTGGGATTTAAACCGATCATCGTCCACGGCGGAGGCAAGGAAATCAGCAGATGGGTAGAAAAAGCAGGCATGGAGCCAGAGTTTGTCAACGGTCTGCGAAAAACCGACGCTCCCACCATGGAATTGGTAGAGATGGTGCTTGGAAAAGTGAACAAATCGCTGGTACAGCTAGTACAGCAATTAGGAGTCAACGCTATTGGGATCAGTGGAAAAGACGGGGGACTGCTGAAAGTAGAAAAGAAGTATTCCAAAGGACAAGATATTGGCTATGTGGGAGAGATCCAAAAAGTGAACGCCAAGGTACTGTACGACTTGCTGGAAAAAGACTTTCTTCCCATTGTCTGTCCTGTGGGATTGGATGATTCCTTTGAGACCTACAATATCAATGCCGATGACGCAGCATGCGCCATTGCCAAGGCAGTCAAGGCGGAGAAGTTGGCGTTTTTGACAGATGTCAAAGGGGTATACCAGGATCCGGCGGATAAGTCTTCCTTGATTTCCGAACTTTCGGTGTCTGAGGCGCATAAGCTGATTGCAAAGGGGAATATCGGCGGCGGGATGTTGCCGAAGCTGAATAATTGCATTGAAGCTATTGAAGATGGCGTTTCAAGGGTGCATATCTTGGATGGCCGCATCCCGCATTGCCTGCTATTGGAGATCTTCACCAATAAAGGAATTGGGACGGCAATTTTAGGAGATCATGAAGAACGGTTTTTTACAGCAGAAGAAATAGAAAGGGAGAAGCAGGATGGTAGCAGATAACTTGATACAACAGGCGGAAAGCCATATCTTACATACATATAATCGCTTTCCGGTGGTGTTAGACCATGGAGAGGGAGTCTATCTCTTTGATATAGAAGGAAACAAATATCTCGATTTTGCGGCGGGGATTGCGGTGCAGGCGCTAGGATATGGAGATCAGGAATACAATCAGGCGTTAAAGGCGCAGATTGACAAGCTGATGCATACCTCTAATCTCTATTATAACCAGCCGACCATTGAGGCGGCAGAAAAACTTTGTGCGGCGAGCGGACTGGAACGCGCATTTTTTACCAACAGCGGAACCGAGGCCGTCGAGGGCGCCATCAAGGCGGCGAAGAAATATGCCTATGACCGGGACGGCTGCACAGATCATGAGATCATTGCCATGAATCATTCCTTTCATGGCAGGAGCTTAGGCGCCCTTGCAGTTACTGGAAATTCCCATTACAGAGAGCCGTTTGAACCTCTTCCAGGCATTGTCAGATTTGCAGATTACAATGATTTGGACAGCGTGGCGTCATTGGTCAATGAGAAAACCTGCGCCATTATTTTAGAGACGATTCAGGGAGAGGGGGGAGTTTTTCCGGCAGAAGAAGGATTTTTGAAAGGAATTCGAAAGATTTGCGACGAGAACGACATTCTGCTGATTCTAGATGAGATACAGTGTGGCATGGGGCGCACGGGAACGATGTTTGCCTGGCAAGGTTACGACGTGAAGCCGGATATCATGACTTGCGCAAAAGCCTTGGGCTGCGGGGTTGCCGTGGGAGCGTTCGTACTGACAGAGCGTGTTGCGTCATCGTCATTAAAGCCTGGGGATCATGGCACGACTTATGGCGGAAATCCATTTGCAGGGGCGGCAGTCAGCAAGGTCTTTGATATTTTTCAGCGTAGAAAGCTCACAGAACATGTGCAGGAAGTAGGAAATTACCTGCAAGAGCGGCTGGAACAGGTCAAAAGCCAGCTTGCGTGCATCCATGCCCGAAGAGGCAGGGGACTGATGCAGGGACTGGAGCTTTCAATGTCTGCGGCAGAGGTCAGCAGCAAGGCGCTGGCACAGGGGCTTTTGGTAATTCCGGCGGGAAGCAATGTGCTGCGGTTTGTCCCCCCCTTGGTGATTGAGCGAGAACATGTGGACGAAATGATAGAAAAACTAAACAGGGCGCTAAAGGATTAACGGCGCATACATAAAAATTCCAACATTGGATATCCTATGAAAAACAATGAAATTAGGAGGGATCGAATGATTGGAATTTTTATTGCGCTTTTATCAGGGGCTTTGATGAGCGTGCAGGGCGTATTTAATACCGAGGTCACCAAAGGCACCAGCATGTGGGTCAGTACAAGCTGGGTACAGTTTTCCGCACTCGTGGTCTGCCTTGGCGCCTGGCTGTTTACAGACCGCGGCAGCTTTCTGGGACTCTTTCAAGTGCAGCCGAAATATATGTTGCTTGGAGGTGTGATTGGAGCGTTTATCACTTATACGGTGATTAAGGCCATGGCGTCTTTAGGCCCGGCGCAGGCTGTGATGCTGATCGTGGTTTCCCAGCTGATCATTGCCTATGTCATTGAACTGCTGGGAATCTTTGGCGTGGACAAGCAGCCTTTTGCATGGCGCAGAGTTCTGGGAATGGCTATCTGCATCGGCGGAATTATTTTATTCAAGTGGGAGTAAAATTGCGGCGGTAAAAATTTTCGAAATACTCTTGTAATAAATAAGGAATTTCGTTACAATAGAATGGATTCGTGGATAAGGCTTTTCTCATTCTGATCACAAAGAAAGGTGGGAAAAGTATCAAGAAAATAATAAAAATCATATTCATTCTGGGAGCGGTCGTCATGATGTCGGCCTGTGCAAGACGTTCAAATGAGGAGGGAATCCTTGTCTCCCAAGACTGCCTGGACGCAGAATCAAAAGAGGAAGTGGAGCTTTCTGAGCCAAAAGAGACAGAAGAGATCTACGTTCAAGTCTGCGGCGCAGTGAAACATCCAGGAGTTTACAGCTTGCCACAGGGCAGCCGGGTATTTCAGGCGGTGGAGCTTGCTGGAGGACTTTCCAAAGAAGCGGATGCAAAGAGCTTGAATCAGGCAGAGAGTTTGAGCGACGGTCAGATGATAAAGGTGCTGACAAAAGAGGAGGCGAAAGCCTTGGGTGATGGTCCGACAAACGCTGGTTCGACGGATGATGGGAAAATAAACCTCAATACGGCGACCAGGGAGGAGCTTTTGCGTCTTTCTGGGATCGGAGATGCCAAGGCGGACAGCATTCTTGCCTGGAGAGAGCAACATGGCGGTTTTTCTCAGATTGAAGATTTGATGAAAATAGAAGGAATCAAAGAAGGCGTATTTTCCAAAATAAGGGACTACGTCAAAGTTCGATGAGGTGAAATGATGGCAAAAAAGGTTCTTGTAGTGGATGATGAGAAATTAATAGTAAAGGGGATCCGTTTTAGTCTGGAACAGGACGGCATGGAAGTCGATTGTGCTTATGATGGAGAAGAAGCCCTGAAGCTGGCGACAGAGAATGCTTACGATATGATATTGCTTGATGTGATGCTGCCCAAAATGGACGGCTTTGAGGTGTGCCAGCAGATTCGGGAGTTTTCGATGGTGCCCGTGGTTATGCTGACTGCAAAGGGAGACGACATGGATAAGATCCTCGGGCTTGAATACGGCGCAGACGACTATATCACGAAGCCTTTCAACATCCTGGAAGTAAAAGCAAGGATCAAAGCGATTATGCGCAGGACTGCGCCTAGACAGAAAAAAATGGAAAATCCCAAGGTCGTGGAACATGGCGACCTGCGTCTCGACTGCGAGAGCCGCCGTCTTTTCATACTCGGCAAAGAAATCAATGTCACGGCAAGGGAGTTCGACTTGCTGGCTTTGCTGGTGCTCAATTCCAACAAGGTATACAGCAGGGAAAAGCTGCTGAACCTAGTGTGGGGCAGCGACTATCCAGGAGATGTGCGCACTGTCGACGTTCATGTGCGGCGCCTTCGTGAAAAAATCGAGGCAAATCCCAGTGAACCGAAATATGTGCATACCAAGTGGGGCGTAGGATATTATTATCAGGGTTAGGCAGCGGAGACGGAGATGAAGAAATTAAAATTGATACATAGCCTGAAATTCCGCCTGTTCTTAATCATTGTTCTGGTAGGAATTCTTCCGAGCATCATATTGCGTTTTGGAATCCTTGCGAGTTATGAGAGCAAGGCGGTTTCCAACCGCAGTATTGATATCTTAAGCCAGGCAAAGATGCTGGGGAGCCAGGTGCTTACCTATAATTATATGACGGATACCTCTGTGGAGATTATCAACGCCCAATTGGAACAGTTGTCCAATATCTATGACGGCAGAGTGATGATCATTAATAATCGTTTTCAGATTGTGAAAGATACTTATGGTCTTGATACAGGCAAGACCATTATTTCGGAGGAAGTGGTTAAGAGCTTTCGGGGGGAGGAGATCAGCAAGTATGATGGTGACAACCGTTATATTGAGCTGGCGTTTCCCTTGAAGAACGCAGGGACTCAGAATGTGTTGGGCGTGATGCTGGTCAGCGTGTCCACGGACAGTATCATGTTCAATTATGATTATTTGAAAAAAAATGCCCAGGTGATTGAATTGGCGACAGCGGCACTTGTGCTGGCGTTTGCCTTGTTTTGTGCCAGTCACCTGGTGCAGCCGTTTCGAAAGCTCACCAGGTCGCTGGAGGAGATTCAAACGGAGGATGGAGAAGAAGAGCTGATGATCTCTGACTATACAGAGACAGAAGCGATCTCAGAGGCTTTCAATGAGATGATGGGAAGAATGCAGGTCATTGACGAATCTAGACAAGAGTTTGTGTCGAATGTGTCACATGAGCTGAAGACGCCGCTGACATCCATGAAAGTGCTTGCAGATTCCCTGCTGGGACAGGAGGATGTGCCAGCAGAGCTATATAAAGATTTTATGGGGGATATCGCAGAGGAGATCGAACGGGAGAACAAGATCATTAATGACTTGCTGTCTTTGGTGAAGATGGATAAGTCGGCAGGCAGCCTCAATATCGCCCTAGTGAATATCAATGAGCTCTTGGAAGTGATTATGAAACGGGTAAAACCGATAGCCGAGAAACAAAATATTGAGCTTGTTTTGGAAAGCTTCCGCCCGGTTACAGCCGAAATTGACGAGGTTAAATTATCTTTGGCGCTTACAAACCTTGTGGAAAACGCCATAAAGTACAACAAGGAGGATGGATGGGTGCATGTATCTTTAAATGCTGACCATAAATTTTTCTTTGTGCGGGTCGAAGATTCCGGAATCGGCATACCAGAGGAATCTTTAGAACATATTTACGAGCGTTTTTACCGGGCGGATAAATCTCATTCCAGGGAAATCGGCGGAACAGGGCTTGGACTTGCCATTACCAGGAATGCAGTGCTGATGCACCGGGGAGCGATCAAGGCGCACAGCAAGCTGGGAGAGGGAACTATTTTTACGGTCCGGATCCCGTTATCCTATATTGCATAGGCTTGATTTGCCAGTTTGTTGCTTTTTGACTGGTTCAGGCGCTAGGAGGAATTGGATGAAATTCATAAAACAGATACTGTTTCTGACAGGGATGTCATTTCTTATGGCGGGGATTATGGGCTGTAGCAATGTCAAGGAGGAAGATTCAAAGTATCATGTCTACTATATAAATAAAGAAAAGACAAAAACAGTCGCAGTGGGTCATGAGCCTCAAGAAGAAGGGGCCACAGAGCAGATTCGGGAATTTGTGGACCTGCTGTTTGAGGACACCCAGGATCCAGATTACCGCAAGCCTGCGTTTAAAGGCGTGGAACTGGAAGCTTGGAAGCTGGAAAAAAATCAGTTGTCGCTCTATTTTAACAGCGAATATTTGGAGCTAGATCATGTGGAAGAAGTACTCTGCCGGGCTGCCATCGTTAGGACCTTGATACAGGTGGACGGAGTGGAATGCATTTCTTTTTATGTGGGCGACACGCCTCTGGTGGATTCGGAAGGGACGCCCGTGGGCCTTATGACGGTGGAGAGCTTTATTGAAAATCCCGGAGAACAAATCAATACCATTCAGACGGCAAACATTACTTTGTATTTTGCCAATGAAAAGGGAGACGGCCTGGTACGGGAAATACAGGAAATTCATTACAGCAGCAACATTTCTTTGGAAAAGCTGGTGATGGAGCAGTTGCTTAGGGGTCCCCGGGGCAGAAAGGGGCAGTCGGCGATTCCAGATGGCACGAAGCTGGTGGGCGTATCGGTGTTAGACGGCGTGTGTTTTGTCAACCTTAGCGAAGGCTTCCTGAATCAGAATTATGAGATTAAGGAGCCAGTAGTGATTTATTCGATTGCAAATTCCTTGGCGGAATTGCCAGATGTCAATAAGGTGCAGATATCCGTCAATGGGGACAGTAACAAGGTTTATCGGGAGAAAATGGATTTAAGCGTCATGTATGAGCGAAATCTGGATTATTTGGATGATTCAGAGAGGCAGAAGAACGAGATGAAAATGCAATCAAAAGAAAAGGAGGAACCGGTTGATTAGAAGAACCATGTGTTGCCTATGCCTGTCGCTGGTGCTTGGGATCTTATTTGGCAGGGACGGGCGTTTGATCTATGTGGCAATGCTCTTGCTGATGCTTTGCATATGTACCATGGCGATCTTTGATACTGCCATGGGCAATCGGCAAAGCAGGAATGTTTCTTATTGTAAAGGAATCAGACGCGCCGCATGGTTTCGCTTTGTTCTTTGCTTGTGCCTGTTTTCAAGCGGCGCCATTCACATGCAAAGACAGCAGGCAGAAAGGACAGAGCTTGCAAAGGCGCTCTCCCAGGGGAAAGAGATAACCGTAGAGGGGGAGATTTCCAGAAAAGAAGAAAAGAAAGAGCAATTTATTTATGATCTTACGAATGTCCGCGTGATTGCGGATGGCAAAGCTTATCCCAGTTTTGGGATTCTAATGTATAGTTCTAATGGTCAGTATCGTCTGGGAAACCGCCTCAAAGCGGTTGGAAGATATGAGCCGTTTCAAATCTCCCGTAATCAGGGAAATTTCAATGAAAAGCAATTCCGCCACAGTAGAAAATCTGAGTTTCGCATATATGCAAAGAAAGAATACTTGCTCTCGGCAAATGAAAACAGATATGCGTGCGCTTTGCAAGGGCTGCGGCAAAAGATGCGAAAAGTGTTTGTACGTTCGATGCACAAGGAAGATGCAGGAGTAATGGCAACTTTGGCACTGGGAGATAAAACGCAGATTGATCAGGAAGTCAAAGCATTGTATCAAAAAGCCGGGATTTCCCATATTCTTGCCATTTCCGGACTTCATGTCTCGCTGCTTGGCATGGGGCTTTTTGGATTTTTGCAAAAGCTGGGCTGTCCGAGGAAGCTTGCGGCGTTCTTTGCTCTGTGGATAGTCTATAGTTTCGGACAGTTTTCGGGCATGGAGGTTTCCACAGGGCGGGCGGTGGGGATGTTTGCCCTGCAGATGACGGCGCACCTGGCAGGCTGCAGTTATGATTCCCTGACCGCTCTTGCGTTCACTGCCATGGTTCAGCTCTGGGAGAATCCTTTTCTCTTGGATTATGCCGGGTTCTTGTTTTCTTACGGCGCAGTTCTTGGAGTGAGTCTGGCGTACCAGATATTTCGAACTGCTGCTGGCAGTGCAAAAAAGGAGAAAAAGCGGTTAAATTTGATTTGTGCCATAGTGTGGCGCATACTAGGCAAAGGAAAGGAACTGCTGCTGGCAAGTCTTTGCATACAGTTGATGACGTTGCCATTATTGTTCTATTTCTATTATGAGGCGCCTTGTTATAGCGTGCTTGTCAACTGCTGCATTCTGCCGTTTCTTGGGATTTTGCTGTTTTTGGGTCTTGCCGGGGGAGTTCTTGGATGTTTCCTGCCATGGCTCGGAGCGTTCCTGTTAAAGCCTGCGGGATGGATCCTTGCTGTGAATCAGAGCGTTTGTAGCTGGTGTCTGAGCTTTCCAGGCTCAACGTTCGTTTCTGGAAAGCCAAGGCTGGAACAGATCGTGGCTTATTATGGGATCCTTGCCGCATGTCTTCTATTTGCATGGCGCAGAAAGGAAAGACGGTGGTTTTTGGGATTTGGGATTGCTTTGATCTGCGTGACGCTGAATCTGGAGGCTGCTCAGTTTGAGATTAATGTTCTTGATGTCGGACAAGGAGACGGGATCCTGGTTCAAACGGAGAGTGGAGATTGCTTTTTTTTGGACGGAGGAAGCAGCGATCTAAAAGAGGTGGGAACTTATCGAATTCTTCCATTTTTAAAATGCAAAGGGATCCGTTCAATCAAAGGCTGGCTGGTCAGTCATGCGGATGCAGACCATGTCAGCGGCTTGAAAGAATTGCTGCAGCAAGGATATCCGGTAGAATACTTGATTCTGGCGCAGGGCATGGTGCAAGATCAGGCAATGGAGGAATTGCTGATGCTGGCTCAGGAAGCAGGCTGCCAGATTCAGTTTGTGTCTCCTGGGATGAAATTTGGCAGCAAAGATACAGTGTTTACCGTGCTGGGTCCAGAATCTGAATCTTGGGAGCCCAAGGCAGACAGTGTAAATTTGACGAATGAAACGGGTGGAAAGCAGAGTTCTCGAACAGCCGGGGCAGACAGGAACGCAGCCTCCTTGGCGGTAGCAGTGGAACATCAGGGGTTTACCGGGATTTTTACTGGGGACATGGGTCAGGAGCAGGAACGTAAGCTCTTAGAGCAAGGAGTTTTCAAACGGCATGGGATTTCAGAAGTGGATTTTTACAAAGCGGCGCACCATGGCTCCAATGGTTCTAACAGTGAGGAGCTTTTGGCAGCGCTGACGCCTAAAGTTACCGTGATTTCCTGCGGGGAAAGAAATGCTTACGGACATCCTGGAAAAGAGGCGCTAAAAAGGCTGGAAGCGGCTGGCAGCAGAATTTTTTACACGATGAATCAGGGACAAGTCCGTGTGAGGCAGGAAGGGAAAGCGGTGCGGGTATGGACATTTTTACCTTGAATAGTGTATGATAGAGGAACAAAAGGAGGAGAGGCGCCATGAAAGGCATTCAAGAAGACATTAAAAGCGGCAATTTTCAGCCGGCATATCTATTGTACGGCGAGGAGTCATATCTGAAACGGCAGTATGCGCAAAAGCTTCGTCAGGCATTGGCAGACGCAGAGGATATCATGAACGTGACAGTATATGAGGGCAAAAATATCAATCCTGGGGAAATTATAGATCTGGCGGAGACGCTTCCCTTTTTTGCAGCACGGCGTCTGATTGTGATTGAGGATAGCAAAATCTTCAAATCTTCTTGCGAGGAGCTTGCGGAGTATATGAAGCATATTGCAGACACGGCATGCTTTGTGTTTGTGGAGGAAGAAGTGGATAAGCGCAGCAAGATGTATAAAGCGGTGAAACAGGCAGGGCGCGTGGTGGAATTTGCCCGGCAAAAAGACGACGTTTTGACCCGCTGGATCTTGTCGAGGCTGAAACAGGAAAATAAGAAAATTACCCAGAGAGAGATGCAGCTTTTTTTGGAAAAAACAGGTAATGACATGGAAAATATTGAGAAAGAGCTGGAGAAAGTGCTTTGCTATACATTAGGAAGAGAAGTCATTACCAGAGAAGACTTGGAGGCAGTTTGCGTGGCCCAGACCACCGGAAAGATTTTTGAAATGGTGGACAAGATTGCGGAAAAAAAGCTTCGTCAGGCATTGGAGCTCTATTACGACTTGCTGGCGTTAAAGGAGCCGCCTATGCGGATCTTGTTTTTGATTGCCCGGCAGTTTCAGATCTTACTGCAGGTGAAAGAGCTTGGGAACAAGGGATTTGATCCGAAAAGTATTGCCTCTAAGGCAGGCATCCGGGATTTTGCGGTTCGCAAAAACCTTGCTCAGGCAAAACGCTTTTCAGAACGGCAGCTCTGGGAGGCGGTGACGGATTGCGTTGAGGCGGAAGAAGATGTAAAGACTGGGAATCTCAATGACCGCATGGCGGTGGAGCTGTTGATCGTGAAGTTTGCCTCGCCATAGACAAGCCTAAAGCATCTGTGCTAAAATAGAGAAAACATCAAGAACTTGGAGGAACAGTATGGCAGCAATTGATCAAAGTAAAATTAGAAATTTTTGTATCATCGCACACATAGATCATGGAAAATCGACCCTGGCGGACCGCATCATAGAGAAAACCGGATTGCTGACGGACCGGGAAATGCAGGCCCAGGTATTGGACAATATGGATCTGGAACGAGAGAGGGGCATTACCATCAAGGCGCAGACAGTCCGCATTGTCTATAAGGCAAAAGATGGAGGAGAGTATATTTTTAACTTGATTGATACCCCGGGACATGTCGATTTCAATTATGAAGTGTCAAGAAGCCTTGCCGCTTGTGACGGTGCGATTCTGGTAGTCGATGCAGCTCAGGGGATAGAGGCGCAGACGTTGGCGAATGTCTATCTGGCGCTTGATCATGACCTTGACGTGCTTCCGGTGATCAATAAGATTGACCTTCCCAGTGCACAACCGCAGCGCGTCATTGAGGAGATTGAGGACGTGATTGGCTTAGAAGCCCAGGATGCGCCGCAGATTTCTGCTAAGACAGGGCTAAATATTGAAGAGGTCTTAGAACAGATCGTAGAAAAGATCCCGGCTCCACAGGGAAGCCCAGACCATCCGCTTCAGGCATTGATTTTTGACTCTCTGTATGATTCTTACAAAGGCGTCATTGTGTTTTGCCGGATTAAGGAAGGAACGGTGAAAGTGGGAACCACGATTCGAATGATGGCTACAGGAGCAGAGGCAGACGTGGTGGAGGTAGGATATTTTGGGGCTGGTCAGTTTATTCCCTGTGAAGAGCTGTCTGCTGGAATGGTAGGCTATATGACTGCCAGCCTGAAAAATGTCAGAGACACTCAGGTGGGCGATACTGTGACAGATGCAGACCGTCCCTGCAGCGAGCCGCTTCCAGGTTATAAAAAAGTAAATCCCATGGTGTATTGCGGCATGTACCCGGCGGATGGGGCAAAGTATCCAGACCTTAGGGATGCTTTAGAAAAACTTCGGTTAAATGACGCCGCCCTTCAGTTTGAGCCAGAGACTTCCATTGCCTTAGGCTTTGGATTCCGTTGTGGTTTTTTGGGGCTGCTTCATTTAGAGATTATCCAGGAACGGCTGGAACGGGAATACAACCTTGACCTGGTGACTACGGCGCCAGGGGTTATCTATAAAGTATATAAGACAAACGGGGAAGTCATTGAGCTGACGAACCCTTCTAATTTGCCAGATCCAGCGGAAATAGAGTATATGGAAGAGCCAGTCGTCAGTGCGGAGATCATGGTGACTAGCGAATTCATCGGGGCGATTATGGATTTATGCCAGGAACGCAGAGGTACTTATATCAGCATGGAATATATGGAAGAAACTCGGGCGCTTTTGAAATATGAACTGCCGCTCAATGAAATTATTTATGATTTTTTCGACGCCTTGAAATCCCGTTCCAGAGGGTATGCCTCTTTTGACTATGAGATGAAAGGATATGCCCGTTCCGAGCTCGTCAAATTAGACATTCTGATCAATAAGGAGGAAGTGGATGCGCTCTCCTTTATTGTCCATAGCAAGACGGCGTACGAGCGGGGAAGGAAGATGTGTGAAAAGCTCAAAGAGGAGATTCCAAGACATCTGTTTGAGATTCCAATCCAAGCGGCAGTGGGCAGCAAGGTGATTGCCAGAGAAACCGTAAAGGCAATGCGTAAAGACGTATTGGCAAAGTGTTACGGAGGCGATATTTCCAGAAAGAGGAAGCTTTTAGAGAAGCAGAAAGAAGGCAAGAAGCGGATGCGCCAGGTAGGTAATGTGGAGATTCCTCAGAAAGCGTTTATGAGCGTGCTGAAGCTGGATGATAAATAACAGGCGGCAGCGTTGCCGGGGGATGGGAGAGGATTTATGAAACAAATGGCATCTTTGACGGAGAGGGAATTGGGATTATATGTCCATATTCCTTTCTGCGTACGGAAATGCGATTATTGCGACTTCCTCTCAATGCCTGTGGAGGAAGCGTTATACAGGCGTTATGTGAATCAGTTAAAACAAGAGATCAAAAAGAAAGCAGAAAGGTGCGGCGGATATCAGGTGCCAACGGTGTTCTTCGGCGGGGGAACCCCGTCGGTTCTTCCTGGAGGGCAGATTGAAGAGATCATGGATAGCCTGCAGCAGAATTTTGATATCAGACAGGATGCGGAAATCACGGTAGAATGTAATCCTGGAACATTGACCCAGATCAAGCTGGCGAGCTACAAGAGAGCGGGTGTGAACCGCTTGAGCCTTGGGCTGCAGTCCGCCAAAAATGAGGAGCTCAAGAGGCTAGGAAGGATTCATTGCTTTGAAGAATTTTTAGCGAGCCTCGATCTGGCGCGCAAAGCGGGCTTTGACAATGTGAATGTGGACCTGATGTCGGCTTTGCCAGGACAGACGTTGCAGGACTGGAGATATACGCTGAAAAAGGTGCTTGCGGTAAAGCCGGAACATATTTCTGCCTACAGCCTGATCATAGAGGAAGGCACGCCGTTTTATGACAAGTATCGAGAAGATGAGCTGCGCAGGCAAAAAGGAGAGACGCCGCAGTATTTGCCGGATGAAGAAACCGAGCGGCAAATGTATGCAATGACCACGGAGCTTTTGGCCGAAAAAGGCTATTATCGCTATGAGATATCGAACTATGCCCTGCCAGGGAAAGCTTGCCGCCATAATATGGGCTATTGGCGTCTGACGCCTTATCTAGGGCTAGGCCTTGGAAGTTCTTCCCTGTTGGAATCTGCAAGGTTTTGCAATGCCAGTAATCTAGAGCAATATCTGTGGGGAGATCCCTGCAGCCTGAAAGAGTCGCCAGAGTTGTTACAAAAAAGCCGGCAGATGGAGGAATTTATGTTTTTGGGGCTGCGGATGACGGAAGGGATATCTAGAAACAGGTTTCAGGAACTGTTTGGCATCGAGCTGGAATGCATTTACAAAGACGCGTTGGATAAGTTGCGGCGGCAGGGACTGCTACAACAGCGGGAAGGAAGGGTATTTCTGACAGAAGAAGGAATCTCCGTAAGCAATTATGCGCTCAGTGAATTTTTGTTGGAGTGAGAGAATCAGATAAGAGGTTATTGAAAAAAACTGCCTGATATAGTGCAAGGCTGTTGTGAAATATTGTTTATATACATTATATGGGTCAGATTTAGGTAATTTACAACCATATCCTGTATAGGACAGTTATTTTGCAGCAGCTTTTCTTATACTGTATAAAGCGGCATCTTATATAGGTCTTTGAATGTATTTCCAAGGAATGATGACTGAGAAATAGAAAGCGAGCACATATTTTGTGTCATAGGTTAGAAACAGGTCAAATTCGATTCTCGATTTATAAAGAAATTATAAAATCGTAAATTTACTATTGACAAGAAAAAATGATAGTGCTATCTTAAGTACATGGATGTTAGCACTCTTGAAAGTTGAGTGCTAACAATGAGAGGGGATGGAGGATAGTGATGCAGGAATTAGATGATAGAAAGACAAAAATTTTAAACGCCATTATCCGTAATTATCTGGACACAGGCGAGCCGGTGGGTTCCAGGACCATTTCCAAATATTCAGATTTGAATCTGAGTTCTGCAACCATCCGCAATGAAATGTCGGATTTGGAAGAGCTCGGTTATATTTTGCAGCCTCATACCTCTGCCGGACGGATTCCTTCTGATAAAGGCTATCGTTTTTATGTAGATAACCTGATGAAGGAAAAGAATCAGCAAGTCGCAGAGATCAAGGAGTTCATGATTGAACATACCGAGCGCATGGAGCAGGTGCTGCAGCAGATGGCAAAGGTTCTGGCGCAGAATACCAATTATACTGCCATGATTACGGCGCCCTCTTATCATCGCAATAAAGTAAAATTCCTGCAGCTTTCCCAGGTGGACAAAGAACAGCTACTTGCCGTGATTGTGACAGAAGGCAATCTTGTGAAGAATAAGATGATTCCTACCAGGGAAGCATTAGATAATGAAACCTTGCTGAAGCTGAACATTCTTCTTAACACTAGTTTAAACGGTCTGTCGGCAGAGCAGATCAATCTGGGAACCATAGCCAGGCTCAAAGAGCAGGCGGGAATTCACAGCAATATAGTAAGCGATGTTCTGGACGCCCTTGCAGGGGCTTTCGAGGAGGAAGAAGACTTGGAGGTTTATACCAGCGGAACCACCAATATCCTCAAATATCCAGAGCTGAGCGATGCTGGGAAAGCAAGCGAGCTGCTGAATGCATTTGAAGAGAAGAAGCAGTTGGTGACATTGGTGAATGAGGCCTTGGCGTCGGAAGAGCAGACCGAGATTCAGGTATATATCGGTGATGAGTCTCCGATTCAGAACATGAAAGACTGCAGCCTGGTGACCGCCACTTATCAATTGGGAGAAGGCATGACGGGAACCATTGGGATTATTGGCCCGAAGCGGATGGATTATGAGAATGTCATGGACAATTTGAAAACATTGAAAAGCCAGTTAGATACAGTATTTCATAAAAACAAAGACAAATAGGAAGAAAAGAAAGGTGAATGGATATGGCAGAAACACAGAGCAAGGATATAGATTTGAAACAGCAAGCGGAAGCAGAGAACCTTGAAAATCAGGAGCATGAGGATGCGGAGGGAGAAGTCAAGGAAGAGGAAATATCCGAAGAAGAGGCAAAGGAAGTTTTGGAAGAAGCCTCAGAGGAGTCGCAAGAGGAAACAGCCGAGAGTGGCAAAAAAGGTTTTTTTAATAAGAAAAAAGATAAGAAGAGCAAGCAGGAGGAGAAGATTGCAGAGCTTACCGACCGTGTGCAGCGGCAGATGGCGGAGTTCGATAATTTCCGGAAGCGCACCGAGAAAGAAAAGGCCCAGATGTTTGAAGTGGGCGCCAAAAGCGTGATTGAGAAGATTCTCCCTGTGATAGATAATTTTGAGAGAGGCTTATCCGCCGTTTTAGACGAGTCGAAGGAGGATCCCTTTGTCCAGGGAATGGATAAAATATATAAGCAGCTGATGACGGAGCTGGAAGGATTGGAAGTGAAAGCTATTGAAGCAGTGGGCACGGAGTTTAACCCAGATTTTCACAATGCGGTGATGCAGGTAGAGAGTGAAGAATTTGAATCCGGCGTGGTGGCGCAGGAGCTTCAAAAGGGCTATATGTACCGTGACAGCGTGGTAAGGCACAGCATGGTTGCCGTGGCGCAGTAAAGACATACAACAAGGAAACAAATTTTTAGTTAGATAATCATTTTAAGAGGAGGTCTCTATTATGAGCAAGATTATTGGTATTGATTTAGGAACGACAAATAGCTGTGTGGCAGTTATGGAAGGTGGTAAGCCGGTGGTTATCGCCAATACAGAAGGAGCTAGGACGACGCCGTCCGTAGTTGCATTTACGAAGACAGGAGAACGTCTGGTAGGGGAGCCGGCAAAACGCCAGGCTGTGACAAACGCAGAGAAGACCATTTCTTCTATTAAAAGAGATATGGGTACAGAACAGAAACGATCTATTGATGGCAAGAATTATTCCCCACAGGAAATTTCAGCGATGATCCTGCAGAAATTAAAGGCAGATGCAGAAAATTATCTGGGTGAAAAAGTGGTGGAAGCGGTAATTACCGTGCCTGCATACTTCAATGACGCCCAGCGTCAGGCAACCAAGGATGCAGGAAAGATCGCAGGCTTGGATGTGAAGCGTATTATCAACGAGCCTACGGCGGCAGCCCTGGCGTATGGACTTGACAATGAAAAAGAACAGAAGATCATGGTCTACGACTTAGGCGGCGGCACGTTTGACGTATCCATTATTGAGATCGGCGAGGGCGTGATTGAAGTATTGTCCACTTCTGGAGATAACCGCCTGGGCGGGGATGATTTTGACCAGAAGATTACAGATTATATGCTGGCAGAATTCAAAAAAATGGAAGGCATTGATCTTTCTGGTGACAAGATGGCGCTGCAGAGATTGAAAGAAGCAGCAGAAAAAGCTAAGAAAGAGCTCTCTTCTGCTACGACGACTAACATCAATCTGCCTTTCATTACGGCAACGGAGGAAGGTCCTAAGCATTTTGACATGGATTTGACGAGGGCGAAATTTGATGAGCTTACCCATGACTTGGTAGAGCGCACGGCAATTCCGGTACAGAACGCTTTGAAGGACGCGGGGCTTAGCGCTTCTGAATTGGGCCAGGTTCTGCTGGTGGGAGGATCCACGAGAGTTCCAGCCGTACAGGACAAGGTAAAGCAGTTGACGGGCAAAGAGCCCAGCAAGTCTTTAAATCCCGATGAGTGCGTGGCTTTGGGCGCTTCCATTCAGGGTGGCAAGCTTGCCGGAGATGCAGGCGCAGGCGAGATTCTCCTTTTGGACGTTACGCCGTTATCCCTCTCCATCGAGACCATGGGAGGCGTGGCGACAAGGCTGATTGAGCGTAACACGACCATTCCGACCAAGAAGAGCCAGATTTTCTCCACTGCGGCAGATAACCAGACAGCCGTGGATATCAACGTAGTACAGGGAGAGCGTCAATTTGTAAGAGACAACAAGTCCTTAGGACAGTTCCGCCTGGATGGAATTCCTCCAGCAAGACGCGGAGTGCCTCAGATCGAAGTTACCTTTGACATTGATGCAAACGGCATTGTAAACGTATCTGCAAAAGATTTGGGAACTGGAAAAGAACAGCATATTACGATCACCGCAGGCTCCAATATGTCTGACGCAGATATTGAAAAAGCAGTGAAAGAGGCAGCAGAGTTCGAGGCGCAGGATAAGAAGCGCAAAGAAGCTATTGACACCAGAAATGACGCAGACTCTTTCGTGTTCCAGACAGAAAAAGCGTTGGAAGAGGTAGGAGATCATATTGACGCCGCAGATAAGTCTGCAGTTGAGGCAGATCTTAGCGCCTTAAAGGCAATGGTGGAGGCACATCCAAATGCAGAAGAAATGACAGACGACCAGGTTGGCGAGATGAAGGCGGCAAAGGAAAAATTGATGGAGAGCGCGCAGAAAGTCTTTGCAAAGATGTACGAGAATGCACAGGCGGCGCAGGGAGCGCAGGGCGCAGGTCCGGATATGGGAGCAGAATCTTACAGCAGCGCAGATGACGACGTGGTAGATGCAGATTATAAGGAAGTATAATTCATGGCAGAACAGAAGAGAGATTACTATGAAGTCCTGGGCGTGGACAAAAATGCTGACGAGACTGCGATTAAAAAAGCATATCGCCAGTTAGCCAAGAAATATCATCCTGATATGAACCCAGGGGATGCGGAAGCAGAGAAAAAATTTAAAGAGGCGTCAGAAGCCTATGCCGTTTTGAGCGATCCAGATAAAAAACGCCAGTATGACCAGTTCGGCCACGCTGCCTTTGAGGGCGGCATGGGCGGCGGCGCTGGAGGGTTTGACTTTTCAGGCATGGATATGGGAGATATTTTCGGAGATATCTTCGGGGATTTGTTTGGCGGTGGCAGAAGGCGTTCTTCCGCCAGCAATGGCCCCATGAAAGGAGCAAATCTGCGGGCGGCAGTGCGCATCAGTTTTGAGGAGGCGGCTTTTGGCTGTGAGAAAGAGATAGAGATTACCCTCAAGGATGAGTGTACCACTTGCCATACTACCGGAGCTAAGCCAGGCACAAGCCCAGAGACTTGCACCAAGTGCGGAGGCAAGGGAAAAGTGGTCTACACCCAGCAATCTTTCCTGGGCATGGTACAGAATGTCCAGACCTGCCCGGAATGCCGCGGTACTGGAAAAATCATCAAGGAGAAATGTCCAGACTGTCATGGAAGCGGTTATATTGCAAAACGCAGAAAGATCAAAGTATCGATTCCCGCAGGAATTGACAACGGTCAGAGCGTGCGCATCCGTGAAAAGGGGGAACCAGGCACCAATGGAGGACCAAGAGGAGATCTTTTGGTGGAAGTAAATGTCAGCAGACATCCGATTTTCCAGAGGCAGGACATGAATATTTATTCTACGGCGCCCATTTCCTTTGCCCAGGCGGCATTGGGCGGAGAAGTGCGTATCAGTACCATCGACGGCGATATTCTGTATGATGTGAAGCCGGGAACGCAGACAGATACCCGGATTCGCCTCAAGAACAAGGGCATCCCGTCTTTGCGGAATTCTTCTGTCCGGGGAGATCATTATGTGACCCTGGTGGTTCAGGTGCCTACCAGCTTAAACGAGGAGGCAAAAGAAGCTTTGCGGAAGTTCGACGAGGCAAGCGGCCAATCGTTAAAGAAGCAAAACGGCGCTGCAAGCACAGAGAAGCATGGAAAGAAAAAAGGATTTATGGGAAAATTAAAAGAGACTTTCGAAGACATTACAGATTCGAATTAAAGAACAGGCTGGAAACTGAGTACTAGAATGACAGTTTCCAGCTATTTTTATTTTTTATCTAAAGTGAAGCGGTATCGCAAAGTTACATACGCCAATCTTTTCACAAGCGGTAATCTTGACATTTTTCTTGCCAAGGTTGACAGACAGGCGCAAGAACGCTCCCACAGGCTCATTGAGGATATGAAACAGCCACAGATCATAACGGAACATTTAAAAGCTGAAAATGCCTTAGATTGGATAGGAAAACTTAATAATATAAGGGCTAATGTTAGGAAAATTGTGAACGAGGAATTTATTTACATATAAAGAATTGAAATCAGAGGGTAGGGACGAAATCTCTTACGCTCTTGTTCTTATAAGAGATGGCATTATGAGCGGCACGCAACTTTTGTAAAATGTCTGCCGGGATGACCCGCTGCAGGTAAAAAATCAGATAAAGCAGGATTCTTTCTTGTAAATTAGGTTTCCCTATTATATAATGTGGCTAACGTATATTATTAAAAAATCATAATTAGGAGGTAGCTTATGAAAAAAAGGCGGATATGGTCGTTTCTGATGGCTTTCTTTTTGCTGGTAACTTCAGTGCAGATGCCAGTTCAGGCTGAGACTGGCACTGTAGGAATGACCGGCGTAACCATAACGGACGAGAATCGCTATGAGCCACAGTTATACCAAAAACCAGAGACAATTTACCCTGTTTCCAAGAGCAGGACATCCAATGTCAGGGAGCAACAGACGCTGGAAGAGCGTATTTTGGAAGGATTGAAGAATTTTGAGGAACGTATCGATGTTTCTGGCTATAAGATTCCCAATGAGAAGCCCGAGGCGTCAAACAGATATTTTCAGATCCTCAATAGCCATCCAGAGCTGTTTTATGTAGGAAATAGTGTGTCTTGGAGTTATTCTAAGACGGACAATATGCTTGTATCCTATACGCCGCAATATCTGGGCGCGCCAGATGAGATTCGGCAACAGCAGCAGGAGTTTGAAATTGCGGCTGACCAGGCGGCAGCGCAGGTGGAACCATCTATGACGGATTTGCAAAAAGCGCTGGTGGTGCATGATTATCTGGTGCAGCTTTGCGAGTATGACAAAGAACGGTTAGACACAAATACGGTTCCGGCTGTCTCGCATACTGCATATGGCGCATTGGTGAATCATATATGCGTATGTGACGGCTATGGCAAGGCGTTTTCCTATGTGATGCAGAGTAAGCTCAATGTTCCGTGCGTGCTGGTGAGCAGCGACAGCATGAACCACGCTTGGAATATGATTCAAATTGACGGAAACTGGTATCATGTGGACGCTACCTGGGATGATCCTGTCTGGGACAGGATCGGAAGAGTCGGTCACGATTTTTTTCTGCTCAGCGATTCGGCAATTCAGGATCAAGATCATAGACATAGCGGCTGGGTTACCGATTTGAAAGCGGAATCCACAGAGTATGATGACGCCTATTGGTCAGGGGTCACTTCTGGGATCTATTTCCATCAAGGAGCCTGGCATTACTCCATGTATAAGGATGGGAAAGTAAATCTGGTAAAGAGAAGCGATCTTTTAAACGGGGAGGCAGAAACCATCTGCGCAGAGAATGCATGGACAGCCGGAGGAAGCCAGTATTATACTTCCGGTTTTATGTATTTGTCGAAAGTGAACGGGCAGTTATATTATAATACGAATCAAGCAATCAAGCGTCTGAAGGAAGATGCGTCGGCAGAGACGGTGCTTGAACCTCAGCTTGCGGCTGGGCAGCAAATTTATGGATTTACGATACGAGGCAATAATTTATGCTATGTTCTTCAAGAATCCCCCGGCATGTCTGCAAAACAGCAGATCCTTGAGCACGAGTTTTCTGAGCTTGAGCTTCCGGAAATTACAGGCATTTCCGCAGAGAAGACAACGGCAGTCTATGATGGGACGGCGAAAGAGATTTCTCTGAGCGGCCTGCAGCAGGCAGACCAGGTCTGGTATGCAGGAGAAGACGGCATATTCGCAAAAGAGCACCCAGAGATCGTGGATGCAGGAACCTATACCGTGTTATATAGGGTGGAACGAACTGGATATCAGGTGCTTTATGGCTCTGCGCAGCTTGAGATAGAAAAAGCGGCGCCCACGTATACGATTCCAGTTGGATTGACAGGCTTTAGTGGCAGCCCCCTTTCTTCTGTGGGCTTACGCAACGGCTTTTCCTGGATGGATCGCAATGTTAAAATGTATCAGCAAGGAACCCATAAGTTTTTGGCAAGATATACGCCAAGCGACAGTAAGAATTATCTGACAGTTGCCGATATTGAAATAGAAGTAACTGTAGCATGTCCCTATGCATCATCTGGTCATAAGTATGTATCTGAGATCACCAAAGAACCGACAGAGACAGAGCCAGGAGAGAGAACCAAAACCTGCAGTATGTGCGGCGACGTGCAGATAGAGGTGATTCCAGCGACGAATCCAGGTCAGCAGGTGCCAGAGTACACGGTGCCCACGGGACTAAAGGGAGAGAGCGGAAAGACGCTAGGGAGCGTGGAACTGCCAGCAGGCTTTGAGTGGCAGACAGATCCAGAGACGAAGCTTTATCAGGAAGGAACGTATGAATATGTGGTGACGTACACGCCGGAGGACACGGAGAAGTATCAGATCGTCACGGACATCAAAGTGGAAGTGACGGTGGAATGTCCGGGGCATCAATATACATCGGAAGTGACCAAAGAGCCGACGCAGGAAGAAGCAGGAGAGAGAACCAAGACCTGCAGCGTGTGCGGCGACGTTCAGACAGAAGAGATCCCCAAGCTTCCTCCTATCCAGCTGGAAAGACCAGGAAAAGCTTCTGGTCTGAAACTTAAGAAATATCAGGCAAAATCCTTGTCATTTACCTGGAAAAAGGGAGACGCTTCTGGTTATCGTCTTGTGTTTAAACAGGGAAATAAAAAGATTTCCACAAAATATGTGATTGGAAATAGTTGTACGTTCACAAAGCTTAAAGCGGCAACGATATATACTGTGGAGGTTACCCCGTATTATGTCGTAAATCGTACGAAGATATATGCCAGTGCCGCAACAAAACTGCAGGCTGCCACAGCGCCAGCGGCGGTAAAGCTCAGTTCTGCAAAACAAAATGGCAAAACTGCTGTCAAGTTGACTTGGAAAAAGGCCTCTGGGGCGAATGGTTATCAAATCTTTATGAAAAGTGGAAAAGGAAGTTATAAGAAAATAAAAACCATTACCAAAGGAAAAACGATTTCCTTTTTAAAGTCCAAACTCAAAAAAGGAACGTCCTATCAGTTCCGTGTGCGTGCTTATAAGGAGTTGAAAGGCAAAAACTATTATGGCAGCTACAGCAAGGTCAAAACAGTAAAAATACGCAAGAAATGACAAGTAGGAGGCAGATGATAGTAATGAAAAAAAGATATTCATGGATATTCCTTCTGCTGTTCTTGTGCCTGAGCAATGTAAAGGCACAGGCTGCAGGAGAGATTGAGACAGAAACCATGATATTGACGGAAGAAAACCGCTATGATTCAGATTATTACCAGCAGCCCAAAGTGCGTTATCCTTTGCAAAAAGATCAGAGCGCACGGGCCGCAGGTATGGATTTAGAGAGTTATATTGTCGATGCTTTGGAACAATTTCAAGAAGAGATCGATGTTTCTGCATATAAAGTAACAAGAGAAGAGGCGTTTGCTGTTTTCTTCCAGATTTTAAACAGCCATTCCGGTCTGTTTTATGTGGAGCGCAATGTCAGCTATTCCTATAGTCCTGCGACGAATTTGATCTTTTCTTATAATGTGAAATATCTTGGCACCAAGAATGAAGTGGAACAGCAAAAGCTGCAGCTTGAAGCGGCGGCAAGCCGGGCGGTGGCACAGACAGAAGCTTCTATGAGTGATTTGGAGAAAGCTCTGGCAGTGCATGATTATCTGATACAGAATTGCGAGTATGACTATGACAGGCTGAATAATGGCAGCCTGCCGCAGGTTTCTCATACGGCATATGGGGCGCTCGTGAACAAGATGGCAGTGTGTGACGGATATGGAAACGCTTACTGTTATATCATGAAAGATAAACTTGGAATTTCCTGTGAGATGGTCAGCAGCCCGTCCATGAACCATGCCTGGAATCTCATCGAAATAGAAGGAAAATGGTATCATGTGGATAATACCTGGGATGACCCAGTCCGGGATTGTATTGGAAGAGTAGGACATAATTATTTTTTACTTAGTGATCAGGCAATCTCGGATGCCGACCATGGACACCAGGGCTGGAGCACTGAGCGCAAGGCGGATTCGATGCTTTATGACGATTTTTACTGGTCAGGAATCACCTCTGCGATCTGTCCTTATCAGGGAGAATGGTATTACTCTTTGTACGAGGATTTTAAAGTGGAACTGGTAAAGCGGGCGGAGCTTTTGGCTGGAGGAATCGAGAAAGTTTACGCTGTGGACGCCTGGAATGTTGATGGGGGCAATTCCATATTTACTTCGAGCTTCATGTTTTTGTCTAAAGCCGATGGAAAGATTTATTTTAATGATAAGGATAAGATTTGGCGTCTGAAGCCAGACGGAACCATTACGGAAGCGTATGAGCCTGCGAAAGCTCCAGGGCAATTGATATTTGGCTTTGCAGTTCAGGGGAAAAATCTGTGCTATGCGCTTCAGAATACGCCACAGCTTGTGGCAAAGCAGCAGGTTTTTACTTACGCTCTTCCAGAGCTGAATATTTGTCCTGGTCATCAGTACCAGTCAAAGATTACCAAAGCGGCTACGGAGACTGAGAAAGGAATAAAGACGTATATCTGCATTTTCTGTGGGGAAAGCTATACAGAAGAGATCCCGATGTTAAAGCCTGCAAGACCAGGGAATGTGACTGGGTTGAAAGTTACAAAGAATTTGGCGGGCTCTTTGACTTTTACCTGGAAACGGGAAAATAATGTCAGTTACCGCCTGGTATTTTATAAAGGGAATCAGGTGATTTCCACCAAGTATGTGACCGGCAATATCCGTTCTTATGGCGGGTTAAAGCCTGCAACGGAGTATATGCTGCGCGTAACCCCATACCGCCTGGTTAATGGGACGAAAGTATATGCTGCTGGGACAGGAACCGTTCATGCTGCTACCGCTCCAGCAGCGGCAACGCTGCAATCTGTGAAGAAAAGTGGAAGCAACAAGGTGAAGCTGGTTTGGAAAAGGGTTTCAGGCGCCAGCGGTTATGAAATTTTTATGAAGACAGAGAAAGGGAGTTATCAGAAAATAAAGACGATTGCCAAGGGAAATACGACATCTTTTGTGAAGTCAGGGATGAAAAAGGGCAAAAAATATAGTTTTCGACTCCGTGCTTATAAAGCTTTCCAGAAAAAGAGGATTCCAGGAGCTTACAGCAAAGTGAAAATCATAAATTTTCGCTGAGTTCCGTTGCTATTTTCCATAATTTATTGTAGAATGAGAGCTGATATGGGAAAGACTGGGAAATAGAACCAGCCTGTCTTCCTATATCAGCATGGATTTGTCGGTGTCAGGATTGTTACGAAGGAGGCAGGGGAATGGAGCAGCCAAAAATGCGGGCGGAGGCGGCACTTCAGGAGCCCGAAGAGGAGACAATACCTCAGAAACCCGAAGAGGAGACGGCACGAGAGAAGCTGCAGTGGAAAGAACAACAAAAGCTGCATAGGATGCGTTGGGAAGAGCAGAAGATCATTGCAGAGGAGAGACGAAAATTTCAGCAGGAGATGGCAGAAGAGAGAATCCGGCTCAGAGAGGAAATTGCTAGGAGCAGGCGTGAGTTCCTGCAGGAAATTACCGAGGACAGGCGCAGGTTTGAACGGGAACGGCAGGAGTTTTACTTGAAAAAGGATCTTGAGGAGAAACGTCTCTCAAAAGAATCACTGCTATTTCAAACAAAGTGGAAAATATTGGAGCAAGAACTTCGCAGGCTTGCAGAAGAAAGAGAAGAGATTGAAAAGAACAAGAAACGAGAGCTGAACCGGTCGATGGGCAGCCGTAGCGGGTCTTCTGCCGAATATCTGGCAGAGGCGGAGATTTTCTTTTCTGGCGTGCAAAGTGAATTGGAAATGAAGAAACGCTATAGGGAACTTATAAAAATATTTCATCCTGATAATCTGGCGGGAGATACCAGGACCTTGCAGATTATTAATAGGATCTACGATAACTTAAAGAAACAGTTTTCAGCATAACAGCCCAAAACCATAAGTTATGGAAGGGCAAAGGATAGAATGGTAATAAAGTTATGACAAATGTTTTACAGTATTTAGAACAGTCAGCAGAAAAATTTCCAAATAAAATTGCTTTTGCAGATCAGAAAGAAGCTTGTACTTGGCAGCAGTTAAAACAGCGGGCAGAGAGAATAGGAAGCGCGCTTGCAGCCAGAAAGAAGCCAGGCGCTCCTGTTGCAGTCTGGATGGAAAAGAGCGTAGACGCAATTGCGGCATTTATGGGGATTGTTTCTGCAGGCTGTTTTTATGTCATGTTAGACATCAAGCAGCCAGTGCAGAGGATTGCGCAGATTCTTGCGGCTTTGGAGCAGCCCTTGGCGATCACTAATATCCAAGATGGCAAATCGTTGGAGATTTTGGAACATGCAGGAAAACCTGAAGAGGGATTTTCGATGATGCAATTGCAGGAGTTGGAGCAGCAGGAAGTTTCCTCGAATATATTGCGGCAGCTGCGATGCAGCGCCTGCGACACAGATCCCTTGTATGGGATCTTTACCTCGGGTTCCACCGGAGTGCCCAAAGGGGTGGTCGTCAGCCATCGGTCGGTGATTGATTTTATGAATTATTTTACGGACAAGTTTCAAATTACGCACGAGGATGTGATTGGAAACCAGGCGCCGCTTGACTTCGACGTATCGGTGAAAGATATTTACAGTGGATTAAAGACAGGGGCGACAGTGGAACTGCTTCCCAGGCGGCTTTTTTCCTTTCCAGTGCAGCTTTTGGATTATCTTTGCGAGCGCAAGGTGACCACGCTGGTCTGGGCAGTGTCTGCACTGTGCATCCTCAGCGAATTGAAAGGATTTACTTACCGGGTGCCAAAACAAGTGAACAAGGTGCTGTTCAGCGGCGAATCAATGCCAGTGCGGCATTTGAACATTTGGCGCCAGTATCTGCCGGATGCAATGTATGTCAATCTTTACGGTCCTACAGAAATTACTTGCAATTGTACCTATTTTGTGGTTGACCGGGAGTTTGAGCCTGGGGAAGTGATTCCCATCGGCGGACCGTTTCCGAATGAGAAAGTGTTTCTTCTGGATGAACAGGATCGTCTGGTGGAAAAAGAGACGTCAGGGCGGCGGGGGGAAATCTGTGTCGGCGGAACGGCGTTGTCCCTAGGATATTACAATAACAAAGAACAGACACAAAAGGCATTTGTTCAAAATCCTTTAAATCCTTATTTTATGGAAATGATTTACAGAACCGGGGATTTGGGGTATTATAATGAGCGGGGCGAATTATGTTATGCCACCCGAAAAGATTTTCAGATTAAACACATGGGACACCGCATTGAGTTGGGAGAGATCGAGACAGCGATGGAGCGGCTTGAGCAAGTTCACCGGGTCTGCTGTGTTTTTGACGAGCATGATTTGAAGATCGTCGCATTCTACGAAGGAGAGATTGAGAAGCGCGAGATTGTCAAGCTGTTGCGGACGCAGCTCCCTGCGTTTATGATTCCCAATGCATTTTGCCGCCAGGAACATCTTCCCATAACCCCAAATGGTAAAATTGACCGGGGGGCTTTAAAGAGATTGTATCAGGAGGGACAGAAATGACAACAGAGGCGATCGAAGAATTAATAGCGGACTATGGAACTCCTGCCTATGTATTCGACATTGACGCACTTTCGAATCGCATCAATATCATACATGGCGTACTACAGAAAGCGAATATTGATTTATGTTATGCCATGAAAGCGAATCCATTTTTGGTGGCGCCAATGGAATCCATGGTAGAGCGTTTTGAGGTGTGTTCTCCGGGAGAATTCCGTATTTGCGAGCGGGAGCGCTTGCCAATGGAACGGCTAGTGATCTCTGGCGTCAATAAGGAGCGGGCAGACATCTTTAGGATTGTGTCACAATACCAGGGCGAAGGCATTTTTACGGTAGAATCCTTACGGCAGTTAGAATTGCTGAAAGAATGCGCAACAGAGACAGGAAACAAGCTCAAGATCTTAGTGCGCATCAGCAGTGGCAATCAGTTTGGCGTGGATTTTGCGCAAGTGAAAGAGATTTTTTCTGGCATGGGTCACGATCCGGCGCTGGAACTTTTAGGGATACAGTATTATTCCGGGACACAGAAAACCATGCGTAAAATAAAAAAAGAGCTGCAGAAGCTGGATGGATGGATTCAGGAATTGACGGCGCTGGGAGCCTCGGTGCAAGAATTGGAGTATGGTCCGGGATTTTGCGTGCCATACTTTCAGTCAGAGCAACAAGAGCAGTTGCAGGAGCTGCTTTCGGAGTTTACAGAACATGTAAAGAAAATGGAGTTTCAAGGACATGTCACTTTGGAGATGGGGAGATTTCTCGCAGCTGACTGCGGCAGTTTTTTCACATCCATTGTAGACAAAAAAGAGATTGCTGGTCAGATTTACGGCATTGTCGACGGCGGAATCCATCACATGAATTATTATGGACAGGTGATGGCTATGAAACAGCCTTTTATAGAGCACATTTGCAGGAATGGGCAGACAGGGCAGGAAAAAGAAGAATGGACCATCTGCGGTTCCCTTTGTACTTCTGCCGATGTGATTGTCAAGCAGCTTCCTCTGACAGATGCACAGGAGGGGGATGTACTCGTATTTCAGCGGACGGGGGCGTACTCTGTAATGGAAGGCATCAGCCTGTTTTTAAGCCGGGATCTGCCCAGGGTATTCTTTTGGTCAAGGGATCAAGGACTTAGGCAGGTGCGAAAGTTACAATCCACCGATCTATTTAACAGCTGCATATAAAAAATAACAAGAGAGAGAAAAGCTACCTATATGTGCAAAAAGAAGCACGGAATGGAGGAAAGAGTGAAAGAATCAATGGATTCTTTCCCAAACTACCTATATGTGCAAAAAGAAGCACGGAATGGAGGAAAAGATGGAAAAATTATTAGAGATTTTGGAAGAGATTCAGCCGGATACAGATTATGAAAATTGCGAGACATTGATCGATGATGGAATTTTAGATTCTTTTGCTATTCTTTCCATTGTCAGTGAATTGCAGGATGAGTTTGAGATCACGATTACGCCTTCTCAGGTAATTCCGTCGAATTTCAATTCAGCGAAGGCTTTGTGGGCGATGGTAAAGAAACTGCAGGCAGAACGGTAGGTGCAGGATGTCGCTGATTTCAATGGAATTTCTTTTGTTTGTGGTGACGGCGGCGGCAGGATATTATTGGATTCCCCGAAAATACCAGTGGATCTGGCTGCTTATTTTTAGCTATATTTATTATAGCAGCGGAGGGATAAAGGTCACATGCTTTCTGGCACTTACTACAGTAAGTACCTGGCTTGCCGGAATCTGGATTCAGACTTTGAGTCACAAAGAACCGGATAAAAGCAGGCGCAGACAAAGAAAAAGACGGGCGCTAGTGTTGGTGCTTTTGCTGAATTTCGGCGTGTTAGCAATTTTGAAGTACACAAATTTTGCCATTTCTACCGCAAATGCCATTTTTGGGATCAAACAGGGAGAATTGTCCTTGCTGCTGCCGCTGGGGATCTCATTTTATACCTTTCAGTCGATGGGATATATTCTTGACGTATATTGGGAGAAGATAAAGGCAGAGCAGAATCTGTTTCGCTTTGCCTTGTTTGTATCTTTTTTTCCACAGATCCTCCAGGGGCCTATCGGGCGTTTTGACAAGCTTGGCAGGCAGCTCTATGAATCTCACAGCTTTGACCTCAAAAGAACGGAGCTGAGCCTGCTGCGGATTTTATGGGGATATTTCAAGAAGATGGTGATTGCGGACAATGCAGTCATATTTGTGGATGCAATTTTTGGTGATCCACAAAAGTATTCCGGTCTGGGAATTGTGGCGGTTCTGGCTTACAGCATACAGCTTTACTGTGACTTTTCTGGCGGCATGGACGTGGTAATTGGAATCGCCGGATTATTCGGAATACAGATCGACGAAAACTTTAAGCGTCCTTATTTTGCAGTGTCTATCACAGACTTTTGGCATCGCTGGCATATCACTTTGGGAACCTGGATGAAAGATTATATATTTTACCCGGTGTCTCTGTCTCGATGGATGAAGCATTTTTCTAAATTTGCCAAGAAGGTTTTTGGCAAACAGACAGGGAGGCTTCTTCCCATCTGCCTGGCGAACATTATCGTATTTTTGGTAGTGGGCGTCTGGCATGGAGCCGCCTGGAAGTTTATTGTATATGGACTGTATAACGGCGTGATCATTGCATTCAGCGGATTGATGGCGCCTAAGTACCGGAACTGGAAACAGGCGCTTCATATTTCAGACGACAGTCTGGGATTTCGCTTTTTTCAAATTTTGCGTACGTTCCTGCTTGTGAATATCAGTTGGTTTTTTGACCGTGCAAACAGCGTGCAAGCGGCGTTTCAAATGATGAAATATTCGCTGACCCGGTTTCGGCTGTCGGAGCTTTTGACGATTGAGAGCGGGGAGGCGAGCGGTACGGCGTATACGCCCATCATTCTGTTTGTGATTTTGGCAGGTTGCTTGATCGTATTTGTGGTAAGCCTGCTGCAGGAACAGGGCAGAGATTTGGAAAGTTTTTATGGAAGGCGGCACTGGTTGGTGAAATGCGTTCTTTTTGCAGCATTATTTCTGGTGCTTCCGGCTCTGGGACAGCCTTCCGGCGAGGCAGGAGGTTTTATTTATGCACAATTTTAAGAAAGCCATACTTCTGGTCGTGTTTCTCTTGGCAGCGCTGGCGGCAGTAAATGCGACGATGAATTATGCGCTGATTCCCTATAGCTACGTGAGGCTGATGATGCATCGGATTACTACGGAGCAATATGATACGGTGTTCCTAGGCACTTCTCATGGATTAAATGGGATTAATCCCAAAGTGGTGGAGGAGAAGACAGGGCAGAAAAGCATTAATCTTTGTCTGGGCGGGGAATTTCCTGAGGACGCTTATTTTTTACTGAAAAAAGTTTGTGAAAAGGGGATTCCCAAGACAGTAATATATGAACTCGATCCAGGTTATTGGTGCACAAAGCAGGGACCGAGAGGGGATTTTAACAGGCTGTATTATGAGATGCCCTGGTCGGCGGCAAAACTGGAATATTTTGCAAGTAAAATGCTTGAGATGGACTTTCGCGCATCGTTTTTTCCATGGTTTTACTACAGAGGACAATTTAAGAATGTCAAAAAGAATATTTCAACAAAACAGACCGAGGATTATAAGGAATATCGTATTCCAAATCCCGAGGAGATTGGATGGGATTTTACCGATGGATTTGTAAATGCCCCTCCGTCGCCTGGCACAGAGAAGAGACAGGAACTGACGTTGTGGGAAGAAAAAGACAAGAACGAGGAGTCTTTCCGGTATTTTGAAAAAATCGCAAAGTTTTGCCGTGATAAAGGCATAGCCTTGGTAGCGATTATCACTCCGGTACCTAAGGAAACATTGGAAAAGTATCAGGATAATTATCAGGAAATTGACGCATATTTCAGTTCTTATATGAAAGAACAAAAAGTGCCGCTTTGGAATTATAACCTTCCGCAGCGCAAGATCAGAGGGTTTGATTACAGCCTGAACGGATTTTCTGACTGGGAAGGACATATGGATAAAGACCAGGCTGGCAGGTTCAGCGCCCGGCTGGCAAAAGATTTAAAAAACATTTGACCAGCAGGGACACAGATTGGAGGAGCCTATGAAATGGAAGAAATACACCATTTTGACCACTACCCAGGCCGAGGATTTTATCAGCAGCATGTTGGCGGATCTGGGGATTTTCGGGGTTCAGATTGAGGATAATCTGCCTTTGTCAGCAGAGGATAAGGAGAAATTATATATTGACATACTGCCACAATTACCGCCAGATGAGGGAAAGGCGTCTGTCAGCTTTTATCTCGATGCAAAACAGCAACAGGAAATGCTTCTTGCCAAGGTGAAAGAAGAGCTTGACAGTCTTAGAACATTTGTCGATATTGGAACGGCGGAGATTTCTGAGACAGAGACCGAAGACAAGGACTGGATCAATAACTGGAAACAGTATTTCAAATCCTTTGTGATTGAAGATATCCTGATCAAGCCGACTTGGGAGCAGATGCCCCAGATCGAAAACTGTCGCTGCGTGATTGAGATTGATCCAGGGACGTCTTTTGGAACAGGAAAGCACGAGACGACACAGTTGTGCATCCGTCAGCTATGCAAATATTTAAAACCAGAGGACCGTGTGCTGGATGTGGGCTGTGGCAGCGGTATTTTGTCTTTGGTCAGCGCAAAGCTGGGTGCGGGCAGCGTGACAGGGACGGATATTGACCCGATGTGCAAGGAGGCGGCAGAAGAGAATTGGAAAGTCAATGGCCTGCCAATGGAAAGAGCCACATTTTATCATGGAAACTTGATTGATGATCCAAGCTTTCAGGAACAGGTAGGCGGGGCGTATGATATCGTTGTGGCAAATATTCTGGCGGACATTATCATTCCTTTGACCCCGGTGATTCCAAAGCGTCTCAAAAAGGGCGGCATTTATATTACCAGCGGGATCATTGATTTTAAAGAGCAATCTGTAAGACAGGCGCTTTTGGAAGCAGGATTTGAGATTTTGGAAGTCTGCCGTCAGGGCGAATGGGTGAGCATTAGCGCCAGAACATAGAACAGGAGCAGAGAGATGTTTCAATTTTTTGTAGAACCTGAGCAGATTCAGGGTGATCAGGTTATAATTTCGGGCAGCGATGTCAACCATATTAGAAATGTCCTGCGTATGCGGGGAGGGGAGCAGGTTCGAATCAACGACAATGCGGGCAGGGACTTGTATTGCGAGATTCAAGAAATGAAAGAAGGGCAGATTTTTCTAAGCATTTTGGGGCAAGCCCAGGGAACAGAGCCAGAGCTTAAGGTTACCTTGTTTCAAGGATTGCCTAAGGGAGACAAGATGGAACTTGTAATCCAGAAAGCAGTGGAACTTGGGGTGTCTGAGATCATTCCAGTTGCTATGAAAAATTGCGTGGTCAAGGTGGACGGCGCCCGGGCAGAGGCAAAGCGCGCAAGATGGCAGGCGATTGCAGAGAGCGCCGCCAAACAGTCTAAGCGCAGCAGAATCCCCTCAGTGGGACAAGTTATGACTTTTGAGAAGGCAGCAGAATATGCTAAGAATCTGGAAGTGCGCCTGCTTCCTTATGAAAATCAGCGCGGCATGGCACGCACCAGAGAAGTGTTAGGCAACATTAAAAAGGGCAGCACGGTTGGAATCTTCATTGGACCAGAAGGAGGCTTTGCTTCTTCGGAGATTGATCAGGTAAAAGACGAGATGGAAATCATTTCTCTGGGCAACCGCATTCTGCGGACAGAGACAGCAGGGCTTTGCGCGCTTTCGATGCTGATTTACGCGTTGGAAGAATAGCTGAAATAGAAAGGCATGGTAACAATCAGGAGGAGTCATGGAAGTTTATTTTGATAATTCAGCCACCACGCGTTGTTCGGATGGGGCAAAGGAGCTTATGATGCGCGTCTTGTCCGAGGATTATGGAAATCCTTCTTCTTTGCATGGAAAGGGGCTGACAGGGGAAAACTATATCCGGGAAGCCAGGACAAGGATTTGTAAGACATTGAAAGTCAGTCAATCAGAGCTGGTCTTTACTTCAGGAGGGACAGAATCCAACAATCTTGCCATTTTAGGAGCGGCAATGGCAAATAAGCGCAGCGGGATGCATTTAATTACCACGAAAATAGAGCATCCGGCAGTGTCTGCGCCCATGAGATTTCTTGAGGAGCAGGGTTTTTCTGTGACTTGGCTGGATGTGGATCAAAATGGCATTTTGTCGCTAGACCAGTTGAGAGAAGCGGTGACGCCGGAGACGATCCTGGTATCTGTCATGTTTGTAAATAACGAGATTGGGGCAGTAGAACCTATCGCTGAAGCCGTAAAAACTGTCAAGGACAAAAATCCAAAGGCGTTGTTTCATGTGGATGCGATTCAGGCATATGGAAAATATATAATCCATCCCAAGAAATTGGGGTTTGACCTGATGTCCGTCAGCGGTCATAAGATCCATGGGCCAAAAGGCAGCGGATTTTTGTATGTAAAGGATAAAACCAAGCTCAAGCCGATTCTCTATGGAGGGGGACAGCAGAAAAATTTGCGTTCTGGGACGGAAAATGTGCCTGGAATTGCTGGACTTGGACAGGCGGCATGGGAGGCCTATGAGGATTTTGAGAGGAAGCAGGAGCACTTGTACCGCTTGAAAGAAGCCTTTCTTTTGGGCATTGCAGATCAGGACTGGGCGCATGTCAATGGAAAGACGGGCAGAGACAGCGCGCCTCATATTATCAGCCTGAGCGTCAAAGGCGTTCGCAGCGAAGTGCTGCTCCATGCCCTGGAGGAATGCGGGATTTATGTATCGGCAGGAAGCGCATGTTCTTCCAATAAGCCAGCAGTCAGTGCGACGCTGCAGGCAATCGGTGCAAAGAGGGAATATTTAGATTCTACTGTGCGCATAAGTTTCTGTGAGGACAATACATTGCAGGAAGTGGATTACTGTATGAAAAAGCTTAGAGAGCTTGCGCCGATGCTTGGAAAATACATAAGGCAATAGAAAGGAAAACCTATGTTTAAGGCATTTTTAATAAAATACGGAGAGATCGGAATTAAGGGGAAAAACAGACGGTTATTTGAGGACGCTTTAGTACATCAGATCAAGTATGCGCTCAAGCCTGTGGAAGGGGAATTCTCGATTACTAGGGAACAGGGGCGTATCTATATTGAGGCATTGTCAGATTATGACTATGACGAGACAATCGAAAGCCTGCGGTGCGTGTTTGGAATTGTGGGCATCTGCCCAGTAGTGCTTGCCAAGGAAGAAGGATTTGAGAAACTTGCCGAAGATGTGTTGCAATATCTAGAAATGCGATATCCAGATAAGAAGAAAACTTTCAAGGTCAACGCCCGGCGGGCAAAGAAAAGCTATCCCATGAGTTCGATGGAAGTCAATGCCGCTTTGGGAGACCGGATTTTAACTGCGTTCCCAGAGATGAGAGTGGATGTGCACGATCCGGATATCATGGTAAATGTTGAAATTCGAGGACAAATCAATATATATTCGGAGGTGATTCCAGGGCCAGGCGGAATGCCAGTGGGAACCAATGGCAAAGGAATGTTGCTTCTTTCCGGAGGCATTGACAGTCCTGTAGCAGGATATATGATCGCAAAGCGAGGGGTAAAAATTGACGCCGTTTACTTTCATGCGCCGCCCTATACCAGCGAGCGTGCCAAGCAAAAGGTCGTCGACTTGGCAAGAATCGTGGCAAAGTATACAGGTCCCATTTATTTAAAAGTCGTGAATTTTACAGATATTCAGATGTATATTTACGAGAAGTGCCCGCATGAGGAGCTAACAATCATTATGCGCCGTTATATGATGCGGATTGCAGAGCGCTTTGCACAGGAAACAGGATCGCTAGGGCTGATTACAGGGGAAAGCATTGGACAAGTGGCAAGCCAGACCATGCAGTCTTTGGCAGCGACCGACGAGGTGTGCGCCATGCCGGTATATCGTCCTTTGATAGGTTTTGACAAGCAGGAAATTATCGGGATTTCAGAAAAAATCGGCACATACGAGACGTCTATTCTGCCCTACGAAGACTGTTGCACCATTTTTGTGGCAAAACATCCTGTGACAAAGCCAAGCTTAAAAGCAATCCGCCGCTCTGAGACCCGCCTCGTGGAACAGATCGATGAGATGGTGGAGCAAGCGGTGAGAGAAGCAGAGACGATCGTGGTACAGGCGGACGTGCTCGATTTGTAAAAAAGAAAACCCCCATGAAAGCTTCATGGGGGAGATGATGTACGGGACTGCTGGTTAGATTAAACCAGGTATGGCTTTAACACTTCCAAAACTTCGTCTTTATTCGCTTCCGCATGGATAGCGAGATCGATGGGCTTGGACAAGTCAAGGCTGAAAATTCCCATAATCGATTTGGCGTCAATGACATATCTTCCGGAAATCAAGTCAAAATCAAAATCAAACTGTGTGATGGCATTTACGAAAGACTTTACCTTATCAATAGAATTTAATGAAATCTGTACGGTTAACATGAAAAACCTCCTTATTATATAGTGTAAGAAAATAGTTTCTTTAATAGTACCGTCTTTTCTGCTAAAAGTCAATGGTGCCATAACCAATTTAAGGAAAAATATGCGCAATGTTTTTGTTGATATTGCCGCTGAGAGAATGGAGCGTTACAATGAAAAAAGCAGCATTACACAATCTGGGGTGCAAAGTAAACGTGTATGAAACAGAAGGCATGCAGCAGCTTTTAGAACAGGCTGGCTATCAAATCGTGCCTTTTGAAGAGGTTGCGGACGTCTACGTGGTCAATACCTGTTCTGTTACCAATATCGCAGACCGCAAATCACGTCAAATGCTGCACCGGGCAAAAAAGAGAAATCCAGACAGCGTGGTAGTGGCGGCAGGATGTTATGTGCAGACGGCAAAGGAACAGGCAAGGGCGGATCAGGCGATTGACATTTTGATTGGAAATAATAAAAAACATCAGTTACCGAAGCTGCTGGAACAATATTTTGCTGCCAAAGAATGCGCATCAGGACAAAAAGATGGCGCTAAGGGTATTACGGCTGTTGAAGATCTTGCACAGGATTCTGTTTATGAATCACTGCGGGCAAGCCAGACGGCGGCGCGCACCAGGGCGTTTATCAAGGTGCAGGACGGATGCAATCAGTTCTGCAGCTATTGCATCATTCCTTATGCCAGAGGCAGGGTGAGAAGCCGCGAACTTGAAGACGTCTTGCAGGAGGTGGAAATGCTTGCCGCAAATGGATACCGGGAAGTCGTGCTTACCGGAATTCATTTAAGTTCTTACGGCATGGATCTGGGTACGGATTTGCTCTCGCTGATACAAAGCGTTCACGAGGCGCCTGGAATCGACCGCATTCGTCTTGGCTCCCTGGAGCCTAAGATTGTCACAGAAAAATTTGCGGGTCAATTGTCGAAGCTTCCCAAAATCTGTCCTCATTTCCATTTGTCCTTACAGAGCGGATGCGACGCTACCTTGCGGCGGATGAACCGCAAATATACTTGTGAGGATTATCAAAAGGGCTGTGAGATTTTGCGCAAATACTTTGACCACCCTGCAATTACCACAGACGTGATTGTAGGTTTTCCTGGAGAGACAGAGGAAGAATTTGAAACTACAAGGCAGTTTCTAAGGCGTATCGGTTTTTTTGAGATACATATTTTCAAGTACTCTGTGCGCAAAGGAACCAAGGCGGCACAGATGGAGTGCCAAGTGCCGGAGGAAGTGAAAAATGATCGCAGCGATAAGTTATTTTCTGACTTGGCGCCTATGAACGAAGAGTTTTTGAATTGGCATATCGGAAGAGAGGCGGAAGTGCTGCTCGAAGAGAAAGTTTCCTTTGGAGGCACAGAATATTTTATTGGACACACGAAAGAATATGTAAAGGCAGCGGTACCCGCTTGTGCAAGTTTGGGCAAGAATTTAGAAAATAAATTGGTGCGAGGCAGGATCATTTCCAGACTCAAAGAACATGTTTTGCAGATGGAAGATGTTTTAGAAGAAAAATAGATTGAATTTTCCGAACATTTGTATTAGAATAGAAAGAAGATATCAGATTAGAACGAAAGAGCAGAAAATAAGGGCGTGAGAATATGCAGGATAAAAATAATACTCAATTTTTTAAAGTGGAAAAAGAGCAGCAGATACGGGTGGATGATGTGCTGGAGATCGTGTATCGGGCATTGCGGGAGAAAGGCTATAATCCCGTAAATCAGATAGTAGGGTACATCATGTCCGGAGATCCTACTTATATTACAAGCCATAACAATGCAAGGAGCCTTATTATGAAGGTAGAGCGGGACGAGCTGGTGGAAGAGATCCTGCGTCAGTATATTAAAAATAATTCCTGGGAATAGGAGGGGTCAGATGCGTATTTTGGGTTTGGACTTTGGCTCTAGGACCGTGGGAGTCGCAGTAAGCGACGAACTGCTTGTGACAGCGCAGGCTGTTGAGACAATCCCCCGGAAATCCCAGGGAAAGCTGAGACAGACTTTGGCGAGAATTGATGCGCTGATTCAAGAATACCAGGTGGACAGGATTGTATTGGGATTCCCGAAGAATATGAATAACACGCAAGGGGAACGCTGCGAAAAAACATTGGAATTCCAGGAAATGTTAAAAAAGCGCAGCGGCCTTTCCGTAGAATTATGGGACGAGCGCCTGACTACGGTGGCAGCAGAGCGGATTCTTATTGAGAAAGGCGTACGCAGAGAAAACCGCAAAGCCTATGTGGATCAGATTGCGGCTGTGATGATATTGCAAGGCTATCTGGATTCCTTGGGTTTTAAAAAAGATTGTGCAGGCGAAGCGGCACCAACGGAATAAAGAGGATTTAATCAGATATGGAGAAAATAACTTTTTTGTCTCCTCAGGATGGGGAGGCATTGGAATTTTATGTATTAGAACAGACTCGGATTAACGGAGTCAGTTATCTTTTGGTTACAGAAGAAGAGGACGGGGACTGTGACGCGTTCATTTTAAAGGATTTGTCGCAAGATCAGGATGAGGAAGCCAGGTATGAGATGGTGGAATCAGAGGAAGAGCTAGGATATATATCCAAAATATTTTCGGAGATTTTGGAAGACGTAGATCTTACGATGTAGGTGAAAGGCAGAAGCGCGAAGCGCTGGCCGAATACATTTTAAATATAAATTCGCTTGGCAGGGAGCTGGCAAGCATTTTGGAGGTGCAATTTGAAAAAACAAAACAACTCAAAACTGAGAATCATTCCGATGGGAGGATTGGAACAGATTGGAATGAACATTACTGCCTTCGAATATGAAGACAGTATTATTGTGGTGGATTGCGGATTGTCTTTCCCAGAGGATGACATGCTGGGAATCGATCTGGTAATCCCGGATGTCACATACCTTAAGAATAACCTTGACAAGGTGAAAGGATTTTTCATTACTCATGGACATGAGGACCATATCGGTGCCATCCCCTATGTGCTTCGGGATATCAACGTGCCGATTTATGCCACGAAGCTTACCATTGGCATTATTGAGAATAAGCTTCAGGAGCATAATATGATGAACAAGGTGAAGCGCAAGGTGGTTAGGTATGGGCAGCATATTAATTTAGGCTGTTTTCGAGTGGAATTTATTAAGACCAATCACAGCATTCAGGATGCGGCGGCTCTTGCTATCTATTCACCTGCGGGGATCGTGGTTCATACCGGAGACTTTAAGGTAGACTATACGCCGGTATTTGGGGACGCTATTGATTTACAGAGATTTGGAGAAATCGGCAAGAAAGGCGTGCTCGCCCTGATGTGTGACAGCACCAATGCGGAACGTCCCGGCTTTACCAATTCAGAACGCACGGTTGGAAAGACTTTTGACAATATTTTTTCGGAACATACCAATACCCGCATCATCATTGCGACTTTCGCATCCAATGTGGACCGTGTGCAACAGATTATCAATTCTGCCTATAAGTTCGGCAGGAAGGTAGTGGTGGAAGGTAGAAGCATGGTCAATATTATTTCCACTGCCACGGAGCTAGGCTACCTTCATATTCCAGAGAACACCTTGATTGACATTGAGCAGTTGAAGAATTATCCAGACGAACAGACCGTGCTGATTACTACGGGTAGCCAGGGGGAATCTATGGCGGCGCTCTCTAGGATGGCGGCGAACCTTCATAAGAAAGTAACCATTAAGCCGGGCGATACCATTATATTCAGCTCCAATCCCATTCCAGGCAATGAAAAGGCAGTGTCTAATGTGATTAATGAGTTGTTTATGAAAGGGGCGGAAGTGATATTTCAGGACGCCCATGTGTCTGGTCATGCCTGCCGAGAGGAGATCAAGCTGATATACTCCCTTGTAAAGCCCAGATATGCGATTCCAGTACATGGAGAATACAAGCATTTAAAAGCGCAGGCCTCGATTGCAAAGGAACTGGGATTTGACAAAGAGGATATTTTTATTTTGTCTTCTGGAAACGTGCTGGAGCTGGATGAGAACGGGGCAAAAGTGACGGAGAAAGTTCCAGTAGGGGCGATACTTGTCGACGGCCTTGGCGTTGGCGATGTAGGCAATATCGTGCTGCGAGACCGCCAGCATCTGGCGGAGGACGGGATCATCATCGTGGTAATGACTTTGGAATCTGGCAGCAGCAGAGTGCTTGCAGGGCCAGACATTGTCAGTCGGGGATTCGTGTATGTAAGAGGCGCTGAGAGCCTTATGGACGAGGCCAAGAGGGTGCTTGACGACGCAATGGAATATTGCATGGACAGAAATATTACAGACTGGGGAAAAATTAAGACAGAAGTCAAGGAAGAGCTGGGTGAGTTTGTCTGGAAAAAGACGAAGCGCAGGCCTATGATTATGCCCATTATCATGGAAGTGTAAACAATTCCAGAATAACGGAAAGCAGAGGTTATTATGTATCACAGACTAGATGAGATTTTAAATAATTTGGCAAATGCCTTTAAAGACAGCCCAGAATATCGGGATTATCAAAGAATAAGGGAATTGATTCACCAGGATCCGGAGAAAGAGCGGGCAATCAATGAATTCCGCAGGCGGAATTTTGAACTGCACAAGTACCGGAACACAGACCTGTATAATGAGATGGACAGGCTGGAACAGGAATTTGCACCTCTGCGCGCACAGCCCTATGTCAATGAGTATTTGGCGGCGGAGCTTGCCTTGTGCCGCATGGTACAGCGCATTAATTACCGTTTGATGGAGGAGATTGAGTTTGATCTGGGATTTGATCCTTTGTAACAGGCAGGATCAGTCAAAGGGGAATGAGATGAGAAACAGTAAGGTAGTATGGAATATATTAAATGTTGCTTTGAGCATCCTCTTGGCGGTGCTGCTGGCATTTGTTCTTCTCAAAGCAGGAGAAGTTGCATATGATTTGGGCTACCGGGTGTTTACAGAGCCTGCCTTGGAGGAAACGCCAGGGCAGGACATGTCTGTGGTGCTGACAGAAGGGATGTCAGCGTTGGAGCTGGGAAGTCTTCTGGAAGAAAAACGTCTCGTGGACAGCGGTCTTTTGTTTGCCATCCAGCTTGAGCTGTCAGAGTATCATGATAAAATAAAAGCAGGAAAATATACGCTGAATACTTCCAAGAATGCCCAGGAATTGATGCAAATCCTGGCTGGGGAAGAAGCTGAGGAAAAAGAGGAATGATCAAGAGAGAGCGTTTGAACACATATATCAATTCTTTGGACAGCGAGAATCCAGCTTTCCTGATGGAATTGGAGGAGGAGGCACAAAGGAATTATGTGCCAGTGATCCGCACAGAGACACAGAACCTTTTAAAGCTCCTGCTTGCCATGAACCGCCCAAAACGAATTCTTGAGGTGGGTACGGCGGTGGGATTTTCCGCATTATTGATGGAATATTTTAATCCGGCAGATTGTAAAATAACCACAATTGAGAATTATCAAAAGAGGATTCCGATTGCCCAGGAGAATTTTAGAAAAGCTGGAAAATGCCAGGTGATTGAATTGTTGGAGGGAGATGCGGCGCAGGTTCTTAAAACTCTGACTGAGCCTTATGATTTTATCTTTATGGATGCGGCGAAAGGACAGTATATCCACTTTTTGAAAGATGTGATGCGTCTTTTAGAGCCTGGGGGCGTGCTGGTTTCGGATAACGTGTTGCAGGAGGGGGACATTATAGAATCCCGTTTTGCAGTGACAAGGAGGAACCGCACCATCCATAAGCGGATGCGGGATTATCTGTATGAGCTGACTCATATGGAAGAGCTGACTACTTCTGTATTGCCTGTCGGAGACGGGGTCACAGTCAGCGTGAGGAGGTTGTAATTTATGAAGAAACCGGAATTGCTGGTGCCTGCTGGCAGCCTTGAGGTATTGAAAATTGCCGTGACCTATGGAGCGGACGCCGTATATGTCGGCGGCGAGTCTTTTGGGCTAAGGGCAAAGGCGAAGAATTTTTCTATGGAAGACCTGGAGAAAGGAATTGCGTTTGCGCATCAACATGACGTGAAGGTTTACGTGACGGCAAATATTTTGGCGCACAATGAAGATTTGGACGGCGTCAGAGATTATTTTCAAGAACTAAAAAAGATAAAGCCAGACGCTGTGATAATCTCAGATCCCGGTATTTTTGCCATTGCAAGAGAGACATGTCCGGAGATTGAAATCCATATTTCGACGCAGGCGAATAACAGCAATTATGGGACGTATCAGTTCTGGCACAAGCTGGGTGCTAAGCGCGTAGTTTCTGCAAGAGAGCTGTCCTTGCAGGAGATTGGGGAGATTCGGGCGAGAATTCCCAAAGATTTGGAAATTGAGACTTTCGTCCATGGAGCCATGTGCATTTCTTATTCCGGCAGATGCTTGCTCAGTAATTATTTTACTGGACGTGACGCCAATCAGGGGGCGTGTACCCATCCTTGCCGCTGGAAATATGCGGTGATGGAGGAAACTAGGCCAGGGGAATATTTGCCGGTTTATGAGAATGAGCGAGGCACTTATATTTTTAATTCCAAAGACTTGTGCATGATCGAATATATTCCTCAGCTTGTGGAAGCGGGGATTGACAGCTTTAAAATTGAGGGGAGGATGAAAACAGCCCTTTATGTGGCCACTGTGGCAAGAACTTACCGAAAGGCCATAGACGACTATTTTCTTTCTAAGGAATGTTATCAAAAAAATATGCCTTGGTATCTGGAACAGATCTCAAACTGCACGTATCGGCAGTTTACCACTGGCTTTTTCTTTGGAAAGCCAGATGAGCATACGCAGATTTATGATAATAATACTTATGTGAAAGAATATACTTATCTTGGCATTGTGGGAGAAAAGGACGACAGGGGATATCGTATTGAGCAGAGAAATAAGTTTTCTGTTGGAGAACAGATTGAAGTTATGAAGCCCGACGGTAATAATATTGCTGTAACAGTACAGGCAATTCGAGATCAAGAAGGCAATGAGATGGAGTCAGCGCCCCATCCCAAGCAAGTGTTATATATTGATTTAGGACAGCCGTTGGCAAAATATGATATTTTGCGCAGACAAGAGAAGGAGGAGCAGGCAGATGAATAAAGACAGATATGTAGCATATGTAGGAACTTACACCCATGGGACTAGCGTGGGGATCCATATTTATGATATGGATGTGGAAGAAGGAAAGCTGAAGGAGCGTAAAGTAGTTCCGATCAATAATCCTTCTGACCTGATCGTGTCCCCTAATGGGAAGTTTTTGTATTCTATCGCAGATGAAGGCGTGGCGGCGTTTCGTGTGCTGGAAGACGGGGACTTAGAGCCTATGAATGAAAAATGGATCGGCGGGATGCGCGGTTGTTATGTCACAGTGGACAAGGAGAACCGTTACTTGTTTGTGGGAGGATATCATGATGGGAGAGTGACCATGATGAAGCTCAACGAGGATGGGAGCATTGGTGAAATTTCGGATGGAATCTTCCATACGGGAATCGGAAGAAGCATTGCTGAACATAATTATCGTCCTCACGTCAACTGCGTGGAGCTGACGCCTTGGGAGAAGTTTCTGTGCGCCGTGGACGGAGGTCTTGATCATGTGAAGATCTATAGAGTTGATTATGAAAAGGGCAAGCTGAAGATTGCAGATATCCTCCGGGAGCCGATTGATTCTTCGCCGAGAATGATCCGGTTTAGCAAAGACGGAACGCATGCTTTCGTGCTGTGCGAGGAGACGAATGAGGTAAATGCCTATCGCTATCAGTGTACGCCAGAAGGCCCAGTGTTTGAAAAAGTACAGAGCGTGCCCACGGTGAATGCAAAGGAGAAGCAAAATTGCGCGGCTTCAGGCATGGAGATTTCAGAGAACGGAAAGTATTTGTTTTGCTCTAATGCGGGGGCGAATTCTGTGATTATTTTTGAAATTAATCCTGAGAGTGCAGAGCTGACGGAAGTCTGCGAATCTAAAATCAGTGGTGATTATCCAAAGACGCTTGCCATTTTTCCTGATGGCAGGCACTTCGTGAGCCTGAATCATGATACCAATCAGATTACCACTTTCCGGGTGAATTATGATAAAAAATGTTTTCTTATGATGGGCAAGCCTATTTCCATCGACCAGCCCAACTGCATCCATATTCATAAGCTGGTTTAGAGGAGAGCACAAGAGGTGGAAATTATTTCTGACCAGAGTGAACCGGCCTCATTTTTGATCTCAGGCATTGTTTCTTGTCAGATGATCATACATTTAACCACACGGGGCGTCGCACTAATGTATTAGTGGGACAGCCCCGTGTAATAGATTCTAATCATTTCAATTCTTGAAAAGTTTTTGAAGTTTGCTTGTCAGCGCGATAAAGCTTTTCTAAAGAATCCATTCGCGCTCCGGTATTTTCTAACAGTAAGTCTAACAGAGTCAGGGCAGCCATGCATTCTACCACAACCACCGCCCTGGGAACGATAACTGGGTCATGCCTTCCATGAATGGAAATAGAGATTTCTTCTCTAGCCTGGGTAATGGTGCGCTGTGGGGCTGCAATGGAGGGCGTGGGTTTGAATGCTGCCCGAAAGACCAAGGGAGCGCCGCTGCTGATGCCGCCAAGAATCCCTCCTGCATGGTTGCTGGCAGTGATGGGACGTCCGTGTTCGATCAGAAAGCTGTCATTATTCTCAGAGCCGGTGGCGGAAGCTGAAAGAAAGCCATCTCCGATCTCGAAGCCTTTGACGGCTCCAATCGAAAATATTGCCTTTGCCAAGTTGGCGTCCAGCTTGTCAAATACTGGCTCTCCGATGCCAGCGGGGACTCCGGTGATGATGCATTCCACTACGCCCCCGGCAGAGTCTGTGCGTCTCATGCACTCTTCAAGATAACATTCCGCTTTCCGTGCACAATCTTCATCCGGCATAAAGACGGGATTTGTAAGGATTTGTTCCTGGAGGGTGGCAAAGGAATTGCTGTCTTTTGAGCCAAAGGCCGTCAAAAGATCTTGGGCAGACTGTGGAATTGTGACTGGGCCGATGGAGCGGGCATAGGTCAGAAAAGAGATTCCAAGCTGGTTTAAGATTTTTACAGCAATGGCGCCTGCTGCAACTCTTCCGATGGTTTCCCGTCCCGAAGAACGGCCGCCGCCCCGGTAATCCCGAAAACCATATTTTGCGTCAAAGGTAAAATCCGCATGTCCTGGGCGATAGTAGGAGGCTATATCTCCATAATCCTGGGAACGCTGGTTTTCGTTGAAGACGGCCAGGCTGACCGGGGTTCCAGTGGTCCGTCCTTCAAAGACGCCTGAGAGAATCTTTACCTTGTCTCCTTCTTTGCGGGGCGTGGAATAGCGGGATTGTCCCGGCTTTCTTCTGTCCAAAAATTGTTGGATGTCGGACTCATTGAGAGAAAGACCGGCTGGGCATCCGTCTGCGACGACGCCGATCCCTGTTCCATGGGATTCCCCCCAGGTAGTAATTCGAAAATGAGAGCCAAATGTTGAGCCTGCCATAGTGAGACCTCCTGAATCTATATTAAATCTTCGACATTTTATCACGTTATTTTAACACGTTATGAAACGCTGTTCAATAGGTGAAAGTGATTTAAGTTTCCCCATTTTGAATTCATAGCGCCAAAAGGTTTCCATCACAAAGTGATGAAAACACTTTGCACATAAAAGCGCTCTGAAAAGCTAGCTTTTCAAGCACTTTTTGTGCAAGATGTCTATGCTGCCAAAGGCAGCAAGACCTTTTGGCACTATGAATTGCAAAATGGGAAACTCAAAGTGAAAGTGAGAAAAGAACTGTTAGGCAGGATTCTTTGTAATTTTGCGACTTTAGAAATAAAGCAAAGACATCAAAAGTTTTCATTGAGAATAAGTAAGGAATCTGCTATACTTTTAGGCATTGTAGTAAAATTAGGTAATTGCGAAGCTGCCGAATGATCAAAATTTCATATGGTATCAGAAAATATTAATTTTCAATGTTTTTGAATGGTTTCCAAAATTCTTAAAACTATTGGGTTTCGCAAACGCCTATGTATTAAAATACTAGAAAGGAATAAATTTATGTATAAATTGTTAAAACAGGAGGGCAGGGCAAAGCGCGGGGAATTTCATACCGTCCATGGCGTGATCCAGACGCCAGTATTTATGAATGTAGGAACTGTCGCTGCCATTAAAGGCGCTGTGTCTACGCAGGACTTGAAAGAAATTGGAACACAGGTGGAATTGTCGAACACGTATCATCTCCATGTGCGGCCGGGAGACGAGATTATTAAAAAATTAGGCGGGTTGCACAAATTTATGGTCTGGGACAGACCTATTCTCACGGATTCCGGAGGATTCCAGGTGTTTTCACTGGCAGGGTTGCGCAAAATCAAGGAAGAAGGCGTATATTTTCATTCCCACATTGATGGAAAGAAAATTTTCATGGGACCAGAGGAGAGCATGCAGATCCAGTCGAACTTGGCATCTACGATCGCCATGGCGTTTGACGAATGTCCTTCCAGCGTCGCTAATCGTTCTTATGTCGAGGATTCTGTGGCACGGACTACCCGCTGGCTGAGCCGTTGTAAAAAAGAGCTTATGAGGCTCAATGGATTGGAAACTACCATCAATCGAAGTCAAATGCTGTTTGGCATTAATCAAGGAGCGATTTTTGAAGATATCCGCATTGATCATGCAAAAGCCATTTCCGAACTGGATTTGGATGGATATGCTGTCGGCGGTCTTGCGGTGGGAGAAAGTCATGAACAAATGTACCATATTTTGGATGTCACAGTTCCCTGTCTTCCGAAAGACAAGCCTACTTACTTGATGGGAGTCGGGACGCCCGCCAATATTCTAGAAGCCGTGGAACGAGGGGTGGACTTTTTCGACTGCGTTTATCCAAGCAGGAATGGACGTCATGGGCATGTCTATACTAATCAGGGAAAATTAAACCTGTTTAATCAAAGGTATGAGCTGGATGCAAAACCTATCGAGCAAGGGTGCCAATGCCCTGCCTGCCGTCATTACAGCAGGGCATATATCCGCCATCTTCTGAAAGCTAAGGAAATGCTGGGAATGCGCCTCTGCGTGTTGCATAATCTTTATTTTTATAATAACATGATGAAAGAGATTCGGGATGCGCTGGATGCTGGAAGATTTCAGTCATATAAGCAAGAAAAGCTATATGGCATGGCTCAGCAGACAGCGACAGACACAGCAAGGATATAAGATGTTCCGTGTTCTGTGATTGCCAAAATCTTCTATTTGCATGGCGATCAAAATAAAAAAGCAACCTAAGAAGAATTAAATTCTTATAAATTATCGGAAAAAGCTTGCCCTGGGATGCTATTTTGTGTAGAATAGTATAAGCGCATAAAATTGCGCAAGACTAAATTGCCCCGGCGATCAGCGTCCGGAGCCGTGAGAGTCTTTCATATTATGAAACAAAACAGGAGAAGCAGGAGGAAAGAATATGTCTATTTTAGCTCAGGAAGCAGCAGGCAGCATGACCGGGTTTTCCCTGATCTGGATTATCGTGATGCTGGTAGCTCTCTATTTTATGATGATCCGTCCCCAGCAGAAAGAGGCAAAGCGCAAAAACGCCATGATGGCAGAACTTGCCGTTGGGGATACGATTTTGACTACCAGTGGATTTTATGGAATAGTCATTGATATTACGGAAGACACTGTGATCGTTGAATTTGGAAATAACAAAAATTGCCGTATCCCTATGCAGAAATCTGCTATTGCAATGGTGGAGAAGCCCGAGGATGCAGTCGAAAAAGAGAATAAATAGAACTTTAAGACACTCTCAGCCTTGGCAGAGAGTGTTTTAGTCATATATTTGATGGTTGAAATCTACAGATAAATATACTATAATTACTGATAAATTTTAGAAACGCAGTCAGGAAGGAATGAGAGAGCATGAATTACCAGGTTGGAGTGATTTCAGGAGACGGCATAGGGCCGGAGATTGTAAAAGAAGCAAAGAAGGTTTTGAATAAAGCAGGGGAGGCATTCGGTCATACGTTTTCTTATGATGAAATATTGATGGGAGGCGTTTCCATCGACGCTACAGGAGTGCCTTTGACGGAGGAAGCCATTGCACAGGCAAAAGCCTCAGATGCGGTGCTGATGGGCTCGATCGGGGGCAATACAAGTACTTCTCCCTGGTACCAGCTTTCGCCGCAGTTAAGGCCAGAAGCCGGGCTTTTGAAGCTTCGCAAGTCCTTGAACTTATTTGCCAACTTAAGGCCTGCATATTTGTATCAGGAATTAAAAGAGGCATGTCCTTTGCGAGAGGATATTATCGGTGACGGTTTTGACATGATGATTATGAGGGAGCTCACTGGCGGCTTGTATTTTGGAAGCAGGGTAACAGAAGAGCGGGACGGAGTGCTGACTGCGGAAGATACGCTTACATATAATGAAAATGAGATCCGAAGAATTGCAAAGCGGGGATTCGACATTGCCAAAAAGCGCAGGAAGAAAGTGACCAGCGTGGACAAGGCAAACGTGCTTGATTCTTCCAGGCTTTGGAGGAAGGTTGTAGAGGAAGTTGCGAAAGACTATCCTGAGGTAGCTTTAGAACATATGCTGGTGGATAATTGCGCTATGCAGTTGGTAAAGGATCCCAGGCAATTTGACGTGATTTTGACAGAGAACATGTTTGGTGATATATTATCCGATGAGGCGAGCATGGTGACAGGATCGATTGGCATGCTGTCATCCGCAAGCCTCAATGACACAAAGTTTGGCCTGTATGAACCGAGCGGCGGTTCCGCGCCAGATATTGCAGGAAAAGGAATTGCAAATCCCATAGCCACAATATTAAGCGCAGCGATGATGCTTCGGTATTCTTTTGACTTGGACCGGGAAGCGGACGCAGTGGAGGAAGCAGTAAGGCAAGTCCTCAAAGAGGGATTTCGAACCATTGACATCATGCCGCAGGAAGAGGCGAAAAGAGCTTTTGTAACACAGGTGGGAACGGTTCAGATGGGAGATTTGATTGCAGAGCGGATAAAATAGAAAGCGAGGAACGATAATATGCAGCTGACAGGAGCACAGATTGTTATTGAGTGTTTGAAAGAGCAAGGTGTTCATACTGTCTTTGGTTATCCGGGAGGAGCCATTTTAAATGTGTATGATGAATTGTATAAACATAGCCATGAGATTACGCATGTATTGACATCGCATGAGCAGGGAGCGAGCCATGCGGCAGACGGTTATGCAAGGGCCACTGGCGAAGTTGGCGTTTGCTTTGCAACTTCAGGGCCTGGGGCAACTAATCTGGTGACAGGGATTGCCACCGCTTATATGGATTCTGTTCCCATGGTGGCGATTACTTGTAACGTGGGCGTGTCTTTGCTGGGCAAGGACAGTTTTCAGGAAATTGATATCGCAGGAATCACCACGCCGATTACCAAGCATAACTTTATTGTAAAGGACGTTGGAAAGCTTGCGGAAACGATTCGCCGCGCGTTTTGCATTGCACAAAAAGGCCGTCCTGGTCCGGTGCTTGTGGATATCCCCAAAGATGTAACGGTGAACAAAGCAGAGTTCTGTCCTGTAACCGTGGAACGAAAAGTACGTCGCTCAGAAGATATCACAGAGGAAGCTTTAGATCAGGCGGCAGAGCTGATTCAGAAATCTAAGAAGCCTTATATTTTTGTAGGCGGCGGCGCAGTGATCTCGGAGGCAAGCGGCGAATTGATGGAATTCGTGGAAAAAGTACAGGCGCCAGTGACAGATTCATTGATGGGCAAAGGAGCGTTCGATGGCAATCATAAGCTCTATACAGGAATGCTTGGGATGCATGGGACTAAGACTTCTAATTATGGCGTCAGTGAATGTGATCTTTTGATTGCAGTGGGCGTTAGGTTTAGCGACCGTGTAATTGGAAATGCCAAGAAATTTGCAAGAAATGCCAAAATCCTTCAGTTTGACATTGATCCGGCAGAAATCAATAAGAACATTTTGACAGACGCTCATATCATTGGAGACATCAAAGAAATTCTCATCCAGCTGAATCAAAAGATTACGCAGCAGGAACATAAGGAGTGGCTCGACAAAATTTTAGAATATAAAGAAAAATATCCTTTGCGCTATTCAGATGCTGGGCTCAGCGGCCCTTACATTATAGAAGAAATTTACAGGCAGACCAAGGGGGACGCCGTTATAGTGACAGAAGTCGGGCAGCACCAGATGTGGGCGGCACAATTCTATCGCTACAGCAGACCCCGCACGCTGATTACCTCTGGGGGATTAGGAACCATGGGCTATGGTCTGGGTGCTGCCATTGGGGCGCAGATGGCAAATCGAAAAAAGCAGGTGGTTAATATTGCAGGAGATGGCTGTTTTCGCATGAATATGAATGAGATTGCCACGGCGGTGCGCCAAAAACTACCTCTGATTCAGGTAGTCGTCAATAATCACGTGCTGGGAATGGTACGGCAGTGGCAGACATTGTTTTATGAGCAGCATTATTCTGCGACCGTTTTAAATGACAGCGTAGACTTTGTAAAGCTGGCAGAGGCGATGGGAGCAAAAGGCATTAAGGCGGCTACCAGGGAAGAATTCCAGCAAGCCTTTGCGGAAGCGCTAGAAAGCGAGTCGCCGGTTCTGATTGACTGCATTGTCGATAGTGATGATAAAGTGTGGCCGATGGTTGCGCCGGGGAGGGCGATCAGTGAAGCATTTGATGAGAGCGATATCAAGTAAAATGATTGGTAACGTGTATTCTATAAGGAATTTTTGATTTCTTTACAGGATATTTAAATAATATGCGCTAAGATGCGCATGAGTATGGAGATCGTTTTGTGTTTGTTTTGCACACAAGACGGCAAGAGGAGGAAAAGATGAGCAGAGTTTATAATTTTTCTGCAGGGCCAGCCGTCCTGCCGGAAGAGGTTTTGCGTGAAGCGGCAGAGGAAATGATGGATTACAAGGGAAGCGGCATGTCCGTTATGGAGATGAGCCACCGGTCCAAGATATATGATGCGATTATCAAGGAGGCAGAGGCGGATTTAAGAGAGCTGATGAACATTCCAGACAATTATAGAGTATTATTTTTACAAGGCGGCGCATCACAGCAATTTGCCATGATTCCCATGAATCTTATGAAGAATAAAAAAGCAGCTTATATTGTAACGGGACAGTGGGCCAAAAAAGCTTTTCAGGAAGCAAAGATTTATGGCGAGGCTGTGAAAGTGGCGTCCTCAGAAGATGAGACGTTTTCCTATATTCCAGACTGTTCCGATCTGGAGATTCCAGAAGATGCGGATTATGTATATATTTGTGAAAACAACACGATTTATGGAACGAAATATAAAGCGCTTCCCAATACCAAGGGACATACCCTGGTGGCAGATGTGTCTTCTTGCTTTCTGTCTGAGCCGGTTGATGTGTCAAAGTATGGAATCATTTACGGAGGCGTGCAGAAAAACATTGGTCCGGCAGGAGTGGTGATTGTGATTATCCGGGAGGATTTGATTACAGAAGATACCCTTCCTGGGACTCCCACGATGCTAAAATATAAGACTCATGCAGACGCTGATTCTCTCTACAACACGCCGCCTGCTTATGGCATTTACATCTGTGGCAAAGTGTTTCAGTGGATTAAGAAGCTGGGCGGCCTTGCAGCGATGAAAGAGCGCAATGAGGAGAAAGCAAAGATTCTCTATGATTTCTTGGATCAAAGCAAGATGTTCAAAGGTACCGTGAGAAAGGAAGACCGTTCTTTGATGAATGTTCCTTTTGTAACTGGAGATAAGGAGCTTGATGCAAAATTTGTCAAGGAGGCAGAAGCGGCAGGTTTTGTAAATCTCAAGGGACACAGGACCGTAGGCGGCATGCGCGCAAGCATTTATAATGCGATGCCAAAAGAAGGCGTGGAAAAATTAGTTGACTTTATGAAGAAGTTTGAAGAGGAGAATTAAGATGTTTCAGTATTATTGCTTAAATCCCATTGCCAGCATAGGAATTGATTTGTTTGGTGGGAATTATACAAAGACAGAAGATATGAAGAACGCCCAGGCAGTACTGGTCAGAAGCGCAGCCATGCATGACATGGAACTGCCGCAAGGACTGGATGCGGTTGCCAGGGCAGGAGCCGGGGTAAACAATATTCCGCTGGAAAAATGCGCAGATCAGGGGATCGTGGTATTCAATACGCCAGGAGCTAACGCCAATGGCGTCAAAGAGCTGGTGTTTGCCGGCATGCTGCTTGCTTCCCGCGACATTACCGGGGGCATTAACTGGGTATTGGATAATCAGGGCAGTGAAACCGTTGCAAAGGATGCGGAGAAAGCCAAGAAAGCTTTCGCAGGTTGCGAGATCTGCGGAAAGAAATTAGGTGTGATCGGCTTGGGCGCAATCGGCGTCAAAGTGGCGAACGCAGCTACCCATCTGGGCATGGACGTGTATGGTTATGACCCTTACATTTCCGTCAATGCAGCATGGAATTTGTCCAGAAGCGTAAAGCATATCAGCAATGTGGAGGATATTTATAAGGAATGCGATTATATCACGATCCATGTTCCACTGATGGAAAATACAAAGAAAATGCTGAACAAGGAAGCCTTTGACATGATGAAGCAGGAGGTAGTCATCCTTAATTTTGCAAGAGATCTCCTGGTGGACGAGGAAGCTATTCTCGTTGCCTTAAACGAAGGCAAGGTGAAGAAGTATGTTACTGATTTTCCAAATAGTACGACGGCAGGAAAAGAGGGATGCATCGTCATTCCTCATTTGGGAGCTTCCACGGCAGAATCGGAGGACAATTGCGCAGTGATGGCAGTGCAAGAGGTCATTGACTATCTGGAGAATGGGAACATCCGCAATTCCGTCAACTTCCCGAGCTGCGACATGGGCATTTGCGCAGCAGAAGGGCGTGTGGCAATTCTTCACAAGAATGCCAAAGGCTTGATCGGTAAATATACTGCCGTGATGGGGGATAACAATATCAATATTTCAGATATGACGAATAAGAGCAGAGGAGATTATGCTTACTCTTTGCTTGACATTGATTCCCCGGTGACAGAGGCTGCCGTGGAGCAGCTAAAGGAAATCGCAGGCGTGCTCAAAGTCAGAGTAATCAAATAAATGAAAGTTAGAGAGGGTATTGCGGATCATTTATAGGGATGGCTGCAATGCCCTTTTTTATCTTATAGGGGCTGTCGCACTAAGATATTTAATTGTTCAAAAGATTTACATTGTAAAGCAATGCAATCAAAATACACAAAAATCACTCTGTCTTTGTCTCAAGCGGCAAGACCTTTTAGCATCCTAATCTATATAAGATAAAAATATAAAATATGGCATGAAATATTGAAAAAAATGTAGAAAGTGGTAGAATAAGCTTATACAACAATGATGGAATCAGTTATACTGAAGAAAAAGAACCAGGAGAATATTTATGGGAAAAACAACATCCATTAATCTGGTGGGCAGGGATGAGTTCGAAGTGATTATGGAAGTATTTGCAAGATGTACAGACGCCTATATGTTTTTGTTTGATTTGGATAAAGACGAGTACATTATTTCTGAGCAGATTTTGGATAAATTCGATTTGCCGTGCAATCATTTCTTTAATGCCAAAGAAGTTCTGGAGAAAGTTATTTATCCAGAAGACATGCCTGAATTAACAGAGGATTTGGAGAAAATACAAAGTGGGAAAAGTGATGAGCATAATCTGGAATACCGCTGGGTGGACCGTACGGGCAAAATTGTTTGGATTAGCTGCCGGGGCGTTGTGATCCAGGACAGCACGCAGCAGCAGAAGACAACGATCCTCATTGGTAGGATTGCAGAAATAGGCAACAAGCAAAAGGCGGATGATGTAACAGGATTGTTTGCTGAGCGCCAGATGCAAATTGATTTTAGGCGCAACAAGGGGGCTGGGAACTGTAAAACAGGGGTCCTTTTGCGGATCGGAGTCGACAATTTTAAAGAAATCAATGAACGGTATGGCATGAAGACTGGAGACGCAGTCTTAAAAATGATTGCCGATTGCATGGAGAAGGTTGGCGGAGAAGACCGCTGTTACAAGCTGGATGGCGATGAGTTTGTACTCCTGATGGACGGGGGAGATATAAAGCAGGCGAGAGAGCAGTACCACAAAATTCGTAGTTTAATCGAGAAACAGCGCAAAAACCAAGGATATCAGAATTTTTATACAATTTCTGCCGGGGTAGTGGGATTCTCCTATGACAAGACGGATTTTGAACAGTTACACAATCATTCTGTATTCGCGCTGAGCATGGCAAAGAAGAATGGCAAGAATTGTTCTTACGTCTACATAGAAGAGGATTATCAAGCTTATGTCAAAAGCATCAAGATACAAGAGAAGCTCCGCTATGCGGTGAATCATGATTTTAAAGGTTTTGAGGTGTATTATCAGCCGATCTTTTCTCCAGATATGGGGAAGATTGTAGGCGCAGAGGCGTTGCTTCGTTTTTCTTCCAGGGAATATGGCATGCTGTCCCCAGGAGTCTTTATCCCGATTTTAGAGGAGAGCGGACTGATTATTCCGGTCGGAGAGTGGGTGTACCGGACTGCGATGCGGCAAACCATGGAATGGCAGCGCTTGATGCCGAAATTCCGAATAAATATTAATTTGTCGTTTATACAGATTTGTAAGTCAGACGTGGTCAGCGGCATTATGGCGTCTATTGACGAGCTTGGAATTGATCCTAGCACGGTGCTGTTTGAATTCACGGAAAGCGGCATGATCTCCTATGATGACTCTGTGCAGCGATTGCTGGACGTGCTCAATGAGAATCAAGTGAAAATTGCACTGGATGATTTTGGAACAGGATATTCTTCGCTGGCGTATCTTCAGAACCTGCGGGTAAACTTATTAAAATTGGACCGCGGATTTATTTCCAAAGCAGTCAGAGATGAGTTTAATTACAACTTGATTGGCTATATTGTGAACATGGCGCACAGCATTGGAATGAAAGTGTGCTTTGAGGGAATCGAGACGGAGCAGGAATTGATAAAGCTGATGAAGCTGAAGCCGGATTACATTCAAGGCTTTTATTATGGGAGGCCAGTCAATGGAGAGACATTTTACCAGAATCACTTAAACGGATAGGGATTGCTGGCGCATCATCAATTTTTGATGCGCCAGTTTCTTTTTCTAATTGGTATATTTCTTTACGATCTCTAAAAATTGATCACGGTGCTCTGTGAGGAATTGATCGTAAGTCTGGCCGCAGGAATTGATCGCTTTTCCAAGTTCTGCTAAAAACTCTGGAATCTCGGATTCTAGCATTACGCCTAAATCTTGTCCAAAAGCTTCTTTCCCCTGAACCTCGCAGCCTTGTTCTGATACGGCAAATGCAGGTTTCGGCCCCATGGATGTTTGCTTTACGCCGCCACGGAATCCTAAAGGCGCGATCTGATGCGCAGAGCAGGAAGAGGGGCACCCGGAAATATGGATTTTGGGAAGCACGCCGTCTGCAAAATTTTCTTTGCGGACTCTTTCTACGCAGGCGGCAAGCAGGCTTTGGGAATCTCTGGCGCCAACTTGACAGATGGAAGCGCCAATGCAGGCGATCGAAGATTCAAAAGTGTTCTGCGCACTGTCTGCAGTGAGGGCGAGTATTTTCTCAGCCTCTTTGGCTGTCAGGTTGATAAGATACATGCTTTCATCGGGAGACAGGCGTGCTACGACGTCCTCCATGGGCAGAATCAGATCATGCAGCTTGCGGAAAAATTCTGGTTTGGGGCTTCCTCCTATTGGATGGTAGGAGACGCTATAGAGTCCAGGCTGCTTTTGCGGGATGGCTCTGGGGTGGTCCACGCTGCCATCGTCTCCCTGTTTGGTGATTTGCGGAAAGTTGACATTTTTAAGCTCCAGATCATCTCCAGAGAGTGCTTCTTGTAACTTTTCCTGGTAAGCTTTTATATAGCTCTCGGCGCCCATGGCTTCTTGCATGAAACGAGTACGAGCCTCCGAGCGTTTTTCGTAATTCCCATAAGCGGTAAAGGTGTCCACCATGGCTTTGACGTAGTAAAGGATTTTGCAAGGTTCCACATCTGAGGCAACCAATGCGCCCATTCTAGGGCTCCGTCCTAGCCCGCCAGCGCTATATACGTCGAACTTGCCGTTTTCTTTCGCCACGAAGCCTAGGTCACGGAACGTCGCATGGGTTACATTTTCCTTACAATTAGAGAAACAAACTTTTAACTTTCGAGGCAGCTTTACTGTTTTTATAAAGCCTAAGAGATAATCAGCGGCTTCTTGCGCATAAGGAAGCACATGGAAGCATTCCCCTTGTTGGACGCCGGACAACGGAGAACACATGACATTTCTAGGGAAATCGCCGCCGCCGCCCCGGGTGATGATGCCGTGATCAAAAGCTTCTTCAATCAAAGCACAGACTTGCTTTGCGGAAAGGTTATGGAGCTGCAGGCTCTGGCAAGTGGTAATGTGGGCAAGGGAAATGTCGTATTTCTCAATGCTGTCAGCGATAAACTTTAACTGCTCTTTGGTGATTTCTCCTCCGGTGAGACGCAGGCGCAACATGCTGGCGTTGCCGCCTCTTTGGGCATAGCTGCCGAAACCTCCCGAAAATCCTTTGTATTGTGCTACGTTAATCTCTTTTTTGTAAAATTTGTTTGTCATTTCATGGAATTCTTTTAAGTCGCTGCGAAATTCTGCTACATGATCTGTCATGGGAACCTCCTTCAAAAATATAATTAGTGATATCGTTTTTGATTATTTCTTCTTTTTTATAATGTCCGTTCTCTCAGCGATTTATCACTGTGGGGAAAATTACGCTGTGCAGACGGCATCTTGCAATTTGTTTCTGGCTCTATATTACCAAAATTTTCTTATAAAATAAAATTATAATTATTTATAAAATAATAAATTTATATTATAATGAGCGCAGACTGGGCCGGGAGATTTTAAAAGGAGGAATTTTATGATTGACAGCCGCATCTATACTTTTATGGAAGTATGTAGAACGTTGAATTATACCCGTGCGTCTGCAAATTTGCATATTACCCAGCCAGCGGTGACTCAGCACGTCCAGTATTTGGAGCAATTGTACCAGGTGCCGCTTGTGGAAATACGTGGGAAAAAGGTATTTCTCACAGAGCAGGGAAAGATTCTGGAACGGCTTGCTGCCTCTATGTGCGCAGACGAGCTGCATATTCGGAAAACGTTGCTCGACAGTATCCGCAAGAAAGAAAAGCTGGTATTTGGGGCGACGCTGACCGTGGGGGAATTTGTGATTCCATCCGTGCTTGGGCGTTATCTTGCGGTCTTTCCAGATACGGATATTTCTGTCATCGTCAAGAATACGGAAAGCCTTCTGGAATTACTGGAATCGGCGGAAATCGAATTCGCCGTTGTGGAGGGGAGGTTTGATAAAAGCGCCTATACGTATCAGTTGATTTCGCAGGAAAAATATATTGCAATCTGTGGCAGAGAGTTTTATGAGAGGGAATGCACAAAGGGATGCATGACTATGGAATCATTGTTTGAGAACCGCTTGATTGTCAGAGAGAGTGGTTCTGGCACCCGGGGTATTTTGGAACAATTTCTGCAGACGCACAACCAATCCCTGGAGAAATTTAAAAACCGGATTGAAGTCTCCAATATGGCGGCAATCCGAAAACTGGTAGCAGGAAACTGCGGCATTAGCTTTCTGTATCAAACGGTGGTGGAGCAGGAGCTAAAGGAGGGAAGTTTATATGAGATTCCTGTGGAAGATTTTCAGATCCAGAGAGAATTTAATTTTGTGTATCTTAAAAATAGCATTTTCAGTGAAAAATATGATACAATTAGCAAATATTTTAAGACATGGAGAGGGAACATATGAGAAAAGCAGTATTTTTTGACATTGATGGAACCATCTGGGATGAGAAGCGGCAAATTCCAGACAGTACGAAAGAGGCATTTCGAAAAATGAAGGAGCAAGGGCACTATCTGTTTATCAGCAGCGGGCGCACCAGGGTATTCATTCCTGACGAAGCGCTGATGCCTTTAGGATTTGACGGGATTTTGGCAGGATGTGGGACTTATGGAGAATTTCAAGGAGAGGTAAAATTTTACCATAAGATTGCCTTGGAAGAAATCCAGCGGATCAACCTCTTTCTGCGAAGCCTTGGGGCAGCGTATATTCTCGAAGGAAGGTATTTTTTGTATTTAGATGAAGAGCGTTTCCCAAAAGATTCTTCGTTTCCGCAAGAGATGAGCCAGGAAATGGGAGAGAAGATGCTGCGGGTCACAGGAAATGAGAATAGCCTTGAGGTCAGCAAGTTTTGCGTCAATTATCTGGATGATTCCGCAAAACAAATGCAATTAGAGCGTCAGTTGGAACCTGGTTATACGGTGATTCACCGGGGCGGGAATTTTATGGAAATAGTGCCAAAAGGGTTTCACAAGGCAACGGGGATTCAGGAAATTTGCCACATGCTTTCGATTGCCCATGAGAATACCTATTCTTTCGGGGATAGTACCAATGATCTGGACATGCTAGAGTATACGGCTCATTCTGTCGCCATGGGAGATGGTATGCAGCAGGCAAAAGCCGCTGCAGAGTATGTGACGACTCCGCTGTGGGAAGATGGAATTTACCTCGCATGTGAGCATTATGGATTAATTTAAAAATCAAATTGGCAAAATCAGGAGGCGGCGTATGGGAAAAATCGCAATTATTACAGGTGCAAGCAGCGGATTTGGAAAAGAATTTGTAAAGTTGCTGCAAAAGGAACGGGAATTGGATGAGATTTGGGCGATTGCCAGAGACGAACGAAAGCTTAGGAGACTTCAAAGACAATTGCCAGAGAAATTGCGAACCTTTTCTGTTGATTTGTCAAATTTAGATCAGATCGTGGAATTTGAAAAGGTTGTTAAGGAAAGCAAGCCTGATATCAAGTATCTGATCAATAGTGCCGGGTATGCAAAGTTTTGCTCCTATTACAATTTGTCTGTAAAAGAATCAGTTAATATGATTGATGTAAATTGCAGCGGGGTGGTGGCGATGACTTTGCTGTGCATTCCTTTTATGAGACGAGGAAGCCGCATTTTAAATGTCTCTTCCCTTGCATCGTTCCAGCCTTTGCCTTATCAGAATATTTACAGCGCTACAAAGACCTTTGTAAGGCATTATTCCAGAGCGCTTCATGTGGAGCTTGGTCAAAGGGGGATTACAGTGACTGCGGTCTGTCCTGGCTGGATGCGCACGGCATTGTTTGACAGGGCAAAAATTGGAGCAAAGAAGACGGTCAATAATTTCTTTGGGCTGACTGAGCCAGGACGGGTGGCGCAAAAAGCCCTTAGGGACGCAAAGCGAAGCCGTGATATCTCGGTTTATGGAATTTACGCCAAAACTGCCCATGCAGCTTCCAAGGTGCTTCCTCAGAAATGGATGATGACGCTTTGGATGATGCAGCAGAGATTTTAGAAGATGCGGACAGCCCCTTGTTTTGCAGGAAAGAAATTTACTACTGCTTGCAATGAGGCATTGCGTTCGAAATTCTACAGTTTATAATTTTTTTAGAAAGTTTAAGATTTGGAATATTGACAAATACTGGCAAAAGGAATAGTATGGACTGAAAAATTGAAAAAACAGGAAGAAGATGAGTGTAAATGGGAAAGATTTTAAAGTATCTGGGCAGGCATAAACTGGCGGTAATTGCTATTTTTCTGCTTCTGACCGTGCAGGCATACTGTGATGCCCGTGTTATAATAGGGCTAAGTTAGAAGAAACCCAGTAAAATCAAGGGGT